>ENA-ORXB01000450-ORXB01000450.1-sediment-metagenome-genome-assembly--contig:-NODE-450-length-82013-cov-13.480131_pt1 | contig 82013 bp, 59 predicted proteins | sample MGYA00237863_ERZ511475 | MGnify/ENA primary metagenome ERZ511475 (study PRJEB26305, sample SAMN06343858) | sediment metagenome | isolation source: hot spring sediment | place: Canada: British Columbia... | reverse complement strand
TAACCGCGCATCAGCCATGGTGCGGTGAATACGTTCCCGGGCCTTGTACACACCGCCCGTCACGTCATGGGAGCTGGCAACACCTGAAGCCGGTGGGCCAACCGCAAGGGGGCAGCCGTCGAGGGTGGGGCCGGTGACTGGGACGAAGTCGTAACAAGGTAGCTGTAGCGGAAGCTGCGGCTGGATCACCTCCTTTCTAGGGAGTCCTGAACCTCCCCTGTGTGGGGCAGGTTCTACTCCCAGGTTCAGCGTCGTCACCTCGGTGGGGTGATGATGTCCTGTGTCCTTCGCTTCTTCCCTCAGGGGTTAAGGTGTTGCGCGGTTTGGGCCTTTAGCTCAGACGGTTAGAGCGTCCCTCTGATAAGGGGAAGGTCTCTGGTTCGAGTCCAGAAAGGCCCACACAGAGCCAGGGGGATGTAGCTCAGTTGGGAGAGCGCCGCCTTTGCACGGCGGATGTCAGGGGTTCGAGTCCCCTCATCTCCACCTGAGGTTGTGTTTCCTAGACCGACAATCTCAGGTGCGCAGCAGTACTACGGGGCTCGGAAGGTATTTCAGTAATGAGCACTTCTTTTTTTCTGTGAACCGGGTTACCCGTATCCTCTTATCCCCAACCATATCTTACAAGACAGGTAGAACCAAAGCCTCCTTGCTTCTTGTACTGGTGATATCCTCGTGAAATGAAGGCTGCAGGTTGTTTCCCTATCATTGGGATCCTAGTGCTAGTGACTCTCGCGGCCACGGCAGTAGCCGTAGCGACCACCCCATGGGGACCGGGGTCCGGGGCCCCAACCCCAGTTCCTCCGCCTACACCAGGCCCTGAGCCTACACTTGCGCCAGACCTGGTAAGCAGGGGAGCCCCCGTAACCACCCGTGATGAGGCCATTCGACGGGCGCTATATATCGATTCCTTGGGCACCGTCCGCGAGCAGCCGTTAACTGAAGAGGCTATTGCCGCTAATCCTGATATGGTAGTGGTCGAATTCTACGCAACACGGCAGGAGGCATCCGATGTGTACTGGGGAGACGAATTTGCCGATCCGGGGATCGCATCGGAGCCGATGTGGGTCGTGATTATTAAGGGCAAAGTGTTGGTCAGGGTTGTTGGAGGGCTGGGCACTATGCCGGAGTTCGTCGAGGCTGACGGTGTAACATACGGGATCTCGGCATTAGATGGTAAGGTGTTAAGGGTAGTCGCTGGAATTGCGAAGAAACGGCCTTGACAGAATCGCGACTCGCTTATATAATCTCTCTTAAGAGGCAGCGAGGGTGGTGAGTGGTGGCGTCAGCTTAAGCCAATCGCTCTTGACAGATTCGCCTCTCAGATGTATAATGGCGCTTGCTTGAGGTGGAGAGAAAACGCGCTTGACAGAGGAGCTTACAACCTAACTGCATACCGTTTTCTCTGACATACGAACAGCGTCGTTCCTACGACCTGGCGTATGCCAGGTCGTTTTGTCGCCTGCCCGAGGAGGGCAGGGGACAGCCTGGCACCTTAACAACTGAACAGAACGCATCGGCATCTTCACGTGAAGAAGCTACTACGGGCACACGGTGGATGCCTGGGCGTCAAGCGCCGATGAAGGGCGTGGTACACTGCGATAAGCCTCGGGGAGCCGTGTGCAGGCTGTGATCCGGGGATACCCGAATGGGGAAACCCGCTCCGGTGAATGCCGGAGCACCGCCGCAAGGCGGGGGGCACCGCGCGAACTGAAACATCTCAGTAGCGCGAGGAAAAGAGATCATTCCCCTAGTAGTGGCGAGCGAACGGGGAACAGCCCAAACTCCAGTGACTGAGTGGCCTGCCGGCCTATGTCACTGGGGGGTAGGCAGACACGACCGAGGAGCGGCAGCGTCCTCAAGGAGTGACCAAGAGGAAATCTAGCCGAACGGTCTGGAAAGTCCGGCCATAGAAGGTGAAAGCCCTGTAGGCGAAAGGTTTCCTCCTCCTGTCGTGATCTGGAGTACCGCGGGGCACGCTAATCCTGCGGGAAGCAGGGAGGCCCACCTCCCAAGGCTAAATACGCTTGACGACCGATAGTGGACAAGTACCGTGAGGGAAAGGTGAAAAGAACCCCAGTGCGGGGAGTGAAATAGAACCTGAAACCGTGTGCTCACAAACAGTCCAAGGGCTATGCCAGGTTGCCATCCCTCATCATGCTCCGGGCCCACACCTCCCGCTGCCTTCGGGCGGCAGGAGCACCCGGCCTGGGGTTGGAGGGGTCCCCTGGCACGCCTGAGGGCGTGCCTCTTGGAGAATGAGCCGGCGAGTTACTCTCTGTGGCGTGGTTAAGGGAGTCACACCCGGAGCCGGAGCGAAAGCGAGTCTGAAGAGGGCGCTGGTCGCAGGGAGTAGACACGAAACCTGGTGAGCTACCCATGGCCAGGGTGAAGCGCGATTAACCTCGCGTGGAGGCCCGAACCCACTAGTGTTGCAAAACTAGGGGATGAGCTGTGGGTAGGGGTGATATGCCAACCGAACCAGGAGATAGCTTGTTCTCCCCGAAATCGCTTTAGGGCGAGCGTCGCGCATCTGTCATGGAGGTAGAGCACTGGATTGGCTAGGGGGCGAATAGCTTACCAAACCATCTCAAACTCCGAATGCCATGACAGCCAGCGCGGCAGTCGGACGGTGGGAGATGAGTTTCATCGTCGAGAGGGAAACAGCCCGGACCGTCAGCTAAGGTCCTGAAGTTCCCGCTCAGTGGGAAACGTGGTGGGACTACTTAGACAGCCAGGAGGTTGGCTTAGAAGCAGCCATCCTTTAAAGAGTGCGTAATAGCTCACTGGTCAAGTGGTCCTGCGCGGAAAATGTAACGGGGCTAAGCGGGACACCGAAGCTACGGGTGTCAGGCACGGTGACGCGCCTGGTGCGGTAGGGGAGCATTGCCTGGTCGTGGAAGCCGTACCGGAAGGAGCGGTGGAGGCCAGGGAAGAGAGAATGCCGGCATGAGTAGCGCAAAACCCGTGAGAACCGGGTTCGCCGAATGCCTCAGGTTTCCGACGGAAGGTCAATCCGCGTCGGGTGAGTCGGGGCCTAAGCCGAGGCCGACAGGCGTAGGCGATGGACAACTGGTCAACATTCCAGTACCGCGTCGAACCGCTATGAGCGATGCGGGGACGCTGTGGCAGAGGCCAGCCTGCGATTGGTCGTGCAGGTGCTAACCGCCGACCTCTGTGAGGCTCCTAGGGAAGTCCGGGAGCGGAGAGGGGAGCGGGATGGCGGGCCTTAGAGCCAGAAGTGGCCCGAGCCGCAGCCAAGAAAAGCCGCTAGCCAGGTTCACGCGCCCGTACCGCAATCCGACACCGGTAGGCGAGTAGAGGATACTCAGGCGAACGGGAGAACCCTCGTTAAGGAATTCGGCAAATTGTCCCCGTAACTTCGGGAGAAGGGGAGCCTCCTGGGGTGCGTCTTCGGACAAGCTCTGGGGGGCCGCAGAGAAGAGGCTCTACCGACTGGTTAACAAAACCACAGGTCTCTGCCAACTCGTAAGAGGAGGTATAGGGGCTGACGCCTGCCCAGTGCCGGAAGGTTAAGGGGAGGGCTGAGGCGCAAGCGTAGGCCTGAACTGAAGCCCCGGTGAACGGCGGCCGTAACTATAACGGTGGATTTTACATCTGGCCGTTGTAAAATCCGGCTATATGCTGGGACAGCTCGAGCATCCCACACTACCGAGGAGGTGACAATGTGATGGGTGGAGCCAATCAGCAGGAAAGACTCCTGACTCACGAGGAACAAAAGCGATGGTTCCTGGCAGGACTCTTTGAGGGAGAAGGCAGTTTATGCGTCTCGATCAAAGAGCATCCAACGGCCAGGTTCGGCTATCTGATAGACCCGAGGGTATTCTACGAATCCTTGATTTAGCCTATCAGATGAATCCAGAAGGAAAGGGCAAACGCCGTAAGAATACCAAAGAATACGTGGTCAGGAGAATCCCCAGAGACTGTACGCCGGACACTCGCGAGAGTGAAGAGACAGTCCGACCTGCATAGCGATATGCAGAGGCTGGCAGAAATGACCAGCCCGTCCGCAACTGCGGAAGGTAACAGAGTGCCTAAGGTAGCGAAATTCCTAGTCGGGTGAGTCGACAACAAGCCCGTACCGGCTAATAACGGTGGAGCCCGACCTCGTTGCGACGTGCTAGGGCGTCGTGCCAAAGAGGGGGTAACACCGTGGGAAGTCAGGTGAGCCACTTGACCCCGTAACGACTGAAGCGGTATGCTGAGATGGCGATCGTGCCGTGAGGCCAATCTAGGGTCGCCATCATACGCCGGTGGTCTCTGCGAGGATGTGCCGATGGATATCAAAGCGTATCTGAGCGGGTTCGTTGCTGGCGAAGGATGTTTCTGTGTCTCTGTAAACAAAAGTAAACGGCATCGTTTTGGTTGGGAGATGCGACCAAGTTTCTCGGTCAGCCAGAACGGTGACCGCGCTGAGGTGTTGGAGATACTGAGAAATTCTTCGGCTGTGGGACGATCCGCCCGGATCGCTCAGATCGGACGTTGAAGTATGAGGTGCGAAGCGTCGCTGACTTGGTGGAGCGGGTGCTCCCTCATTTTGAGGAAAACCCCTTGCTCTCCAGCAAGCGACGCGAGTTTGAACTCTTTGCGGAGGTGGGTCGTCGGATGTATCCAGGCGAGCACCTGACCCGCGAAGGGTTTGAGCGCATCTTAGACTTGGCGTTTGAGATGAATCCATCGGGGAACCGTAAATATTCCAAAGCGGAGATCAAGATATAGTCTGCGCCTGTAGAAATACAGGGTGAGAGCGAAGTTCCGACCCGCACGAATGGCGTAACGAGTAGAGCACTGTCTCAACGAGGGACCCGGTGAAATTGAAATCGTGGTGAAGATGCCATGTCCCCGCAGCAGGACAAAAAGACCCCGTGGAGCTTTACTGCAGCTTGGCATTGCGTCTGGGCTTGGTCTGCGTAGGATAGGTGGGAGGCTGTGAAGCTGGGGCTTCGGCCTCGGTGGAGCCAACGGTGAAATACCACCCTGACGAAGTCTAGGCCCTAACTGGTGGCGGCACACCCGCGCCAGGACCGTGCCAGGTGGGCAGTTTGACTGGGGCGGTCGCCTCAAGAGTGGGGCGCTCTGATGGTAACATCAGAGGCAAATCTGGCTATATGCTGGGACGTCCGTTCTCTACTCAGAAAGGAACGCCTCCGTTTTCTGAGGAAGGGATGTAGAATTCAGCGCTAGTCACCCTGTGTGACTGAAAATGCGACTGATGCGGATAACCAGCAGGGAAGTCCTTGTGACCCCTCAACGACTGCACGCCAGACATCCGTGTCAAGCGGATGGTGATACAGTCTGAACTTCCGGGCGACCGGAAGCCCGCAATCGGGCGTCCGCTCGAGGAGCGGGGGAAAGCGAAGGAGGGTCTCTGTCGTGCGCTCACGTGAGATAGAGGAGTACAAACGGTCACTGCGGCTCTCGTCGGAACAGCGCGAGGTGCTTGTAGGGCTGCTCCTGGGCGATGCCCATCTGGAAACCCAGAATAGGGGGCAGACTTACCGCCTGAAGATCGAGCAGAGCGCAGCGCATCGCGCCTATATTGACCATTTGTACCATCTGTTTGAACCCTGGGTGTTAACGCCACCCCAGCCCAAGCAGGTGGTCTCCCAGGCTCACGTGAGTACCAACTGGTGGTTTCAGACCATCAGTCACCCGGCCTTCCGCTTCTACGCGCAGCAGTTCTACCGGCAGGGGCGCAAACGGGTGCCCCGCCTGATCCATCGCTGGCTGAAACCGCGTGGGTTAGCCTACTGGTTCATGGATGATGGCTCGCTGAAATGGGAACAGTCGCGGGCCATTCTCCTCAACACGCAAGGCTTTGAGCTAAGCGATGTTGAACGGCTTATCCAGGTTTTGCAGCAGCAGTTTGCGCTAGAAGCCTTCCCCCGTCGGCAAACAGAAGGGTACCAGATTGTGATCCCGGGCCGCTCGCTGGAGCGGTGGGTGGCACTCATCGGTCCCTATATGTTGCCTGAAATGCTATATAAGCTGCCTCGAGCCGGACGAACACACTTGCCTAAAAGGTAACGGAGGCGCCCAAAGGTTCCCTCAGGCGGAATGGAAACCCGCCGTTGAGTGTAAAGGCATAAGGGAGCTTGACTGCAAGACCTACAAGTCGAGCAGGGACGAAAGTCGGGCTTAGTGATCCCACGGTACCGTGTGGAAGGGCCGTGGCTTACCGGACAAAAGCTACCCCGGGGATAACAGGCTGGTGAGGCCCAAGAGTTCACATCGACGGCCTCGCTCGGCACCTCGATGTCGGCTCGTCGCATCCTGGGGCTGGATCAGGTCCCAAGGGTTGGGCTGTTCGCCCATTAAAGCGGCACGTGAGCTGGGTTCAGACCGTCGTGAGACAGGTCGGTCTCTATCCGCTGCGGGCGTAGGGAACGTGAGGGGGGCTGCCCCTAGTACGAGAGGACCGGGGTGGAGCGACCTCTGGTGTGCCAGTTGTCGTGCCAACGGCATCGCTGGGTAGCCACGTCGCGTCGGGATAACCGCTGAATGCATCTAAGTGGGAAGCCCACCCCAAGATGACGTTCCCCACCTCCTTTGTGAGGGTAAGGCCACTCGGAGACGACGAGTTTAATAGGCGGCAGGTGTAAGCACGGTAACGTGTTTAGCCAAGCCGTACTAATGGCCGAGGGCTTCTTCACGATCTCGGATGCTGGGCGTTCTGTTCAGTTCTTAAGGTGCCAGGCGACATCCATAGTCAGTAGCCAGTCGTCAGAGTGACCGGAGTTCGTCTGACGACTGATTATTGCTGATGGCTAGTAAAGGCCGCTTGGTGGTTGGAGCGGCGGGGGTACACCCGGTCCCATCCCGAACCCGGAAGTTAAGCCCGCCAGCGCCGATGGTACTTGACGGGGAACCGTCTGGGAGAGTAGGTCACCGCCAAGCGGCCTGTTTGTTTTCTTCTCCCCTCAGTCCTGTGCGACCAGGAGCGAAACGCTCTCAATGTGGTAGGTCTGGGGGAACAGGTCAACGAGTTGGGTCGCTGCCAGACGATAACCGCCCGCCGCCAGGCGCCTGCAATCGCGGGCCAGCGTAGCCGGATCGCACGAGACATACACGAGGCGAGACGGCCTGAGCCGGATGAGCGCGTCAATCACGGCGGGCGCGCAGCCTGTGCGCGGGGGGTCAAGAACGGCGGCGTCCAGCGCCACCCCCAGCATAGGCAGCACCTCTTCCGCCTCTGCCTGGTATAACTCAATATGGTTGAACTCGTCTAGGTTGACCTGGGCGTCGGCGACCGCGCTGGGGTCGGACTCAATGGCGATCACACGGGCGGCATGGGGCGCCAGAAACGCCGTGAACAGGCCGACGCCGCTATAAGCCTCCAGGACGGTTTCGCGGCCCGTCAGGGCCAGGTAGCTCAGCACGCGCTCCACCAGCTTCTCCGCCAGGGGCGTATTCACCTGGAAGAAGCTGCCCGCCGAGACTCGGAAGCGGCGCCCGGCAACCTCCTCCACCAGATCGCCCTCTCCCACCAGCACAACGCTGGATCCGTCCTCAAACTGGAGCACACAGGAAAGCGGCAGGTCTGTTTCCACCGCAGGCAGTTCGTCGCCTGCGATCTCCAACACCAGCATCAGCTCCTCTGTGGCCGTTCCAACACGCAAAGTCACCCCGTTCAGCCCGGCGGGTTCCAGGTCAAGGGATTGGAACAGGGCCAGCAGGCGCGGGTCAATGATATGGCACTCACGGATAGGGAGGATGCGCTGGCTGTTCATGGCGCGATAGCCCAGGCGCCCATCCGGGCTGACGCCGAAGCGGGCCTGGTTGCGGTAAGCCCAGGGCGAGGGGCTGGGCACAGGCGGCAGAAGCGGTGGGTTGCTGAAGCCGCCGATGCGCCGAAGCTGATCGGCCAGGATGGCCTGCTTAAAGCGCACCTGCGCGGGATAGGCGATGTGCTGCCACTGGCAGCCGCCGCAAGGCCCTTCCGGCCCTGGCCCGAAATGTGGACAGGGCGGCTGGACACGGTCTGGCGAAGGGGTCAAGACTTCCATGAACCGGGCCTGGGCATAGCGCTTCTTCTCTTCCACGATCTCCACGCGGACGCGCTCACCGGCAATGGCATAAGGGACAAAGACCACCCGCCCCTCGTGCCGACCGACCGCTGCCCCCCCATAGGCCATGTCGGTCAGTTCCAGATCAATCGCCTGGCCCATTGTTGGTCCCGAAGCATCTCACTGGCCCATCAGATCAGCCGGGCCGCGACCATAATCGTCCAGGTCTGTAAGAACCAGTGGATCAGGAAAGGATAGAAGAAGGAATGGGTGCGGTAGGCCAGCAGGCCGAAGGCGGCGCCACCGAAGATCGTGCTCAGTGTCTCCAGTTCGGGCTTGCCCAGGTGGGCGATGGCGAAGGGCACGGCCTGGAGCAGGATGGCCTCATCGCCGAAGCGGCGCGCCAGGCCGAAGAGCAGAAAGCCGCGAAACAGGAACTCCCAACTGAACAGGTCCAGCGCGTTTTCGCCGATCAGCGCGAGCAACGATGAACGAGCGCGACCGGCGTAATAGCTGCTGAAGGCCGGCGTGCGGGCCAACCACCCCATGAGGGCGGCCAGGAGGACGGCAGCTACAACGGTCACCGCCAGCCCCAGGCGCCAGTTGCCCACCTGGAAGCCGTATGCCTGGGGCGATTCACGGAAGAAGAGGACGATGAGGATCAGGGGCACAATGAAGTACAAGAGAAACCGGTCGGCGGCTCTGAGCGAGGTGAAGCTGTGATAGTGCTCAATGAGGATGAGCAACGTGCTCACCACGATCATCGTGGTGACCTTCGCGTCCAGCCGCAGGCCCAGAAGTTCCATATGGCTGCTCGTCAGTAATCTGTCCCTATTCGGTTCCCGTCTGGCCCGAACATGGCCGCCAGCTTGGGCGCGTCCCGGTGCAACTCCAGCCCCCAGTTGAGGAACAGCAGGGCGATCAGGCCGAGGGCCAGGGCCGGGTGCCACAGGCTTCGACGTTGGCTGCTTTGCCTCTTCCTGCCCAGCACCTGTGCCGCCCCCCAGGCGGCGAACGCCGCCAGGAAGGGGATGAGCGGCAGGTGATAGCGCTCCTCGGCGAGAATCAGGGCATAGGCCCCAGCGAAATATAGGATAAGGGCGATCAGGAGACGGGCTCCCTGTTTGTTCCCCGTGCTGGCCGATGGGGAGAACGGCTGGAGGGCGCCGATAATGGCCAGGGGCATGAGCAGGACGAAGGGCAGGCACAGGCCCACCAGCGCCAGGGCGAGCAGTGCATCGGGCCAGTGGCCCAGGTAGTTGTTGCTGTAGAAGTAGACGAACGGGCGTTTCTCCAGGCCCCAGAAGTAGCCCAGCTTGCGCACGATCAGATAGGGCACCCGGCCAGGGTCATCGCGGATAAAGCCCAGGGCGGCCTCAATCCCGCGCCGGTTGCGCTCGGCGTCGTCCAGAATGGGCACCAGGTCAAGCGAAATACCGAACTGGAACGTGCCCGTGCCCTGGGGGTGATAGCCCAGGTAGAGGTTGGTGCCCAGGTTGTTTTCTACAAAGGTCAATTGCCCGTGTAGCCGCGTGTTACGATAGGCCCAGGGCAGGGTCAGGGCGGCCACGCACCCCAGCAGGATCAGCCCGCCCCGCAGCCGGTTCTTGGGGACGAGCAGGACGGCCAGGGGGACAAAGCCGACGATGATGGAGCGCGTCAACGTCGCCAGCCCCAGGGCAACCCCCGCCAGCGCCCAGTCACGCAGCGAGCTGCTCTCGCCCGCCCGCAAGAGGGCCAGGATGGCGAGGGCCAGGAGCGGGGTGAACAGGTTCTCCGTCGCCAGGCCCAGCGGAAAGAGCACGAGCCAGGGATAGAGCGCGACGATAAGCGCAGCCAGTTTCTCTGCGTTTCCCTCTTTTAGGGACAGAGGAACTCCAGGCCCTCTGGGGGCTTTATAAGTTCCTCGGAGTTCCCCGGAGTTCCTCGGAGTCCCTGCGATTCTGCGGGCGATCCAGTACGTGAGCGGGGCGAGCGTAGCGCCCAGCAAGGCCTGGGCCAGGCGCGCCGCGAAGAAGCGCCACTCCAGGCCGCTGAGGGCATAGATGAGTGCCAGGAAGGCCGGATACAGCGGGGCGCGATAGCTCGTGGGGATGCCTTTGGGATCGTAAGGGACGCTGCTCAGGTCAAACTGAATGTAGTGGCTGATGGTGTAGAGATCGGGCTGGGCATACCAGCGGTAGCCATTGCCGGCAACCAGGCTGCGGGCCAGCATGTCGTACTGGAACATGTCGTCCAGGCCGATGCCCAGCCGCGCCGTGAGCAGCACGGGCAGCAGCCGCAGGACGAGCGCCAACACAAAAACGCGCCCGGCGAAGCTGAGGCGGAGGCGGCTTATTGTGGCGGGCCAGGTGCGCTGTGCGATAGCTCTCAGCGTGATCATAGGCCAGGCGGTGATTATAAAACGTAACGGGCAAAAGGTAAAACACCTCCCCCGTCACGACCTTAGAACCCCGGTTTCTCGCAGAAACCGGGGTTCTGGACCCGCCCCGGCCCTTCAGGCGCGATGTCAATCGCGCGGCTCCTCTCCCGGCGGGCGTTTTACGTTTTATGGCCGATCGCTGCTATAATCGGGGGCGTGACCGTGTCCGTTGTCGCCACTGTTAAAAACGAGGCCGCCAGCATCCGGGCCTTGCTGGACTCGCTGGCGGCTCAAACCCGGCCCCCCGATGAGATCGTGATCGTGGACGGCGGCTCCACCGATGGCACCCTGGCTATCTTACGCGACTATACCCGGCGCCTGCCGCTGCGTGTGCTGGAGCGGCCCGGGGCGAATATCTCGCAGGGGCGCAACGCCGCCATCGCCGCCGCCTCCGGCGAGATCATCGCGGTGACCGATGCGGGCGTGCGGTTGGTGCCGGAATGGCTGGCGGCGCTGCTGGAGCCCTTCTCCGATGAGCGGGTCGTCGTCGTCGCCGGATTTTTCCTGCCGGACCCGCGGACGGCTTTTGAGGTGGCCATGGGGGCCACGGTGTTGCCCACGCTGGCGGAGATCCATCCGGCCCGCTTCCTGCCCTCCAGCCGCTCGGTGGCCTTTCGCAAGGCGGCCTGGGCCGCCGTGGGCGGCTATCCGGAGGACCTGGATTACTGCGAGGATCTGGTGTTTGACTTCAAGCTGTTGGAGCGCTATCGGCCCTTTGCCTTTGCCCCACGCGCCATCGCCTGCTTCCGCCCCCGCAGCAGCCTGCGGGCCTTCTTCCGCCAGTACTATCTCTACGCGCGCGGCGACGGCAAGGCCGGGCTTTGGCCGAAGCGCCACGCCATCCGTTACAGCACCTACCTGCTGGCCGTGCCTGCCATCGCGGTGCTGGGGCTGCGCTTTGGGCCGGCTTGGTGGGGGCTTTACCTGCTGGGCGCGGCAGCTATGCTGTGGCGTCCCTATCGCCGCCTGATCCCCATGCTGGCGGGCCTGAGCCTGCGAGAGCGGCTGGAGGCCATTCTGTGGGTGCCCATTATCCGCGTCACCGGTGACATCGCCAAGATGATCGGCTACCCGCCGGGCGTCGTCTGGCGCCTACACCGCACATGGATGAAATCCGCCCGACCTTCCAGCACCGACCGGAGGCCAGTGTGAACTACGACGATGATCAGGGGGCTGTCAGGCCACTCTCCGGCCCTGTGGCCGCTGCTATCCTGGCGCGGTTTGCGCTGAACGTCAGCTACCGTATGGCCTACCCCTTCCTGCCACGCTTCGCCGCCGGGCTGGGGGTCTCGCTTGACCAGGCGCAACTGCTCATGGCCGCCCGTTCGGCCACCGGCTTCGCCAGCCCGCTGTTCGGCCCGCTGTCGGACCGCTACGGGCGGCGCACGTCCATGCTGATCGGCCTGGCGGCGTTCGTGTTGGGCATGGCCCTGTGCGCGCTTGTCCCGGCTTATGCCAGCTTCTTTTTTGGCTTCGTGCTGATCGGCCTGGGCAAAATCCTGTTTGACCCCAGCCTGCAGGCTTACCTGGGCGACCGCGTGCCCTACCGGCGACGCGGGCGCGTGATCGCGGCCACCGAACTGGCCTGGTCGCTGGCCATCCTGATCGGTGCGCCGTTGGTCGGCCTGGTGATTGGGGCGCTGGGGTGGCAGGCGCCCTTTGGGATATTAGGGGTGTTGGGCGCTATAGTGCTGGTGCTCATGGCGCTGGTCATCCCGGCGCGGGCCGATCACGCCCTGCGCCAGGCGCCGCGCGTCAGCCCCTGGCACAGCTATGCTACGGTGTGGCGCCAGCCCGGCGCCATGATAGCTGCGTTCGTGTTCTTCCTGATCATGTTCGCCAACGAGAACCTGCTCATCTCCTATGGCGGCTGGATGGAGCAGTCCTTCGGGCTGAGCACGGTGCGGTTGGGGTTGGCGACGGCGGTGATCGGCGGGGCTGAGCTTGTGGCCGAGCTGTTGACGGGGGCGATCACCGACGCGCTGGGCAAGAAGCGCGCGGTGGCGATTGGCCTGGCCCTCACGGCTGTGGCCTACGCGGCCCTGCCCTTCGTGGGGAACCGCCTGGAGTTCGCCCTGGCGGGGCTGTTCACATTGTTCCTCTCCTTTGAGTTCACGGTGGTCTCCGGCCTGCCGCTGATCACCGAACTGGTGCCCGCTGCGCGGGGCACGATGCTGTCGGTGAACATCGCGGCGATGAACCTGGGGCGCATGGCCGGGGCGCTGGCCGGGGCCGCACTCTGGGCGCTGGGGGGCTTCGGCGGGGTCGGGCTGCTCTCCGGCCTGGCGTCGCTGGTTACGCTGGCGCTGTGGCTGGGCTATGTGCGCGAACGCGGCCCCGGCGAGGCCCCGGTGGTGACATTTGAGGTGTGACGGATGACGAGCGAACTCTTCACCGTTGTGACGCCGGCCCAGGCGCTGCAACGGTTGCTGGCGCACCTGCCGCCTGGGCCGCTGGGCGTGGAGACCGTGCCGCTGGCCGAGGCGCTTGACCGTGTCCTGGCTGAAGACCTGATCGCGCCCGTGTCCTTGCCCGCTTTTGCCCGCGCCACTATGGATGGGTACGCGGTGCGCGCCGCCGACACCTTTGGCGCCTCCGAGGGACTACCGGCTTATCTCACCGTCGTCGGCGAGGTGCCCATGGGCCGTGCCCCGACCATCGTGGTAGGCCCCGGCCAGGCGGCGCTGATCCACACCGGCGGGATGCTGCCGCCTGGCGCGGACGCCGTCGTCATGGTGGAGAAGACGCAGAAGCTGGCCGAGCACGAGATTGAGGTGCTGGGGCCGGTGGCGCCGGGCGAAAACGTGCTTCAGGTGGGGGAGGACATTGCGTTGGGGAGCACGGTGCTGACGGCGGGGCAACGCTTGCGCCCGCAGGACCTGGGGGGGCTGGCGGCGGTGGGCATCACGCAGGTGTCGGTCGCCCGCCGCCCGCGCGTGGCCATCCTGGCGACCGGGGATGAGATTGTGCCGCCGGAGAGCGCGCCGGGGCCGGGCCAGGTGCGCGACGTGAACACGGCCACCCTGGCCGGGCTGGTGCGCCGGGCCGGGGGCCTCCCGCTCCCGCTGGGCATCGCCCCGGACCGCTTTGAGGCGCTGGAGGCGGCGGCCCGGCAGGGGCTGGAACAGGCAGACGCGCTGGTGCTCTCGGCGGGCAGTTCGGTGAGCACCCGCGATATGACCGCCGAGGCCATCCGGCGGCTGGGCGCACCGGGGGTGCTGGTGCACGGCCTCTCCATCCGGCCGGGCAAGCCCACCATCCTGGCGGTCGCCGAGGGAAAGCCCGTGTTCGGCCTGCCGGGCAACCCGGTCTCGGCGCTGACTGTGGCCGGGCTATTCCTGCTGCCGACGCTGTGGCATCTCCAGGGGTGCAGCGCACCGCCGCCCACGCCCCGCGTCTGGGCGCGGCTGGCCCGCAATATCCCCTCCGCCCCAGGGCGCGAGGATTACGTCCCGGTGCGCCTGGAGGAGCGCCAGGGCGACCTGGGGGCCGACCCGGTGTTCGGCAAGTCCAACCTGATCTATACATTGGTTCGGGCTGATGGGCTGGTCGTCGTGCCGCTGGACGCGGGCGGCGTGCAGGCGGGCGAGCGGGTGGAAGTGAGGCTATTTGTATGAACCCGGAGCGCAAGATTTACCTGGAGGACATCCCCTTAGAAGAAGCCTGGCGGCGCTTTACCGGGGCGTTGGCCGCCGCCGGGCTGGGGGCGCCTTTCCCCGGCGAGGATGTGCCTGTGGCCGAGGCCTTGGGCCGGGTGACGGCCGCGCCGGTGTGGGCGCGCATCTCCTCGCCCCACTACCATGCGGCGGCCATGGATGGCTATGCCGTGCGCGCTGCCGAGACCGTCGGCGCCACCGAGACGGCCCCGCTGCGGCTGGCGCTGGGGACGCAGGCCGTCTATGTAGATACCGGTGATCCCCTGCCTGCCTGGGCCGATGCCGTCATCCCCATTGAGCACGTCCAGATCGGCGAGGACGCCATTGAGATCATGGCCCCGCTCCCGCCCTGGCGCAACGTGCGGCCCATGGGCGAGGACATAGTGGCAACCGAGCTGGTGTTGCCCGCCAATCACGTGCTGCGCCCGGTGGACCTGGGCGCGATTGCCGGGTGCGGCCACACCCATGTGCATGTCCGCCGCAGGCCGCGCGTGGCTGTCATCCCCACCGGCACGGAACTGGTCCCGCCGGGGGCACCGCTGAGGCCGGGCGACATCATTGAATACAATAGCATCGTCCTGGCGGCGCAGGTGGAGAGTTGGGGGGGGCAGGCGACGCGCTGGCCGATCATCCCCGATGACCCGGACCGCCTGCGCGCCGCCGTAGAAGAGGCGGCCATCTCGCACGATCTCGTCCTGGTCAACGCCGGCTCCTCCGCTGGCTCTGAAGACTTCACTGCCCGTGTCGTCGCCGACCTGGGCGAACTCCTGGTGCATGGCGTGGCCGTTCGCCCCGGTCACCCGGTCATCCTGGGGATGGTCCATTCTCCGCGCACCGTGCCCGTGATCGGCGTGCCCGGTTACCCTGTCTCCGCTGCGCTCACCGGCGAGATTTTCGTGGAGCCGCTCCTGGCGCGCTGGTTGGGGCGACCCACCCCGACCCGCCCGACCGTCCGGGCGACGATCACGCGCAAGGTGCTCTCGCCGCTGGGCGACGACGAGTATTTGCGCGTCACGGTGGGCAAGGTGGGCGAGCGCATCGTGGCTGCGCCACTGGCGCGGGGCGCGGGCGTGCTCACCTCGCTCGTCCGCGCCGACGGCATTGTGGTGGTCCCGCGCTTCTCCGAGGGCGTCCACGCGGGCGAGACGGTGACGGTGAGGCTCTACCGGCAGCCGGAGGAGATTGAGCACACGATCGTGGCCATCGGCAGCCACGATCTCACGCTGGACCTGTTGGCGCAACACCTGGCCGAGGCCCATCCTGGGTTGCGCCTGACCTCGGCGCACGCGGGCAGCCTGGGTGGGCTGATCGCCCTGCGGCGCGGCGAGGCACACCTGGCCGGGTCGCATCTCCTGGATGAGGCCACTGGCGAGTACAACATCAGCTATGTGCGCCAGTACCTGCCCGGCATCCCCCTCGTCCTGGTCACGCTGGTGCGCCGTGAGCAGGGGCTGATCGTCGCGCCGGGCAACCCCAAGGGGATTCGCGGCTTGGCCGACCTGACCCGTCCGGATGTGACCTTTGTCAACCGTCAGCGCGGGGCAGGCACACGCGTGCTCCTGGACTACCGGCTCAAGCAACTGGGGATTGATCCCGGCGAGATACGCGGTTACGAGCGCGAAGAGTACACCCATCTGGCTGTGGCCGCCGCCGTGCAGAGCGGCATCGCCGATGTCGGGCTGGGCATCCGTGCCGCCGCGCGTGCGCTGGGGCTGGACTTCATTTCATTGGAACACGAGCGCTACGATCTGGTCATCCCCCGCGAGCACTATGAGAGTCCCTTGCTCCAGCCCCTGCTCAATCTATTGCACAACGCGGCCTTCCGCCAGGCTGTGGCCGCGCTGCCGGGGTATGAGGTGAGCGCCATGGGGCAGATCGTGGCCGAGTTGTAGGACACTGTACGGATTGCTAGGATGGGTCGTCTGGCGAGCCTGGGCAGCGTCTTCCAAACCTTGCGCGAGGTTGACCTGGAGGCGATCCGGCGCAGCGCCGAGGAGGTGTTTCATCTCGCCGTTGTGGGCGAGCCTGGCGCCGGGAAGACGACGTTGATCCGCCAGATGCACAGCGGCGGGCGCGAGGGCGAATGGTTACCCCCGTTCGTCGGTGAGTACGATCTCCCCGCTGCGCCGTCGGGGAACGTCACAGCGGCCATCCTGGTGATTGACGCCGGTCAGCCTTTGCGGGAAGATGGCCTGTATCTGCTGCTGAAGCGCTTGCGCAGCCAGGGGGTGCCCGTCCTGGTGTGCCTGAACAAGGCCGACCGGGTGATCGGGCAGGAGGCCCAGGTACTGGCGGCATGGCGGGCGTGGCCCCAGGTGGCGGTCGTGCTCACCTCGGCGCTGGACCGCCAGGCCCTCCTGCGCGCATTCGTCCCTGCCGCGCTGCGCCTTATGCCGGGGCGCGAACTGGCACTGGCGCGGGCGTTGCCGCTCTTTCGCAGGCCGGTGACGCAGCGCCTGATTGACGAGACCGCCCTGATCAACGCCGGCTACAGCCTGACGAGCGGCCTGGCAGAGGCCGTGCCTGTGCTCAACCTGCCCTTCACTGCGGGCGATATGGTCATGTTGACTAAAAACCAGGCCATCATGGCCTATAAGATCGCGCTGGCGATGGGGCTGCCCTCCGACTGGCGCCAGACGCTGCCGCAACTGGCCGCCGTCATTGGCAGCGGCTTTCTCTGGCGGCAGCTTGCCCGTCAGCTTGTCGGCCTGTTGCCTGTGTGGGGTCTGCTACCCAAGGTCGCCGTCGCCTATGCGGGCACACGCGTGGTGGGGAGCGCGATCACCTATTGGGCGGCGACGGGGGAGAAGCCGTCATCCCAGGCGCTTCAGGAGCGCTATCGCCAGATGCTCCATCAGGGCCGCCAGGTGGCCCGGCGGCTGATCGCCCGGCGGCGTCAACTGTCCCTGCTCGCGCCGGGCCCATCCACTCTCTCTGAGGAGGCGACCGATGCAGCGTATGATCGTGGCGACTGAAAGCGCGCCCAAAGCCATTGGGCCGTATTCCCAGGCAGTCATCGCCGGGGAGTTCGTCTTCTGCGCCGGGCAGGTAGCTATTGACCCGGCCCAGGGGAAGCTGATTGAGGGCGACATCGCTATGCAGACGCGCCAGGTCCTGACCAACCTGGCGGCGGTGCTGGAGGCGGCGGGCAGTTCGCTGGCCCAGGTGGTCAAGACGACGGTGTTTCTGCAGAATATCGGCGACTTCGCTGCGATGAACGCCGTCTATGCCGAGTTCTTCCCCTCCAACCCGCCCGCCCGCTCCACTATCCAGGTGGCGGCCCTGCCCCTGGGCGCGAAGGTGGAGATTGAGGCCATCGCGCTCCGGCGACCCGGCGTGACGCCCTCCCCCGGCGCTACGCCGCCAACTCCACCAATTTAAGGCCGCGCCTGGCCAGTTCCTCAAAGAAGAACTCCTGGTCCACAGCGGCCTCCGGCGGCAGCACGCCCTGGTGGTTGACCAGCCCCGCCGCGATCATCTGGGCGCCGATGGAGGCGGAGGTGCCGGTGGCCTGGGAGACGCGCAGCACCATCCCATAGATGGTGCGGGCCTCGTGTCCATTGCGCCGCCCGCGGATTTCCACACGCGAGCCGGACCAGCCGGAGGTTTTGCCGCCGATCTTGGCCAGGTAAGGGAGAAAGGGCATGAAGAATTTGGCCGTGCGCCGGATGCGGGTGGGGGTGCTGCCCAGGCCCAACGCTTCCACGATGCGCGTCAGCGTGACGTTGTCCTCCGGCACCAGCCCACCTTTACAGATGACCGTCTGGGCATCCAGGAAGCGCGGCAGCGTCACCGGCTCCGGGTGGCCGGTGTAAAACACCGCCGCCTGGCCGATGGGATCGGGGAAGCGCACCACCTCGCGCTCGGACAGGCCGCGCACCTGCACCCATTGGCCGTTGCGGTAGGCGGGCACCGTGCCGACGGTGACGTGGCCCCAGTGCATGATGGGCGCCAGACCGATGGCTTCGTCCAGGTCTTGCAGCCAGTTGACGCGGATCTCGTCCACCTGGTCCATATGCCGCGCCCCCCGCGCGGCCATCAGGTTCATAATCCCCGGCGTCCAGCCCTGGCAGATCAGGAAGGTCAGCCCCTTGCGGCGGGCCATGGGGTCCAGCGAGAGGAGCGCGATGGCTGCGTCGGGGTCGTCGCATACATCCACATAATTGACCCCGGCATGGATGGCCGCCGTCGCCACCGTCAGCGCCCATTCGTAGAATGGGCCGATGGTATTGATGACGACCTTGGCCCCGCGCATCACGTTGATGAGTTGGGCCGGATCGCGCGCGTCCACGCGTTGGAAGATGACCCGGTCTGAGCCGAGCGACTGGACAAAGGCCTGTCCGACCGCTTCGCGAGCGTCGGCGACGACGATGGGCAGGAAGCTGCTGTGTTCGGCCAGGTCGCGCACCACCGCCTTGCCGATCTCGCCTGCCCCTCCTAAGACGACGGCGCGTTGCTCAATCATGGTCCCCCCTTATTGCGTTCCTAGAGTTTCTATGAGTTCCTATGAGTTTTGCTCAGGCTGTGGATCGGGATCGGCTGTGGCCGCTTTTCGCCTGGGGCGGGGGCGGACCTCGCCCTCGCGCTCGTAAGGCTGGCCATCCGCCGCCGGGGGCACCGCCCGGCCCACCAGCCCGGCCACCGCCAGGATGGTCGCCAGGTACGGCGCCATGAGCAGGAACTCCGAGGGGATGGGCGTGCCCAGGATTTGCAGCTTGGTCTGGAGCGAGTCGGCAAAGCCGAAGATGAGCGAGGAGCCGAAGGCGCCGAAAGGTGTCCATTTGCCGAAGATCATCGCGGCCAGACCGATGAAGCCCCGCCCGGCCGTCATCAACTCATCAAATGGGCCCACCGAGCCAAGCGTGAAGTACGCACCGCCCAGCCCGGCCACCATCCCGCCCAGGATCACATTAATATAGCGCACCCGGAATACGTTGATGCCCAGCGTGTCCGCCGCCCTGGGGTGCTCGCCCACCGCCCGCGTGCGCAGCCCCCAACGCGTGTAGAACAGCATCACATGGATAATGACGATCAGCGCCAGCGTCATGTACACGATGATCGTATTGGCGAAGAACACCGGCCCGATGAGGGGGACCTGCGCCAGGCCAGGGATGGGGATAGGCGGGAAGATGGCGGGGTTGTTCAGCTCCTGATGCTCCTGCAGGATGCGGGAGGACAGGAAGCTGGTGGCCCCCGCCGCAAAGATGTTGATCACCGTCCCGCTGATGATCTGGTCTACCTTATACTTGATGGACAGGACGGCGTGAACAGCAGCCAGGAGCGCGCCGAGCAGGATCGCGGCCAGCATTCCCACCCAGGAATTGTGGGCCGCGCTGCCAATGAAGGCGCCGATAAACGCGCCGCTCAGCATCATGCCCTCAATGGCGATGTTGATGACGCCAGAACGTTCGCATAGGATGCCGCTGAGCGCCCCCAACACGATGGGGATGGCCCGCAAGAGCGAACTCTGCAACATCCCCGTCAGGTTGAGCGACTTGCCCGCTGTGGCCCAGGTCAGAAACGCCAGCACAAACAGCAGGATGACCACGCCCAGGGCCAGGCTGGCCTGGCGAAAGCCGCGCAGCAGTTGCCAGCCGCCCAACAAGGCTGCTAACACGGCGAATAGGGTGATCGTCAGGCGGGCCGGGAGCACCAGGTCGGGCAGTTGCACCTGGGGGGTCACACCGCCGATGGAGAGATTCAGGCCGAAGCGGGCCGTAAGCCCCGCATCAAGGGGCCAGGCGAACAGCACGAAGATCAGCGTTGCCAGGATCAGGAGGACGGTCCCCGATCCCCTGGCACGAGGTGTAGGCCGCATCGCTTCCAGGCTTGCAGTCGTCGTCGCCATCTTACTTTGCTACTTCCCCCACCCTCGTGTGAAGACCGCCTCGCCGATCTCGCGCTCGGCCCGCACGCGGTAGATGGCGCGGATGATCGCCGGGGCGGCGATGAACATGATCACCAACGCCTGGACAATGGAGATGATGTCCACCGGGATACGTGCTGTGGACTGCATCCGCGTGGCGCCGTTGCGCAGCGTGCCGAAAAGCAGCGCCGCCAGCACCACGCCCAAGGGGTGGCTCTTGCCCAGGAGCGCCAGCGCGATGCTGTCAAAGCCATAGCCGGAGGAGAAGGCCTGCCCCAGCCAGTAATCCACGCCCAGCACCTGCACCGTCCCGGCCAGCCCGGCCAGCGCGCCGGAGAGGGCCATGGCAAAGACGTAGTTGCGCGTCACGCTGATGCCCGCGTAGCGGGCCGCGTTCGGATTCGCGCCGACCGTGCGGATCTCAAAGCCCAGCGTGGTCTTAAACAGAAACCACCACACCAGGGCGGCCATGGCCAGCGCCAGCAAGAAGCCCGCGTGGAGGCGGATGTTGGGATCGGAGAAGAAGCGCAACAGGCGGGCGCTTTCCTGGACAAAGGGCGTGACCGGGACGAAGCCCGGCCGCTTCATCGGCCCGGTGATCAGATAGTCGCTCAGGCGGAAGGCGATGTAGTTCATCATGATGGTGGTGATGACCTCGTGCGCGCCGGTCTTGGCCTTGAGCAGGCCGGGAATACCCGCCCAGATCGCCCCGCCGAGCGCCCCGGCCCCCAAGGCCAGGGGCAGGTGGATCACGGCTGGCAGGCCCTTCAACGAGTACCCTACCCACACCGAGGCCAATGCCCCCACGAACAGTTGCCCTTCTGCGCCGATGTTGAACAGGCCGCAGCGGAAGCCCAACGCCAGCGCCAGCCCGGCGAAAATGTAAGGCGTGGTGGCTACCAGGCTCTCGGCGAATGGCTGAATCGCCCGTGACCAGGTGGCGGGGTCGCCGGTGCGCAGGGCCTGGGCCAGGATGGCTGGATCAACGACTGACCCGGTAAACAAGGCCCCATAGGCCAGGCGGATCGCGTCCCATGTGGCCCGCAGAGCGGCCCCCGGCGCATTGGGGAAATTCTGATAGGTCGCCAGCACGTTCACATCCGAGAGGACGATGAACACGGCCCCCAGCACGAGCGCCGTGAAAATAGAGAGGATGGGCAGCGAGATGGTGCGCCAGACCCGCTGCCACAGCGGGGGGAGTTGCGGCGCTTTGACTTCCACCGGGCGTGGTGCTGGCTTGGCTTTCAGTTCAGCTTCGCTCATGTTCGCTACGTTCACGACGGCAGACGGCGGACGGCAGAGTGGAGATTAGGGGGTAGAGATGGGCTGTCCCCCGTCGTCCGTCCTCCGTCCCCCATCCAACGTGGCGCCTGCCATCAACAGGCCTAATTGTTCCTTGGTCACTTCGGCTGGGGGCAATACAGCCACCAGCCGGCCCCGGTACATCACGGCGATACGGTCGGCCAGGGCCATGATCTCGTCCAACTCCGGCGAGACAAGCAGGACCGCTGTCCCCTCGTCACGCTTGGCTATAATACGGTTGTGGATGTATTCAATAGAGCCGACGTCCAGCCCGCGCGTGGGCTGCGAGGCGATGAGCAGGCGGATCGGGCGCGAGAATTCGCGGGCCACGATCACCTTCTGCTGGTTGCCGCCGGAGAGATTGGCCACGGGGACGCGGACGCTGGGGGTGCGGATGTCAAACTGCCGCACCCGTTCCTCCGCCGCCGTCAGAATGGCCTCCTCATGCATCACGATGCCGGTGGCGAACGGCGGTACGTAATAGGTGTTCAGGACCAGGTTATCCGCCACCGGATAGGAGAGCACCAGGCCATCGCGCTGGCGGTCCTCCGGGACATGGGCCACGCCCTTCTCAATAATGGCGCGTGGCGAGGCGTAAGTCATCTCCTCCCCCAGGATGGTGACGTGCCCGGCGACAGGCGGGCGCAGGCCGGTCAGGGCTTCCACCAATTCCGTCTGGCCGTTGCCCTGCACCCCGGCGATGCCCAGGATTTCACCGGCGCGCACCTCAAACGAGACGCCGTTCACGGCAAGCTGCAACCGATCGTCCAGGACGAGCAGATCGCGCACGCTCAGGACGACATCGCCCGGCTGGGCCGGCTTCTTTTGGACCTTGAGGATGACCTGCCGCCCCACCATCATGCGCGCCAGGGTACCCTCATCCGCGGCCTGCGGCGTGGTCGTACCCACAACCCGACCCAAGCGCAGCACGGTGATGCGGTCGGCGACAGCCAGTACCTCCTTGAGCTTGTGCGTGATGAAGATGATGGATTTGCCCTGGGCGGCCAGCGAGCGCATCACCTTGAAGAGTTCCTCGGCCTCCTGGGGGGTGAGCACCGCCGTCGGCTCGTCCAGGATGAGGATGTCGGCATGGCGGTAGAGCAGCTTGATGATCTCCACGCGCTGTTGCACGCCTACGGGCAGGTCCTTGATGTAGGCATCGGGGTCCACCTCCAGGCCGTACTGCTGGGAGATGGCCCGGATGCGCTGGGCGGCGGCGGCGCGGTCCAGGAAGATGCCGTTTCTGACCGATTCCACCCCCAACATGACATTCTCGGTCACGGTGAGCACAGGGACGAGCATGAAATGCTGGTGCACCATGCCGATGCCCATGGCGATGGCGTCGCTGGGGCTGTGGATGTCCACCGGCTGACCGCGCAGGATGATCTCGCCCTCATCGGGCTGATACAGCCCGTAGAGCAGGTTCATCAGGGTGGTCTTCCCCGCGCCGTTTTCGCCCAGGAGCGCATGAATTTCGCCTTCCTCCAACGTCAGGTCAATGTGGTCATTGGCCAGAACGCCGGGGAAGGCCTTGGTCATGCCGCGCAGTTCCAATACAGGGGGCATGCTTCCATCTTTGGAGGACGGAGGAGGGAGAATAGGGCAGGTACAAGACCTGCCCTTACACCCCCCATCCTCCGTCGTCCGTCGTCTTGCGCCTATTTCTGTGGCAGCGGCCAGCCGGTGTTGATCTTACCGGCGATGATGTCCGCCTTGATCTGCTCCAGTTCGGCCTTGATCTCCGCAGGCACGACGCTTTCGGCCTGATGGAAGGGGGCGATGCCCACGCCGTTGTTCGCCAGCGTGCCGACATACGTGCCGCCCTTGAACGTGCCCTCCTTCACCGCCTTGATGAAGTCAAACACGGCCACGTCCATGTTCTTCATGACGCTGGTCAGGGTCACATCGGCGAACTCCGGCGCGCTCACCGTCCAGTCGGTGTCCACGCCGATGATCCAGGCGTTGCCCCGCTCCTTGACGGCAGCCGCGCTGCCCAGGCCCACCGGCCCGGCGACCGGCAGGATGATGTCCGCACCCTCCTGCATGAGGGACTCGGCCACGCGGCGGCCATCGTCCTTGCTCTCAAAGTTGCCCACGAACGTGCCCTCCTGGGTCTCGTTGCTCCAGCCGAGGACCTGGACGTTCGCATTGTGCTTCTGGTTGTAGTACTTGACGCCGGACTCAAAGCCGACCATGAAGATGGTCACCGGCGGGATCTTGATGCCGCCGAAGGTGCCCACCTTGCCGGTCTTGCTCACCGCCGCCGCAACATAGCCCGCCAGGAAGGCCGCCTGGTCGGTGGCGAAGGTCAGGCCCAGCACATTGGGGATTTCCTTATCTGAACCGCAGGTCTCGCCGGGCTTGGCGTCCGGCCCGAAGCAGTCCGGATAGGCGTAGTCCACGATGGCGAAGGGGATGTTGGGGTTGGCCTGCGCGCCCTTCGCCGTGGCCACGCCCAGCAGGAAGCCGACGGTGATGATGGCATCACACTTCTTCTGGACGAACTCGTTAATGTTCTTCTCGTAGTCGGTCTGCTGCTGCGATTCCAGATATTGCCCGTCAATGCCGAGCTTGGCCATCGCGTCCTGGACGCCCTTCCAGGCGGTGGCGTTGAAGCTCTTGTCGTCAATGCCGCCTACGTCGGTGACTTGGCAGGCCAGGAACTTTTTCGCTGGCGTGGGCGGCGGCTGGGTCGGCTGAGGGGCCTGGGTGGGTGCTGCGGCGGGCGTGGGCCCACAGGCGATCAGGAGCAACGACAGTACCACCATCAGGCTGATGAGGCTCAGGAATGATTTGCGCATGGCTTTTCTCCTCCTTGAGATGTTGTTCTATCCATCCTCACCCGGCCTATCGCCGGGCGCGGCGTCTGATCCTGCGCTACCTTGCCCTGCGCTACGTTGAGGGACAGGGTCTCGGCTCAGGATGGCCTGACCAACTGGGTTGTCTCCAGGCTGCTCACCACCTCCTTTTGGTGTAGGTGCGCGCTTTCTTTCCATACAAGCCATGCTGGATTATAGACGGATTTCAAAGCAGGGGCAAATCCATCAACGGACATGGGGGCTGGCACCCTATGGGGACTACGGTCATATTTACAACCCTTCGCTTCGGATGTTATGATAACGCTCAGCTTTGAGCAGTGCACGCTTTTAACGGAGCGTGACGGGCAGGAAGCGCGTAAAACTGAGCATTCAGAGCCTGTATGCATCTGACGGCGGCGCGGCGCGATGAACTGATCGCAGCGATGGCCGCGGCCCTCCAACATCATAGTGGCGGAGGGCCGCTGGCCGAGGCTTTGCTGTGGCTGTTGCCTGCTCTTGGGCCGCTGACCTGGCTGATCGGCCAGGCGCTCTGGCTGGCTCAACCGGCGCTGGCGGGCTGGGTGGACCCGGCTCGCCTGGCCGAGTGGGCCTTATTGTTTGAGGAGCCGGCGCTTGGCGAACGCCTGGCTGCCCGGCTTGCAGATGCATCGCGGCGATCGGCATAACAAGTGGGGGAACATATTGAGGCGAAAAAGGTAGGCGATGGACATCTCTCAATCCATTGGTGTGATCGTCGTTCTGGTGTTTATTGGCCTGATGGTGTTTTTTAAGCTGCGCATTCGCGCTGGTGTCGCGCCCCATCTGCGCCCCATCCCCGCCTACGACCTGATCAGGCGTCAGCTCGGCCAGGCGGTGGAGACCGGCCAACGCCTGCATCTGTCTATGGGCACCGGGGGCATCGGGGGGGTGGACACGGCAGTGAGCCTGGCCGCCTGGCCTGTGTTGAGCCTCCTGGCCGACCCGACTACGAGTCCGGATGCGCCGCCCATTGTCACTGTGGCCGACCCCACGCTCCTGCCGGTAGCGCTGGACGCGGTCAGGCGGGCCGAACGCCACAGCCGCATGGCGCTACCCCGCGATGCCGCCCTGCTGGTCGCGCCGCGCCCGCTGGCCTATGCCGCTGCCACCGGTGCGCTGCTGCGCGATCAAAAGCCCCTGGCGAATGTGGCGATGGGCGCGTTCGGCCCGGAGGCGGCGCTGCTGCTGCAGGCCGGCGAAGAGGCCGGCGCCATGCAGATGGCTGGGAGCGCCGATCCGCTCGGCCAGGCGGTGATGACGGTGGCCGCAGGCGCGCCCACCATCGTCGGCGAGGAGATTTTCGCGGCGGGGGCCTATTTGTGCCAGGAGCCCAGCCACGTCGCCAGCTTGATGACCCAGGATGTCTGGCGGATGGTCCTTATTGGCGCGATGCTCATCGGCGCGCTGCTGCGCACACTTGGCGTGGCCTAAGGAGGGAGGCGTGAAGCGGGTTGTCCCCACAGCACTGGCTATCGGCGTCGGCATCATCACCTTGCTGGGGTTGTTTCTGGATCAGCCCATCCTGGTCAGCTTGCGGTTCGCCTTCGTAGATTGGGCGACCATTCTGGCGGTGTTCGCCCTGCTCATAGGTATCGGGAATATTTTCTCCGTTCACCTAAGCCGCCTGGCGGGGCGGAACGCGCCCTATAGCGCCGCGCTGCTCTTAAGCTTCCTGGCGGTCCTGGGCGTGGCGCTCTATGAGGGAGCCGGGCCGGGCGGCCCCTGGATGACGGCACTCTTTCAATACGTTCAATTGCCGCTGGAATCGGCCCTGATGGCGACGCTGGCGGTCTTTCTCGTCCTGGCTGGCTATCGCGCCTTGCGCCAGCAGCGTTCTGTCGGGATGGTGATCCTGATCGTGGCTGCGCTGATCGTGCTGGCGGCGGCGCTCCCCCTCCCTGGGGGGCTATCGGGTGTGTTGGCGGGGCTGAAGGAGGGCGTGGTGAGCGGCCCGGCGGCGGGCGGCGCACGTGGCCTGATCCTGGGCGTTGCCCTGGGGGCGCTGGCCACCGGCCTGCGCCTGCTCATCGGTGTGGACCGGCCACAGGGTGGATAGCAACGGACGATGATACGCAACGGGTTATTCCATGATGTCAGCTGGGGTGACAGGGATCAAGGTAAATGGTGATTTGCCCGACTTGTGGTGCAGAGAACAACGATGAACGTGCCTATTGCGCGGCCTGTGGGGTGGCTCTGCCGGTAGAGCCGGCCTGGCGTTGTCGCACCTGTGGCGCGGTGAACTCTATGCTGAACGCTACCTGCCAGGACTGCGGTGATATGTATGAGCCGTTGTCGCAACAGATGGAGAGCGCGACGTCCGCCGTTGCCGAGGGCAACGGCAGCAGCGGAAACGGCTACATGCCTGAGCCGGCCCTCGCTCCGCCCGATGACCAGGACGCGGCGTTGCCGGAGTGGCTGGCCCAGATTGAGCGTGAAGCGTCTGAGACGACCGGGAAGCCTGAAGATAGCGCCCCCTGGGCTGAAGGCGAGGCAGCCGCCTCCCCCCAGGAGGGCACTGCCGCTGAACTCCCCCCCTGGCTGGAAGGCATGGCCGTTGTGCCTGTCCAGGCGGCCATTGAGGAGCAGGTGAGTGAGCCGCCGGAACGCCCGGAGTGGCTACCTGCGGAGGAGCCGCTAGGGGAGGCCGATTTGAGCCTGGCGTTGGAAGGCACTGAGGTAGCGCCGCCAGGCGAGATGCCGGCGTGGTTGGGCGAACTCATCACGCAGATCGGTGTGCCGGATATGCTGGCGACGCCGGCGGAAACGGCGCCTGAGGGGGCATCTGAAGCTGGCGCCAGCGACGAGAGGGCTGTGGAGGGGGCGCCTGAGGGGGATGCAGCGCCTGAATTGCCTGCCGCCGAAGCCCCCGCCTGGCTTTCGCCGGAGGCGCTCTCGCCCTGGGCTGAGGAAGCCCAGGGCGTCCTGCCCGCCGAATCGGATGGGGCTGAACCGGCTGCGGCAGAGCCGGGGGTGGCGCAGGCAGAGTTGCCCGCCTGGTTGCAGGCTATGCAGGCCGCCGGGCCAATTATGGCGCCGCCGGGCGATAGCGCCGTCTCCAGCGAGGCCGACGCCAGGCCGCTGGCCGGGATGCGGGTCATCCTGCCCGCCGAGCCGATTGTGGCAGTGCCACGCCTGGGCGCCACCGTGCCCGGCCTGGTCGTCACCGAGGAGCAGGCCGCCCAGGCCGAACTCCTCCGCTCTCTCCTGACTGCCGGGCCGGAGCCGTTGCCGGAGCCATTGCCCGCCCCTCGCAACTGGCGGGCCTGGGTGGAGCGCTGGAGCGTGGCGCTGGCTTTGTTGGCGGCTATCGTCGCGGCCCTTGTGCTTCAGCCGGGCCTGTTGCCCGCGCCCGAAGCCACCGCGCCCACACAATCGGCCTATCAAATCATCCAGGGCTTGCGCCCGGAGTCGCCTGTCCTGGTGGCCTTTGATTACGAGACCGCTTCCAGTGGCGAACTGGGGCCGCTGGCGCTGGCGCTGTTGCGCCACCTGGCCGACCGTAACGCGCATGTCATCGCGCTGAGCACGCGCCCGATGGGGCCGGCGCTGGCCCAGATGGCCCTGGATGCGCTGGCCGTAGAGGGCGCGAACGTGCGCTATGGCGAACAGGCCGTGAACCTGGGCTATTTGCCCGGTGGGCCGGTGGGCCTGAGTGCCTTCGCCCTGAACCCGGCCATCCTGAACCGCGACTATGTGGACGGGGGGAATCCCTGGGCCAAACCGGGAGCACAGGGCCTGGTCTCGCTGGCACAGGCGCAAGCATTGGTGGTGCTCTCCTCCGATGCGCTTAGTCTGCGCGACTGGGTGGAGCAGGTGGGGACGGCCTTCCCCAACCTGCCGATCATTGCCGCTACCAGTGCCTCGGTGGAGCCGCTCGCCCGCCCGTACTACGAGAGCGGCCAGCTTAAGGGCCTGGTCGCCGGCCTGCCTGGCGCCGATAGCTATGAGACGCTCACCGGCAAACCCGCTCTCGCCACGCACCTGCGGGAAGCTCAAGGTTTCGCCCAGGGGGTGGCCTTGTTGGTCCTGGTCATCGGGGCGCTGGCCGCGCTGGTACGGCGGATCATGGACGACAGACGACGGACGACGGGCGACAGGCCACAGGGCCAGCATTAAACGTCAAACCTCAAGGGTGAGGTCTTATGATAGAAACGATTGGGACCTGGGTCGCGTTTGGATTGACGCTGTTGATCTTCAGCGTGGTCATTGGCGATAACCCACTGTATCGCCTGGCGTTGCACGTGCTCATCGGCGTCACCCTGGCTTATGCGCTGGTGGTGGGCTGGGCCAGCGTGCTCCAGCCCCGGCTGATCGCCCCGTTGTTGACCGGCAGCGCAGTGGAACGGTTGGTGGCATTCGTGCCGCTGGTGCTGGGGGCGCTGCTCCTCACCAAGATAAGCGCCAGGTTGGGCGGGCTGGGCCATATCGCTGTGGCCTTTCTGATCGGTGTGGGGGCGGCGGTGGCCATCGGCGGGGCCGTATTGGGCACGTTGCTGCCGCAGACAGGCGCGGCCACCGCCTCGCTCAATCCCTTCCCGCTGGACAGGCGAGGCGGCGCGGCCTGGGTGGCCTTTTGGGCGCTTATCGGGACGGTCACGACACTGATTGCCTTCACCTTTGTCGGGCGGCGGACGACGGACGGCGGTTCGTCGTCCGTTGCCCAGCGTCTGCCGTCGTTGGCAGCACAGGTGGGCCGGTTGTTCCTGATAGTGGCTTTCGGCGCGCTGTACGCGGGGGCACTGGTCGCCACCATTGCCGTCCTGGCTGAACGGGTGGCCTTTGTCTTGCGCACACTGGGGGTGATCAGTTAAGCCATGACGGACGAACTTTCGCCCATTTCCATTCTGGCGGTGGACTGCGGCAGTGTCTATACCCATGCCGTGTTGTTGGATGTCGTGGATGGGGTGTACCGCATGGTCGCCCGCGCCACCGCCCCAACCACTGCCGAACCGCCGGTCCTGAATCTGGCGGAGGGCGTGCGCCGCGCCATTATGCACATCCAGACCATCATCGCCCGCCCGCTGCTGGACGAGCATGGCAGGCTGATCGTGGGCGGCCGCCATGTGACCACGGGCGTGGATGTATGCGTCCTCACCGCCAGTGTGGCCGATCCGTTGCGCCTGATCCTGGCCGGGTTGGTGGAAGAGTTTGACCTGGCAAGTGCGCGCCAGGCGGCCTTGACCACCTACACCCGTATTGAAGAGGTCATCAGCCTCAACGATGGGCGCGATATGGGGGGGCGGATAGAATTGCTGGCCAACCGCCAGGCGGATGCCGTTCTCGTGGTCGGTGGGACAGAGGGGGGCGCGAACGGCGCAGTACAGCGGCTGGTGAAAGCGGCGCTGCTCGCTGCCCAGTGCCGTTCGGGCCGCATTGGCCCGCGGCCTTCGCCGGGCCTCGCCGAGGCTTCATCTCTGCCCCCCACCCTCCTCTACGCAGGCAATAGCGCGCTGCACGCGCAACTCCATGACCTGATCAACGGGCACGTGCCACTGGTGGTGACGGATAACATCCGCCCGCGCCTGGATGTGGAGCGCCTGCAACCCCTCCAGAGCCAGTTGGAAGCGCTTTACGAAGCGCGCCAGCTTGCTTATGTGCCGGGTTTTGACCACATCAGCGCGTGGAGCACGCAACCGGCGCTACCCACGGCGCGGGCTTTCGGGCGGATCGTGCAATTCCTCTCGGCGCGGCAGGGGGGCAGCCGCGTCCTGGGCGTGGACGTGGGCAGCGTGGCCACCGTCGTCGCCTTCGGCGACGGGGGCAGGCTGGACCTGCGGGTGCGGGCCGATGTGGGCGTGGGCCATAGCGCCGCCCGCCTGTTGGAGGCCGTCTCCCCTGCCGATGTGGCCCGCTGGCTGCCTTTCCCGCTGGACCCCGCCGAGGTTCATAATTTCGCCTGGAACAAGGCCCTTTATCCCGCCACAGTGCCCCAAGAGGCCAGAGAGGTCGCCTTGGAGCAGGCATTGGCCCGTGAGGCCATCCGCATCACCCTGGAGGGTGGGGGATGGGAGACGCAGGACGGAGGGCAGTCGTCCCTCGTTCGTCGTCCGTCGTCCGTTATCGCGGCGGGCAGCACGCTGGCGCGGGCGCCGCGCCCCGGCCAGACCGTCCTGGCGCTGCTGGACGCTGTCCAGCCGGTTGGGATTGTCCGATTGCTGGCCGATGTGAACGGGTTGATGCCGGCACTAGGGGCCGTTGGGCTGATCCAGCCGATTGCGGTGGTGCAGGTGCTGGAGAAGGGCGGGCTGCTCTCGCTGGGGACCGCGATTGTGCCGTCCGGCAGGGGCGTGCCTGGTGAGCCTGGCCTGCGCCTGCGCCTGAGGCACCCGGCGGGCGGCCCGTTGGAGGTGGAGGTGCCCTATGGGGAACTGGAGGTCGTGCCGCTGCCAGCCGGGGAGGAGGTGCCGGTGGCGCTGGAACTGGCCAGCGGCTTGGGGCTGGAGGGCCTGGAGCACGGACAGGTCATGGTCACTGGCGGCGCGGTAGGCCTGATCGTGGACCTGCGGGGCCGGCCTCTGCACCTCCCGGACGACCCTGAAGCGTGTGCAGCCCAAGCTCAGGCCTGGCTGGCCAGGGTAGGAGGTTAAAGGCCGTGATCGTTGCACAGACAACCATCCGCCGTGCCCGGCGGCTGCCTGTGCCGGGTGAGATCACCGCTTTTGTGGGGCAGCGGGTGGAGCCGCCCGACATCATCGGGCGGGCCTCGCTGCCGGGGGAGTATCGCGTGCTGCCGGTGGCGCGCTTGCTGGGTGTGCCGGACGAGCACCTCACGGAGGTGTGCTTGTACCGGGCGGGGGAGAGCGTGAAAGAGGGCGATGTCCTGGCGCGACAGCCCGGCCCGTTGCGCCCTCGCGCTGTCCATGCGCCCGCCGATGGCGTGATCGTGGCGCTCAGCGAAGGATGCCTGATCCTGGAGGTCGCCCCGCGCGTGGTGGAGGTGCGCGCCGGGATGCGCGGCACGGTGGTGGGCATTCTGGAGGGTGGGCTGGCTGCCGCTGGCCTGGGCCAGGGGGTCATGATTGAGCTGACCGGGGCGCTGATCCAGGGCGTCTGGGGCTCTGGCCAGGGGGCCTATGGCCTGCTCCGCATCGTGGCCGGGCCGGATCGCCTGCTGCAGCCAGAGGATATTGATGTCAGTTGTCATGGTGTTATCCTCGTCGCGGGCACGTCGCTCTCCGAGGCGGCCCTGCGCCAGGCGCAGCAGATGCAGGTGCGCGGGCTGATCCTGGGCAGCCTGCCGGCGGACCTGTGCGAGGCGGTAATTGACCTGCCCTTCCCGGTCATGGCTGTAGAAGGCATGGGCCACCGGCCTATGGCTACAGCTACGTTTGAACTCTTGAAGACCCACGATGGGCGCGAGGCCACGCTGATCGCCGACATGCCGGGGCGCTGGCAGCCCGGCAGGCCGGAGGTGATCATTCCCATCCCTGTGGTAGATGCCCAACCCGCCGCGGTGCCCTGGGCCAAAGGCAAGGTGATCGGCGAGCAACCTGCCCCGCCATTGGCACTGGAGCCGGGAGCGCGCGTGCGGGCGTTGCGTGCCCCCTACGCCGGCGCGATCGGCACGGTGAAGAAGCTGTACGATCGCCCGCGCCCCCTCCCGACGGGCAGCCGCCTGCCCGGCGCCGAGGTGGATTTCGGGCATGCGACGCCGGGCGCTGCCGCCTCTGAGACGGCTTTCATCCCCTATGCCAATCTGGAGAGGGTGGAATAATGTAGGATATATGACAGGTAACGCCGGGGAGGGTGCATTTCAATGTGGGAGCAACCGTCACCCCCTCCCTGCCTCTCCCCCCTTTGTGGGGGAAGGCTGGGGTGGGGGGCAATCCGCCGGCCCGGCGCGATTCGTCTTCAAAGCGGGGATATGGTACACTTGTGAGGTATGCAGGGTATCCATATCCTCCGCCGGGCGGACCTGAGCTACCTGGTCAGCGGCGTGGCCAAAGGCATGTGTACCGCGCTTGTGGGACTGAGCAATACAGGCAAGTCCGCCGTGCTGCGGACACTGGCCGAGCCAGGGCGGGCCGATGTCATTCTGGGTGAAGCGAAGGATCTTAGCCCATCGGCAGTCTATTGCTACATTGATTGTAACCGTATGCTGGAGATGAGCGCCCAAGGCTTTTACGAGGTCACCCTTCGCGCCCTATTGACCACGCTGCCTGGGCCGAACCCCCCTACGCCTCTCTCTTTAAGGGAGCGCGGGGCCCCTCTTTCGCCCGATTTGGGGGAAGGGGGCGAGGGAGCGGGCATGGTGGAGCGCATTTGGGCCTGTTACCAGGAGGTGCTGGAGGGCAGCAGCCCCTTCCGTATCGCTTTGAGCTTCAATGAGGCGCTGGCGGCGGCGGCCGCGGGGAGCGGGCGGCTGGCCCTGCTGTTTGACGAATTTGACGAAGCCCTGGCGACGCTGGATGCGCGCGTCTTCCTCAACCTGCGCGCCCTGTACGACCAGTTTGACGGGCGGCTGTGCTATATCACGGCCACCTCCTCCCCGCTGGAGCAGATTCGCCCGCTGGAGGAGGTCGGGGAGTTTTGTGAGTTGTTTGAAGGGCGCCTCCACTGGCTGTCCATGCTGTCGCCCGACGAGGCCCGCGCTGTGGCCGCCGAATATGCCGGGCGCACCGGCGTCCGGCTGGATGATGAGGAACTGGACTTCATTGTAGGGCAGGCAGGTGGCCATCCGGGCCTGTTGCAGGCGGTGACGGCAGCGCTGTTGCGGGCCGGCGCCAACTTCCCCACCTCCCTGCGTGAGCAGACCTTCACCTGGCTGGCGGCCCGGCTGGAGGAAGATGAGCTGGTGCGTAACGAGTGCACCAAGCTGTGGCGCCAACTCTCCCCACCTGAACAGGAAGGCTTATATGTCCTTCTCCGCTCGCCGGTCTCGTCCGCCCAAGAAGGCGGAGAGGGGCAAAGGGGTGAGCAGGACCCGGCGCTGGCGGCGCTGCGCGAGAAGTCCATCCTGGTGGGCGAGCCGCCCCGCATCTTCAGCCGACTGTTTGAGGCCTATGCCCGTCGCCGGGCGACAGCCCACACTCTGGCCCGCGGCGTGCGCGTGGACATTGAGTCGGGCGAGGTCACCGTAGATGGCCGGCCTGTCCCGACGCTGACCGATCTGGAATACCGGCTGCTTCTCCTGCTCTATGGGCGTATGGACAAGCTGTGCGACAAGTACCAGATCGTGGAGGCGGTATGGGGGCAGGAGTACATTGACGAGGTGGACGATGCCCGCATTGAGAAGCTGGTCAGCCGCCTGCGTGCCAAGCTGGAGCCGGACCCGGCCAACCCGCGCTATTTGCTCACCCTGCGGGGGCGAGGTTATAAACTGGTTCGGGGGTAAACATGAGGCGAGCACGCCCGGCATCCGTCGTCGGCCGTCCATCATACGTCGCCCCTTCCCCAATTGATGACCTCTCCGTGCTGAACCAGGTGGCGCTGGCGGCGGCCGCCGCCACCAGCCTGGATGACCTGTTGGAACAGGTGGCCCAGGTCATCGCCAACCGGCTGGACGTCCACCATCTCGGTTTCCTGCTGCTTGACCTGGAGGCGGGCACGCTGCGTATGCATCCGGCCTCACGGGGCATACCGCCGGAATGGGCGGGCGAGACCATCCCTATGGATGGCGGCATCAGCGGCGCAGCGCTGCACGCTGGCCGTCCACTGGTGATCCCTGACGTGCGGGCTGACCCGCGCTACATTGAGATGGACCCGGCCACCCGCTCGGAGGTGGCCATCCCCTTGTGCGCCGGCGACCGTGTTCTGGGCGTGCTCAACGTAGAAAGCCACCGCCCGGCGGCATTTAGCGAATATGATGCCCTGTTTCTCTCCATGCTGGCGAGCCAGATCGCGGCGGCGATGGAGCGCACCCGGCTGTACATGGCCAAGCAGCGCCGCCGCGAGCGCGCCGAGGCCCTGGGGCGGATCGCGGCCACGCTGGCCACCACGCTGGACATTGATGAAGGGCTGGAGATCGCCCTGGATCAGTTAGAGAAGCTTGTGCCGTACGACTATGCCAGCATTGCGCTGTTTCAGGATGGCGTGGCGCGCATCCGTACCTGGCGCGGCTTTGAGGACATTACCCTGGTGGTCACGCCCATCGCCATCAGCGAACTCCGCACGCTGCAAGCCCTGATCGCCACCAAGCAGGCCATCCTCATCCCCGATACAGCAGAAAGCTCGCTGTGGCGCACGGACATCCTGGGCGGGACGCCCACCCGCTGCTGGATCGGCGCGCCGCTCATTGTCCGCGATACGGTGATCGGCGCGCTCATGGTGGATAGCCGCACGCCCCGCGTGTATAGCCCTGACGACCGTGATGCGGTGGCCGCACTGGCGCATTATCTGGCCGTGGCCATTGAGAACGCCCGCCTGCACGCCCAAACCCTGCGCCAGGTGCGCGAACTGACTGCGTTGTATGAGACCTCACTGGACATCACCGCCAGGTTGGAGCCACAGGCCCTGTTGGAAGTCGTCGTCCAGCGAGGGGTGGCGCTGCTCAATGCGCGTGGCGGCGGCCTGTATCTGTACGACCCCGCCGTAGACCAGCTTCGTATGGTGGTGAGCTACAACCTGGACCGCGATTACACCGGCACGACCCTGAAGCGGGGCGAGGGGCTGTCCTGGCAGGCCCTGATCAGCGGCCAGCCGGTTTACACGGATCACTATAGCACCTGGGAGGGCCGGCCGCTGACCTTCTATCACACCCGTTTCACAGCGGTGGTCGCCATCCCCTTGCGCTGGCAGGGGACCGATGTCGGTGTGCTGTTCGTGGCCGACGACCGGCCGGGGCGCAGCTTCAGCCAGGAGGAGATCGTGCTGCTCTCGCGGTTGGCGACCCAGGCGGCTATCGCCATCGGTAACCTTCAGCTTTACATCACCGCCCGCCACCGTGCCGAGCAGTTGCACCTGGTCACCCAAGTGGCCCAACATATCACCGGTATCCTGCACCCCACGCAGCTTGCCGCCGAGGTGACCCGGCGCATTTGTGAGGCGTTCAATTACTATGCCGTGTCCGTGTGTCTGGTGGAAGGCGACCTGATCCGCGTGAGCGCCGGGGTGGTGCGCACGTCAAAACAGGGGGCAGAGCGTGCCATTGCGCCGCTCTTCGTGGACAAGGCGCTGCGCATCGGCGAGGAGGGCATCATCGGCTGGGTGGCCGCCACAGGCCAGCCCCTTCTGGTCCCCGACGTCACCCAAGACCCGCATTTCCTGCGCATCCCGGAGTTACCGCTGACGGCTTCCGAACTGGCTGTGCCGCTCCTCCTGGGCGGGCAGGTCATCGGCGTGTTGGATGCGCAAAGCGAGCACAAGGGGGCCTTTGACGAGACCGATGTGGAGACCATGCAGGCACTGGCTGGGCAACTGGCTATCGCCATCGCCAATGCGCGCCTGTTTGAGGCTGTGCGCGCTTATGCTGGCGAACTGGAACAGCGCGTGGCCGAACGCACGGCGGAGATCCGTGCACAACAGGAGCGCACCGAAGCGATTCTGCGCAGCGTGGCCGACGCTATTATCGTCACCGACCTGGAAGGCCACATTGTGCTGACGAACCCCACCGCCGAGGCGCTGCTGCGGATGATGGACGAGGGACGACAGACGATGGAGGAGGGAGAAGGGAGGAGGGACAATGGAGGACGTGAGCTGGCGGCCCGCCTGACCGAGCTTATCCACAGGCTGGCGCTGGCGCCCGATCCCCAGCGCGCTGAAATGGTGGAGGGGGATGGGCGCGTGCTCCAGGCGCACGCGGCGCGGGTGCTGGATGATGGCCAGGCGGTGGGCACGGTGATCGCCCTGCGCGACATCACCCGGCTGCGCGAACTGGACCGGCTGAAGAGCCAGTTCGTCTCTAACGTCTCGCACGAGCTGCGCACGCCGCTGGCGAACATCAAGCTCTACCTGTCCCTGCTGGCCAAGGGGCGCCCGGAGAAGCGCGAGAACTACCTCAGCGTCCTGGAGCGCGAGGCCAACCGGCTGGAGAAACTCATCCAGGGAGTGCTGGACCTGTCTCGCCTGGAGGCCCGCTCCGACATCCTGCACCGCGAGCCGGTAGTGCTGGATGAAGTGATTGCCAGTGTGCTGGAGGCGCAGCGCCTCAGCGCCGAGTCCAAGCGCCTGGCCCTAGACTACATCCCCGGCCCCGATGTGCCGCCGGTGCTGGCCGACCGCAACCAGTTGATCCAGGTGTTCACCAACCTGGTGAATAACGCCATCCTGTACACACCGGAGGGCGGTCGGATTGAGGTGGCGACGTGCCTGGCAGCCACACAGGACGAGGGACGAGGGACGACGGGGGACGGGGGACGGGGGACGGGGGACCAGCCCAGTGCCGGTTACGCGGTCGTTACGGTGCGCGACACGGGGATTGGGATCGCGCCGGAGGACCTGGGCCGCATTTTTGACCGCTTTTATCGCGCCCCCCAGGCCGAGGCCAGCGGCGCGCCGGGCACCGGCCTGGGGCTGGCGATCGTCAAGGAGATCGTGGACCTGCATGGCGGCCACGTGGAGGTCACCAGCCAGGTCGGCGTGGGAAGCACGTTTAGTGTATGGTTGCCTGTGCCCCCCTCTTTCCCCCCACAGGGGGGGCAGGGAGAGTTGAGGGTTGAGCATGCAGACGATCCTGGTGGTTGAGGATGATGTCGCTTTGCTGGAAGGGGTGCGCGACATGCTGGAGCTGGCCGGTTATCGCGTTTTGACCGCGTGTCACGGCCAGGAAGCGCTCCAGGTGTTGGAGACACATCCCCAGCCGGACCTGATCATCTCTGATATTATGATGCCGCGCATGAACGGCTATGCGTTCTACGAGGCCGTGCGCGCCCGCCCGGAATGGGTGGCTATCCCCTTTATCTTCCTCACCGCGCTGGGGGAGAAAAGCGACGTGCGCCTGGGCAAGCAACTCGGCGCCGATGACTACATCGTCAAGCCGTTTGACGAGGAGGACCTGCTGGTCGCCGTGAACGCCAAGCTGCGGCGCAGCGCGCAACTCCAGGCCGCTCAGGAGCAGCAGGTCAGTTCGCTCAAGCATTCCATCCTGACCATGCTGAACCACGAGTTCCGCACGCCGCTCACGCTGGTGACCTCGTACACGGAGATGATCTCGGAGAGCGGGGGGAAGACGGATACGGCGGAATTTGAGGAGTTCCTGCGCGGCATCCGCAAGGGCAGTGACCGCCTGCGCCGGCTGGTGGAGGATTTCATCTTCCTGGTGGAGTTGGAGTCGGGGGAGGCGCGCAAGGTGTACGAGTGGCGGCGGACGCTGGTCACGGACCTGCCTGCCTTGATTGAGGCGGCGGTGGCGCCCTATCGGGGCATCGCCGCCTCGCGTGGGCTGGGCCTGGTGGTGGATGTGCCCCAGGGCCTGCCCCCGCTCCTGGCCGATGTGGAGTACCTGGAGGACGCCTTGCGGCGTCTGCTGGACAACGCCTGCAAGTTCAGCCAGCAGGGCGTCATCCGCGTCACGGCGGGGCTGCGCCAGGCCGTGCCCACCGGCGCCGGTGAGGCGGAGGGCCAGAGGGACTGGGTGAACATCGCGGTGAGCGACCAAGGGATCGGCATCGCGGCGGAGGAGTTGCCGCGCATCTTTGAGGCCTTCTACCAGAGCAACCGTGAGAAGCTGGAGCAGCAAGGCTCCGGTTCGGGGCTGGCGATCGTGAAAGGCATTGTGGAGATGCATGGGGGGCAGGTGGAGGTGGAGAGCCAGCCCGGTGTGGGCAGCACGTTCACCATCGTGTTGCCGGTCGCCGGCCAGGAGCAGCCCCCGCAGGCATCCTCTTGACTCCCCTGACCTAGTATGGAGAGCTTGCAAAATGCAGCGTGGTGACTTCGGTACACTTCAAGAGTTGGCCCAGTACATCGTTCAACTTGAAAGGGGGTACACCGAAAAGATTTTTCATGCCCTGTACAAAAACGCTGGTAACATTCAGGCCTGGTACAATGAGCCTAATAAAGTACCCAAGACTTGGGCTGGTAAGATGATTATCCGACCTGGAGAACCATCGCCTTGGGAACAGGTAGGGGAGATCGTTATCGTAGGTGTGATCAATCGTGAGTTCCCGGAATGGTTTCCAGTAGGGCTCCCAATCGGCTCTGAAACGCGCCTGAGTTCGCCCGATGCCGTGATCCACATTGATGTGAAAACGCACAAAGAAGGTGACACCGATCTGGATAGAACTCAAGATGTCCGCCCGGAGCAGATTAGCAGCGACGAGGATGAAAACTACCTGCAGGATGCGAGAGGATTACTGGGCGATTCTCCACCTAAGCTGCCTCCATACTATGAGTTCGGCCCTAACTTATTGAAGATCACGATCTCCGCTTTCGTCATTTGTGTATATGAGGTAAATGAGGCGGAAGGCTATCAGTACTTAACTCGTATGCAATTATTCACAGTACCAAATGGAATTCTACGGACAGTTCATGACTACACGGATATTTTCCAGGCTGGTAAAGATGGTCGGCAGGGACATCGCTATCGTATCAATCTGCCAGCTCTGGCGAATCACGAGGTTTGGCGTTGGCGAGAAATACGATATAAAGAATATGGTTTTGAGGTAACCAAATAATTATACAATGCCCTCTATCACACTAGAGCAAAGCTGAGCGATCTCCTGTTCATGTGCAGCAATTTGACGCTTGAGTTCTGCAATACGCTGGCGATGTTCTCGGAGTATGGTTCCTAGATGGCGATGATTCTGAGGAAGGGGAATTTGGAGACGGCGTAAATCTTTCTCAGCAATGCGTCCCGACATTTCGCCAGTTGAGTAGATGGTCATCAGTTGCAGGAACTGTGGGGAACGGAGAATTTCAGCGATATAATCAGGATCATATTCACTGCGTAATCGCAGGACGGAGAACTCGGGTATAGCCAATGCGCCGTCTAATTCAGGTGGTACAACGACAATAGCGCCACGATAAGCACGACGCCGGCTGATAAGAATATCGCCAACGCGTGTTCGCCTGAGCGAAGTATAATTGCTATCCCGCCCCAGAATACGTTTTGGCGTAATTGTTAATGTCTCCGGATTCACACAACTTGTCTCAATCAAGTCAATATATTCATTCGGTTTTAGATGCGGATTAACTTTCTCTGTATAAAATGTGCCAATATCGGATAGTTTAACGAGTTTGTGCTTAGGGTTACTTTGAAACAAGGCAATAATGCTACGGTGCTCCGGAATATAGAACTTAGCGTCAAACCGATCCTCTATCTCAGCAACTGGAACTAAATAACGCGCGTCTTGTTGCTGGAACTCCTCTATAGTCCTGGGAAAGTCATTTTCATCAGTGGGCCGACCTGTAGAGGTAAATCCGATATTTTCAACACGTTTCATAAATACGACATAGTTATCCGGTACCTGTTCTAATTTGCGGATGAAGAGCAGACTACCGCGCACACTGGTGCCCGACGGGATGAAAGCCCAATCTGGCAGTTCAATAACGGCCAGAATCTGAGCGTGGCGCTTAATATAGTCACGTACGCGCGCGAGGTTACGATTGGTCAGGATGCCTTGAGGGATCACGATGCCCGCTATACCACCGTTACGCAGGACCTGAATAATACGTTCAATAAATAGCACTTCGCGTGTAATGGAAGAGACATTGCCGTAGCCGTTTTGACCTAATTCAAACTTGGACAGAACCTCTGGGTCTTTCTCATAACCGGCGAAGGGAGGATTGGCAAACACTACGTCTAGAGTACCGTCTCTCAAGACAGTTCGGAGCCTTTCGTCTCTAGATTCGTCAATCTTGAGTGCGTTCACCGTGAAGATGTTGCTGTAGTCCAGGCCATGCATGAGCAAGTTAAGTTTGGCTACACGGGCGGTACGCTCATTGATCTCTGTGCCAATAAGGCAGCGTTGACTATATTCTCTAAGTCGTTGATCAATATCCCTTTGGGATAACTCAGGCTGCTTTTGTTGAATCTGCTCTCTGATGATCCTGGCGCACATAATTAAGAAGCCGCCCGACCCACAGGAAGGGTCGTATACAATTTGATGCTCGTGGACACCGATAAATCTAACCATGAACTCAACGATGCTACGATGGGTGAAGAATTGTCCTAACTCCCCTCGGAATGTGTTTCCGATGATGTTCTCATAGACAGTGCCTTTAACATCTGCGCCTTGAACTTGCGAGGTTGTTTCTAATAGGCTATAGTTCTGAAGCTGACGAAATACCTCATAGATAGCGATGTCGTCAACGTTGAGTATCTCGTCAGAGAAGATGTGATCGAAGCCTGGCGTTGTATTGGCTTCATCAAAGAGCCAACGCACTCTGCTCGCGAAATACTTAGGCGACTCGTGATGCCGAATTAAAGTGCGGGCGCCGGCCATGGTAACTTCATCGTACAGTTTAACAAAAAGCAGCTTGCTGAATTCGTCAAAGGCTTGCGCGGGATCAAAACCATGGCGCTCCCAAAGGATATTATGGCATCGCTGGACGACCTTTTGGAGTTCATATTCACTGGCAAAGCGGACGGCGGTCATAGCTTCTCACCTGTGAATTATAAGCCTGATAGGCTATATTTTAGCCTATCAGGCTAAAAAGTCAAACGAAATTCAGCCTTTAAATCTTAAAACTTTAGCGATGATATAGCTCAACTTAAGGAGGCGACATGCTGGCGAAGGTGATAACGGGCGCGGTCATTGGGCTGGAAGGAGTGGTGGTGGAGGTGGAGGTGGACAGCGCACGCGGCCTGCCCTCCTTTGTCATGGTCGGCCTGGCCGATACCGCCGTCCAGGAAGCCCGCGAGCGCGTGCGGGCGGCGATCAAGAACGCGGGCCTCTCCTATCCCCAATCGCGCCTGACCGTCAACCTGGCGCCCGCCGATTTGCGCAAAGCGGGGCCAGCCTATGACCTGCCCATCGCCATCGGCATCCTGGCCGCCTCCGAGCAGGTGCCGCTGGAGGCGCTGGAGGGGGCGCTGTTCATCGGCGAGTTGTCGCTGGATGGGGCCGTGCGCCACGTGCGTGGGGTGTTGCCGCTGGTGGCGCTGGCCCGTGAACAGGGCTTCCGCCGCGTGTACGTGCCGGTGGATGACGCTGCTGAGGCCGCGCTCATCCCCGACGTGGAGGTCATCCCCGTCGCCAGCCTGCCCGCGCTGGTGGCCCATCTTCAAGGTGAGCAGTGTATTGCTCCCTTTCGCGGTGATAGCGTCGCTCCAGCCGAGGTCGTCACCCCGATTGACTTTCGCGATGTCAAGGGACAGGAGCACGTCAAGCGGGCGCTGGAAGTGGCGGCGGCTGGTGGACATAATGTACTTATGTCAGGCCCTCCAGGGGCGGGCAAGACCATGCTGGCCCGTGCGCTGCCCGGCATCCTGCCGCCGCTGAGCCTGGAAGAGGCGCTGGAGGTGACGCGGATTTACTCGGTGGCCGACCTGTTGCCGCCGGATACGCCGCTCATCCGCACGCGCCCCTTCCGCGCCCCGCACCATACTATCTCGCACGCCGGGTTGGTGGGGGGTGGGCGGCTGCCTCGCCCCGGCGAGATCAGCCTGGCCCATCGCGGTGTGCTCTTCCTGGACGAGTTGCCCGAATTCGGCCAGCAGGTGCTGGAGGTCTTGCGCCAGCCGCTGGAAGATAAGGTCGTGACCATCAGCCGGGCGCAGGGGACGCTTACCTTCCCGGCGAATTTCCAGCTTGTGGCCGCCATGAACCCCTGCCCCTGCGGGTACAGAGGCGATCCCACCAAGACCTGCACCTGCTCGGAGGCGATGGTCACGCGCTATCAGAAGCGCATCAGCGGCCCGCTCCTGGACCGCATTGACATCCATGTGGAGGTCCCTCGCGTGGAGTATGAGAAGCTGACCAGCGATCGCTTGGGGGAGCCCTCTGCGGCCATCCGGGCGCGGGTGGAGGCGGCGCGGGAACGACAACGGTGGCGCTTTGCCAACAGCGATGGCCGGGTGCTGTGCAACGCCGACATGGGGCCGGCGGAACTCCGCGAGCACTGCGCCCTGGACGACACCGGGCGGGGGCTGATGAAGGCAGCGATGCAGCAATTGGGCATGAGCGCCCGCGCCTTTCATCGCGTGCTCAAGCTGGCGCGGACGATTGCCGACCTGGCCGGGAGCGAGCGCATCCAGCCCGCCCACCTGGCCGAGGCGCTGCAGTATCGCCCCAGACGGCAGGAGTAGGGCCGTTGAACCGTTTGCCTGATGGCATTACAATGATGAGCGATCGCTCATGTGGGCATTCCGTTCGTGTGGTGTGATGGTAGCGATGGATGCTGAACGCCGGAGAAAACTTGCGGCGTGCAACCGATGATTGAGAAAGCATTCAAAGCCTACCCGAGAACGCTGTCTTGCCTGGCGTGCGTGCTGGCTCTGCTGGGCCTGCTATTGGCCGGCTGCGTTGGCCTCAGCGAGGAGGTGACCGGGCCGCCCCCTGCCCCCAGCCCGACCACAGTTCAACCGGCCACCGCACCTCCACCTGCCCTGGCTACGTTTCCCCCGCCGACTGAAGAGGCGTTTACCCAGGCCCGGCTGGCGATGGTGGAGCGCACCATTGAGGCGCGGGGCGTGCGCAACCCGGACGTGCTGCGGGTCATGCGCACTGTGCCGCGCCACCGCTTCGTCCTCCCCCAATACCTTGACCAGGCCTACGCCGATCACCCGCTCCCCATCGGCTACGGCCAGACGATCTCCCAACCCTACATCGTCGCCTGGATGACCGAACTGTTAGAGCTGAAGCCAGGCGATAAAGTCCTGGAGATCGGCACCGGCTCCGGCTATCAGGCGGCTGTGCTGGCCGAATTGGGCTATGTGGACGTGTACACCATTGAGATTATCCCAGAACTGGCGGCCCAGGCCGCTGCCCGCCTGCAGGCGCTGGGCTATGGCAAGGTGCATACCCGGCAGGGCGATGGCTACTACGGTTGGGAGGAGCAGGCCCCCTTTGATGCGATTATCGTGACGGCGGCTCCCGATCATTTGCCGCAGCCGCTGGTCCAGCAACTGGCCGACGGCGGGCGGCTGGTCATCCCCATCGGGCCGCCCGGCGGCTATCAATCCCTGTGGCAGTTCGTCAAGCAGGGGGAGAGCCTGAAGGCGAATAATCTGGGGGGCGTGGCCTTTGTCCCGCTGGTGCATATCGGCCCGGAGCAGGCGGCGACGATACCACCACCGTGAGCCAGGCCCCGCCGTAACACAGCGCACCGGCGACGAGCACCGCGCTGAACCCAAACGAGAGCGCCAGGAGCGCGGCCAACACCGAGGACACCACCGAGGCGGCGCCGTTCACCCCCCACGCCCAGGCCACGAGGCCAGCGCCAGATGGCCCGGCCCGCTCCAGCCAACGGATGCCCAGCGGGAAGGGCATGCCCATGAGCAGGCCCAGCGGCGCCAGAACCACGATGGTCTCTGCCAGCCGCAGCCCCAAGGGTAGGCCCAGGCTCAGCGCAAATAGGCCCGGCAGAAGCCAGGGCAACACCAGGGCCATGACAGCTACCAATGTCAGCGCCAGCCGCTGAGGAACCCGGTGGGCGATTCGGCTCCCCAGGCCGGAGAACAGCAGCAGGGTGAAGAGCACCGCGGCCAGCGCATAGGCCGGCTGCCCCAGGAACAGGATGAAGCGCTGGATCAAGGGGATTTCCACGAACAGATAGGCCAGCCCAATCAGGCCGAAGTAGGTCAGCGTATAGACCGAGGGGCGACGACCGGGGGCGGTCCGGTTCCGCCCCTCTGCGCCCGGTCCTGCGCGGGCCGCCACCAGAGGCAGCAAGATCAACGCCGCAGCCAACACCGTCACCAGCCCCAGGAGCGCCAAAAGCACGAAGTAGCCCGCGCCACCGAACGGCTGCCAGGTCATGCCCAGTTCGGCCAGCACCTGCGGCGCCTGCGACCACTTGAAGAATTGGCCGAAGAAGGGCCGGTCATCTGTGGGGGGCGTCACATCAAACGGATAGGCGGCATACCAGGCGTCGCGTGGCCGGGCGGCCAGGAGTGCGGTGAAGGTCTGGTAATATACCGGCTCAGGCAGGGTGTTGTAACGGTTGACCTCATCCGGGCGGAGGCCCGGCGCGACGATCAGGTCAAAGGCGCGGCTATCGGCGAAGGCGCGCACGGCGTCCACCTCGGCTGGGGTGAAGGGGCTTCCCTTGATCAGGAGCGTGGCGGTGTTGTAGCCACGAAAGGCGATGATCTGGCGGGCCGGGTCGCCGCCCTGGCGCTCAAGGGCCGTCACCGCCAGCGCAAAGGCGCGCAACTCCTCGCTGGGTGGGGTCTGTAACCAGCGCGTCACCACCAGCAGGCCCTCTGGGGTTAACCGCTCCAGCGCGTCCATAAACGCTTCAACGGTGTAGCGATAGTCTTCTGCCAGGCTGTATGCGCCCGAACGGATCGGGTGGTAGGAGGTGGTCAAAGACAGGATGATGACATCAAAGTGCTCGCGGCTGTATCGCAGCAGGCTGCGGTCGGACTCTATGATGGTATGCACGCGGGGGTCGGCGTAAACGCTGCTGGCGGCCTCCACAATGAGGGGGTTGACCTCCACGGCGGTGACCTGGCGGGCGCCTAACGCCAGCGCAACGGTGATGTCCAGTCCGCCGCGCGGCTCCAGGATGAGGGCCTGGGCTTGCGGGCGCAACTGGAAGGCGATGGCGGCAGGCATATACCCGGCGAAGTGCGTCTCGCCACCGGGCAATACAATCGGGCTGAGGTCGTCGCCATCTACGAACAGGCCGTGCTGGGGCGGCGGCCCCTGGGTGCTCAAGTAGCTCAGGCCGGGCAGGGAGCGCACGCCGCCGCTCTTGACCACATCCACCCGCGAGAAGGCATTCCAACGCTGGCTAATGATCTGCGCCCCCGGATATTGCAGCGCGTAGCTCAGGCCCTTATAGGGCGATAGCTTGAGTTCCAGCAGGGCCAGCGAGGGCCTTCCGCTGAGGCGCAGACCGGTGTCCATCAATCCGAGTATTAACAGGCCCGCCGCCAGGTATCGGGCAGGGGACAGAGGGCGGATGACAGGGGATAGATGGCCGTCGTCCGTCCGCCGTCGTCCGTCCCCGGTTGCCATCAGGCTGGCTGAGGCTGCCAGCCATGCGCTGAGGACCACCACCCCCTCGCCCCCCAGCCAGGCTGGGGCCGCCAGGGCGATCAGGCCGCCAAGCGCTGATCCGGCCAGGTTGACGGCGTAGGTCTGGCCGGCCACCTGGGGCGCGAGGCTGAGCAACAGCCCCACAGCCATGCCGCCGAAGAAGAACGGCGTCGCCAGGGCCAGCAGGTGCAGCGCCAATAGGCCCACCTGTCGCCTGTCCCAGGCGATGGTGAAGGAATCAAAGGGCAGTCCATTGGTCAGGATGTAGGCACCCACCATGCTCAGTCCGCTGGCGAGCGCCAGCCGGCTCAGGCTGCAGTGCGGCTGGCTACGGCCCCAGTGGGGGAAGAGGGCCAGTGCGGTGCCGCTGGCGCCGAACCCCAGCAGGGCCAGGCTGACGACCAGGAAGGCGAAGTGATAGAACTGGGCCACCGAGAACAGGCGGGTCAGGTTGATCTCAAATGCTAGGATAGCGGCGGAGAGCAGGAATAGCGCCAGGGTGATGCGCCGGGAGAGCAGTGTCATTCTGATGTCCGGACGTTGCTCCTCTTCTCCTTCGCACCCCTTGCGGGTAGGGGGATCAGCAGATGCGCGGCAACTGTTCGCCGCTGAGCATGTCCACCACCCGCATCCCCCCGATACGGCTGCGCAGGAAGACCTTGCCGGGATGCTCATCGGTGACTTCGCCGATCATGGCGGCATCACGGCCCAGCGGGTGCGCCTGCATAGCGGCCAGCACCGCCTCGGCCTGCTCCCGCTCCACGATCACCAGGCACTTGCCCTCGTTCGCCACGTACAGCGGGTCCAGGCCCAGGATCTCGCAGGCCCCACGCACCTCCTCGCGGATGGGCAGGCGCGCCTCCTCCAGGCGGATGCCCACGCGGGCCTGCGCCGCGATCTCATTTAAGGCGCTGGCCAGCCCGCCGCGCGTGGGGTCACGCAGGACGTGCACACCCTGGCCGGCCACATCCAGGATGCGGGCCACCAGATCGTGCAGCGGCGCGGAATCGCTTTTCAGTTCGGTTTCAAACTCCAGCCCTTCGCGCACAGACAGGATGGCGATACCGTGCGCGGCGATGTCGCCGTTGATCAGGACGAGGTCGCCGGGGCGGGCACGGCGCGGCGCAACCTGAACGCCCGGCGGGATCCGCCCCAGGCCGGTGGTGTTGATGAAGATGCCGTCGCCCTTGCCCCGGTCCACCACTTTCGTGTCGCCAGTGACGATAGGCACACCCACCGCCTGGGCCGCCGCTTGCATGGACTGCACAATACGCCACAGCGTCTCCATGGGCAGCCCTTCCTCCAGGATAAACCCGGCGGAGAGGGCCAGGGGGTGGGCGCCGCACATGGCCAGGTCGTTCACTGTGCCGTGCACTGCCAGCGAGCCGATGTCGCCGCCGGGGAAAAATAGCGGGCTGATCACGAAGGAATCGGTGGAGAAGGCCAGGCGGGCGCCGTTCACGTCCAGCACCGCACCGTCATGGAGCACGTCCAGCGCGGGGTTATGGAACATCGGCAAGAACATGCGCTCAATGAGCATGTGCGTCAGGCGGCCGCCGCCGCCGTGCGCCAGCAGCACCGCCGGATAGTCGCTGATGGGGACGGGGCATTGCAGGCCAGCCAGGAAGTCCACAGGTCTGTTGTCCATCGTCCGTTGTCCGTCTATCGTCCCACCACTCATGCCGCCCTCCTGTACTGGTAGTAAGCCGCGCAGGCGCCCTCCGAGGAGACCATGGGCGCGCCCAGGGGATGCTCTGGCGTGCAGGCTGTGCCGAAGGCCGCGCACTGGTGCGGTTTGCGTACCCCCTGGAGGATCTCCCCGGCGATACACAGGGGGGACTCCTGGGCGGAGACGCTTGCCAGGTCAAAGCGGTGTTCGGCGTCAAAAGCGCGGAACGCTGGCCGCAGGCGGTAGCCGCTTTGGGGGATCAGGCCGATGCCCCGCCAGGTGCGGTCGCACACCTCAAACACCTGCTGCACCAGGGCCTGGGCGGGCACGTTCCCTTCGCGGGTGACGGCGCGGCTGTACTGATTCTCCACGCCCCAACGCCCCTCCTCCAGGGCCTTCAGCGCCATAGTGATGCCCTGCAACAGGTCCAGCGGCTCAAAGCCGGTGACCACGATAGGCACGCGGTACTTCTCCGCAATGGGTTCATATTCCCAATAGCCCATCACAGTGCACACGTGACCGGCGGCCAGGAAGCCCTGCACCAGGTTGCCGGGCGCGCTTAAGATGGCCTCAATCGCCGGGGGCACGAGCACGTGCGCGCACAGGATGGAGAAGTTCGTCAGGCCGAGTTGCCGCGCCTGCCACACGGCCATAGCGTTGGCCGGCGCAGTGGTCTCAAAGCCAACGGCAAAGAAGACCACCTCGCGGTCAGGGTGCTTCTGCGCCAGCCGCACGGCGTCCAGCGGCGAATACACCATGCGCACGTCGCCGCCCTGGGCCTTGACGCTGAGCAGGTCCATGCCAGAGCCGGGGACGCGCAGCATGTCGCCGAACGAGGTGAAGATGACCTCTGGGCGGCGGGCGATGGCGATGGCCTTGTCAATCAATTCCAGTGGCGTGACGCACACCGGACAACCGGGGCCGTGCACCAGCGTGACCTGTTCGGGCAGCAGGTGGTCAATGCCGAACTTGATCAGCGTGTGCGTCTGGCCGCCGCAGATCTCCATGATTGTCCAGGGGCGGGTGACCAGCCGCCGGATCACCTGGGCATATTTCTGGGCCTCGGCCTCACTGCGGTACTCATCTACAAAGCGCATCTCAGTTTTCTTAACTCCCCGTAGATGATCCGTTGAGCATCATCCGTTGTCCGTCGTCTGATCTAACTCGCTCATCTGGCGCAGGTACTCAAATACCTCCAACGCCTCTTCCTCATCCAGTTTGCTGATCGCAAAGCCCACGTGGACAATGACATAATCGCCTACCTGCACCTCCGGCACATAGGCCAGGCAGACGTCCTTCTTCACCCCCATGAAGTTGACCTTCCCCATGCGCACGCCCGTTGTGTCCTCTTCAATGCTTTCCACTTTCCCCGGTACACCCAGGCACATGTGTTCCCTCCATATATAGTTTGTCGTCCAATCGTGCCGCAGCTACAGCGACCTGCCCCAGGCTGATGCCGCCGTCATTGGGCGGCACCTGGCGGTGGAGCAGTACGTCAAATCCGGCCCGGCTGAGCCGCTGCGCCGCCCGCTCGGTCAACAGCCGGTTTTGAAAACAGCCGCCGGTCAGGGCCACGCGCTTCTCCCCGACCATCGTGGCTACAGCGAGCAGTGCTTCCACCAGGGCATTGTGGAAGCGCGCCGCGATGACCCCAGGCGATACGCCCCGTCGCAGGTCCTCCAGCGCCGCCTCCACCAGCGGTTGCCAGTCCAAGAGTGCATCAGCCAGCGGCATGGGGTAGGCCTTATACACCGTTGGATCGGCGGCGAACTCCAGCGCCATGGCCGCCTGGCCCTCAAAGCTCACCCGCTGGTGCAGGCCGATCAGCGCGGCGATGCCATCAAACAGACGGCCCGCGCTGGTGGTCACGGGCGAGTTGACGCCCCGGCCGAGCATTTGGGCCAGCAGTTGGCGTTCGGCGGGCCGAAAACTGCGCACTGGCGCCAGATCGTCGCGCTCCAAAGCCGCCTCGCCGTACAACTCCCACAACAAGGCCAGCGCCACCCGTCGCGGCTCGTGGATGGCGGTGTCACCACCTGGCAGGCGGAAGGGGCGCAGGTGGGCCACGCGAGTGAAGGCCGCCGCATCCCCCAACAGGAACTCCCCCCCCCAGACCGTGCCATCCAGGCCATAGCCCGTGCCATCCCAGGTGACGCCCAGGGCCGGCCCGCTGACGCCGTTCTCGGCCAGGCAGGCGGCCAGGTGGGCATGGTGGTGCTGAACCGGGATGAGATGAGCTGAGGACTGTTGCGCCCAGCGCGTGGACAGGTAATCAGGGTGCAGGTCATGGGCAATGGCCACGGGCGTGACCTCGTACAGGCGCAGGAAATCGGCGATGACGCGCTCAAAGGCGGCCAGGGCCTCCGGCGTCTCCAGGTCGCCGATGTGCTGGCTGATGAACACCTGGCGGTTAACGCTCAGGGCGATGGTGCTCTTCTGGTGGGCACCGACAGCCAGGATGGTGGGGACATCCTGGGCCAGGAGCACCGGCAGCGGCGCGTAGCCCCGCGCCCGGCGCAGCAGGCGTGGCTCGCCCAGGACGACCCAGGCGACCGAGTCATCGGCGTGACGGGCGATGGGCCGGTCATGCACCAGGAACAGGTCAGCGATATGGCTCAGGCGCTGCATGGCCTCCTGCTCATCGGTGCAGATCGGCTCATCGCTCAGGTTGCCGCTGGTGGCGACGACCGGGAAATCCAGTTCGCGCAGCAGGAGATGGTGCAGCGGCGTGTAGGGCAGCATGATCCCCAGATTGGGGTTTCCCGGCGCGACATTCTCAGCCACCGGCGCCCCAGGCCGGCGGCGCAGGAGCACGATGGGCGCTTCGGGCGAGGTCAGCAGCGCCTCGGCCTCCGCCGGGATGTCGCAGAGGACACGGGCCTGGGTCAGGTCGTGCACCATCAGGGCGAAGGGTTTGTCGCGGCGCGGCTTGCGTTCACGCAGGCGGGCGATTGTCCCCGCGTTGCGCGCATCGGCCATGAGGTGGAAGCCGCCCAGCCCCTTGACCGCGACGATCTGCCCTGCCTGCAGCGCCTCTGCCGCCCTTTTCAACGCCTCATCCCCTTCCAGCACCTTGAACCACAGGCCGTCGTCCGCCGTCCGCTGCCACAGGCTCAGCCGCGGCCCGCAGACCGGGCAGGCATTGGGCTGGGCGTGGAAGCGCCGGTCTAGGGGGTTCTCGTATTCGCTCTGGCAGGCCGGGCACATGCTGAAGCGGCGCATGGTGGTGTTGGGCCGGTCATAGGGCAGCGCCTGGATGATGGTGAAGCGCGGGCCGCAGTTGGTGCAGTTGGTGAAGGGATAGCGATAGCGGCGATCGGCGGGGTTGAACACCTCGGCCAGGCAATCGGGGCAGATGGCGATGTCGGGCAGGACGAGGACGGTCTTGGCGCCCTGTTCCGCGCTGTGCCGGATCTCAAAGCGGTCATAGCCGACGGGCTGCAGCCAGGTGGTCTCCAGACGATGGATGATGGCGCGGGGCGGTTTCTCGGCGGGCAGCCGCGATAGAAAATCGGCTAGGGCCGGCTGCGGGCCTTCCACCTCAATGAACACGCCGTGCGTGTCGTTGATGATCCAACCGGCCAGCCCCAACCCGGTTGCCAGGCGGTAAACGAAGGGGCGAAAGCCCACGCCCTGCACGGCGCCATGGATCTCCACACGCAGGCGCGCCTCGGCCTTGCCCGGGTCGCCATAGTCAATCTCCTGTGCTAGCCTGAGCCTGTGCATCTCGCCGTCACTCCTCACTCTCCCAATGTTAACCCAACGCGGCTCCGTTGTAAAGGAACATGATCACTAGGCAACTGTGATAAATGTCACCAATTTGCACCGGAATCTGTGTCTTTTACCCCCCACCCTGCCCCCCTCCCGCAAGAGGGAGACGACCGCTCTCCCGGCCTCTCCCCTGGCAGGGAAGAGGAGTAGGGGGGCAGCGCGCTGCGCCCCTACTGCTTGGCAACACCATACGAGACCGATATAATCACGATGGCCGGACCGGGAATGGCGTAGCGGACGGACGATAAGCGTATTTAGGAGCATATGCGAGCGGTCGTTCAGCGCGTGAAACGGGCTTCCGTGACCGTTGAGGGGCAGGTGGTGGCGGCCATTGAGCGCGGCGTCGTCATCCTGGTGGGGGTGCGCACGGGCGATACGGAGGAGGCTGCCCGTTGGCTGGCGCAGAAGATCGCCGGGCTGCGTGTCTTTGAGGACACCGAAGGCAAGTTCAACCTGGCGCTCAAGGATGTGGGCGGCGCTGCGCTGGTCGTCTCCCAGTTCACCCTGTACGCGGATGCCCGTAAGGGGCGCCGGCCCAGCTTCACCGACGCGGCCCCGCCAGAGGTCGCTGAATCCCTCATTGCCCGCTTCGTGGCCTTTCTGCGCGCTGAGGGCATCCCCGTGCAAACAGGCGTTTTCGGCGCGAAGATGCTGGTGGAAATCCACAACGATGGGCCGGTGACGATCCTGCTGGAGCGCTAGTCCGACCGGTTGGCCGCTGATAGGGGTTCTATGCTATAATGCGCCTGTCCTCTCAGCGGGCATCTTTATGACGCCTTTGAGGGCATCTGAGGAGTATCCTTATGGAAGAGCAACTGGAGGCTTTTCTGCGTTACTTAAGCAGTGAGAAGGGCTGCTCGGAGAACACCACGGCGGCGTATCGGAACGACCTGTCACAGTTCATCCACTTTCTGACGGGGGGCCAGTCCTCTGACCAGGTCCATTGGGCCCAGGTGGACCGCGACCGCGTGATCGCCTATGTCATTAATCTTAAGCAGCGCCAGTATGCCCCTTCCACCGTCGCCCGTAAGATCGCGGCGCTCAAGTCGTTTTTCCGCTTCCTGACCGCTCGCGGCCAACTGGCCGCCGATCCGACCAGCGGGCTGGATGCGCCTCGCGTGGAACGCCACCTGCCGCGCCCGTTGTCGGCGGATGACGTGGCCCGGCTGCTGGACGCGCCACCCAAGACGAACACGCCCAAGGCCCTGCGCGACCGGGCGCTGCTGGAACTCCTCTATGCCAGCGGGATGCGGGTGAGCGAGGCGGTTAATCTGCGCCTGGCGGATGTGAACCTGGCGACCTGCACGGTGCGCTGTCCGGGTCGGGGCGGGCAAGTGCGCCTCATCCCCATTGAAGGCCGCGTTTGTCAGTCGTTGGCCGCCTACATTGAGAAGGGGCGCCCGGCACTGCTGCACAGCCCCCAGGACGAGGCTCTGTTTTTGAACCATCGTGGTCAGAAGCTGACCCGGCAGGGGCTTTGGCTCATTATTAAGGCGTACGCTGAGGCCGCCCAAATTCAGGGGGAGGTGACGCCGCACACCTTGCGCCACTCTTTCGCGGCGCACAGGCTCACCAGCGGCGCCGATGTCAATGAGGTGCAACAACTCCTGGGCCATGCCAACCCCGCCACCACCCAGGTGTATGTCCAGGTCGCCCGCTCGGCGACAACGGAGGCCCGATGACGTACCTTGACAGACTCATGGCTCGCAATGAGAAGATTGTGCTGGTCGCCCGCCAACATTGGATCGCCCTGCTGCGCGATGCGCTGGTAGACGGCCTGATCGCGTTGGCGATCATCATCGCGGCGGTCCTGACGACGCCCCTCCTGGTCGGCCCCTTCCTGCTGATCCTGCTGGTTCTGCCCCTGGGCCATTTCATCTACCGTTATCTCCAGTGGTGGAATGAGCAGTACGTCATCACCAACCGGCGCGTGATGCAGATTGAGGGCGTGTTTAACAAGCACGTGTCCGACTCGTCGTTGGAGAAGGTCAACGACGTGGTGATGACGCAATCGGCGCTGGGCCGGCTGCTGGATTTCGGCGATATTGAGATCATCACCGGCAGCGACGTAGGTGTGAATGTCTTCCATCGCATCGCCCATCCCATCCGCTTCAAGACCGAGATGCTCAACCAGAAAGAGGCGATGGGTGCGTTGGAGGATTTCCGCGCTAGAGCGGCGCGCGTCCTAGAGGCGCCTGCCCCAGCGGAAGGCGATATTCCCGAACTCATCGCTGAACTGGATGCCCTGCGCCAAAAGGGCATCCTCACCGAGGAGGAGTTTCAGAAAAAGAAGGCGGAGCTGCTGGCGCGGCTGTGACCGGCTCCTTTGATTCCTTGTAAATAATCCGTTGAGCGCCATGAATGTGAGCATGAACATGTTCCTGGGTCGGGCCGAGTTTGAGACGGCCACGGCTGCCGTGCGCCGTCGCACACGCTACGCGCCCACTATTGGGATCATCCTGGGCTCTGGCCTGAGCGCTCTGGCCGATGCGGTGGAGGACGCGGACCGCATTCCCTACACCGAGATCCCCTACTGGCCGAGTTCAACGGTGGCCGGCCACCCCGGCCAGCTTGTTATCGGGCGGCTGGAAGGCCAGGAGGTCATGGTGATGCAGGGGCGGGCGCACTATTACGAAGGCTATTCTATGGCCCAGGTGACGCTGCCGGTGCGGGTGATGCAGCTCATGGGCATTTCCACCCTGATCGTCACCAACGCCGCCGGGGGGCTGAACCCGGCGTTTCACGCTGGCGACCTCATGCTCATCAGCGACCACATCGGCCTGATCGGGATGGTGGGCCTGAACCCCTTGCGCGGCCCCAATGACGATACGCTGGGGCCGCGCTTCCCGGACATGTCCCAGGCCTATGATGCCGAACTGCGGGCACTGGCCCGGCAGGTGGCCCGCGCCCTGGGCCTCCTCCTGCATGAGGGCGTGTATATTTGTATCTCCGGCCCCAGCTTTGAAACCCCGGCAGACCTGCGCTTTCTGCGGCTGATCGGCGCGGACGCCGTCGGCATGTCCACCGTGCCGGAGGTGATCGTGGCCCGTCACGGGGGCCTGCGCGTGTTGGGCATCTCCGGCATCACCAATATGGCCCGGCTTGAGCCTGCACCGGACCAGCCGACGACCCATGATGAGGTGTTGGCAACTGGCCAGGTGATTGTGCCCCGGCTGACGGCGCTCATCCGGGGGATCCTGCGTGCGTTGCCTTGAGGCAACGACCACGATGAGGTCGTCCAGCGTCGGCTGCCTGTCGTCTAGAGCACGATGCCCTTCCTTCTCCAGCTTGTGGCACGCTACGCAACCTGGCTCTACCTGATCAGCCTGGTCGGGCTGATCATCTACGGTCGCGCCTACTTCCAGGCGCGGCGGCGGGCGCAGGAAGCCCTGTTTGGGCTGGAACGCGAGAGCGCGCTGAGCGAAAAGCGCCGCATGCTGTTGGTGACGGTGCTATTTATCGGCCTGGGTATCAGCGTATATGCGTTGAACCGCTGGGTGGTGCCGGAGTTGCCGCCGCTGCCGGTGGCCCGGGCTTCGCCCACCCCGCCGGGTGTGTTCATCACGGAGCCGCCGCTGCCCACCCTGCCGCCGACACCCACCGCGACGGCCACGCCAACGCCGACGCCCGCCTACAGCCCCACGCCCGTGCCTACGGCCACGCCTGCGGTGACGGAGACACCCACCGCGACGCCGACGAAGCCCTCTGCCGGGGTCCCGCCCAATTGTGCCAACCCCGCGGTGAGTCTGACAGCGCCGGGCAACAGCGCCGAGGTCAGTGGGGTGGTGGAGGTGTATGGGCGGGCGGAGTTGGAGAATTTCAGCTTCTATAAGTTTGAGTTGCAGGGGGAAGGCACGGGCGGCGCCTGGGTGACCCTCTCCACCTACTCCAGCCCGGCGAGCGGTTTCCTGGGCTCGTGGAACGCCGCCCTGTTTGCTTCCGGCCCCTATCTGTTCCGGCTGGTGGTCGTCAAGGTGGACGGCAACTTTGAGCAGTGCACGGTCTCGTTGATTATCAGCGCTCCGCCGCCGTGATAAGGTGGGGTGAAATCACCCCCTCCCCCGCCCTTGCGGGGCAGGGGTGCAGGGCGCTACACCCCTACTCAGGCGCACTAGATTCTGGGCAGGAACGCAACCTTCCGGGCCAATTAAACGTCTATAAGACGATGCTCAACGGATTTTCTGCAAGAAATCAAGGAACTCAGGTAAGGCTTTGTGCACCTGGCCTGTTTTTGTGGTAGACTGGAAGTGACATGCCTGCCCGATTCGTCGCCATAGGGATCGTGCTTTTGCTGGCGGCGGCCTGTGGCCGAACGGAGTTCGTCTCGCCGCTGGCTTCTCCCCTGGCCACCGTGCCCTCTCCGCTGGCGACGCCGACACCGCAGCCTGTGCCGATGGCCATGCCGAACGGGATCGCATCGCCTATATATGGTTCGGTGGTGCAAGGTCAGGTGGAGATCATCGGTACGGCAACGCATCCTGAATTTGGGCACTACGAGCTTTTCTTCAGCCCATGCCCGGTGTCGGGCGTGCAATGGTGCAGTATCCGTGACGCGGCCTTCCAACCGGTGCAAAATGGCGTATTAGGTATCTGGAATACCATCACTATCCCCAATGGTACCTACCAGATCCAACTGCGGGTCGTCCGGCGGGACGGCAACTATGAGACCTTCATTGTAAATGGTATTACCGTAGCGAATGCACCGAATCTGACCGCCACACCTCAGCCAACCTGGACACCCTCCCCCACATTTACACCGACCCCGCTCCCGACTATCGTTCCACCGATTCACACCCCTGTTGCGGGTCAACTGCCCCGGATGACGTATGACCTCCTCTTCTTGGGCAAGTACTCGCTGATGCGCTGGAACCATAGGGCAGGCCAGATAGAGACGTTAGTCGCCCCGGATATACAGGGGGAGCGGAACTGGGGGCGCAACCAGAAAGTGGCCTGGATGGCAGGGCCAGGCAGCCCAGATGGAAGCGTTAGCTCGTTCTCGGTTAGCGCTGATGGTCAAAAGATCGCACTGAGACGTATTTCGGGGAGTACGGCCTCTGAGATTGATCTATTTGAGATGAGCACGCGCCAGACCACCCCGTTGGTTCAGGCGCCCGGCCAAGACTTGGTGCACGTGTCTATCTCGCCGGATGGCCAATGGGTGGCCTATATTCAGGTGGGTTCATTTCCATCTGTCCCAACTATCCTAACACCTCCCGGTGGCTATAGAACCGGCTTGGCGCTCTCGCCCGCTATTCCTGTTGGCGGGGGCACCTCTGCCGGGATGATCTACGCCGTGCGCACAGATGCCCCAGACCGCCGTATTGAAGTCGGTTACTGTGCAGAGGAGCGAACCGAGGAACACTGGTGGGAATGTTCGGGTTTTGTATGGTCACCGGATAGCCGCTCCATTGCCTGGAACGATGGGCGTGGCGTGTGGGTCGCTGAACTGGGCCAGCCCGCGCGGCAGTTGGTGAGCAACAGTATAGGGATGCCTCCCAGTTCAGGAGGTGGTGTGTATCAGGCCCACGCCTGGTCGCCGCTTGGCCGCTATCTACTGGCGCGGGTTGGCCATTGGGAAGGGTCAAGCCAGGGTGTGATTGACACGCAGACGGGCAACCTAGCCCGCATCCCCGATACATTTGAGCTTCCTTTCCCCGGCCCGCGCGTTGCCTGGATGCAGGATGGACGGCTGTTCATCCTCCGGCCCGCCGATCCGCGTACAGGGAGTGAGTTATCTGCTGAAATCTGGCGCGTGGACGGCGACCATGAGCCGATGCTCAATCGGGAGATAGAGTTCCTTCCTGGCATTGGCCTGGGGAACTACGGCGTAGCGCCAACGCAGTTGATGGATGGCCGCCTGGCTTTTGGGGTAGTCAATGGCAGTCCCACTAACTATAGGGATCGTGGCCTCTACTTTGTTGACCTCAACGAGCTTGTACCTCGGAAGGTCAATGGATTGCCACCGGTTGAGGAGCGGGGCGATATGGGCTGGAGTACGATTGGTATGGTGAATGTCTACTGGTCACCTGATGGTTCAGGAGCCATCTTTGAGGATTTAGGATTCGATCCTACGAATCGTCCACTGCTCTACGTCCCCACCGACGGCAGCCCGCTGATCGATCTCCGCCCGGTGATGGACGAGGGCGACCTCCTGGCCTGCTGCTTCGTGTGGACGAGGTAGCCAGCCTCAGTCGCCTGGCGGCACAAGCAGCATCGCCACCTGCTGCGCGATCTGCCGGTCCGTTGCAGCCATCGCGTAGCTCGCCAGTTCGTCGGGCGCCACCCAACGCCAGGCGGCGCAGCCCATCGCCTGAGGCTCGCCGCTTGTGTGGCGGCAGGTGAAGACGTGCAGGGTGATGCGGAAGTGGCTGTAGGCGTGCGCCAGCGTCATAAGCTGAGGGCCGATCTCCACCTCAATACCCAACTCCTCACGAAGCTCGCGCCGCAGGCAGTCCTCCAACGTCTCACCGGCTTCTTGCTTGCCGCCGGGGAACTCCCATAGCCCGCCGAGCAACCCCTCAGGCCGCCGCTGCGCCAGGAGCACGCGGCCATCCCGCCAGATGACCCCTGCCGTCACGTCGTAGCGGGGCAATTCGCGGCGCGGCGCTTTGACCGGCAGGCGCTCCGGGTCGCCACGCTTCTGGGCCTCACATAGCATCATCACCGGGCAGACCGGGCAGCGCGGCGCGCGCGGTGTGCACACCGTCGCGCCCAGGTCCATAAGCGCCTGGTTGTAATCGCCCGCCCGCCCCGGCGGGACTAAACTGGCGGCCAGGTCCCACAGGCGGCGCTCCACCGCCGGTCGGCCTGGGTCCTCGGTGATGTGGAAGACGCGGCAGAGCACGCGGCGCACGTTGCCGTCCAACACGGGGGCATCCTGGTTGAAGGCGATGCTCAGGATGGCGCCGGCGGTGGAGCGGCCGATGCCGGGCAGGCGGAGCAGCGTCTCCAGGTCGGCGGGCACCTGGCCGCCGTGCTCGGCGAGGATGCGCTGGGCGGCGGCGTGCAGGTGGCGGGCGCGGGCATAATAGCCCAGCCCGGCCCACAGCCTGAGCACGTCATCCAGGGGGGCGGCCGCCAGGGCCTCCACGGTGGGGAAGCGTGCCAGGAAGCGTTCGTAGTAGGGGATGACGGTGTCTACCTGGGTCTGTTGCAGCATGACCTCGGCGACCCACACGGCGTAAGGATCGCGGGTGCGCCGCCAGGGCAGGTCGCGAGGTTGAAGACGATACCACGCCAGCAGGCGATCCGCAAACGATGTCATTCTGAGCGAAAGCGAAGCCTCTGATGACCTACGTTACCTGCAAGCGCAGTGACCCCAGCGCAACGCTGGTGCGGATCGTCAACACCGGTCTTTTGCCCGCCAGCGCAGCCTCAGTCCAGAATGCGCCTTCTTTCTTCATGAAACCGTCGCCTATCTCTATGCTGCCCAGGACCGACTCAGTGCTGATCTTTGCGGCGGTGGAGGCAGGAACGCGGATCTCCACCGAGGAGACGCCGGTTGAAATCTTGACATAAGCATCGCGCTGCGGTGTGCCACTGAAATCCAGCCGGTAGGCGGCAGCACCGCCATCAATGCTCATCTCGGCGAAGTTAGCGTTTACCAGGTGGCTCAACTCAATATCGCCGGCGCCGGCGTCAAGGTCAAACAGGCTCATCACCTGCGGGTTGGGCGCGGAGAAGTCAATGCGGTACTTGCCCGCGCCCTGCTTGACCTCCAGGCGGCTGATGGGCAGGCCACCGAGATCGAGGTCGGTTTCACTCGCCCCAGCCTCAATCGTCAGCATGTACGGCCCGACCTTGCCCAGTGCCAGATCAAACCTCGGTGGGCTGGTGATCGTGCCCCATACCTCCGGCCAGCGATACTCCTGACTGATCCGGGCAGTACCGCCCTCCTGCGTAATTTGCGCTGGCAGTGCGCCGGTTGGGTCGGTGTACGTGCCCGTGACCCAGGCATCTTCGTCGCCCGGCCTGACCCTGAGGCGGCACGCCCCAACGCTGAGCCGCAGATGTCGGTCGCCGGATGCCGGGTAGGGGATGTGGATTGGGGTCACACGTGTGGTTTCGGTGCTCATGGTCGTTCTCCTTTCAGGGGCACTAGGGTCATGTGCTCCGCTGGCTTACCTGGGCATCACCCGTTCCGCTTCAAGCTGGGCCTGGCGGGCCAGGTCAATCGCGGTCGCCAGGACGCGGGCGGCCTCCTGTGGGCTGTGGAAGCCCGTGCTGTTCTCTGAGAAGACAAAATCCCAGCGCATGGAGGCTTCACGATGTAACTGGCGCGCCAAGGCCAGGTCGGCGTCGCTGGCGCCAGCCTGCTGCGCAGCCACAATCGCGTCAATCGCGGCGACCAGGGCGGCTTCAGTGCGGCGCAAGAGTTCGGCGGTGCGGTCCTGGATCAGGGCGACGCGGTCAATCAACTCCTGCTCGGTCTGGCGGTGGCAGGTCTGGCAGGCCTTGTTGATGTTGGTCAGCGGGCTGCGCAGCCAGTGGTCGGAGATTTTGACCGCGCCCTCGCGGATGTAGGGCATGTGGCAGTCCGCGCAAGAGACACCCGAACGGTAGTGGATGCTGGTGGTGAACATCTCAAATTCCGGGTGCTGTATTTTGATCATGGGCGCGCCGGTCTCCTGATGCGTCCAGTCCTTGAAGCCGTATTTGTCGTAGTGGGCCTGAATGTCGTCAATAGTGTATCCCTGGCTCCAGGGGAAGGTCAGGATTTTATTGTCGCCCAGGAAATAGTACTCCACGTGGCACTGCGCACAGACGTAAGTGCGCATCTCCTGGCGCGTGGCCTGGGTCACGTCAATGCCGCGCGCCTGCATGGCGTTGATGAACGCAGGCCGGGTAATCCGCAGGTTCATGGTCTTGGGGTCGTGGCAGTCGTGGCAGGACGTCCCCAGGTGGAGGCGGTCCGCCAGTTCCTTATAGGGGGTGCGGTTGAACGTCTCCCAGCCCAATTCGGCGATCAGCAGGGGGGCCTCCGCCGCGTGGCAGTTGGCGCAGGCGCCCGGCTGCTGGACGACCTCCTGGCGCTTGGTCTGCTTCTGGTCAATCAGGGCGTAAAAGTGGCCGCGCTCCTCGTTGTAGTCCACGCTGAAGGGATAACCGGCCCACAGCCGCTTGAGCACGGGGTAGCGTTCCAGCTTGCTGTAAAGGATGGAGCCGCCGTAGGTCGTGGAAATGGTATCATTGGCGGTTAACACGAACCTGTCGTATTCGCGGGGGAAATTCCGCCCCCAAACGGCGGGGTCCAGTTCGTCCTCGGCGATGTCCACGACTTTCAGCGGGTATTGGGCGGCCTCCTCCTGGCGCTGTTGGATGTTGACCAGGAGCGCGGCAAGGCCCAGCATCAGGCCCACGCCCGCAATGAAGGCCAGGGCCAACAAGATGAGGTTGCGTCGGGTCCAAAAGGATGCTGTCATAGTTTTCCTCCTCTGTTCCTTCCCCCAGGGGAGAGGCTCAGCGCCCATGTCCGACCGTGCGATGACAGCGCAAGCAGTCGGTCGGCGTGGGACTATCGCGGTGGCTGATCATGGCGACCAGGTCGCCGTGACAGTACAGGCAGTTCTCCTGGGCGATGTCGCGGTTGCGCTGCGTGATAAAGATCGGCTCCGGGAAGTTACCGGTGGTGAAGGCAGCACCGTGATTAAAGCCGTTGATCGCTTTGGTGAGGAGCTTCGCTGGCAGCGTATGCGGCGTATGGCAGTCGTTGCAGGCGGCCACGGCCTTATGGCTGCTGTTGTTCCAGCCGTCGTACACCTCGCGCATAATATGGCAGTTGACGCAGGCCCCAGGGTCATCGGAAAAATAGGAGAACCCCCTGGCGTAAACAAAGGTGTAGCTGCCCAAGCCAACGATACCACCAGCAAGTGCGGTGAGCAGCACCACCGCCCAGAACGGCAGAGAAAACGTTGGCCACCCGCGCTGTGTGCTGATGGGCATATAATATTTAGTTCCTTTCTTCACAAATAAACCCAGGCAAAGAATGTGAATGTGTATTATATCCATCTGCACCCCAGAGGGGTAATGGCCGGGGCTTAAGTAGACAATTTGCGCTTAAAACCGATGTTCTTGCCCGCCGTCGGGCTTGACAAGGGCGCCATGAGATTCTAGAATTCAGTTGGGTTTGATGGGTGTGCACGACTATCATATGGCTTGAGACCTATGGAATACAAGGATTATTACAAGATCCTGGGCGTGGACAGGAACGCCACAGAGAAAGAGATCAAGAAGGCCTACCGTCGCCTGGCCCGCCAATACCACCCCGACATGAATCCCAACGACCCCCAGGCCGAGGAGCGCTTCAAAGAGATCAATGAAGCCTATGAGGTGTTGAGCGACCCGCAGAAGCGGGCGAAGTACGACCGGCTGGGCGCCTCCTGGCAGCAGTGGCAGCAGGCCGGGCGCGACCCCCGCGACTTTGACTGGAGCCAGTGGGCCGCGGGCTTCGGCGGACAGGGTGGGCCCCAGATTCGCTATGAGTTCTACGGCACGCCTTTCGGCGAAGAGGAGTGGGGCGGTTTCTCCGACCTGTTCAATTTCCTCTTCGGTGGTATGCCCAGGGGCGGCACAACAACGCGCCGACGCGCCAGTTCAACGATCCGAACCGCGGGGCAGGACATTGAGCAGCCGGTGGACATCACCCTGGAGGAGGCTTTCCGGGGCACCACCCGCATCCTGGAGAAGGATGGCCGCCGCTTGGAGGTGAAGATCCCGCCTGGCGTGCACACAGGCTCGCGTGTGCGCATCAAAGGCGAGGGGGCGCCGGGGATCGGAGGCGCGCCCGGCGACCTGTATCTGCGCATCAACGTGCTGCCGCACGAGCGCTTCCGCATGGAAGGCTCTGACCTGCACACCGAGGTGCCGGTTGACCTCTATACGGCCGTGTTGGGCGGCGAGGTCGTGGTGCCCACGCTGAATGGCAACGTGATGCTGCGCATCCCGCCTGAGACGCAAGGCGGGCAGGTCTTCCGCCTGCGGGGGAAGGGCATGCCCAAGCTGGGCCAGCCCACTGAGCGCGGCGACCTGTTGGTGAAAGTGCAGATTCAGATTCCGCGCAACCTCACGCCGCGTGAGCGCGAGCTTTTCCAGGAACTGGCGCGGCTGCGCAAACGCTAGCGAGGAACTCAAAGGAACTTTGAGGGTCCCGACGAATTCCCCTGTGTTCCTCCGGGTTCAGGGGAGGTTAAGGACATAGGATTCCCATGAGGAAACTGATCGGGTTATTGACGCTGCTGGTGTTGCTGGGGCTGGCCTGTAATACCTTTGCACCGCTGGCGCGTTCGCCGGGGGCGACCTCTGTGCTGCCAGGAGCCACGCCCGGCCCTGGAGCCACAGCCCCGCCGGGGGGTGTGCCCACGCTCGCGCCGGTGAATATTGAGGGAGAGCTGGATCAGGAAGAGCAATTGCTCATCAGCATTTATGAGCGGGTCAGCCCGGCGGTCGTGTATATTGAGACCGATCTGGGCAGTGGGTCGGGGTTCGTCTATGACAAAGAGGGCCACATTGTGACCAACAATCACGTGATCGCCGGCGCCGAGCGCATTGAGGTGATGTTCACCAACCGGCGGCGCGTGGCGGCCGAGGTCATCGGGCGCGATGAGGACGCCGACATCGCCGTGTTGAAGGTGGACGTGCCGGCGGAGGAACTGGTCGTCGTGGAGTTGGGTGACTCCAGCACGGTGCGGGTGGGCCAGCGCGTGATCGCCATCGGCAACCCCTTCGGCCTGCGCAGCACCATGACCGTAGGCATCGTCAGCGGCATCGGACGCACGCTCCGCTCTGAGCGCGTCGTGCCGGGCATCGGCGGCAGCTTCTCTAACCCCAATGTGATCCAGACGGACGCGGCGATCAATCCGGGGAACTCCGGCGGGCCACTGCTGGATTCGCACGGGCGCGTGATCGGCATCAATAGCGCCATCCGCTCAGAGACGCCGGGGGGGAATGGTCAGTTTGTCAACACCGGCATCGGGTTTGCTGTCCCCATCAACACCGTGAAGCGCATCATCCCGGCGCTGATCAAGGACGGCCACTACACTTATCCCTGGCTGGGCATCTCCGCCGCTGATGATCTGGACCTGGAGACCCAACGTACATTGGGGCTGGCTCAGGCGACGGGCGTCTATGTGACCAATGTGACACAGGGTAGCCCCGCAGACAAGGCGGGCATCCGCGCCGGGACGCGCGATGTGGGCCTGGGGAACCTGCGGGCTGGCGGCGACCTGATCATTGGGATTGACGGCAGAGAGGTGCGCGACTTCGCCGACCTGATCAGCTACCTGGTCGGCGAAACCGAGGTCGGCCAGACGGTGACGCTGAAGATCATCCGCGATGGCCAGACCCTTGAAATTCCCGTGACCTTGGGGGCGAGGCCCTAATGCGGCGGCTGATTCCGCTGGCTGGAGTGGTGCTCCTGGCGTTGGCCTGCAGTGCGGTGAGCACTATCGGCCCAGGTAGCTCCCCTACGGCGACGCCCGTTGTGATCGTCGCCGCACCCACGCCCTTGCCGCCGGAGGTGCTCCAGGCAGCGGATGCGGAGGAACAGATCGTCATCAACGTTTATGAACGTGTCAGCCCCTCGGTCGTGCATATCACCAGCCGTACCCAGGTGTTTGATTTCTTTCGCGGCCCGGTGCCCCGGGAAGGCACCGGCTCCGGCTTCGTCTTGGATACCCAGGGGCGGATCGTGACCAACTACCACGTGATCGCCGATGCAGAGGAGGTGGAGGTCGTCCTGGCCGATGGCACGGCGGCGGCGGCACGCGTCATCGGCGCCGACGCCTATTACGATCTGGCCGTATTGCAGATAGACGTGGACCCCAGCCACCTGCGCCCTGTGGAATTAGGCAGTTCGTCCGACCTGCGCGTGGGCCAGCGTGTGATCGCTATCGGCAACCCCTTTGGCCTGGACCGCACGCTGACGACGGGGGTGATCAGCGCCTTGGGGCGGACGATTGAGCGCGAGAGCGGGCCGGCTTTGGGCGAGGCCATCCAGACGGATGCGGCCATCAACCCTGGCAACTCCGGCGGGCCGCTGCTGGATTCGCGTGGGCGCGTCATCGGGATTAATACCGCCATCCAGTCACCCACCGGCGCCTCTGTGGGCATCGGCTTTGCGGTGCCGGTGGACATTATCAAGCGGGTCGTGCCCGAACTCATCGCGCGGGGGCGCTATCCGCACCCCACGCTGGGCTTTGACGCCTATGAGTTAACCTATGAGGTGCGCCCTAACCCCGATGGGCCGCAGAAAGGGCTATGGGTGGTGCGGGTAGCTCCCGGCGGCCCGGCAGACCGGGCCGGGCTGCAGGCGGCGGCTCTCCGCCGTGATGTGCGGGGACGGCTTATTATCGTGGGGGGCGACATTGTGACCGCCATAGACGGACGCCCGATCGCCACGCGGGATGACCTGACCCTTTATCTGGAAGCGCATAAGCGCGTCGGCGATCAGGTGCAACTGACGGTGGTGCGCGGCAGTGAGACGTTGACCCTGACGGCCACCCTGGCCGAGCGGGGATAAAACAGCACCAGACGAAGGATGTGGAGGAGGAAGCAGCCATGCTGGATGAGAAAGAGCTTCAGGAGCTGATCGGTTTTCATGGGGATGGACAGCCGGTTCTGAGCGTGTATCTGAACGTGGACCCGACCTGGCATACGACGGATGGCTACAAACTGCGCCTGCGCCACCTGCTGGAGGAGGTGGCGGAGGGGAGCGACCCGGCGGACCTGGCCGCCGTGGAGCGTTATATTGAACGAGAGTATGATTGGTCAGGCAGGTCGGTGGCGATGTTTTCATGCGCCAGGGCGGGGCTATGGCGGGCCTATGCGCTCCCTGTGCAGATCCGCAGTCTGGCCCGTGTGGGGGAAAAGCCCTATGTGAAGCCGCTGGCGAATATCCTGGACCGGTATGGCCGCTTTGTGGTCGCCATCGTGGACCGCCAGGGGGCCAAGCTGTATTTGTTTCACCTGGGGAAGTTGGTGGAGACCGCCGGGGTGCTGGGCGAGGAGGTGCGGCGCGTCAAGGGGGGCGGCGGGACAACTATACCCACCGGCAGCGGCAGCCGGGGGCGCACCGGCGACGCCGGCCACCTGGGGGCCTATATGGAGCAGGTGGCGTTACGCAACCTGCGCGAGGCCGCTGACCTGACGGTGCGCTTCTGCCAGTCGCACAAAGTTGACCGCCTGGTCCTGGGCGGGACGGAAGAGACGGTGGCACAATTCCGGGGGCTTTTGCCCAAGGCGCTCCAGGATAAGGTGGTGGGGAGCGTCCCGCTGAGCATGAATGCCCCCGAGCATGAGGTCCTCTCGCGGGCGATTGAGATCATCACCCGCTATGACCATGAGCGCGAGGTGGAGCTGGTGGAGAAGATCATCACTGCAGCGGCGAAGGGCGCGAATGGCGTGGTGCGGCTGGACGACACCTTGGGGGCGTTGCACGAAGGGCGCATCCAGGTCCTGGTGGTCAGCGATGGCTATCGCGCCCCCGGCTACCAGTGCCAGGGCTGTGGCTACATCACCGCGCAGAAGTTAGATACGTGCCCCTTCTGCGGCAGCGAGGTGCGTGAGATCGCCGATGTGGTGGAGATGGCAATTGAGCAGGTGATGGCGCAGGGCGGGACGGTGGAGGTGGTGCAGGATGTGCCTGCCCTGGACGGCGCCGGGCATATCGGGGCGCTGTTGCGGTATTAGTCCCCTACATGGATTGTTTTGAAAAGGCCCGGTGAGGTGAGCAAACCCGCCGGGCCTTTGACCTTATAAGGCATTCCCTGAACGGCGGACGTGTTGCTCCCCTCCGAGGAGATGCCCCATCTTAGTTCTAGCACAATTTAAGATACGATACCCCTTCCAGGCTCGTTTCTCTCCCAGCCCATGTTATAATTCCGAAGAACATACCCATAGCTCAACAAACCATGTCCTTCGTTCACCTTCACGTCCACACCGAATACAGCCTGCTGGACGGGCTGAGCCGGATCACACCGCTGGTGGAGCGGGCGGCGGAATTGGGCCAGCCCGCCCTGGCCATCACCGACCACGGCGTGCTCTACGGCGCGATTGAGTTCTACCAGGCGGCACAGAAGGCCGGCATCAAGCCCATCATCGGCATGGAGGCTTATCTGGCCCCCCGCTCGCGCTTTGACCGCGAGGCCGACCGTGACCGGGGCACCCGCCATATTACCCTCCTGGCGATGGATGCCACCGGCTACCGTAACCTGATGAAGCTCGCCAGCATCGCCCAACTGGAGGGCTTCTATTACAGGCCGCGCATTGACAAAGAGGTCCTGGCGCAGTACGCCGAGGGCCTCATCGCCACCTCCGGCTGCCCCACCGGCGAGATCCCCCGCCTGCTCCAGGATGGCCAGGTGGCCCAGGCCCGCGAGGCAGCGGCCTGGTATCGCCAGGTCTTCCCCGGCCGCTTCTTCATTGAACTTCAGGAGCATGGCCTCCCTGAACTGGCCGATATGAACCGCCAGCTTGTGGCCCTGGCGCGGGAACTCCATCTCCCCCTTGTCGCCACCAACGACGTGCACTACGTCAACCGCGAAGATGCCGAGCCGCAGGACATCCTCATCTGCATCCAGACCGGTGCGGTCGTCTCCGACCCCAACCGCATGCGCATGAACAACGACAGCTATTACCTCAAGAGCGCCGAGGAGATGGCGGCGCTGTTTGAGGAGTTGCCGGAGGCATTGGACAACACGCTGCGCATCGCCGAGATGTGCAACCTGGAGATTGGGTTCGGGCGCTATCACCTGCCGCCTTTTGACGTGCCTGAAGGCCATACGCCGGAGACGTATCTGCGTGCCCTGTGCGAACAGGGCCTGCAGGAGCGCTACAATCCGGTTACAGCAGAGGCACGGGCGCGGCTGGACTACGAACTCAGCGTCATCCACCAGATGGGCTTTGACACTTACTTTCTGATCGTCTGGGACCTGACGCGCTTTGCCCGCAGCCAGGGCATCTGGTGGAATGTGCGTGGCTCGGCGGCGGGCAGCATCGTGGCCTATACGCTGGGGCTGACCAACCTGGACCCGCTCAAGCATAAGCTCATCTTTGAGCGCTTCTTGAACCCCGGTCGCGTGACCATGCCCGATATTGACCTGGACTTCCCCGATGACCAGCGCGACCAGCTTATCCGCTATGCGATTGAGAAATACGGCCAGGACCGCGTGGCCCAGATCATCACCTTCGGCACGCTGGGCGCCCGCGCCGCCATCCGCGATGTGGCCCGCGCCCTGGACCTGCCCCTGCCTGAGGCCGACCGGCTGGCGAAGATGATCCCGGCCATCCCCGGCAAGCCCATGAGCATCGCCGAGGCGCTGGAATCCATTGACGAACTGAAGCAAGCCTATGAGAGCGAGGACTACATCCGGCGGCTGTTGGACATGGCCCAGAAGCTGGAGGGCGTGGCCCGCCACGCCAGCACCCACGCCGCCGGCGTGGTCATCGCCGACCGCCCCCTGGTGGAATACGTGCCCTTGCATCGCCCCACGAAAGGGGCAGCGGTCGGCGACATCGGTGTGGTCACCCAATATGCTATGGAGAGTGTGGAGGCCATTGGCCTGCTTAAAGTGGACTTCCTGGGCCTGTCCACGCTCACCGTGGTGCGCAAAGCCTGTGAGTTGATCCGGGAGCGGTATGGCATCGCCTACAATCTGTATAACATCCCCATAGATGACCCGGCGCTGTATGAGCTTCTATCCAGCGGGAACGTCCTGGGCGTCTTTCAGGTGGAAGGCGCAGGCATGCGCCGCGTGCTCATGGAGATGCGCCCCACCCAATTTGAGCACGTGGTGGCGGTGATCTCGCTGTATCGCCCCGGCCCCCTGGAATACATCCCTACCTACATCCGCCGCATGCACGGCGAGGAGCCGGTCACCTACCGCCACCCTAAGCTGGAGCCGATCCTCAGCGATACCTACGGTATCTGCATCTACCAGGAGCAGATCATCCAGATCGCCAGCCAACTGGCGGGCTACTCGCCCGGCGAGGCCGACACCATCCGCAAGGCGGTGGGCAAGAAGATCAAGGAGCAACTGCTCAAGCATCGCGAGAAGTTCGTCAACGGCGCGGTGGAGCACAGCGGCATCCCCCGCGAGGTCGCCGAGGCCATCTTTGACGACATTGAGTACTTCGCCCGCTATGGCTTCAACCGCGCCCACGCCGCCGATTACGCCGTCCTCACCTGCCAGACAGCCTATCTCAAGGCGCGCTACCCGCTGGAGTACATGACGGCCCTCCTCAACGTGGAGCGCAACAACACCGACAAGCTCGGCCTGCTGGTGGTGGAGTGCCGCCGCATGGGCATTGAGGTATTGCCGCCCGACGTGAACGCCAGCCAACTGGAGTTCACCATTGAAGGGGAGGCCATCCGCTTCGGCCTGGGGGCGATTAAGAACGTGGGCGAGGGGCCGGTGCAGACCATCCTGGCGGCGCGCGCCGAAGGTGGGCCGTTCCGCGACCTGGGGGACTTTTGCCGCCGGGTGGACCTGCGCCAGGTGAATCGGCGGGCGCTGGAGAGCCTGATCAAGGTCGGCGCGCTGCGCCCCTTCGGCCACCGCGCCCAGCTTCTGGCGGCCCTGGACCGCCTGCTCCATCTGAGCGCGAGCGCCCATCGTGCCCGCGAGATCGGCCAGATGAGCCTGTTTGACAGCGAACCAGGAGAGGACCCCGCGCTACCCCCTCAGGATGAGGTGCCGCGCCGCGAGATGCTGGCCTGGGAGAAGGAGTTGGTGGGTGCGTACATCTCCGAGCACCCGCTGGAGCGCCCCATGCGCGAGTTACAGCATGTGGTGACGCACTACACCAGCGACCTGAGTGAGGAGTTGGACGGCCAGATGGTGACGCTGGCCGGGCTGGTCGCCTGGGTGCGTCGCCACGCCACGAAGAAGGGCGAGGCCATGGCCTTCGTGGGCCTGGAGGACCTGCAGGGCACGACGGAGTTGGTCGTCTTTCCGCGCCTGTGGGCCGCTCGCCAGGCCCTGCTGGAGGAGGGCAAGATCGTCATCGTGCGCGGCCGGGTGGATGCGAAGGGGCGTGAGGCCAAGATCATCGCTGAGGTGATTGACGATAAAGTGACGGTGCACGAGGCGTTGACCGAGGCCCGCTCCCCTTCATCTACGCCCCCGCCTAGCGAGGCTGTAGGGGCAGGGCCTGTGCCTGCCCTGGAACCCGCCACATATAGCGGGAATGGCGCGGCAGGACAGGCGTCCCCACCGCGCCTGGTGAGCGTGACCATCCCGCGAAGCGGCGACCACGAACGCGACCGCGAACGCCTGGCACGTGTCTATGAGATCCTGGTGGGCTTCCAGGGGAACGATCGGTTCCAGTTGATCCTCACGGGGGATGGCCGCACGATTGCCCTGGCCTTTCCCAACAATACCACCTGCGCCTGCGAGGCCCTGGAGCGGCGGCTTCATGCCGAGTTAGGGCCGGGGACAGTGCAGGTTTTGGAGCCATATCCCGAAAGAGAGACCTGACCCCCCTTGGCCCCAGGCGCGACTTCAATCGGTTGCCCCCAATGTGGAATGCCCCCGCCCCCTCCCTGTCGCATTTGACATTCTGAGAGGATGCGCCTATACTTGACCCAAGCTAGCGCGAGCGATCACGGGGTAAGCTAGCGATCCCCACCTTATCATGAGAGGAGGATGATATTATGTCTGGGCGGCTCTTCTCTATTGGGGCCAGTCTCCTGCTCCTGGCCGCGCTACTGGCAGCCCCTGCTGGGGGCGTCAGCGCCAATGGCGATGCCCCTACCGTGCCCACAGCCTGGTCGTTTGGCCCCCCCACGACCTTCCCCAGCACGGGCGGTGGCTGGTCGCGCTTTGACGGTGAGTACTATCCTCAAAATGGTCGGGTCTACTTCCTGGGCGGACGGGAAGGCGGCGTGACCTATGGGGATGTGTACTATTTTGATTCCAACACCTGGACGTACGCGGACACCGGTGTGGACATGCCCGTCCCGGTGACCAACTACGACATTGCGCTGTTGTGGGACGGCAGCCAGTGGGGCATGTACATCTTCGGCGGGCGTCCCTCCGCTGGTGGCACGACCAACACGACCCAGGTATACTATCCGGCGACGAACACGGTGGCCGACCTGACCGCCACCGACCCCATGCCCTTGCAGGCGGGCGGCGTCCCGGTGGCGCCTTACGTTGCCGTCTATAACAACAGGGCCTATGTGTTCGGTGGTCTGCAGGTCACTGCTCCCCCTTATGTCACAGACGAGACCTGGGTGTTTGACCCTACCGCGCCGGCGGGCAGCCGTTGGACCAACTTGAATGCGCCGCTGAACATGGCGCGGGCCTACATCACCACGGCGGTGGTGGATGGCTATATCTACGCTATCGGCGGGGATACGTTTGACGGGGCCGCGCTGTACCCCGTCTCCATTGTGGAGCGGCTGAACACGGCCAATATCGCAGCAGGTTGGGATGACGCCGGCGTGGCCGACCTGCCGCTGCCCTCGTCAGGCATTGAGGGCTGCGATGAATCGCGCGCCTTCGGCTTCAACACCAACTCGCCCTTCACGGGCATGGGGGGCAAGATTGTGCTGGCGGGCTGCGGGCAGTGGCCTAATACTGTGTCCGATGCTTTCATTTACGATGTTGCCACCAACACCTGGCAGGCGTGGGAGTTTCTCAACGAGGCGCGGCGCAACCACGCCGGGGCGTTGATCCCCTTCGCGCAGGGGACGGGCACACCGGGGATGTGGGTCTTCGGCGGCTATGATGTCAGTGGGGCGAATAATACCGTCTCAACGGAGTATCGTACCCTGACCTCGCAGCCCACCTCGGTGAACCTGGCCGACTTCAGCGCCTCGTCAGGCGCGCCGACGCGCTCATGGGCGGAGCCGGTGCTGTGGGCCGCGCTCCTGGCCGGGGTCGGGCTGATGGGGCTGGCCCTGGGCCTGAGCCGGCGGCGGGCTTAGGGTTGCGTTTTACCGTAGAGCACGCGGAGAACGCAGAGGGGTTTTCAATCAATTCCTTAGCGGTCTCTGTGCTCTCTGCGGTGAGATAAAGAGGGGCTGGAAGCGTTTCCAGCCCCTCTTTGTCCATACCGGAGTGGAGGTGCCCGGAGTTGAACCGGGGTCACGCCTGATGCACTTCGGCTGTCTCAGGCGCCGAGCCGCTCGCACCCCCAGGTGGGGTCATGCCCGTGCAGGCATGCACTATTGTAACACGGGCTGGCAGGGGGATCAAGGGAGCGACTTTGGCAGACTTATCAACATCTACGGATGTGCGGCATCAGAGAATTGATAAGCCTTGATAAGATGTGTGCGGCTGCTTGACTCCTACAGTAAAATGGTGCTAAAATAGTCATACCCGACGCAGCGCTTGTGTAAGCCATCCTGTGCATACCCAACCGATGGTTGATGAAGCCGGGGGGTTGTTATTTTCCCTCTTGCCGGGCGTTAACCACCGTTGGAACGATGCACCTAGAAAAGGGGAGAGGCGGTATACACTGAGCTGGATTGTCCACATCACAGGCTGTGGAGGCCCGGTTCTGGGGACAGAGCCGGGCCTCTGCTTCTCTTCCCCTCTCCCGCAGCGTGGGAGAGGGGATGGGGGTGAAGGCCTGTTTGCTCATCTGGCCCATCCTGGCTACAATACAGGCCCATGAGCACCGACCTGCGCGACCGCCTGCAGCGCCTGCGGCTGGGCCGGGATGCCGGGCTGGCCCGACCGGTGTTGCCTGCCGCGCCGGGGAGAACCCCCCAGGGACAGCGCAGGCCGGGGATTGAGGAGGTCGTTCCGGGCCGCTTTCGCTCCACCGAACACGGTGACATCTTCGTCACGGAAACGCACTACCCCCTCGGACACGTGCACGGCGGCCTGCCCCTGGCCGATTTCCTGGCGCATCCTCCGCACCTGGCGGCTCACCTGGCGCGCGATAGCGCCCTGGCCGAGGTGGACCTGGCCCGCACAGCCTTTCTGGATACAGAGACCTCCGGCCTGGGCACGGCCGGCTATTTCGCCTTCCTGGTGGGTATCGGCTGCTTTGAAGGCGACGTCTTTCGCCTGCGCCAGTACTTTATGCGCCATCCCGGCGAGGAGCCGGCGCTCCTGGCCGCCGTCGCCGAGGACCTGGCCCAATCCCAGGCCCTGGTCACCTTCAACGGGCGCGTGTTTGACGTGCCCCTGCTGGAATCGCGCTACATCCTGGCGCGCCGTCGTCCCCCGGATCTGAGCACGCGCCCGCACCTGGACTTGCTGCCTCCGGCGCGGCGGCTGTGGCGCGACCGGCTGGAATCGTGCGCGCTCACTGCGCTGGAGGCCCAGGTGCTGCGCGTGCAACGCGACGCCGCCGACGTGCCCGGCTGGCAAATCCCCTACCTTTACTTTGATTATCTGCGCAGCGGCGACGCCCGCCCTATGCGGCGCGTCATCTACCACAATAATCAGGATATCCTCTCTATGGTGGCGCTGGCCGCGCGCCTGTGCCGCCACCTGGGCAACCCCTGGGGCGAGAAGATAGACCGCCGCGACCTGCTCAGCCTGGCGCGCTGGTACGAGGACCTGGGGCTGGTAGCGGAGGCCGAACGGGCCTATCGCACCCTGCTGGCTGCCGATGGGCGCAGCGGCATCCCCTTGCCACCACCGCTGCGGATGGCGGCCTTGAAAGGGCTGGCGCTTTTGCTCAAGCGCCAGGACCGCCGCCTGGAGGCGTTGCCCCTGTGGGAGGAACTGGCTGCGCTGGCCCAGCATGATGCCCTGGCCTACATTGAACTGGCCAAGACCTATGAATGGCATGTGCACGACCTGGCGTGCGCGGCGGCGTGGGCGCGGCGAGGACTGGCGCTGGTGCGGGGCTGGCCGCCCGGCCCGGCGCGCCAGGCCGCGCTGGCCGACCTGGAGCACCGCCTGGCGCGCCTGGAACGGAAACTGGCCGGCCTGGCTGAGGGGGACGAGGCTCAGGAAACCGAACTGGGGTAGGGGCGATGCGACGTGTCGCCCCTATCCACGTCCACAATATGGACGCCCGGCGACATTCCGAGGCAGACCTCGCAGGTCCTGAAGACCTGTGCGAGGTCTGCGCGAGCGGCCGGAGAAGGCGAAAAGTGTATAATAGGTCATGAGGAGGTGGGATCGGATGACAACGTATCAGTTTACGGTCGTCGTTGAGCGCGACGAAGACGGGGTGTACATTGCGACCTGTCCTGCTCTCCCAGGCTGCTATTCCCAAGGAGACACTTACCAGGAAGCGCTTGAGAACCCCAAGGACGCGGTGAAACTCCATATCCAGGCCCGTCAAAGCTTGGGTGAACCTATCCCCATCGTAGTCGCCCTGGATCGGGTCGAAGTCAATGCCTGAGTTGCGCCCGGCAAAACCTCAAGAAGTGCAGTGGGTCTTGGAAAAGCTGGGCTTTGAACTCATTCGCCAAAGCGGAAGCCACGCGGTCTACCGCCATCCTGATGGCCGCTGGACGATCGTGCCGCTTGACATTGAGGAAAATCATCAAAGACGCAGGCCTGACGGTGGACGAATTTGAAGGGATGCGCTGACATCAGGCGAAGTGGTGTTTGACGTGCTGGGTCTGACGGCGGGAGAGCGCGAGGCGGTGTATGAGGCAGTGGTGACGTTGGTGCGCAAGCGGCTGGGGAAAATGTGGAGTGTGTAAGGGGTAGACCTCGCAGGTCTTGAAGACCTGCGAGGTCTCTGCCCTGAATCCGAAATGCCCCCTGGCTGTCAGCCGCTTGACTTGCGCTGAAACTGGTGCTAAAATACCTGTGCACCAAAGGTGCGCTTTCTCCAGTATAACCGACGTCACATTGTGAAAGGAGGAGTCAGACTGCATCTTTATTATCTGTATCCATACCCAATTTGAGGCCGCATTGTCCCCCACCCAAGGCGGAATCAGAAGCAACTCATCTTGTGCGAGGGAGGTTCTCCATGACGAGAAAATATGTTTGGCTTGCCGTGCTGGCGGTCCTGGCCTTGCTGGCCGTGATCGCCATCCTGCCGGCCGCGGCGGACCAGCCTGCCTCTCCGGGCGGCCAGAGCAGCGGCCCGACGACCAACAGCGAGGCCCAGGGCGTCAAGCCCGATTCCTCCTGGGCGGATAAGGCTCCACTGGGACGCCCGGCCGGACCCTTCCAGGGCCTGGTCCCGGATACCTGGGTCACGGCTGCCCCACTGCCTGCCCCGGCGCGCTACCGCCAGGCCTCCGCCACCGACAACGCCGGGCGCGTGTTCCACTTCGGTGGCGGCACCAGCACCGGCGCATTCCTCAACGAGGTCCAGATCTACGATGTCGCCAGCAATGCCTGGACCTCCGGAGCGCCCATGCCCAACGCTGGCCAGAACATGATGGCGGTGTACAACCCCATCACCAACAAGTTCTACCTGCCCGGCGGCTACAACGGCGCGCACAACACCTGGTGCCAGGTGTACGATCCGGTGGCCAACGCCTGGAGCACATGTGCGTCGCTGCCGGCAGCGCGCTCGCCGATGGCGGCGTTCTTCCCGCTGGGCACCCAGGGCCGTATCTACATTTTCGGCGGCAACCCCGGCCCGACGAACGAGGTGCGCTACCTGGACGTGGCCACCAACACCTGGAGCGGGCCGCTCGCGCCCATGCCCACTGCACGCACCTACGGCTCGGCGCTGACGGTGGGGAACTACATCTACGTCATCGGCGGCGTTGTAGCCTCGCCCATGAACACGTGCGAGCGCTATGACCCCAACACGGACACGTGGGCGACCTGCCCCGGCATGATCACCGGGCGCATGAACCCCCATGCCACCTGGTACAACGTGGGCGGCGTGGATTACATCTACGCCTTCGCCGGTGGCGGCGCGGGCGGGGATATCTGGACAGCCTACGACACGGTGGAACGCTACAACATTGCGCTCTTCCCCGGCGGGTCGTGGGAGGCGGTGGCCGATCCGGTGCCGGATGCGCCGGTGGCGGCGGGCTACGCCTGCGCCAATGACCGGGTCTGGCTGGCCGGGGGCACGAGCGGCGGCTCCTACTTCCAGACCAACCGGGGGTACTCGGAGGCGGGCGGCACGTGCGGTGGCGTCGGCCCGACGCCCACCCCCACGCCCACGCCTACAGGGACCTGGTACACGCCCACGCCCACCAATACCCCCACGCCGACGAACACTCCGATGGGGCGCTGCGAGACCATCCCGCCTGACCCCTTCGGCTACCAGTGCGAGGACTGGGTGCCACGCACCTGGATCACGGCCACCCAGAACACCGGCCTGAGCGGCGACGACCAGGTTGTGCCTGTCCCCATCGGCTTCACCTTCAGCTTCTACGGCCAGAACTTCACCACGGCCAATGTCAGTTCCAACGGCAACCTGCAATTCACCACGTCAAGCACGGCCTTCAGCAATGTCTGTCCGTTGCCGGCCTCGGCCTTGGGCCTGGCCATCCACCTCTTCTGGGATGACCTGTACCTGCCTGCGGGCGGGGCGGTGTACTACGACACGGTAGGGAGCGCCCCCAACCGCATCTTCGTGGTGGAGTTTCGGGATGTGCCCCACATCGGCACCAGCCCCAGCGGGGGGACGTTTGAGGTGCAGTTGGAGGAGAGCACGGGGGACATCTGGCTGCTGTACCAGGATGTGGACTTTGGGAGCTCTAGCTGGAACAACGGGGCCTCGGCGTCGGTGGGGATACAGAATGCCACGGGCGGCTATGCCCTGCAGTATAGCTGCAACCAGGCGGTGTTGGCGGCGGGGCGCGTGGTGCACATCTTCCGCCAGGTGGCTACCCCCACCCCCGGCCCCTCGCCCACGCCCACCAACACCCCACCGCCCACGCCCACCCAGGCAGGCATCCTGTACGACCAGTACAACAACGCCAGCACCACCGGCGCCAGTTCCCAGAACTTTGAGCCTAGTCTGGACCCGTACGATGACGAGTTGGCCGATGACTTCGTCGTGCCGGGTCCGGACCTGTGGTTCATCAGCGGCATAGATGTGGATGGCGTGTACTTCAACGGCCCCGGCCCGGCCGACTCGGTCAACGTGCGCTTCTACGCCAACTCCGGCGGCAACCTGCCGGGGGCGCTGTTGGCCGAGCGGCTGAACCAGCCCTACACGGGCACGGCTGGGGACTTCTCCATCACCTTCACCCAGACGGTGACCCTGGGGCCGGGGACGTACTGGGTGAGCGTGCAGGCCAACCAGAACTTCACTCCCAATGGGCAGTGGGGCTGGATTGACCGCACGGTGCAATCCAACAACCCTGCGGCCTGGCGCAATCCGGGTGGGGGCTTTGGCATCTGCCCGGATTGGGGCTATCGTGGGAGTGTGTGTGAGATTGACCCGGCGAACCCCGACCAGGTGTTTCGGATTCGGGGGACGAGCGGGCCGCCCACGAGCGTGGGATTGGCGGAGTTTGGCGGCCAGGCGGCGGGTGGCTCGGTGCTGATGTGGGCCATTCCGCTGGCGGCGTTGGGGCTGCTGCTGAGTTGGGCGCTGCTGCGCCGGCGGCGCGTCGGCGGCTGAGGCCCTGCGCTTCATCTGACTGCTGTGGAGGCCCGGTTCTGGGGACAGAGCCGGGCCTCTGTTTCTCTCCCCCTTACGGGGGAGGGCGGGGGTAATCTCACCCCATCATAAGCGCGTCGTACTTTCTCAACCGGCGGGGAATACATTGTAGGGGCTTATGGCAGAAGGACTGAGCATAGCGGAGGGATGAAGTGGGACGACTTGTCAGATGCTCGCATAGAACCTTAAAGAAAGTACAAGAAACCGTATAATAGCTGTATAATAGAGATACCAACCAGGGGCCAGCAGCCAATATAACATAACCCGATGATCCCAGTAGAGACTGCCTCGGCATTTGATTCAACCGAGTTCCCCGTTGCCTGGGAAGACCCCCAGGATGCTACCCTGACCTGGACACACGACCGGATGCACTTTCCGGAGCCGGTATCGCCGATGGAATTCTCGCTGATCGGCACAGCGTTTGAGGCGGCTTTCGCAGCGATGGCGCAGGCCTTTGACTTGCCTTTGATGGCCCGCCTGCGCCGCATCAACACTTACTATTATCAAACCATCAGCCCACTTCCCCTGCCGCCGGCGGAGCTTGCTGCCCGTGAGCAGCGCGCCTTACACAGGTTCAACCGCACCCTCGGGCGACTGGGTGAGATCTGGCAGGCCGTGTTCCTGCCGGAGATCGGGCAGCATCTGCGCGCCTGGGAAGCCTTTGATCTGAGCGGCGCGTCTCCGGCCGCGCTCGCTGCGCATTGGGAGGAAAGTGTGGCGCGGGTAGGGCGCGTCTGGCGTCTCCATATCTGGATCACCGCGCCGACGCTCATGGCGATGAGCCAGTTCGCCGATTTTTACTATGATCTTTACCCGGATCAGGAGGAGTACCGGCCCTATCGCCTGTTGCAGAGCCTGGGCAACAAGACGTTGGAGGCCAGCCGGGCGTTATGGCAATTGAGCCGCCAGGCCCTGGCCCTGCCGGGCGTGCGCGAGGCCCTGGCCCGTCACCCGCCCGCCGCGGTCCCCGCCGCGCTGGAGCGCTTCCCAGAAGGCCGGGCCTTCCTGGCGGAACTCTCCGCCTATCTCAGCGAGTACGGTCAGCGCAGCGACAAATGGGATATCAGCAGTCCAAGCTGGATAGAGGACCCCAGCACGGTCCTCAAGAGCCTGAAAGAGTATATCGCCCAGCCGGAGCGCGACCTGGAGGCGGAGATACAGGCCCTGGCCGCCGAGCGCGAACGGCTGATCGCGCAGACGCGCAAGCATCTCAGGGCCTACCCACCGCGGGTGGCGGAGGAGTTTGAGCGCCTGCTCGGAGCGGCTCGGGCTGCGACGATGATCCTGGAAGACCATGGCTTTTATATTGACTCCTGCGTGCGCTATCGGGTGCGTCGGGTCTTGTTGGAGTTGGGCCGGCGTTTCGTGGCTGCCGGCCTGCTGGACAGGCCGGACGATGTGTTTTACCTCACTGTGGACGAAGTGAGCGCAATGGCGCAGGCACCCGGCGCCATAGAGATCAGGCCGCGCGTAGCCCTGCGCCAGGCGGAGATGGCCCATTTCCGTATGATCACGCCGCCGCCGGTCCTGGGCGCACCGCCGGGCGAATGGGATAGCCCCATCCTGCGCGCCATCGTGCGTTTCTGGGGGGCGCCCCCTGCGCCATCCGCCCCGCCTATCCTGTATGGTCATCCCGGCGCGCGTGGCCTGGCGCGCGGCCCGGCGCGTGTGCTGCGCTCGCTCGCCGAGGTCGGCAAGCTTCAGCCCGGCGACATCCTGGTCACCGAGACGACGGCACCGCCCTGGACACCCCTGTTCGCCATTGTGGCCGCCATCGTCACAGACACAGGGGGCGTCCTCAGCCATGCCGCCATCCTGGCGCGTGAGTTTGGCATCCCGGCAGTGGTTGGCACCGGCCAGGCGACCCAACTGATCCGTGACGGGCAAATGCTGGAAGTGGATGGCAGCGCCGGCCTGGTGCGCATCATTCAGTAGTTGGGGGCAGCGGGGTCGCCGGTTCGCCTAGTTGCTGGCGCAGGTAGGCTTCCATGAACGCATCCAAATCCCCGTCCAGCACGGCCTGCGCGTTGCTGGTCTCATAGCCGGTGCGATGGTCGGTGACGAGCTGGTAAGGATGCAAGAAGTAGGAGCGGATGCGCACGCCGAAGCCGGCGATCACCGGTTCCCCTTTCAACGCCCGCAGTTCCTGGCGGCGCTTCTCCTCTTCCAGCGCCAGGAGCCGGGCGCGCAGCACTTTCAGCGCGTTCTCGCGGTTTTGCACCTGTGAGCGCTCGTTCTGGCAGGAGACCACGATGCCGGTGGGGATGTGCGTGATGCGCACGGCGGTCTCGTTCTTCTGGACGTGCTGCCCACCGGCGCTGGAGGCGCGGAAGGTCTCAATGATCAGGTCGTTCGGGTGGATGATGACCTCGGTGGTGTTCTCAATATCCGGCCAGACCTCCACAGTGGCGAAGGAGGTGTGGCGGCGATGGGCAGCATCAAAGGGCGAGAGGCGCACCAGGCGATGCCCGCCGCGCTCCCCTTTGAGATAGCCGTAGGCGTACGCGCCGGCGACACCGACTGTGACGCTCTTGTAGCCGGCCTCTTCCCCCTCCAGGCTGTCCAGGATCTCGGTCTTGTAGCCGTGCGCCTCGGCCCAGCGCAGGTACATGCGCAGGAGCATGGCGGCCCAGTCCTGGGCCTCTGTGCCCCCCTCGCTGGCATGGATCGCCAGGATGGCGTCGCTCTGGTCATAGGGGCCGCTCAGCAGCAGGCGGAATTCCAGATGGCCCACCTCCTGCTCTAAGGCCGTGACCTCGGCTTCCAGGTCGGGCCGCAGGCCCTCATCCCCCAGGCCGGCCAATTCCAGCGCATCTGCGACCTGCGCCGAGAGGCGCTCCCAAACTTGCACCTCATCGCGCAGGCGGGCCAGGTCGCGCATGACAGCCTGGGCCGTCTGAGGGTCATCCCACAGGCGGGGATCAGCCGCCCGGCGTTCCAGCCGCGTTATCTCTTGTTGCTTGCCTGCGACGTCAAAGACGCTCCTTCAGAAACTCAATCTTTGCGTTTAAGGCGTTCAGACGACGAACGAGCTCTTCCATAATCACCCCTTGTTATGCAAACAGACCCTCTACGAACACATCGGCGTCAAACGGCGCCAGGTCTTCAATGGATTCGCCGGTGCCGACGAAGCGCACCGGCAGCCCCAGTTCGTGGGCGATGGCAAAAACCATGCCGCCCTTGGCGGTGCCATCCAGCTTCGCCAGGACCACGCCGGTCACCTGGACGGCGTCCTGGAAGCTGCGGGCCTGGGCCAGCGCGTTCTGGCCAGTGGTCGCATCCAGGACGAGCAGCGTCTCGTGCGGCGCTTCATGCACGTTGCGCCTGGCCACGTTGTGCACCTTCTTCAGTTCCTGCATCAGGTTATATTTCGTGTGCAGGCGCCCGGCGGTGTCGGCGATGACCAGGTTCGCCTGGCGAGAGCGTGCGGCCCGGATGGCGTCGTACAGTACGGCGCCGGGGTCGCCGCCGGGCTGGCCGCTGATCACCTCCACGCCGGCCCGCTGGCCCCAGATGCGCAGTTGCTCAATCGCTGCCGCCCGGAAGGTGTCAGCGGCGGCCAGGAGCACCGACCATCCCTGCTGGCGGTAATAGTAGGCCAGCTTGCCGATGGAGGTGGTCTTGCCGCTGCCGTTCACCCCCACGATCAGGACGACGTTGAGCAGTCGGTCGCGGCTGAGGCGCAACAGCGGCGGGTCGCCCAGCAGGGCGCGCAATTCAGCCTTGAGGGCGCCCTGGAGTTCATCGCTGCGGAGGAGGCCCTCGCGCCGGACGCGCTCCTTCAGCCGCTCCAACAGGAGCGTGGTCGTGGTCACGCCCACATCCGCCTGGATCAGCAAGGCCTCCAGGTCTTCCCAGGTGGCCTCGGTGATCTCTGTCGCCCCCAGCACCATGGCAATCTGGCCGAAGACGGTGCGCCGGGTGCGATCCAAGCTTTCACGCAAGCCCTTAAGACGATTGAACAACCCTGCCCCTCGTTATGCCCGAATGATATTCCTCCGGCGGGACATTATACCATAAACCGGGGGTTGACGGCCGTCACGCTTTGGCGTATAGTGTGTTATCCTCATATATTGTCCCTGAACAGGAGGCGAGCATGGCAACCATTGGCTACTTTGAAGGCACCGATCCTTTGGTCCTCACCCGGTTGGTGTTGAGCGGCATTGAGACCTTGCCCGTGAGCAACGGCTACGACAATCATGGGCGGTATGTGATGCACCTGACGCGCCACGACAATATCACCGCTGTGGTGGGCTATTTGCACAAGGTCATGCCCGCTGCCGGTGTTCCCTTAGGCCCGCGCGATTTCATCACCGCCTGCCGCACGCAGGGCATTCCTCTGGTGCTGATCGTGCCCCGCGAGGCCCATGAGACGGCCCGCGAGTTGCTGGGCGATGTGGCGGAGTGGGTGGCGCTGGTGGACCCGGGCGATGTCTTCGATCAATTGCTGGCGCTGGCGCGCTAGCGATGTGTGCCTCTCGGTGGGTCAGGGGGGGCTGGTGGGTGTCGGGGCGTGCCCCTGCCACACAAAGGTGCGTGACGGTGGGGTCGGGCTGAGCGGGACGTAGCGGGGTGAGCCATCGCTATAGGTGCCGGCCTGGCGCACCACGACGACATTCCACTGGAAGGTCTGCGGGGCCGCGCTGCTGGGCTGCAGGTCTGGCGGTAAACGCAAGCTGGTGGTTTTGGTGGTGACACGGTAGGGCGCGCTGCCCGGCGCGCTGGTGTTGACCACGGTCACCCGGTACCATTCCCCTTCGCCCAGGATGCCCACCGACGTCCACTGCAGCACAATGGGATCGTCGGCGTCAAATACAGTCTCATTGATCGGGCTGAGCAGCACCGGGGCCTCATAAGGCGGGCGCGGCGTGGGGGTGGGCGAGGGGCCAGGCGTGGGGGTCAACGTCGGCGTGGGGGTGGGCAGCGGCAGGATCAGCGTCTGGCCCGCTTGCAGCAGGTCGCCCCGGAGTTGATTCAACTGGCGGATCGTCTCCACCGGAACCCCGTATTTCAGGGCAATATCTAACAGCGTGTCGCCAGGCTGAACGGTGTACGCGAATGTGGCGGGTTGGACGGTGGACGCAGCGGCGGTGCTGGGGCCACCGGTCTCCATGGTTCCGGCGGAGGTGGGCGACGCCGTTGGGGTGGGCCAGGGGATGATGATCTCCTGGTTGGGCTGCAGGCGGGTCGCGTTCAGGCCCGGATTCGCCGCCAGGATCGCTTCCACTGGGACATCATACTGGCTGGCGATGGCCAACAGGGTGTCGTTGGGCCGAATGACATAGACGCGAGTGGGCAGCGGCGTCGGTGTGGGCGTAAGGCTGGGCGTGGCCGTCGGCGCAGGTGTTTGTGTGGGTGTCCGGGTTGTCGTTGGTGTGGTTGTAGGTGTCGCAGCGTTCACAGCCGCTACCGCTGTCACGGTGGGCTGCGCGGTCACAGAGCGGGGGAAGGCGGTGCGAGCCAGCAGCCCCAGGGTCAGCAGGCCCAGGAGGACCAGCGCCAATCGGGGAAGCGATAGACCAGACAGATCGGGCAGGTGGGGGCGTGTAAGTTCTATCTTCTTGAGATTCAGCCTTGGGCGCAGGGGGCGGGGGGAAGGCGGCGCGGGAGCAGGCGCGGCGGCTGGGGCGGCTTCGCCGGGCAGGGCAACAGGCCCGGCAAGCGGTGAAGGTTCTGGCGGGAGGCTCAGGTCGCTCCCGCACATCCAGCAGAACTCATCTTGTGCGCCAACCCGCCGCTCGCACACGGGGCAGCGCCGGAGCGTCACGGCTGGCGTGCCCATGGCCTGACCCTGGTTGACCATAAGGTCACTATTATATCTGAATAGGCCGATTTCCGCCACCTATCTAGAGCGTGTTATGCACTTTGGGCCGCTCGTGGTAAGCTCAAGGGATGAACCGAAAAGCTTATCCGAGCGACGTGAGTGATGACGAATGGGCC
>ENA-ORXB01000449-ORXB01000449.1-sediment-metagenome-genome-assembly--contig:-NODE-449-length-82116-cov-5.706493_pt1 | contig 82116 bp, 55 predicted proteins | sample MGYA00237863_ERZ511475 | MGnify/ENA primary metagenome ERZ511475 (study PRJEB26305, sample SAMN06343858) | sediment metagenome | isolation source: hot spring sediment | place: Canada: British Columbia... | reverse complement strand
GGCAGACCGCGGCGGCGTCGGTGGCGCTCATCTTCGTGCGGAGCGACTGGGCAATTCTCGTCGCGGCGCCGGCGCTGGGGCTCTGCCTGAGCTTCGCGTATGCGTCGAGCCTCTACTACAGCCTCCACAACGTGGACAAGCACGGGAAGTATTCCGGCATCCACGAGGCGGTGCTCGGGGCGGGCAACTTCCTGGTGCCTCTGGTGGGCGGGGCTCTGGCCGACCGGTTCGGGGACCTCCGGGCGCCCTATCTTCTGGCAGCGGCGGGCGCGCTCGGGGCGATCACCGGCGCCGTCGCCGGACTGGTTGCGATCACGCCGGCTTCGGGTTTCGTGCGGCCGATGCCGGCCCTGCTGATCGGCTTCGTCGCGGGCGTCGTCTGTTTCTATATGGTGGCCGTCGCCAAGCAGAAGCTGGGCTACGACGACTCGCTCGACGCCTTCGGCGTTCATGGAGTCGGCGGCACGGTCGGTGCGATCCTGACCGGGGTCTTCGCCACGCGGGCCGTGGCCGATCCCTCCGGCGGGCGCGCTTTCGGCTGGATCGACGGCAACCCCATGCAGCTCGTCTATCAGCTTGTGGGTTCGCTCGTGGCCTGGGTGATCGCGGCGCTGGGCACGGTGGTGATTCTGAAGATCTGCGATCTGACGGTCGGCGTCCGTGTCGATCCGGAGCACGAGATTCAGGGACTGGATCTGAGCATGCACGGCGAGGAAGCTTACTCCCACGAATCCTGATGGAGCAAGGGTATGAAGAAGATCGAAGCCGTAATTCAGCCGTTCAAGCTCGAGGAGGTTAAAGAGGCCTTGATCGCCATCGGCATCGACGGCATGACCGTGCTCGAGGTGCGGGGTCACGGCCGGCAGAAAGGCCACAAGGAGGTCTACCGCGGCCAGGAATATGTGGTCGACCTGCTTCCCAAGATCAAGCTCGAGATCGTCGTGCCGGAGTCGCGGCTCGACGAGGTGACCGAGACCCTCATTCGGGCGGCCCGGACCGGCAAGATCGGCGACGGGAAGATCTTTGTCTCCGACATCGGTGAGGCGATTCGGATCCGCAATGGAGACCGGGGCGAAACCGCCCTCTGAGTCGTGCGGGGCCCCGGAGGCGTCGCTCACGGAGCTCGAGGTCCGGTTTGCGGCCGGCGAAGATCCGTTTGCGATCCTGAGGGAGCGCACCAGGGCTGTCGAGCGGGCGGTGGCGGCGGCCTGGGAGGCACATCTATTGCCCGTGGCCCCACGAGGCCTTGCCTTGGTCGCCACGGGCGGTTTCGGACGCCGCGAGCTGTTCCCGTGTTCCGATATCGACCTGGTGGTGGTTGTCGAGCAGCCGCCCGCAGCCGTTCGGGATGCCCTTGGCAGGTTCCTCACTGCGCTCTGGGACGGCGGATTGCGCCTGAGTCAGACGGTCCGAACGCCGAGAGAGTGCGGCGAGCTGCATGAGGGCAACCTCGAGTTCAGCGTCAGTCTGATCGATCACCGCCTGCTGGCGGGCGATGCCGAGCTCTGCCGCGAGTTCGCCGGCCGTGTCGCCGGCCTGCTTCGCCGGCGGCGGCAGGAGCTCACCGACCATCTGTGCCGGCTGGCCCGCAACCGCCACCGGCGCTTCCAGGATACGATTCAACACCTGGAGCCGAACATCAAAGAGGCGCCCGGCGGCCTCCGTGACCTGCACCTGCTTCGTTGGCTGGACCGCCTCAGCGGCAACGAGTCGGCCGCCTCCGGCTGGGGCGCGGCACTGGAGTCCGCCCATCGATTTCTCGCCACCGTACGCTGCTTCCTTCATTTCCGCGCCCGGCGCGACGACAACATACTGAGTTTCGACGCCCAGGAGGAGATTGTCCGACATCCCCTCAACCCGGGACTTGGGCCGGAAGCCTGGATGCGGCAGTACTATCGGCATGCACGGGAGGTCTTCAGCGCCGCCCGGCAGGCGATCGAGGCGCGCCATGGGCGTTCCAGCTCGCTGCTGGCCGGATTCCGCCAGTGGCGATCGCGCCTGTCGAACGCCGAATTCACCGTCTGGGGCGATTCCGTCTGGCTCAGATGGCCGCAGCAGTTGGTGCAGGAGCCGGATTGGCCGCAGGAAGGACTGGAACGATTGTGCCAATACTTGCTGGAGCGCGGCATATTGACCCGTTACCAGGCGGAAGCGTTACTCCAGGGACGGGGCCAAGAGTTGAATCTGGGCGGTTATCCCGTGCTGGAGGAGATCGGTCCATGTACAGGCGGTATGGTGTACAAGGTTCTACATCCTACCCTGCGGCTTCCATTGCTACTGCGGCGGCTGAAGGCAGACGAGGCTTCGCTGGGAGAACCTGTGGAGGCTTTCTTCGAGCGCGTGCGGCAATGGGGCATGTGGCAGCATCCTCACGTGGCGGCCGCCCTTGATGTGGGACGCACGGACGACGACATTTACATCGTATTGGACCCACTGGGTGACCATGCCGATGTCGAAACTCTGACAGGGGAGCTAGGCGGGCCGATGCCCGGTCCAGTATTCCGGGAAATGGCGCGTGCTCTGGCCTCTGTCTTGCGGAGCTTACATGAACAAGGGGGGACGCATGGACGGATATGCCCTGCCCATCTCGTTCTGGGTCCGCTCCGCGAAAAGGTTCGACCGGATGGCACGCGCAGCCGCCGACCTGCTTCCGATGCGACTATCAAACTGACGGAATTGGGGCTGCTACCCCGCTTGCCTCCCGTCCGTCAGCAGCCACCTCCCCGGCGATACTTGGCCTACTTGCCGCCGGAGTTTTTCGACGATCCGACGCCCACCCCAGCCGCCGATGTTTACGCTCTCGGTGCCACCCTTTACTTCCTTCTGACCGCCCGGCCGCCATTCAAAGGGGATGACCCTGTTGCCCTGATGGAAGCGATTGCCCAAGCTCCCCTCAAGCCGCTCTCCCGCCTTCGCCCCGACATCCCCACAGAAATCTCGGCGTTAGTGGAACGGATGTTAGCTCGTGAACCGGGCCAACGGCCTACCGCAGCCGAAGTCGAACAGGGTCTGGCCACGGAGACCAGCGTTCCTTCCCGATCAGGGAGTTTGCCCCTGGCGGAGGATCTGCCAGAATCAGCGCCGCTGGCGGAATCTGTCTCGTCCCGGCATTTACCGGTGGCTGTGCCTGTCCAATCCTCCTCGGTAAGTCCCGAACCTGCCGCGGATTGGAGCGAGGCCTGGTCCAGTCATATGGCTGCCAGTGCGGCTACAGAACCTCCCCAACGCCGGGCCCGCCCCATCACCGACGAAGAACGCGCTCGGTCCCGGCGCATGCTCCTACTGGGCGGAGTGCTCCACCTTACTGCCGTGACTCTCCTGTTGCTCTGGATCTTTGGAGCCTTTACCAGCAGTCCGGAACCGGAACCTACTCCGCCTCAGAAAAAGGAGAACAAGATTCCTCCCAAAACCCGGCCTCGCAGTCCGCAAGTGGGTTGAACGGCATGCCTATGTTCCCCTGTCTGTCGCAACTGACGACCTTGCCGCAATCGTTCGGGGAGGATGTCGATCTCGCCAGTGATATCGGGTGTCCATCTCTGGAGGTTTGGCTGACCAAACTGGAACAGCATCTGGAAGGGCACACACTGGCGGAAACCCGTCATCTGATCCAAGATCGAGGAATTCGCCTGGTAGCCGCCGCCGGGCAGGGAGGATTATTCCACCGAGATGAGACGGCTCGCCGGAGCCATTGGGAGCTTTTTCGCCGCCGATTGGAACTCTGCCAGGCTTTGAATATCCCACTGATGATTGTATCCCTCGATCTTCCGACTCCCTGGCAGCGGTCGGACTGGTCCGGTTTTTGCGAGCAGTTGCAGCGTGCTGCAGACTGGGCGGACGCATTCCAGGTCAGGCTGGCTCTGGAGTTCCAGGCGGACTCCCCTTTCTGCAACTGTTTGGACACAGCCTTGTCAGTTCTAGCTTCTTTCCCTGCGCGAAATCTGGGCTTGTGTCTGGACTGGTTCCACTTTTTCAAAGGACCGAGCAAGACCGAAGACCTGCTCCGACTACCCCCCCACCAACTGCACCATGTTCAGATTTGCGATGTGGCGGGATTGCCGCGCGAGTTGTGGTCCGACTCCGACCGCATTCTTCCCGGAGAAGGTGACCTACCTTTGACATCGCTATTCCAGCATCTCCAACGGCTGAACTATGCCGGGGCCATCAGTGTCGAAGTGACCAATCCGGAACTCTGGCGCGGTCCGCCTGCTCAGCTCATGCGTTTGGCTTGGTTAGCACTGGCACGCTGCTGGCAAATGTCCGGCCTTCCCCCGTGGGAGACACCAGCTCAGTCTTCGTATTCTCCTGAGTTTCCGCCTTTCCCCCACTAAGTGCGGAATTTGATCTTCAACGGTGGGATTTGCTCTTCGACTTGACGGCTGATCTTGAGCAGAAGCGGCTGAAGTGAGTCATCCTACCGGGGCGTCGAGACCCGGCGGCTATCCCTTGGAGTTGGGGAACGGGCGGTTATACATGAGGAGGCGAGCCGTTCGTAGAGGAGGCGGAGAAGTTCCAAAACGGCCGTGGTTTCCAGGTCTTCCACGCAAGAGAGAGCCAGGCGCAAGGTTGTTATCTTTTTTGCGCTGTCTCCACGGGGGGATGACGATGGGCTGGCAAAGGACTGCCAGCGGCGGAACTCGGCGCTTTTCGCCTGGGAGGCCGACAGGTCGCATTCCACGATGAGGGCATCGGGATGTTTGGTAGTGATCCGGCACAATTCCCTGGTAGCATCCGGCAAGGAGAGGTGCAAGAGGATTGCTGTTTGCTGCGAGTGCAGGAGCAGGTGATTGCCGCAGAGTTGGCGAGCGTGCTCGAGGAGAGTCTTCAGCAGTGCGATGGGCCAACGGCGGGTTTGAGCTGGTGGGAAACCTTTGGGGCCGGTATGCCACGCTTCCCAATTCCGCACCCACGGCATGTGCCGTTCGATCGAAGAAAGAGCAGGTGGGCCACTGTTGGAGCAAGAAGGTGCTGCGCTAGCGATGCCCTGTCCATCCGCAGAGAGAGCCGAGGCTGCGGGGGGTGTTTCCCTAGCACAGGAGTGGCTCAGGTGGAGCGAGGAGAAAGACACCGGTGCCGGAAGGCGAGGGGACTTGGGAGCAGTTTGGGCTGGTTTGGAGGGGGAAGCCAGTAAAGGTGCCGAGGTGGCCAGTCGCTCAGCCAAGAAGCGGCCTGTATGGGTTGGCCTTCCGGCTTGGAAGAGGCGGACGATTTCTTCTGGCGGTCCGCTAGCGACAACTTTTCCGCCACCTTCCCCTGCTTCCGGCCCCAAATCGATGATCCAGTCGGCAGTCTGAATCACGTCCAAGTTATGTTCGACTACCAGGACCGTATGACCCGCATCCACTAAGCGATGCAGAACATCCAGCAACCGGCGGATGTCCTCAAAGTGCAAGCCGGTCGTAGGTTCATCGAGGATGTAAAGTGTTTTGCCGCTGGTGGGGCGGGCCAATTCCGCCGCGAGTTTGACACGCTGAGCCTCACCTCCAGAGAGGGTATGAGCCGGTTGACCCAGAGAAAGGTAACCCAGACCTACATCATCGAGGATGCGCAAAATGCGCTCAATCTTCGGGTGATCCGAGAACAGGTGCAAGGCCTCACGGATCGGCAGGTCCAGCACATCGGCTATGCTCTTGCCTCGATAGGTGACCGCGAGGGTTTCGGGATTGTAACGCTTGCCGTGGCACACCTCGCACGGGATCCAGACATCCGGGAGGAAGTGCATCTCGATCCGTTTCTGTCCCAACCCTTCGCAAGCATCACACCGCCCGCCGGGAATGTGGAGGCTGAAACGCCCCGCCGTATAGCCCCGAACCTTGGCTTCGGGGAGGCGAGCGAATAGAGCGCGGATGTGATCGAAAACGCCGGTGTAGGTGGCCGGCATCGAGGTGGGCGACTTGCCCAGGGGGTCCTGATCCACGCGAATGATCTTGTCAAGATGCTGGACGCCTTCGATGGCTTGGCAGGGAGCATCGGCCGGGAGCGTCTGGTAACCGGCCAAGCGGAGCGCGGCAGCCTGATACAGGACATCATGGACCAGCGTGGACTTACCAGATCCGCTGACGCCGGTAATGGCCACGAACAGTCCTAAGGGAATGGCTACGTCCAGATTCTTGAGGTTGTGACGGTTGATGCCCTGCAAGCGGAGCCACTGCGAGCCGGGCGAGCGGCGGTGTTCCCGTTGGGGGATAGCCTGGCGGCCTGAGAGATACTTCCCTGTCAGCGAGTGTTCCAATTCGAGCAACTGCTGGGGTGAAGCAGAGGCAACGATCTGTCCCCCTTCACGTCCCGCCCCTGGTCCGAAATCCAGAACGTAGTCTGCAGAGCGGATCATCTCCCGGTCGTGCTCCACGACAATGAGGGTGTTGCCGAGATCGCGGAGCCGTTGCAAAGCTTGCAGGAGCCGATGATTGTCCCGCGGATGCAGACCAATGGTCGGTTCGTCGAGTACATAGAGCACGCCGGTCAAACCGCTTCCAACTTGGGCAGCCAATCGGATGCGTTGAGCTTCCCCGCCAGAGAGGGTGGGACCAGGCCGGGCCAACGTGAGATACTCTAGCCCGACTTCAACGAGAAAGTGCAGGCGTTGGCGAATCTCGCGGAGCACCTCACCAGCGATGTGCTGCTCTTCTTGGCTGAGTGAGAGATTGGCGAAGAACTGTTCCACCTCGGCGATGGTCTTGTGGCACAATTCACCTAGGGTCAAGCCGGCAAAGCGCGTCGCGGCGGCATCGGCGCGCAGCCGGCTGCCCCGGCAGGCCAAACAAGGCACTTCCCGCAATAGAGGTTGCAAATGCTGGCGGTAGTGCCAGACTAAGCGGGCGGCTTCATCCAGGGCCGGAATGATCCCTTTGTACTGGAAATGTTGCGGCAAGGTCGCGGCGTTTTGCGGCGTGGTCTTTTTGCGCCGGGGACTGAACCGGGCTGAATCCTCGCTGGTGCCCAGATTAGCGGCCAGGGGAATCCACTCGTTGCCGCTGCCGTAGAGAATGAGCTGCTGCTGTTCGGGTGTCAGTTCCTGCCAGGGCGTGTCCAGGTCGAACCCGCCATAGCGAGCGAGCGCTTCCGCAAATGGAGTCCAAGGGTCCTGGGGGTGTCGACAGGAAGGCCAGGCGGGAATCGCACCTTGACGCAGGGTCCGGTGAGAAAGGATGCCCAATTGCTCTGCCGCCACGCCCCGTTGGATGCCTAAACCTTCGCAATTGGGACACCACCCTAGCGGACTGTTGAAGGAGTAATGATGAGGCTGGAGTGGTTCAAAACTCAACTGGCACCGCTCGCATGCCAAGTGCTTGGAGAACGGCATCACACGCCACTGTGGTTCAGGACGATCCGGGTCGACCAGAGCCATGCGCACGACACCGCGGCCCAGGGCCAAGGCCTGTTCCACCGCCTCTGACAAGCGGTTTTGCAAGGCTGGCCGGATTACCAGGCGGTCCACTACCACTTCCACCTCATGCTTACGACGGTGATCTAAGTTAGGGACTTCGTCCAAACTGTAGGTCACGCCATCGACACGCACGCGGGTGTAGCCGCTCCGGCGGGCCTCCTCCCACAGGACCGAGTACTTCTCCTGCCCCTTGCGTTCCAGCGGTGCCAGCACATAGATTTTTGTACCTGGCGGCAGAGATAGGATTTTGTCCACGATTTCGTCCGTCGTTTGAGTCCCAATGGCTTGGCCGCAATTCGGGCAATGCCGCACACCGAGCCGGGCATAGAGAATCCGCAAGTAATCGTAAATTTCCGTGATTGTGCCGACCGTAGAACGCGGACTTCGGCTGCTCGTCTTCTGCTCGATACAGATGGCGGGGGATAGACCGCTGATCTGTTCCACTTTCGGCTTTTGCACAGGGCCGAGGAACTGGCGGGCATAGGTGGAGAGGGACTCGACATAGCGACGCTGTCCTTCAGCGTAGATGGTGTCGAGGGCCAGCGAGGATTTGCCGGAGCCGGAAGGACCGCAGAAGACCGTCATCTGCTCGCGGGGGATGCGCGTGGAGATGTTTTTCAGATTGTGCTGGCAGGCGCCGCGAATGTCGATATGAGTCAGGCGTTTGTCCCGCGGAGAGAGTTCCTCTGACAAAGGCGTGCTAGCAAGACTATCCGCACGTGACGGCTTGCCGTTGGTGGCCTTCTTCCTGCGGGAGCGGCTCTCGGTGAAAGCGACCGGCTGCGGCCGTATTCCGAACAACCGGGCCAGGGCCTGACCCGTGTAGGAATGAGGGCAGCGGGCGATCTCTTCCGGAGTCCCCACTGCGACAATTTGCCCGCCCTCTTCTCCCCCTTCGGGACCCAAATCGATGATCCAATCCGCCGTCTTGATGACATCGAGATGGTGTTCGATCACGAGAACGGTGTTTCCCGCAGCGACGAAATTATGCAACACTTCGAGCAATTTGCGGACATCCTCGAAGTGTAAGCCCGTGGTCGGTTCGTCCAAAATGTAAAGTGTCCGTCCGGTACTGCGGCGAATCAGTTCGCGAGCTAGCTTGATACGCTGGGCTTCACCGCCGGAAAGAGTGGGGGAGGGCTGGCCGAGTTTGAGGTAATCCAAGCCGACATCGTGGAGGGTTTGTAGCATCGCTCGGATCTTCGGAACATTCTCGAAGTGTTCCAAGGCCTCAGCTACTTCCATTTCCAGTACGTCGTGAATGGACTTGCCCCGATAGCGAACCTGAAGGGTCTCCCGATTGAAGCGCCGGCCTTCACAGACCGGACACGTGACCCAAACATCGGCGAGGAAGTCCATATCCAAACGGCGGGCGCCGTTGCCTTCACACGCGTCGCAGCGCCCTCCGGGTTTGTTGAAACTGAAACGTCCTGGTTTGTAGCCGCGGACTTTTGCCTCCGGCATCTGAGCGTACAAAAGCCGGATTTCGTCCCAGAGTTTGATGTAGGTAGCCGGATTGGACCGGGGCGTTCGGCCGATGGGGGATTGATCGATGGCAATCACCTTGTCAATGTGTTCGATGCCTTCCAGTCTCTCATGGGCGCCAGCAGTCGCAGGCACAGGACCATCCGTTGACACTTCGTCGTCGTTCGTTTCGTCATCGGCGAGGGAGCGCCCATTCGCTCGTGAACGGAGCCGTTCTTGGAGGGCACACAGCAGAACATCGTTGACGAGTGAGCTTTTACCTGAACCGCTGACACCGGTGACGCAGACGAAGCATCCCAGCGGAATGTCCACCGTAATGTTCTTGAGATTGTTGTGGGAAGCACCGACGATGCGCAGCACCCGCCCATTGCCGCGTCGGCGCTGGGGAGGAGTGGGTATTTGCTTGCGGCCGGAGAGATACTGCGCGGTCAGGGAATGTTCCTGTTGGAGGAAGTGCTGGGGTGGTCCTAGAGCTACAATTTGACCGCCGCGATGGCCAGGTCCGGGACCGAAATCCACGAGCACATCTGCGGCTCGCATCGTCTCTTCATCATGTTCCACCACAATGATGGTATTGCCCATGTCCCGCAAGCGTTGCAGACTGGCAAGGAGCCGGGCATTGTCGCGGGGATGCAAACCGATACTCGGTTCGTCCAGGACGTAAAGAACACCCACCAATCCGCTGCCGATCTGGGCTGCGAGTCGAATCCGCTGGGCCTCACCGCCGGAGAGTGTCGGGGCAGGGCGGTCCAGCGTCAAATAGTGCAGGCCCACTTGGAGGAGGAAATCGAGGCGATTGCGAATTTCTCGCAGAACATCCTCTGCGATCAGACGCTGTACTGGCGTCAATTGCGCCTGATACTGCTCGAACCAAAGGGCCAACTGACCAATGGGCATTTCACCCAATTCCACAATCGTCTTGCCGCCCAGTCGGACGGCGCGGGCTTGGGCATTGAGTCGATAGCCGTGGCATTCGGGGCAGCGGACAATCCGCATGTACTTTTCCATTTGGCGGCGGCGCGGACCGCTGCTCGACTTTTTGAACTGAGACATCAGTTGCGGAATAATTCCTTCCCAATAGCCGAAGTGTTCCCAGGTCTGGCCGTTGCTTTGCCGCCACCGCCAGGTCACAAGTTGCTGGTCGCTGCCGTAAAGTAAGAGTCTCCGCTCCCGTTCTTTGAGCTTTGACCATGGCTTTTTCAGATCGATTCCGAAACTCCGAGCGACTCCTTCGTAGATATGCCGCCGCCAACGCCCCATGCTCCGCACAGCTCCAATGAGCGGAATCGCTCCTTCGTAGAGACTCTTTGAGGGGTCCGGCACTAGAAGTTGAGGATCGAAGGTGTAGGAAGTGCCCAAGCCGTCGCATTGGGGGCACATTCCTTGGGGACTGTTGAAACTAAACATCTGCGGGGTCGGCGGGTCATAACTCATCTGGCAAAAGCTGCACGCGTAGTGGGCGGATAGGAGAAGATCGGTCCCATCCGAGCGTGCATCCACAGCGGCCTCGGAACGGAGGGAAGCAGCCGAACCAATGGGCCGGCTTCGGGATGGCGGCTCGGTAAGGGCTTCCTGGTGGACGATCAAAGTGCCTTGGCCCAGCGACAGAGCTTGCTCCACCGCTTCTGCGATCCGCACGCGTAGGGAACTGTCCGAGGCAGAAGGGTCCCGCAGTTGGAGGCGGTCCACCACAATCTCGATGGTGTGTTTCAACCGCCGGTCGAGATGGATGTCTTCATCCAAGCGGACCCACTGGCCGTTGATCCGGGCGCGCGTATAGCCCCGCTTGACCATCTCCGCGCACAAGTCCTTGTACTCCCCCTTCTGACCGCGGATGATGGGAGCGAGAATCTGCACCCGCTGCCCCGGCGGCAAACTCAGAATCTGCCCGATGATCTGTTCCCGCGACTGAGCCGTGATCGGGCGGTCGCATCGGGGACAGTGCCCCTGACCCAATCGAGCAAACAGGACGCGCAGATAGTCGGCAATCTCGGTGATGGTACCCACAGTCGAGCGGGGATTCCGCCCAGCCGTCTTCTGCTGGATGCTGATCGCCGGAGATAGCCCCCCGATGTAATCGACATTCGGCTTTGGAAGCTGATCCAAAAACTGGCGGGCGTAACTGGAAAGGCTTTCCAAATAGCGTCGCTGCCCCTCCGCATACAGAGTGTCGAACGCCAAGGAGGATTTGCCGGATCCGCTGACGCCGGTGAACACGATCAGTCGCTCACGCGGCAAATCCAAGTCCACATTTTGCAGGTTGTGCTCGCGCGCTCCCCGTACCACCAATCTGGTCATGTCCATGAATCTATTCCTTCCCGCATCCTGGCGGATATCCTCTCATCCATTGTTATCACAATCTCATGCACTCTTTTCCACATCTCCACACCTCCTCATTACCAGACCGTTGTCCTACCCCATTACCAGACCACTCTCCTAACCTCACCTAGCGCTCGGGAGTATGGAAAGGGTTTCCACGTCGGTATGCCGTCCGTGGTCAGCTCTCTGTGTGGTATGCTGAATTATGGATCAAGTGGTCAGTAGGGGTAAGCAACGAGCGTTCGAGGCCAGCCGTGAAGGTTGGAAGGAAGGCGTGGCATTCTCCAGGCGGAAGTCAAGTTTGGCAGAGCAGGTGGTGTGGCCAACTTCCTGGACTTTGTTTACCGGGACCTGGAACCGCGATAAAGTGGTGTAGTAGAAGGTGGTGCGGCACCCCAATGCATTATCTCGTTTTCTCTAGGAACACGGCTTGGGCGTACTGTTGCGACAGAGGCAATATCGGCGCCGCCGAAGGGAAGGTCTGGAGTTGAGGACAGATGAGGGGAGGGGGGAGGGACAGTTTGAGCAGTGGATTTGAAAGCTTGGTGGGAACTTTCCCGTCTATCCATACGTCCAACGGGTAGTGACACGTGAAGGGATTGGACCAGTGGGATGATCGGCGACTAATCCAGCAATCCCAGCGCGGGAATGCCGAGGCATTTGCTGAGCTGTACCGGCGTTACTCCCGGCGGATTTACCATACGATTTATCGTTTATTGCGAAACCGAGACGATGCGGACGACGTTTTACAAAATACGTTCCTAAACGCTTGGCGGTCGATCGCCAGTTTCAAAGGAGATTCGGAGTTTTTCACTTGGCTGTACCGAATAGCGGCCAACTTAGCGATCAGCCACCAGAGGCGCCAGGGAAGTAAAAAGGAAAAGCCGATTCCGGATGACGACGGCAGCGGAAGTCCCTACGATCCCCCCGCTCCGGCCTCGCATCCTGGGGAAAGCATGGAGCACCAGGAGGACATCACAGAGCTATACCGGGCGATGCAAAAGCTGTCCGAGGATCATCGGATCATCATTTGCATGAAGGACATCCAAGAGATGAGTTATGAGGAAATTGCCCAAGCCTTGCGAATTCCCATAGGTACGGTCCGCAGCCGCCTGCACCGTGCCCGTTTGGAACTGGCCCAATTGCTGGGCGTGCTCACGCTCGAAGCTGATACCCCGGATACGAACAACGGACATGCCTCGAGCGCACCACGAACCCATAAACGGCTCAATCCGGGCGGGGCGAGCTTGCCCGAATCGGATAAAATCTGAAACTGCCATGACTCTGTCCGAAGAAGAACTGGAATTGATCCACGCTGCCCTCGACGGGGAGTTGACCGTCGAACAGCACCAACGCTTGGCCGATCTGTTGTCGCAGTCACCGGCGGCCCGCAAGTATTACAGCGTATGGCGGAAGTTCCAGAAGCGGCTCCGGGCAGTGGACCCGCCACCACCGCCGCAGGAACTTTTCACCTGCTTCCCGGAGTTCGCTTGGTCTCCAGCGACGGAGAGCACCCTTTCCCAGGATACCTCCCGGCGGGAATCGGCTTCGGGGGACGTAGCCATTGGTCAATCAGCGGATGGATCATCCTCCCCTATCACTCTCGGTGGCCAGCTCAATACGCTGTCCCACTGCAACAGTTTCATCCCAAAAGCTCAAGTGCCTGCTGCTGCTTCCGCGATGCCGCTGGTTTCTTCGGTTCCCCAAGCTGCCGCAGCCGATGGAACTGCACCACGACGCCATCCATATCGCCGCCGGCGTCTCGTATCGGGCCTAGTGCTCGCCGCGGTAGCTTTCAGTGTACTTGTCGCTACTGCTTGGCTGTTCAATAGCTTTCAGGGACAGACGGATCCTGAGGCTTCCTTTTCCGTGATCGCCACAGCCGTCGATAAAACTACCGACCCACGGAATAGCGAAGGTGATCGTCCCCATCAGCCGTCTCGTTCAGGGATCACAGATCGGAATTCCGCTCTTGTTAAGTCTCACACTCCTGGGGAATCTCCCGATCGCCTTCCAGCCGTTCCTTCGCCTGAGAAAGGGGTTGCTCAGGCTCCGCCGCCGCGTGAAGCGCCACTCGATATCTTCACCGCTCCGTTGCCTCCTCCTGTCAGTATCGATATGGCGGAAATACGCCTGCCGTTTTTGCGAATGCTCGGAGAATTTGATCGGGAAGATGTTCAATTGGCCTTTCTCCAGCAGGTCCAACGTGAATCGGCGGTCCGGATCGATCTATTTACCCGTGATCTGGCACGGGGTGTGCAATGGCTCCAGAAAGCCGCTAACCAGGCCGGCTTACACTTGGCGGTGGATGCGACTACGGCGGACCGCCTGAAGAAAGGCGCGCCAATCACAGCGGTCGTGCTCTATTGTGACAATCTGACGCCTGCGGAGTTGACCCGTTTCTTCCTCCTCTTGCATGGAGAGGATGCCAAAATTTCGCCTCGCTTGTTCGATATGGTGCACTTGATGCCTTTGTCTCCCCACGATGAACGGGACTTGCGCGAGGTGTTGGGGGTGGATCCCGGCTTGAATGTCAAAGTCCGCTCGGATAAAAGCGACAACAAGGGGGTCAGGGAGGCTCCGCAGCGTCCTCTAAGTGCCGGTACGGCGGATGAAATCATCCGTAGTCTGTTGGCTAAGAAGAGCATGGACAAGTCGGGGCTTGTGACCACTTGGGCGCCTCCGGCTGCCCGCACTGCCCACTTCCTCTCTGCCGAGATCAAGTCCTACTTGGCTCGGAAAGCGTCCCGCTCCCCTCAAGCTGTACCCGCTCTGATCATCCTGCGCCTTCCTAATAATCCATAAAACATGGGGGAAGGGAAACAAAGCCTCATCACTGGCAGGGAAGGGCTGGGGCAATCTTAGGCACGCCGAAGGTTCCCCAAAGGCGACAGAGTGAGAGCCATCCGGTTGATGAGGAGTGGCTTTCGCGGTGTTTGCTGCCTTTCAAAAAGTGTACGGAGCGTAAAGCTAGGCAGATAGTAGCCGCGCACCCCAAAGCAGGCGGCAAGTTGCCCCGATTTCGCTCTGCGCTGCTTCACTTATCCCGTTTGATGTCACCTAGGGCCGCTTGGGCGGCAGCGAGGCGGGCGATCGGCACGCGGAAGGGGGAACAACTCACGTAGTCCATCCCCACCTGATGGCAAAAGCGGATGCTGTCGGGATCGCCGCCATGTTCGCCGCAGATGCCGACCTTCAGATGCTGGCCGTATTTGCTCTGCCGGCTCTCGCGGCCTTTGCGCACGCCGATTTCGATCAACTGACCCACACCTTTGACATCGATGGACTGGAAGGGATCGACCGGCAAGATTTTTTCGCGGAGATAAGTCGGCATGAACGATTTGATGTCATCGCGGCTGAACCCGAAGGTCATTTGCGTCAGGTCGTTAGTACCGAAGGAGAAGAATTCGGCATCTTCCGCGATCTGGTCAGCGGTGAGGGCGGCACGCGGCACTTCGATCATGGTACCGATCTGGTACTCGATGCGGACGCCAGCTTTGGCCATGCATTCCTCGGCGACCGCTACAATACGCTGCTTGATGAAGCGCAGCTCCTCGATCGTACCTACGAGAGGCACCATGATTTCCGGCAGCACCTTCTTGCCCCGGCGGTGGACTTCGATGGCGGCCTCGATGATAGCCCGGACTTGCATCTCAGCAATTTCTGGATAGACGATGGGCAAGCGGCAGCCGCGGAATCCCATCATGGGGTTGAACTCATGCAATTCGTCCACGCGCTCCTTGATCTTGGCGACGGGAACACCGAGACTTTGGGCCAATTCCTCTTGAGCGGCATGATCGTGAGGGAGGAACTCGTGCAGGGGTGGGTCGAGGAGGCGGATGGTGACGGGATAGCCATCCATCGCCTCGAAGATGCCGATGAAGTCCTCGCGCTGGAGTGGCTCGATTTTGGCCAAGGCAGCGCGGCGTCCGGCTTCGTCGCTGGCCAGGATCATTTCTCGCATGGCCAGGATACGCCCTTCGCCGAAGAACATATGTTCGGTGCGGCAGAGTCCGATACCCTCGGCTCCGAATTCGCGGGCCTTGGCAGCGTCAGCGGGGGAGTCGGCATTCGTTCGGACACGGAGTTTGCGGTACTTGTCCGCCCACTCCATTAAGGTCGCGAAGTCCCCGGTGATCTTCGGCAGCACGGTGGGAACCTTGCCGATCATGACATCTCCCGTGGTGCCGTTAATAGTGATGTATTCGCCGGCTTTGACGGTGTGTCCTGCGATGGTGATGGTGCCGGCTTCCTCACTGATTTTGACCGCTTCGCAACCGACGACGCAGGGTTTGCCCCACCCGCGAGCGACGACCGCAGCGTGGCTTGACTTGCCCCCTGTACTAGTGAGAATGCCCACGGCCAAGTGCATGCCGGCCACATCTTCCGGGCTGGTTTCCTTGCGGACCAAAATGATGGGGTCCTGGGGATGCTTCTCGTGATGTTCCACCACTGCATCGGCGGACAGCAGGACGATACCGGAGGCCGCCCCGGGACTGGCCGCGATCCCCTGCGCGACTGGCTTGATGTTCGCCTTAGGGTCCAATTGCGGCAGCAGCAGATGGTTGAGAGATTCCGGATTGACCCGCAGCACGGCTGTGCGTTCATCGATGAGGCCCTCACGGACCATATCGACCGCAATGCGCACGGCGGCTGTCCCCGTCCGCTTGCCCGCACGGGTCTGGAGCATGTAAAGCACGCCTTCCTGGACCGTAAACTCAATGTCCTGCATGTCCTTGTAGTGCTGCTCCAGCTTCTGGCGGATGTCGCAGAGTTGCTCGTAAACTTGAGGCATGACCTCCTTGAGTCGGGAGATCGGTTCGGGCGTGCGGATGCCGGCAACCACATCTTCCCCTTGGGCATTGATTAGGTAATCCCCATAGAACACATTTTCGCCAGTGTTGGGATCGCGGGTGAAAGCCACCCCTGTGCCGGAGGTGTTCCCCATATTGCCAAAGACCATCGCCTGGACGTTGACCGCTGTACCTTTGAGGCCGGTGATCCGTTCGATGCGGCGATACTCCACCGCCTTTTTGCCCATCCAGGAATTGAAGACGGCCTGAATGGCGAGCATCAATTGCTTGCGGGGATCTTGGGGGAAGTCATCTCCCACATGCTTGCGATACACCGCCTTGTAGCGGCGCACCAATTCTTTGAGGTCCTCGGCGTTCAGATCGGTGTCGAGTTTGACCCCCTTGGCCTCTTTCATTTGCTGGAGTTCGTGTTCAAAGTGGTCATGATCGACTCCCATAGCTGTGGAGCCAAACATATCGATCAGACGGCGGTAGCTGTCATAGGCAAAGCGAGGGTTGTTCGTCTTTCGCGCCAGACCTTCGACGCTGGCATCGGTCAAACCCAAGTTGAGGATGGTGTTCATCATCCCCGGCATCGAAAGGGCCGCGCCCGAACGGACGGAAACAAGCAAAGGATCTGCTGAATCGCCGAACTTTTTGCCGACCAAGGCTTCAACACGTTTGAGGGCCTCATCGATCTGGGGCAGAACCTCCTCCGGGATCTTCTTGCCGTGTTCGTAGTAAGCGGCGCAAACCTCCGTGGTGATGGTGAAACCAGGGGGAACGGGGATGCCGATCAAACACATCTCGGCCAAATTGGCTCCCTTACCGCCGAGCAAGTCCCGCATCTGCCCGTTGCCTTCCGCTGTCTTCCCGCCGAAAAAATAGACGTATTTGGTGCTCATGGCTGTGTTGTGTTTGAGAATCGGCCCACCGCTGCACCAGTGCAGCGTAACAATCCGTGTCGTTTTAGAAACCCTCTTTGCGAAGGCCAAGAGTATCCTGGGCAGAATGCCCTGACAGTGGCTTCCGCGGTACCGGTGCCAGAGCACGGACCATTTGCCACAATGACGGCAACAACAAAGCGTTTCAGAGCGTCTATGAATGGAAAGGACTGCACGTGGGAAGCAGTCTCTGGAACGGCCAACACCAATCGGGGAGGACGGGCGATGTGCCGAGGTATCTTTCTGGGCCTAACATTGGTTTTGGGATGCGGGAGTGCGGTTTCGTTTTCTTGGGCGGAGGACAAATCGATGCCTGGACCGCTGGACTTTAAGCTCACCGATATTGATGGCAAAGAGTTTGACCTGTCACAATTGAAGGGTAAGGTGGTGTTGATTGTGAATGTGGCCAGCGAGTGCGGCTACACGCCGCAATATGAAGGTTTGCAGGAGTTGTACAAGAAGTACGAGAAGGCCGGACTCGTGGTTATCGGCATTCCCTCGAACGACTTTGGGCGGCAAGAGCCGGGAAGTAATGAAGAGATCAAGAAATTCTGCACCACGCGATACAAGGTGACGTTCCCGATGATGGCGAAGGCTGTCGTACGGGGGGAAGGCCAATTGCCCCTCTACAAAGTGCTCATCGAGGCCACTCCGAATGAGAAGGGGCAGGTGCAACAGGTTGCCTGGAACTTTGAGAAGTTCCTGATCGGGCGGGATGGCCGGGTCGCTGGACGTTTCAAGTCCGCGGTGGATCCGGAATCGGAAGAATTGCTTAAAGCGATCCGCCGGGAGTTGGACAAACCTGTTCCCAAGAATTGAAGCCCTAAGTAAGAGACGGGACCCCGATGGAGCGTTGTCTGAGTTGGCGGTTGCGGGATCGAACCCTGCAAATCGGCCGGCGGCCGCTCGTCATGGGCATTATCAACGTCACGCCCGATAGCTTTTCCGACGGCGGTTTATATGTAGAACCTGCTGCAGCCATTGAGCACGGCTTGCGGTTGGCCGCCGAAGGAGCGGACATTCTGGACATTGGCGGAGAATCGACCCGTCCCGGTGCCGAGCCTGTGCCGGAAGACGAGGAACTCCGCCGCGTTCTGCCGGTGGTCACAGCCTTGGCTCGCCAGGTATCTGTGCCGTTATCTGTCGACACTATGAAAGCGTCGGTGGCTCGGCATTGCTTGGAAGCGGGGGTATCCATTCTCAATGATGTGTCTGGCCTGCGGGATGCCGCAATGGTAGCGGTGGCTGTGGATTATCAACCTGGCGTTGTTGTTATGCATATGCAAGGCACGCCGCAAACCATGCACCTGAACCCGCACTACGACAACGTGGTCTCCGAGCTACGAGATTATTTTCAGGAACGGTTCCACACGTTGACCGCACTGGGCATAGCTCCGGAAGCCCTGGCGTTTGATCCTGGGATCGGCTTTGGCAAAAACCTGGAGCACAACCTGCAACTGCTGGCACACCTGGATCAAGTGATGCCCCCTGGGCGGCCCGTGGTCTTGGGGGTGTCCCGCAAGGGTTTCTTGGGCCAAGTCACCGGGCGCGGCCGGAGCGAACGCTTAGCAGCCTCCTTAGCCGTGGGATGCATTGCCGCAGCACGAGGCCAAGCTCACATCCTCCGCGTCCATGACGTGGCCGCCACCCGCGACGCCATGCTCATGCTTGAAGCCATCGACCGCTACCGATCGCTTTCCTGATCCCTGCCACCTCACTCTCCACATGGCCAACGATCATCACCGTTATAGCATCAGGAGCCGAACAAAAGGCACCGCGAGCCTGCGTATCCTTCGGCAGAAGGGGAGCCTAAAGAGAAGGGATTGCAAAGGCTCGATCCTTGATCCGACGCAGGAGAGCAACGGGTAGAGACCGACCGCTGGAGGATTGAAGACACGGAGCGATACGGCTAGGGAAAATGGTAGAACACAATGGCGGAGTGATGGAGAAAGACCGATGAAGGCGACGACCTTGCCTGCGGAGAGCGGAGCGGATGCGTTGCAGGCTTCCTGCCGTGCTTTAGCGGAACGTGCCCGTCAGGCGGCACGCGAGTTGGCGTGGGTTCCCTCCGAACGCAAGAACCGCTGGCTTCTGGCGGTCGCCGAAGCCTTGGAACGGGAACAAGACAGCCTCCTGCGCGCCAATGCTGAGGATATGGCAGCCGCTCCGCAACGCGGACTGAATGCGGCGGCTCTGGATCGCTTGAAGCTGACGCCGGCCCGATTGCAAGCGGTGGCGCAGGGCGTTCGGCAGGTGGCTCTCCTGCCGGACCCGGTGGGGGAAATCCGGGGGGGCGAGCGCCGTCCCAACGGACTGGAAGTGTGCAAAATCGGGGTGCCCCTCGGCGTGATCTTTTTCATCTACGAATCCCGCCCAAATGTCACCGTGGATGCCGCCGCCCTATGCGTCAAAAGCGGGAATGCCGTCATCTTGCGCGGCGGTTCTGAGGCGCTACAGACCAATCTTGCTCTCACCCAGTTGCTCCGCACTTTGCTAGCCCGCTGTGGGCTTCCGGAGGATGCCATTCAGAGCGTTCCCACGTCCGACCGGGCAGCAGTCGGCTACTTCCTGCGCTGGCCGGACTGTATCGACTTGGTCATTCCGCGAGGGGGCAAATCGCTCATTGAGCGAGTCGTGGCGGAAGCTCGCATGCCCGTTCTGAAGCATTACGATGGCAACTGCCACGTTTATGTCGATGCGGCAGCGGACTTAGACATGGCAGAACGGATCATCGTCAATGCCAAATGCCAGCGGCCCGGCGTGTGCAATGCGGCGGAGAGTTTACTCGTCCATGCGAACATTGCCGACATTTTCCTACCTCGGATCGCCGCGGCCTTGCAACAACACGGGGTGGAGCTGCGCGGCTGTCCGGAAACTTGCCGCCGTTTGCCTGGCATCACCCCCGCTACCGAGGAAGATTACGCCCAAGAGTATCTGGACCTGATTCTCTCGATCAAAGTCGTCCATTCGCTGGAGGAAGCCATCGAGCATATCAACACCTATGGCTCCCATCACACGGATGCCATTGTGACGCGCGACCTCCAGGCCGCCCGGCTGTTTGCCCAACGGGTGGATTCTGCGGCCGTCATGATCAACGCCAGCACGCGCTTCCACGATGGTTTTGAAATGGGTTTGGGAGCGGAGATCGGCATCAGTACGGATCGCTTCCATGCTCGCGGTCCGTGCGGCCTGCGAGAATTGACTACCTACAAGTATCTCGTGACTGGAGAGGGTCACATCCGGGAATAATCTGAGGCCACGCCTATCCGCAAGCGAGCATCCCCGCTCTTTTTCATCTCGACGGCATCTGTTTTCATCTGGACGACACCGAGGCGCTGTCAGATACATATCCCAAACAGAACTGACCCGCCTTCCCTCCTTGCTCACAGAGGTGTTCCTCCGGCAACGCAAGGTGTTCCTTCAACCACCGATCTCACTTGAAGGAGTCCGCGCTATGCGCAGTTTGCAAACCTGGTTGTATTTGCTGACGGTGATGACATTGCTTCAAGTCGCCGTGGCCCAACCGGAACAAACCCACAAGGCCCATGCCGCCTTGGTCCATGCTCTGGCAGTGTCTCCGGATGGAAAATACTTGGCCAGCGGCGGATTCGACAACTTGATCAAACTCTGGGAAATCCTCCCGGATGGGACCCTCAAGGAAGTGAAGACTTTCTCCGGCCACACCGGTCCAGTTTATGCCTTGGCATTTCATCCCAAGGCTCCGCTATTGATCTCGGCCAGTCAGGACAAAACCGGCCGCATCTGGAATTTGGCCGACGGCAAGACGGTGGCCGAATTGAAAGGGCATGCGGACATCGTCGATACCGTGGCGATCTCGCCAGATGGACAATGGATTGCTACAGGGTCGGCCGATAAGGGCGTTCGCCTATGGAAAGCCACCGATGGCAAGGAGGTTAAGAACCTGGGTGCCCACGCTGGCACGGTTTATGCTGTGGCTTTTTCTCCCGATAGTAAATGGCTGGCCTCGGCTTCGGCGGACAAAACCGTCAAAATCTGGGATGTCACTGGGCAGAAAGAATACAAGGTCCTCAAAGGCCATGAGGATGCCGTTACCTCCCTCACGTTCACCGATGATCCTGATGCTGTCTTGACAGCCGCCCTCGATCGCACCCTGCGCCTTTGGAGTGTCAAGGCCGTTCAGGAGATCAAGGAGCAACCCAAGGAGAAAAAGGAGCCGCCCAAGGATGCGAAGAAAGATGACAAGGCCAAGAAAGATACGCCGATGGAGATCAAGATTGATCCCAAACTCTTAGGTGAGATGAAGCGGTGGGGGCCAACAGCCGATGACCCCTACACCTTGACTTGGCACAACGGGGCTAAGGTCTTTGCAGTCTGCGGTTATTCGGGTCAAATTACCATTTGGACTCTCAGCGAGGCGCAGCCCAAGTTCGGTAAACGCATCCTTAATCCCGCATACTGCATTGTGTTTTTACCCAATGGCAAAGCCGTGGTTACGGGGCATGACAATGGCTCGCTTGTGGTCACTCCCTGGGGTGGCAAGTGAGTTGCTGCTGTTAGCTGGAGGCGGATAAGCCCTCGGCGAAGCCGCCATCCGAAGGGGAGGCGGCCTCTTAGCCGGTCGTAGCGCCTTGGGACGCGCTGGTGGCGAGCCGGGCATATTTGGCCAACACACCCCGTTCCACCCGCAGCGGTGGACGCTGCCATTGCGTGCGCCGTTGGGCCAGCTCTGCCTCGCTCAAATGAACCTGGAGCAACTTGCGGTCCGCATCGATGGTGATGGTGTCGCCGTCGCGGATCAGAGCAATCGGCCCACCCACCCAGGCTTCCGGGGCGACGTGCCCCACCACCAGTCCATGAGTTCCACCGCTGAAGCGTCCATCGGTAATCAATCCGACGCAGTCGCCCAACCCTTGGCCCATTAGGGCGCCCGTGATGGAGAGCATCTCCCGCATGCCAGGCCCCCCCACAGGTCCTTCTCCCCGAATGACGACGATGTCGCCTGGCACGATCCGCCGGCTTTCAATAGCTGCAAAGCAAGCCTCTTCGCCGTCGAAGACACGTGCCGGTCCCGTAATGGCACGTTGTTTGAGACCGGCCACCTTCGCCACGGCACCCTCCGGTGCTAAATTGCCGCGCAAAATCACGTGGATGCCATGGGAAAAGAGCGGAGCCTCAAAGGGGCGGACGACTTCCTGGGACTGAGCGTAGACGCTGGGAATGTCGGCGAGGTTTTCGGCCAGGGTCTTGCCAGTTACGGTCAGGCAGTCGCCGTGGATCAAGCCGCGGTCTAACAGCGCTCGTAGGACAGCGGGAGTTCCTCCAACGCGATGCAAATCATACATGACGAATCGGCCGCCGGGTTTGAGGTCGGCCAGGTGCGGTACCCGGTCTGCCAAGCGATCGAAATCCTCTAGGGTCCATTCGACTTGAGCTTCGCGCGCGATGGCCAAAAGATGCAGAATGGCATTGGTGCTGCCGCCGAGTGCCAAGACTAAGGTGTAGGCATTCTCCAGGCTCTTGCGGGTGATCAGATCGCGGGGGCGGATGTTCCGTTCAATGCAACGCACCACCGCTTGACCCGCCAAGTAAGCTTCCCGTTCCTTAGCCGCACTCACGGCAGGATTGGATGCTCCGTAGGGAAGGGACAAGCCCATCGCCTCAATGGCACTCGCCATCGTATTGGCCGTATACATGCCGCCACAGGAACCATGGCCGGGACAGGCGGCACACTCGATCTGATGGAAAGTCTCCGCATCGATGCGTTGAGCCTGATATTGTCCGACAGCTTCAAAGATCGAGACAATATCGACATCACGACCCCCCGGACCGGTACCCGGCAGTATGCTCCCGCCGTAAACGAAGACACTGGGAATATTCAGCCGGGCCATGGCCATGATGCAGCCGGGCATATTCTTATCACAACCTCCGAAGGCAAGTAACCCGTCGTGGTTCATCGCCCCGCAGACCGTCTCCAGACTATCCGCAATCACTTCGCGGGACACTAAGGAATAGCGCATGCCAAGATGGCCCATACTGATGCCGTCCGAAACCGTTGGCGCGCCGAACGTTTGCGGAACTCCGCCGGCAGCACGGATGCCTTCCCGCCCTTTCAGAGCGAGCCGGTCCAAATGAGCATTGCACGGGGTAATGTCGGAAAACAACGAAGCGACACCGATGATGGGCTTGTGGAAATCCTCATCTACAAATCCTACCGCCCGCAGCATGGCCCGGTTGGGCGCTCGCCCATCACCCTGCGTGGTCGTCAAACTGCGACGTACGGACATCTCTGGCATGTGACCGATTCCTCCCCTGAGAAAAAGCCGGGTGGCTCCCGCCGTCATGTCGTTAGCCAACTTGCCTGGGGGAACAAACGAGCGGCGGGGCTGTGGGTCGTTGTCGGAATCCTTGCACGGCCTGTCCAGCCGTTTGCTGCTGCGGACGGACCTGAAAACGCCGGTTCGCTAGCAGTTTTGTGTGTTCGCAACCGTGGTTGCTGAACACTGCTGGTAAGACAAACCGTGGCATCTCTGACGGAATCTGTCAATGACGACCGTAATGGAGGGAATATGGAACCTTAAGTTGATGCACCGGGACCGGGAGCGAATTGGTGCCGAGAGGAGATCATGAGGAATTGGATAATCATGGAAATGTTGCATATTTTCTTCTAGCATCCTCACTCCGGTCATGATGTCAGCGGGAAACTTCGCCATGGCAATAAAGAAGTCCAATGTTTCTGCCACTCTCGGCGAAATCGGAACTGCGCTGATTTGACTAGCTGCGAACATGAATTAGGAACTAGGTAACAGCTCCGAATCGATCGGGAGCATTCGGAGCACACGGCGAGTCCAGCACAACTCGTCCAGGCAATCGATTCCAGTGCACGCCAGGAGAACCACCATGCGTAGTCTCGTCAAGAGCGTCGTGTCGTTCCTCAAGAAGGAAGATGGCCCCACCGCCGTCGAGTATGCCGTGATGCTGGCCCTGATTATCGTCGTCTGCATTGCGGCCATTACCACTCTCGGCCAGAACGCCAACGACACCTTCAGCTTCGTCGGTTCCAACATCGCACCCAAGACGAACTGACAGAGGGCGGCTCATTCCTGAGCGATGGGGACAGGAGTGGGCTAAAAACGAGTCCATTCGTAGGACGGATGCCGCTGAGCTTCACCGGAATCATTCCGGCAAAAACTCCACTCCTTCAGGCAACCTTGCCGAGAGGAGTGGAGTTGCTCGTTGTGGGCGACGTGGATATTGGCGACGTGGATATTGGGGAAGCACCAGCGTGTTCAACCCTCGAGTTGGGGATGCGCCATGTTGGACAATGGTCTGAGGTCAACGTGGTGGGTGCCAGCTATCTGAGCGTTTGCTGACAATCATTCAGAAGAGCATAACTAGGATCACGGTTTCTCAGCCAGGAGTTGCTCGATTTTCTTGTCGAGTTGCTCGTCGGTGAGTTCCGGGCCGTCAGCACTGGTCCAAATACGGCGCCCTTGGCGATCGAACAGCGCCAAATGCGGAATCAGGAAGCAATCGCCAATCAGCTTGACCAACGCCTCTTCTTCTTTGTCCGGCTGGATCAGGATGAAGTTGGGGAAGGTGGCTCGCTTCTCCTGAAGGAACTTGAGGACCTTTTCCTTGCTGTACTGCTCCGCAGCTCCCAATTTGTCCATGCTGACGCTCATGCAGACCAGGCCTTGGGCGGCGTATTTCTGGTGCCGTTCCACGAGCTTGGGGAACTTCTTGACGCACGGCACACACCAAGTCGCCCAGCAATCGATGAGAATGACCTTCCCCTTATTGTCCTTGATGGCTTTCTCCAGTTGAGCCACTCGGACTTCGTCCACTTGGACTTTACCCGCCTCTTCGGGAGATAAGCTCCGGCTGCAACCGAGCCAAGCTGCCAGTCCAATGATTCCGATCCCTAGCATCGATGTCATCATCGTGTGCATGGTCGAACCTCTCCTTTTTTTAGAAGACAGAGCGCATTGTCCCGCCGTACGTAATTTAGCGTGGGATTTCTCCCTTACTTCTGTTGCTCCTCCCAGTGTGTATCGCAGAAACCCCCTGGGTCCGTCGCTCTACTGTCTTTACCCTTTGGCATCGTTTGTTTTGCACGGGTTGACTCAGTTAGCCGCTTTTTTCCCTTACTCAATTCCCATGCATAACCTGTATGGTGGACTTTCCACGCCCTTGGATAGACGGAGAACACCTCCGAGATATTCATAGCTTCTTCTGGCCATTCAGCGTGGGTAGTAACGTGTAGGTGAAGATACAGAGGACAGGAAGGAGGGAACAGAGTTGTCGGGATTGTCAGCAGCTTGGAGATGCTGAGGATAGGGCGGGAGCGGACCCCCAGGGTGATCGAGAGTGGTGGGATGTGAGGCATTGGCCTGTTGGCAGAGTTCCTTTCGGATACTTTAGGGTGTCTGCCGGTCAGTCCACCTATTCAGCCAGGGATGACGGCGATAAGATGGGATACGCGAGTTGTGTTGGTACCAGGGTCTGCCCTGCGGTAGTACCTAGGGCGGTATCAGACTGCCTGCCGACTAAGACTCAAACTCGAAGCCTAGACGGGGAAGGGCAGGAGTCCAGGAATCCGCCAGCGGGGCGAACTTAGGGGCCGACACGGAAAAGCCATGAAGATCGTCTAGATGTTTGAGTGAATATGCCGACACCGACCTTTCAGATTCGCAACTTTTGCATCATTGCCCATATCGATCATGGGAAATCGACGTTGGCGGACCAGTTTCTTCTGAAAACGGGGACGCTTCAGGAACGTGAGATGCGGGAACAGGCCCTGGATAGCATGGATCTGGAGCGCGAGCGGGGCATTACCATCCGCATGCATCCGGTTACCCTCTACTACACGTATGGGGGGCGGGAGTACGAACTGAATCTGATCGATACGCCGGGACATGTGGATTTCCACTACGAGGTATCCCGCAGTCTGGCAGCTTGCGAAGGGGCTATCCTGCTCGTGGATGCCTTTCAGGGGGTTCAAGCCCAAACGGTAGCCAACGCCTTTCTGGCAATGGAAGCCAATCTCAAAATTATTCCGGTGCTCAACAAGATCGATCTTCCCCAGGCCCGGCCCGAACATGTCATCGCAGAAATGGAGCAGGCGTTGCTGATTGATCCGGCCGAGGTGTTACGCGTTAGCGCCAAGACCGGCTTGGGGATGGACGAGCTGATGGCCGCTGTCATCGAACGGATTCCTCCTCCCCAAGGAAGTGTGGAGCAGCCCCTGCGAGCGTTGGTGTATAATTCGCATTTTGATACCTACAAGGGAGTTGTGGTGTATGTGCGGATCATGGATGGGCAGTTGCGTGTGGGACAGAAAGTGCGCTTCATGCGGACCGGTCGGGAATTTGTGGTCACGGAAGTGGGGCGTTTTCGGCCAGGAATGACTCGCTGCGAGGAACTCAGCGCGGGGGAGGTTGGTTACTTTACCGCGAACATCAAAACCCTGGAATACGTCAACATCGGCGACACAGTGACGGACGCCTTGTGTCCGGCTGCGGAACCGCTCCCAGGGTACAAAGAGCCGAAACCGATGGTCTTTTCGGGACTGTATCCGGTCAACAACGACGATTTCGAAGACCTGCGCGAAGCCTTGGCCCGCCTGAAACTCAATGACAGCAGTTTCACCTATCAACCAGAAGTGTCCGATGGTTTAGGGTTCGGTTTCCGTTGTGGCTTTCTGGGGATGTTGCACCGCGAGATCATCCAGCAACGTTTGGAACGGGAATGCGACATCGAGCTGGTTCAGACAGCGCCGAATGTGACTTACGAGATTCTCAAGCGCGATGGTACTGTGGTCACAGTCCACGGCCCCCAAGATGTTCCCGATGCAGGCCAGATTCAAGAATTCCGTGAACCGATCGTCCGGGTCAGCTTCCTCCTCCCTGCCGAGAACATCGGGGCGATCATGCAGCTTTGCACTGATCGCCGGGGAACCTTTGTGCGGACGGAGTACCTCAGTCCCAAGCGGGTTATGCTGGTTTACGAGATGCCATTAGCCGAGGTGATCTACGATCTTTACGACAAGCTCAAGTCAATCACCCACGGTTATGGAACGATGGATTACGAGTTCATCGGCTTCCGAGCGGCGGACTTGGTGAAACTGGACATTTTGGTGCACGGGAACCGGGTGGATGCCCTTTCGGTCATCGTCCACCGTTCCCAGGCGGAACGGCGCGGGCGTGCGATCCTGAAGAAACTCCGGGACCAGATCGACCGCCATCTCTTTGAAGTGGCCTTGCAGGCGGCGATTGGATCGCGCATTGTGGCCCGCGAGAATATCGCTCCTTTACGCAAGAATGTGACGGCGAAATGTTACGGTGGTGACATCACCCGCAAGCGCAAGCTCTGGGCTAAACAGGCGGAAGGGAAAAAACGCCTCAAACAGATCGGCAAGGTGGAAGTGCCCCAAGAGGCATTCCTGGCTGTTCTGGAGCAAGAATAGTGACGGGGAACTCAAGGTGCAGCAGAGATGCGGGCACAATGCTGGCACGGACGAGGGATATGCAATGGGAGCGGCTCGCTAAGTGAAGGGGGCAACTGGAGTGAGCCGGACAAGTTCCGCCCAGAGAGAGGAATCGCGGAGCCGCGTTGGGGGAAAACAACAGTTCTCTGACAACAAACAGCGTATGGAGTGGCGGCGTTTTTTTCACACAGGGGTGCTCGTCTTTTGCCTGCTGCTCCTTGTGCGGGCGTGCTTGGTGTCCGCCTTCGTGATCCCCAGCGGGAGCATGGCGCCGGTGCTGCGCGGGGGGCATCGGATCAAGAGTTGTCCCTGCTGCGGGTATGAGGTGGCGGTGGGGTATGTTCCACGCTCTGGAGGGGAAGAGATCGCTCACCGGGCGCGGTGTCCGAACTGCGGTCAGGAGTTTCCGGTCACAGACGCACCCATCGTGGGGGGCGATCGGATTCTTGTGGACAAGAATGTTTTTCACTGGCGTGATCCCCGTCGTTGGGAAGTCGTGGTGTTTTCTCCCCCGGAAGCTTCCGTGGAGGACCCTCTGTTCTACGTCAAGCGGGTTGTGGGGCTGCCGGGGGAAAGTATTCGCCTCTGGGAAGGGGATGTTTATGCCAACGGGCAGTTGTGCCGGAAAAGTTGGCGCCAGATGCGAGAAATGCGCCAGATCGTGATGGACATGGATTATCCTCCTTGCCCGCAAGGCTGGTCCTATCGGTGGCTCGTGGAGCCGTCTGAAGGCGACCCTCGCTTGCCCCGGCAAGAAGCCAGCTTCCAGGTTCAACGAGCAGGTACCGAGGTCTTGCAAGGAGGTACTTTGACATTCCATGCAGCCCAGACTCCCCAGAGCCAGCAATGCCTGACTTACCGGCATTGGGATTATCAGCAGCAGCGGGAGGAACCGCTACGGGCCGAGAATACTTACAATGGCGCCGTCCGAGGCCGGGCTTTTTTACCGCCGATCCATGACTTCGGTCTGGAATGTGTCGTCGAGGTCCTGACATGTCATCCCACTGGGGAATTAGCCCTCCGCCTCTTTGACGGGGCGGACCCCGCGGAAGCTGTTATCCCGATAGGAGGGGACCAGCGCCGCAGCTACCACCTGTGGGCCGCTCGAAGGGACAGGAATGTCACCACCTGTGCCCAGCCTTGGCAGGGAGGAACCAGCCACTCTCTGGCCTTTGCATGCATTGACCGCCGGGCGGTGTTGGTAGTAGATAACAAGGTGTTGTTGTGGCTGGATTTGCCCCCCGTCCAGCGACGCGGTGCGGTGAGCCGTCCGTTGCAGTTGGGAGTTCGTGGGGCCTGCTTGCGCCTGCGGCATTTCCGCCTCTTCACCGATGTTTACTACTACCACGATGGCATCCATGCTTCGGAGCAGGCTGCTCATCTGGGACCGGATGAATACTTCCTCCTGGGCGACAACAGTGCCAATTCGACGGATAGCCGCCACTGGAAGTACCCTGGAATCCCACGTTCCGCCATGGTCGGCAGACCTTTCCTGATTCATCAACCGCTTCGGGCCGTCAGCGTCCCTTGGACCAAGGGATCGAGCCGTGTGACCCAAATGCTGGACTGGTCACGCCTGCGGTGGCTACGCTAAGCTGCAAGAGAGGGCGGTCTCACCCAGCCTCGGTAGGGCCAGGAGGCTTTTCCCGCCGTATTCGGACATACGAGGAAAATTTGCCAGGTTTTATTTTTCCGTGTAGAGGTTGCCCTCCCGGACGAATAATAGAACAATTCTCCTTGTGATTGGTTGGGTCGAGTCGTTAGGCAGTGACTCATGGGAGGAATCATGGCCGATAGTGTCTCTTCCGGAGTTCCCCCCCTTCCTGGACCTCCAACAGCGGCGGAAACAGCTCCGACGGCGCCGGTTCCTCCATCTTCTCCTAGGCTCCCTGCTGCGGTGCCATCCTCGGCCTCTGTTTCTCCGGAGTCCGCGCCGCCAGCCTCTGCCTCCGCGGTCCCAGTACCGCCGGCCTCTGTCCCTTCGTCCTCAGTCTCCCCTACGACGGCTCCTCCAGCCCCCCAATCTCCCCCTCGTGACCATATTCGGGAAGGTGTGGAAACGGTGGTCTTTGTCGTGGTGCTGGTGCTGCTGTTGAAACTGTTTGTGACTGAGGCCTTCGTGATCCCGACCGGCTCGATGGCGGAAACTCTCTACGGATACCAAAAGATCATCACCTGTCCGATGTGCGGGTATCACTTCCCGGTGAATGCCCATGATGAAGCCGAGGGGAATCCGATCACGCGCCGCCCCTCCCCGCTGGTGGGTTTTTGCTGCCCCAATTGCCGGTATCAAGGACACATCGAGGAAGTCCGCCCCGCTCCCACGCTCAACTCCGGCGATCGGGTGCTGGTTCTCAAACCTCTCTATCATTTCCGTTCGCCGCGACGAGGGGAAGTGGTAGTGTTCCGCTTTCCCGAAAAACCCCAGGACAACTATACTGCTCAGAATTACATCAAACGGGCGATTGGCTTCGGAGGTGAAACGATTGCGATCTTCCGCGGGGATTTATACGTGACCACGGCCCTGGACTATCCCGAAGAGGAGTGCGATGAGTTCGGCCAGCCCATATACCCACGTCCTGCCGATCCCACGGACTTGTGGAAGCCCCGTTACATGTACTCTAACGTTTATGACACGAATCCCCGCGCGCTGAGCCTCTTCGAGGCTTCGCGGAAGGCCCATTTTCGTCCGGGAAGCGGGGGATTCACGATCATTCGTAAAGAGGAAGCGCAGGTGCTCGCCGATCGGCGCATTGTCTTCCACAACGACTATCAGCCGGAGGAATTGGTCCGGCAAGCACGGGCTTTGGGGCTACGGGATGCTCAGGGACAGGAGTTGATTTGGTGGACCCGCTGGTACATCGACCGCGATACCGATGGGGCGTGGACCGTCAATGATCCGGCCCGTCCGACCGTTTTCACCCATGATCATCCGGAGCAGCACTGGATTCGCTATCGCCATTTGGCCCATCCGTGGAAGCGGCGGGGTCCTGATGCCCACGATCCGACACCGCCGACTGACATCGCACAGTTGGCTCAACAGAAACCTCTGCCTATCGATAACTTTCTCGGTTACAATGCGGGACGCGATGCTGACAACATCCGAGCCTGGCGCGATACCTCCCAAGACCGCTTGTGGGTGGGAGACCTGTTCTTGGAAGCGGAGGTACAATTTGCCAGCAGCGAGACCGAGGTGGTTTTCGAGCTATCGCGCGGCGTCAATCGCTTTCAGGCTCAGTTCACTCCTGGACGAGTCACCCTCCGGCGGATCGGTAAAGGTGCAGAAGAGTTTGGCACCCCAAGCCGCCCCTGTCGCATTCAGGCTGGACAACGCCATCACCTCCGCTTTGCCAATGTCGATGCCCGCTTATGGGTGTGGATCGATGGCCGGCGTGTTGATTTTGGCCCCGAAGCAAATTATCTCCCGATGGAACCGGGACCTGAAGACCAAGCTGATCCGGAGGGTTGGGTCTACGCCAATGATGTCGAGCGGCCAGCGAGCATCGGAGTCAAAGGAAAGGCCACGGTGAGGCATCTGGTGCTCTCCCGAGACATCTACTACACCAGTGCTCGTTTGCCCCCGGATTTCAGTCAGCCGGATGTCTACTACGTCCAGCCGGGACACTATCTCTGCCTGGGCGATAACAGCGCGCAGAGTTCCGATAGCCGCAAGTGGGGACTGGTGCCGGATCGCCTCCTCTTGGGTAAGGCTGTCTTTGTTTTCTGGCCAGCATACCCGGAAATGCGCATCGGCTTGATCAAGTGAACTGTGGCCTGGAGATGTCGGAGGTTAGATCAGAGAAAGCCACTGACATTCCGGTGTACTCTGGAGTGTTAATTGGTGATGCCCTGATGTGTCGGGTGAACCGGGCACGGGACAGCTTCAGATTGATCACCTTGTTGTGGTCGGACTGATTAGCGCAGTGTGATTGCGGACGGCAAATCAGGGAACGCGGGAGCAGACGAACTTGACTCAGGCAGGATGCGAGAGAACCTATGCTTAGCGGTGAGATCCAAATCCGTGTGCGCTATGCAGAAACAGACCGGATGGGGCTGTTGCATCATGCCAATTATCTGGTCTATTTCGAGCAAGCCCGCACGGAGTTGCTTCGGCAATACGGAGCCAGCTACAAGGACCTGGAAGATCAGGGCTACTATCTGGTGATCGCCAAGGTGGAGATCAAGTATAAAAGCCCCGCCTATTATGACGATGTGCTGACCATCCGCACAACTGTTGTTCGGACGACGCCGGTGCGCATCGAGCATCGCTACGAAGTGTTCCGGGAAGGGGTGCTGATCTGCGAGGGGATGACCACCTTGGCATGCGTCGATAAACAGGGCCGGTTGCAAGCAATGCCCCGTTGGCTAATGGAGGCGAAGTAGCCATAACGAAAACGGCTGTTCCGATGGATGGCCGTGTATCTCTGCCGTTGCTGGTGGGAATGATTTGAGACGGGGATTGGCCGGATGAACCATCCCCTTCCCCTTTTGAATCAGAGGGCATCATTCCACACCGGGCCTAAGGTTGGTTCCCCAGAAGGTAGGGTGGCGAACGTCCGATAGGGCAACGAGGTAGGGTGCAGACGTGCGGCGCTTCTGGATTCATCATGTATTGCCGACGATGCTGGCCGCGGTTCCCGTGGTCCTAGCTGCATTAGTGTTTGCCGCGATTCCTCCCGATGTCCGCCAGGAATATCTCCAGCGCGTCCGGAATCATCCGATCGACTGGATCATCCTGGGATTAGGTTTTGCCTTGTTCTTAGCCCAAATCTGGCTCTGTCGACGGGCGCTAATCTGGCAGGATCAGTTGGGGGACTTTGACATTAGTACGGATCGCTGGCTGAGTCATCTGGCTCAGGGCGCGGAGTGGTTTCCTTTGCTGGGGTTGATGGGTACGGTGATCGCCATCCTCCAGACCTTCAGTACGATCACTCCCGGTGCTCGGCCGGATGCCGCGGAGATCATCCGCAAGTACGCGCCAGCGATCACTGCGACGGGGGGCGGACTGTACATGGCCTTCATCAATATCCTACCAAGTTGGATTGCGAATGTTGGCCGGGATTTGATTCGTACCTTCGGCGGTCCGGCCCTCTTGCCGGAGGCGATGGATGCGGAGTGATGTTCCGGAGCTTTACCCTCAGTCAGAGCTTTGCCAGCGGTGGAAAAGTTGCTTGCATGGCAGTGAGGAGTGACAAAGTACTCAGGCATTCGGAGGGTGCAATCCGCGAAAGGCCGCTCAGATGTGGCGATGGCCCGCCAAAGGTTGGGTGAAAACCGTGACGGATGACAGCGTGTGATGGCGGTGAACAGGAAGGGCGGGAGGATCGAATGTGATTCGTATGCCGCGCCGGTCGGTGACCCGTTTTTTCATCCCCTTGATCGATGTGCTCATTCTGTTGTTTGCCATCTTCCTGCTGATGCCCTATGTCAGTGATCCGGTGCCAGAGGAGCCAGAACCGAAACCGAAGTCGGACGCTACCGCCTCCGAATCGCCTTTGCCTGAGGATGTTCGCGAATTGCAAAAACTCTTGCGGGAAGAGCGGCGTCGAGTCGCTCGACTGGAGGAGGAACGCAAACGACGATTGACCGAGGGACTCCTGGTCTGCGTCTTGCAAATCGATCCGCAGGATGGCACCTTGCATTATCATGATGCCGAACGCCAAGATATTCGGAATGAAGCGGATGCCCTGCGTTTGATTGCCCGGCAGAAAGCCTTGGCGAGTGCCCAAGGGGTGAAAGACCTTTACTTTCTGATCCTCTGGCCTCGCGTACCCAGCGCCTTTCCGACTCAGGCCCAGGAAGCCCAATATCGGCATTGGTTCCGCGATGTGCCCTTGGGATTTGACCGCGGAAACGCCAACGCGGGAGGGAAATAACATGTTTGCTTCAGCCATTCCCATCTCGCCGTCTTTGGGGCTCGCCGCCATCCGTCCGATGGTTGGTTCCCGAACGCTTTGGGCGAACTGGATGGACAACCTGGCCCGCCAGGCCACCTTGCTTGTCATAAAACTGCTAATCATCGCCGGGGCTTATTTAGTTGGCTCGCTCTTGGGAACCTTGCTGGCAGTGGCCCTCAACCGCTGGGTGTTTCGCAAAAAAATGCCGGAGGTGGGAAAACAGTTGTGCTCTCTGCTCTGCGGCCTATTGCTGGCACTGTTAGCTGCATTGTTTGTTATGGGTTCGGGGGGAAATGGTTTATTCGGAGGAGGTGGCGGCGGAGAGGGAAACGGTGAAAATTCCAATCCCGCCCAGAAGGAAGGATCTTCGAATGGCAATCTTCCACCGCGGGACAACGAGGAGAAGCCATCACCTTCTCAGACTTCGCCTCCGCATCAACGGGAAGTTTCCAGGGTCATTCGCGTCACCGTGTTGGCCGGTGAAGCGGTGCAGAAAATGGGACACTTCTATTTGCTCGAAGATGATCCCACCCCGCGGACATTCGCCGAGATCACCGAGGCCATCCTGCAACGCCGCTCCAAAACCAGCGAACGCTTAACGGTGTGGATTCTCTTTCTGGCGGATCCGAGGCGGGCGCCGCCGCTAAATGACCCCAAAGTCACTCGTTTGGTAGATTGGGTCCGACAGGAAGCAGGACTGGATGTCACGTTACCCACGCGTCCCCGATGAAGCAAAGAGGTGAAGGGAAGAGGGCAGAACAAAGCCGAATCAAACCCTAACGGACCCTGGAGGCGGCGGAGAACCGACAGGTGAATCGTCCGGAAGGTGTACGGCTGCACTTTATCGGTTCGCGGGAATCATGAATCTACCTGCATCAGGAAATGAAAGGCGGACGTTTTCGAGAAATCAGCGCCCGGCAGCGGATGCGCCTCAAGTTTTACTGTTCGGCCATTCGGATGCGGGTAAGACGACTCTGTTAGCGTCCTTGATGCGAGCCGGAGAGAGAAAACCGGACGTGATCGGCGGGCGTATCATGGACACCTCTGGCCGGTTGACTCAGTTTGCAGAGGCTTTCTACAGCGGCGCGGAACTCCCTCCCACCGAGGCGGAAGTCGTCAGTTACACGCTTCAGATAGGACCGATCCCCACTCACTTGCCCGACCGGCATGAGGTGTCCTCACAGTCTGTCAGTCTCGCCGCCGATTGGCAGAGTGTTATCATCCATGATTGTTCTGGGGAAGCGGTGAAACACTACTTGTCGTCGCTCCCGCCGGAAGGGAGCATCCCGCTTCCACCCTCATTGCCGGCTGGCTTGACCGAGCATGGGCGAACATCGAGCCGGCATGCGAGGAGAACCGATTCCGGTAGGCCATCCTCTTTTCCCCTTGTCGGGGAGCAGTGGCACACCAAACGTGACCCAGGAGAATTGCAACAGGTGCTCCAGGAGGCGGATGCGCTGGTGGTGCTGGTGGCGGCCACGGCCTCAGAACTGGAGTTGTCAGAAGCCTTTTCGGAGTTTCGCCGTTTTCTCTCGGCTTTGCAGGCGGCACGGTGTAGTGCACGGAAGGTGGGCGGTTTCCCAGTCTTTTTAGTTCTGACTCAGTGCGATCGCTTGGCTTGTCCTGGTGATACCCGTCCGATTTGGGAGTCCCGTGTGCAGGCTCGCAGCGAACGCGCCTATGCTGCCTTTGAAGCCTTTTTGCGCCGGGAGTCGGAGCCGGAGCTTCCGCCGTCCGACGTCCGGCAAACCACCTTGGCGGAACGCGCCGAGGCGGGCGAGGTTGCGGTGTCGGGCGGCGTGGAGGAATGGACAGAGGAAGGAGCGCATCGCCTGCTCTTCACGCCGTTTGGCCATTTGGACCTGCATGTGTATGCCGTGGCAGCACGCTGTCCCGGCTTTTCGGCGGTGGCGGAGGGTGATGCAGCACCTTACCATGTGGCCGAACTTTTCCGCGATGTTTTCCAGGCGGCAGCAGGCCAGCGGCGGCGGCAGCATCAGGTGGACCGCCGCTTGCAATGGACGATCCGCAGCATGGGCGCATTCCTGACGGCGGCTCTAACGGTCCTGGTCGTCCTCTTTCTGGACCCTCCTCGTGTGGAGCAACCCACCTTGGCCGAGATGGTGGCGGGCTACCGCGAGCATGAACCTCCCCCCGCGGAACGCCTGGCAGCAACCCGCTTAGCCCTGCACCGCCAGACCCTCGAGCGTTTCCGGGATCATACGGACTTTTGGCAACTTTCCCCGGAATTGCAAGGATTTGTCCTCCAACGCTTGCGGGAAATCGAGGATTATCGGGCTTTACGCCGGCGCCTGGTGTCTTCAGCCGGTCCTGCCAACTGCCGGACATTGGCGGAACTGGAACAACTGGAGCAGGCCCTGCGCGATGGAGCTTTGTCGATTCCTTCCGGCCACGGCTACGATTGGAGCGCGACTGAGGTGGGCCGCTGGCGGGAGAAATGGCTGCATGACATCGCGGTCATTCGGCGAGCGGAACAACAACTCCAGGAGCTATACCGGGATCGGGTGCGCCTGGTCCAACGGCTGATGGATGTCGATCATTTCTTGGGAAGCTGGCGGGAGGAGGCCAACGTAGTGATTCAGCTTCAGGAGCCTCCCTACCGCCTGGAGGAGCCTTTACCGGGTGCGATCTCTGTGCCAGACTTACCCGTGGGACAGGGGACGGCTGTTATCTGGTTCGTTCCCTACCACTTCGAGGGTGTAGTGCAGTGGCGTGAAGAGTGGCGGCGGTGGCAGCAGCGGTTGGAAGCTCTGCGTGACCTGGCAGATGCCTGCGGCCTGACACACGGGTCAAACCCTCCGACTCCGCTCCGAGTCCCGGCGGCGAGCGGTTTAGCCACCTCTGCCGAAGGACCAGCCCAGCGGTGGCAGCAATTGCAGCAGCATTACGGCCTGTATCTGTCCCAGCCCGCCCTGTGGGAAGCCAGTCAGTTTCCGGAACGGATTCGCGTTGTGCTTCAGGACCACAGGTCGCGTTTTCTGCGTGGGGTTGGACGCCAGTTACGGCAGGAATTGCAACGGCAACTGGGGCAGGTGAACGGGCTGGATGATACGCCGCTCCGGTGGCGGCAAGTCGCCGAACTCTTGCGTCATCCCAGTGGAGATGTCGCTGCGTGGGGAAAACTTCTGCATGTCGTCCTTCGGCAAGGAGATCTCCAAGCGGCCGAGCCATTAGCAGAGCTGGCAGGGTTTCTCAGCCATGGGAGTTTCACGCTGGAGTTGCATGGCGTAGATGTGTGGCTGCCGCCGGACCTGGCTTTGGAGCCACCCCGTCCCGATGGGCCTCTAGTGCTTAAGTGGGCCGGCCCTATGAGGGAGGAGGTGATTCTACGGTTCCCCCAAATGGGGACACCCCTCCGCGAGGGGTCGGGCCGCCTGTATATCTTCCAGGCGGAAAAGATGGAAAAGATTCAGTACCGCCCCGGTGATACCTTGACTCTCGAGTTGCCTTTGCGAGCTGGTCAGGAGACGATGCGGTTGGTATGGGATCGCGGACGAAGTGCTAGCTATCAGTTCGACGGCATACACCAGCCGCCGAGGTTGATCCGGGCTGATGGACGTACGGAAGCGGCCCGCGGCGTGCGGCTTTCGACTTTGGCAGGTTCTGTCTGGCCGGTACCTCCTCCGTTGTGGTACGCTGTGCTCAACCCTTGAAGCTGTCTGCTGAATCGGATCGACTGACCTTCTGATCTGAAGAAGCCGATCCTGCCCGCTGCAAGGCCGGCTCTCCTGCTGGAGTTCGCCTCATCGGAATGCTATCTTGAGGTTGTTGAGTAGGGAGTGGGGCCACGCAGTCCAAGCGGTATAACAATAGCTAGGCAGGCGGGGTGTCGGCTTGGTTCGCAGAAGGTGACGCCTGTTTGCTAAGGCCGGGAGCAGGCATGAGCGCTATGCACATCCGGGATATTTTCGCCCAACATCATCCGACATTCAGTTTCGAATTTTTCCCTCCGAAGACGGAAGAGGGCAGCGAGGCATTGTTTCGTACGATCGCTGCCCTTCAAGAGTTGGAGCCGTCCTTTGTTTCCGTGACTTATGGAGCGGGGGGGTCCACCCGCGACCGGACTCATGATCTGGTAGTACGCATCCAGAAGGAGACCCGTTTGACCGCAGTGTCTCATTTGACCTGTGTGTGTCATAGCCGCGAGGAAATCGCCGCGATCCTGGGTCGATACGCTCGTGCCGGAGTCCTGAACATCTTGGCCCTTCGGGGCGACCCTCCCCGTTCCATGCCGCACTACGATCGGTCCCAAGATGCGTTCCGCTACGCCGCGGAGTTGGTCCGCTTCATTCGTGAGTTTCCAGAGCCGCCGGACCCCCGTGGTTTTGGGATCGGCGTGGCCGGTTTCCCGGAAGGGCATCCGGAGTGTCCCAACCGCCTCAAGGAGATGGATTACCTCAAGCGAAAAGTGGATGCCGGAGCTGATTACATTTGCACCCAGTTGTTCTTCGACAATCGGGACTTTTACGACTTCCGGGAACGCTGTGAGTTGGCTGGGATCCGCGTTCCCATCATCGCTGGCATCATGCCGATCACGAGCCGTAAAAATCTGGAAACCATGGCGGAGCTAGCAGCCGGTGCTCGCTTTCCGGCCAAGTTGCTCCGGGCAGTAGGGCGATGCAGCGATGATGAGGATGTTGCGCGGGTCGGTATCAGTTGGGCCACCGAACAATGCGCCGACTTGTTGCACAATCAGGTCCGCGGCATCCACTTCTACACGCTCAATCGCTCGGATGCCACAGTGCAGATCTATCGGAACCTCGGGGTAAAAAGCTCGCGTGCCCTGCGCCAGGCGATCTGAAGTAAAGGGTAGGATTCTCACGGCAGAACCGGTGAGGCGCAGAGCCGGTGATGGAAACCGGGGCACAGTCGGTTGAAAACGGGAACCAAAAGCACTTGATGCGATACCGAAGGAGTAGCCATGCGCCTTCTTGCAACGGCTGGGGTCGTGTGGGTAGCGTTGACATTGTCGGTTCCGGCTCAAAAGGCGGAACCATCCTTGGCGACCTCCCGCGAGGGGGAAAAAGGGGTCGTGGTCTGCGTCTCTCCGATAGCGGCTGAGGTGGGAGCTGCGATTCTGCGTCGTGGAGGGAATGCGGTGGATGCTGCTGTGGCAGTCGCATTTGCCCTGGCTGTGAGTTGGCCGGAGGCCGGAAACATCGGCGGCGGCGGCTTCATGATGATTGCTTCCCCCCGCCACGCCGTGACTTGTGTCGAGTTTCGCGAAACGTCTCCCCGCGCGGCCCCGGAAAACCTTTTTGCTGACGGGAAGGTGAGCGCCTGGGAGGCCAAAGCCGCCGGGGTGCCCGGAACCGTGCGTGGCCTGGCCCTGGCTCATCAGCGCTTCGGCCAACTTCCCTGGGAGGAGCTTGTGGCGCCGGCGATCGAGCTGGCCGAGAAGGGGATCACCGTCAACGCCGCACTGGCTCGCTCGCTCCAGCGTGTGTGGGGCGACCCTAAGACAACGCATGCCGAATTCCGCCGCTTATTCTCGCCCCCCGATGGACGCCGGTGGCAAGCCGGAGACCGCCTGATTCAAAAAGACCTGGGACGGACTTTGCGGCTGATCGCCCAGCAAGGTCCCGAAGCGTTTTATACCGGCCCAATTGCCGAAATGATTGTGCGGGAGATGCAAGCCAGCGGAGGGTTGATCACCGCGGAGGACCTGAAAGCCTACCGTGCTCAGGAACGAACCCCCATCCATATCCAGTTTCGGGGGTATGACATTTACGCGCCTCCCCCTCCCAGTTCTGGAGGGATCACCTTGGCTCTCATGTTGCATATGCTCGAAGGAATGGATTTGAAGTCGCACGGGCGCTGGTCCGTTGATACTTACCACACACTGATCGAGGTGATGCGGCGGGCGTATGCCGATCGTGCTCGCTATCTGGGAGACCCGGATTTTACGCCGATTCCGGCCCACCTCACCAGCCGGGAGTATGCGCGCCGCTTGGCAGCGACCATTCGCCCGGACAAAGCCACTCCGAGTGCAGAAGTGGCGCCGGACCTGCCCGTGCTGCCGGAGGGAGAATCCACGACGCACTTCTCCATCATCGACCGTCATGGCATGGCAGTCAGCACCACCTATACCTTGGAGAACAGTTACGGCTGCCGGGTAGCTGTCCGCGGCGCCGGCTTCCTCCTCAATAACGAAATGACCGACTTTAATCCTCGTCCCGGAGTGACAACGGCGGATGGCCGGATTGGCACCCCTCCTAACTGCATTGCGCCCGGCAAGCGGATGCTCAGCTCTATGACGCCGACGGTTGTGTGTCACAAAGGCCGAGTCGTACTGGTAACAGGTAGTCCGGGAGGGCGCACGATCATCAATACCGTCTTATGCGTGCTGCTCAACCGCCTGGAATTCGGTATGCCGCCGGAGCAATGTGTGTCCGCACCGCGCCTGCATCATCAATGGTTCCCCGATGTGGCCCGTTTGGAAGTGACTCCGAACCAGAAGGAATTAGTCGCTACGTTGCAGCGCCGGGGTCACCGCCTTATGTCTGGCGGCCGTCAAGGAGATGCCCATTCCATCTTTGTCGATCAAGCCACGGGCCGCCGCACAGCAGTTGCGGATCGACGTATCGACGGGGCCATCGCTGCGGAGTAAATGTTCGACGAGAAAGCGGTAAAACGCGATTGGGCTTCGATTCCTCACGAGGAGATCGTGCCTCATGCGCAAAAGGTTGGTGTCTCAGGTGGAAAACAGGGAACGTCCTAGACCCTGAGCGCGTGCCAATTCCACGAGCCGGGCAGCTAGGGCTATATCCTCGATCCCCAGACCAAGTGACTTGAAGATGGTGATGTCCTCAGCAGATTGCCGTCCGGGGTAACGGCCTATGAGCAAAGGCGCCAATTCGATGATATCGGACCACTCCAGTATGCCGCTGTTGAGAGGCGCGACGAAGTCTCCCGCCTCCATGCGAGCCTGATCCTTGCTATCGACGACGACGAGGGTGGCACGACGGAACACTTCGACATCCGCTTCCGCCTTACTGATCATGTTGGAACCGATGAGATTGATATGTTGGCCGGGGGAAAGCCATTCACCCCACAAGACAGGCTCGCGGGCGGTGGTGGCGGTGATGATGATGTCCAGGCCGCGGACAGCATCCTCCGGGCGATCGACCGGCACCACCTCGACTGCCGTTTCAACGGAGAGCCGCTCGGCAAAGGCACGCCGCCGTTCGGCATCACGGGAGTAAACTCGAACGTGTTCGATCGGGCGGACCTTGCAGACAGCCAGGATTTGGGTTCGCGCCTGCTTGCCGGTTCCCAAGCATCCCACCGTGCGGGCATCGGAGCGTGCCAATTTCCGCGTCGCGACGCCGGTGGCAGCGCCCGTGCGGAATTGACCTAACACGTCGGCTTCCAGCCACGCCACCAAGGCACCGGTCTTGCCGTCATACAGCGTCACGTGGAAGCGCGTCCCCTGCTTGCTGGAGGTGTAGGCTTTGAAGCCGATGATGCCCAACGTCTTCGCCGCAGCGGGCAAAACATGCAGCATAACATGGTCGGTTTGGCAGCGTTGGCGCGGGACGTTTTCGGCTTCTTCCAAAGCCATCTTCCGGAAGGCAGTGGCGACGGCCTCTAAGGCGAGGTCCATGGTCACCAATTGTTCTACCTCCGCTTCCGTGAGATAAAGAGCAGTCATAGTCGTAACCATTGTCGAAACCCGAGTTGCCGGTTGCGTCACGAGTAGCATAACTCATCTCTCCTGAGCTGTCTGCAACCATTCGGCCAAGCGGGCCAGACCGGCAGTGATGACCTCCCGGCTGGTGGCAAAGGACATGCGGACATATCCCTCCGCACCAAAGGCGGCACCAGGTACCAGATTGACATGAGCCTGTTGAAGCAGTGCAGTACAGAAAGACAACGAATCGCTAACCCATAAGCCTCCGTAGTGCTTGTGGAAGTAAGCTGTCACGTCAAAGAAGGCGTAGAAAGCCCCGTCCGGCTCGTGCAAGCGGATGTGGGGAATCTGGCGGAGGAGCCGGCAGGTCAATTCCCGCCGGGCCGCAAACTCCGCACGCATCTGGGCTACGCATTCTTGAGGTCCGTCCAGGGCCGCCACCAAGGCTGCCTGCGAGATGCTGCTGGGACAACTGGTTTCTTGACTCTGAATGGCATCCATGGCTTTGACCACGTGCCCTGGGGCAATCGCCCAGCCCATGCGCCAGCCGGTCATGGCGTAACTCTTGCTGGCGCCACTGATGGTGATGGTGCGCTGCCGCAGTTCCGGGCGGAGTGTGGCGATGCATGTCGGTCGTGCATTTCCATAGGTGAGTTGTTCGTAAATCTCATCACTGAGAATGGCGGCGTCGCTGTGGTTGAGAAGGGTATCGACTAACTGTTCTAGCTCCTGACGGGAGTACACGGCCCCTGTAGGATTGCAGGGCGAGTTGATCATCAGCAGGCGCGTCCGCGGTGTTAGGGCCGAGCGGAGTTGCTCCGGCGTGAGTTTGAAACCGGTCTCCGATCCCGTTTCCAGAAGTACGGGTTTGGCGCCAGTCATGAGAACGAGATCGGAATAGCTAACCCAATAGGGGCTGGGAATGAGCACTTCATCGCCAGGACCGACGGTAGCAGCCAAGGCGTTGTGGATGGAATGCTTGGCGCCGTTGGAAACAATCACATTCTCCGGTTCGATTGCCAAGTTGTGAAAACGCTGGTACCATCGACAGATGGCATTTTTGACTTCGGGTGTGCCACTCGTTGGTGTGTAGTGGGTTTGGCCGCGGCGAGCTGCTTCAGCGGCAGCGGCACAGATGTGTTCGGGAGTATTAAAATCCGGCTCTCCCAGACTGAAATCGTAAACGGTGATCCCTGACGCTTTCAGTTGACGCGCCTTGGCACCCGCTGCTAAAGTGGCCGACGGTTTGATCGACTCCGCAAGTTTGGAAATCCGGATCATGACACGCTCAACCTGAATATCGGGGGTAACGGTCCTTTCCCCTCATCGTACCGAAAATGTCCCGCTTGGACATCATCGATCGCCTTTGCTCAAGTGCCAATGAGAGAACCCCATGAGGTCCGTTAACTTCGTTCGATCCTTCGGCAGGTTGCACCACGTGGTGGTATGCCTGCATCGTTATCCACCGGCATTGGGTGGGGCGGAAAGTTATGCCCAAAGGTTGGCCAGCTACCTTCATAGTGAACGGGGCTGCCAGGTCCGCGTCTGGACGACGACGGCTCAGACCTTGGAACAGATGTGGCATCCCCTGCCATCGCTCTACTCTCCTATACGTGAAGTGTGCCATGAAGCGGTCATTGAACGCTTTCCGCCGTTACGAGGATTTCCGGGGCGGTGGTGGGTGTTCAAAGCCCTCTCGCTATTACCCCATCCTTTGTGGCGAAGCCTGACGGCGCCGTGCAATCCGATCTGTCCCTCAATGTGGCACCAAGCCCAACGCTATGAGGGACCGGTGGATGCGGTTCATGCGCTGGCATTCCCTTACGCCTTCATTGCCGCCTGTGCCTGGCGACTGGCCCGACACCGTCGGGTCCCCTTTTTCCTGACCCCTTTTCTCCACTTTGGCGATCTGGACGATCCTCGTGATCCAATCCGCCGGGCTTACACAGCCTGGCATCTCCGCTGGTTGCTGCGGAAAGCTGACGGTGTTTTTGTCCAAACAGAAGCGGAACGGCAGGTAGTTATCTCCTGTGGGGTGGCACCGCAGCGGGTCCATCTTCAAGGGATGGGGGTAGATATCCGTGAATGCACGGGGGGGAATCGAGGGGAAACGCGGCGGCAGTGGGGAGTCGATGAACAAACGCCCGTGATCGGTCATTTGGCTAACCTGTCCCGCGTGAAGGGGACCCTCGATCTGCTCCAAGCTGTGAAAAGCTTGCGGAAGCGAGGCATTCCGTGCCGCCTTGTGCTGGCAGGACCGGCTATGCCCGATTTCCGCCGCCTCTGGTTGCAGTATTCCGGCTCGGATATCGTCTATCTCGGCCCACTTTCACCCCAGCAAAAAAAGGATTTTTTCGCGGCGATCGATCTGCTGGCCCTGCCTTCACGAACCGATTCGTTTGGCTTGGTGCTGCTAGAAGCCTGGGCTAATGCGAGACCCAATGTTGCCTACCGAGCAGGGGGGCCTGGCGTATTGATCCGCCACGAACAGGATGGCCTGCTGGCCCGCTGTGGCGATGTCGAGGACTTGACGGAGCAATTGGCTCGACTGCTCTGCAACCCCTCCTGGCTTACCGCCTTAGGAACCCATGGACAGCAGCGAATCGCCTACGAATTCCAATGGCAGGACAAACTGGACTTGGTCTGGCAAGTGATGGTGGAAGCGACACAACGAAGGCAGAAGCGTGAATTCCGGACATTAGTTGCCCCGCTTCACTCCTCCTCCGTTTTTTCCGCTTCTGCCGCTTCAACTCAAGCCTGAGCTGGACTCTGTCGATAGCAAACGTAACCGCTTGGTATTGGTCCTGCATACCTACATGTTTTCGCTTTGGCATTCTTATAGGGGTCGGTGCAGCGCTACTTATGTGGTGGAGTACGCTCCAGCATTCTCATGTGGTACCGAGGGGGACTCTTGGGTGCGCTCCTGTTTACTGTGGTGAGCTGTGCTTGGGCGCGCCGACCATTTGCAGATGATCCCCTCCTGCGCGAGGGACGGGGGATATGGGGTGATCCGCGTCAGGCGGCAATTCTACCTCCCGCACCGCAGGAGCCGTTACCGCCTTCCCCGCCCTATCCGGAAAATCTGCCGACTTTGGAATGGGAACGGCATTAGGGGATTTCGGAGGCGGAACGGCAATGATCGCTCCCTGGAATGGAAGAGGCATTGATCGCCTGGGTGTGGTGTTTCCCTGAAAAGGCTGGCAGCGACACGCTTGGCAGTTATACCCCCCACCGTCTCAGGACTCCGGGAATGCGATAGCCGGAAACATTTTCAAGCCTAGACGGCCGATCAATCCCGAATCAGTGGGATGCGCTCCGGCGGGGTAGTGGGGTCCGGTTTGGCGAAGAAGGAATCGACCCGCCAGAAGTGGATGGAGAGAGACTGATCCCCGGCTAGGGCCTGGGTGCCGTTGGAGAGGAACGCCACGCCACTGATGGGGGCTGTGTGCTGCTTCCACAGAGCAACCTGGGGCTGTTGCCGCTCCGCGGCGTCCCAGAGGCGGACCGTCCGATCCGCTCCGCCGGAGAGGAGCCATCGCCCGCCATCCTTGAGGGCCACGGCACGGATGGGGCCGGTGTGGCCGGTCAAAGTAGCGATGGCGGCGGGCTGGCCGTGCTTCCAGAGACGGAGCGTGCCATCGTCACAACCTGCGGCGTACCACTGGCCGTCCGGACTGATTGCCAAGGCGGAGACAGGAGCGGGGAAAGGACCGTGACGCTGGCGTTCTTCCCCCGTTTTTGCGTCAAGAAGTAAGAGGAAGCGGCCGGCGGCGACCACAAGCCTGTTGCCGGTGGGATCGGCGGCCAGAGCGGTGATGTATCCTAAACCTTCGCGGCGCCACAGCTCGGCGCCATCGCGGAAGCGCCAGGCGGCCAGCGAGCCATCGTAACTGCCGCTGTAGGCCCACGGCTGGCTAGGATGAAGTGCTACGGCACTAACCAGGCCGCTATGCTCCGTGTAGCGCTGCATTTCCAGGCCTGTAGCCAAGTCCCAGAGTCGGGCCACCCCATCCATGCCTCCGCTGAGGGCATACTTGCCGTCTGGAGACAGAGCGACACTCCAGACACTCGCGGTGTGACCGACGAGGCGCTTGACATCACGCCGTCCTTCCACATCCCAGAGCCGCACGGAGCGATCCGCCGCCGCGACTACGGCCCGGCGCCCCTCTGGGAAAAAGACCATCTGATGGGCCGTTCCTGCAAGCGATTCCAGGGGGTCCAGTTCACCGGTGTTGTCTTCGTTACTCGGACCATTCAAGCTCGCCACAAAGAGGGTGCCCAACTGCAACTCTCGGATCAGATCGCCGAAAGCCTGCACCCAAATCTGACGGGTGATGGTTCCGCCTGGAGGAAGCAAACTGCCGAAGTGGCGGCGCAACACGGGGGATTGAGCCACTGCTTCGCGGAAGCGGGCCACGGTCAGTCCGGCCTCTGCCGCCGCCAGCTCGATATCCAGGTCCGCCTCATATTTGAGGGTTACCGTGCTGACCGCTTCCTGGCGGGCCACTCGTGCTCCCGTTTGGGCGACGGCCTCCGCGAAGCGCTTCATGTCCTCCTGCATCACCTTCAAGGCTGCTTCCTTGCCCGGATAGAGGGCGCGAATCAATTCGGCTTCGCGCCGAGTGAAGGCCTTCGGGTTTTTCTCAAGGTGATCCCGCATTTGGTCCGCCTTGGGCATAATGCCGGTAACGTGACAGGACATGCAAGAGACCCCTGCCTCCACGGCCCGATCGGGACGCCGCGGATCACTGACGATGTTCACCGGCGCTTTATCCAAGCGTGCGTTGTTCGCATTGACGATAAAGAAGGCATGCAAGCCATTCGGAAGAGCGAAAATGGCCTCACCCCCGGCGTGGCGGAAGGGATTCTCCGCTAACCCGGCAGGACCGAGAGGGAAGGCAAATACGTTACGGGGGTCCGGAACCAGCGTTCCTTCCAGACGATTGGCCAAATTGGCCGGCGGCTCATCGAAATCATAGGTGCGCCAGTACATGCCGTGGGCGGAGTCGTGCCGCTCCAAAATGCGATTGAAGCGTGATACACCGGAACCGTTGAAGGCCAAGCGAATGACACGCTCTTGTTGGATATTGCGGGCGGCATCGACGCGGATGAGCCGTTCGAGTTCGGTCAAGCTGACCGGCAGTTGCAAAACATCGTAGTATAGGGGAGCGCGGCTAGCCGTGGCGATAAACCAGTCCCCCCGGACGCAGGGCATGCGGGCCAAGGTGAAGGTGCTCAAGACCCTTGCCGCCGTCGTGTCCTCCAAGATTCCGTAAGGATACTCCTGCAAAATCCGATTCCAGATCGTGGCATCCCATTGGTACCACCGTAGATCAATGCGGAAGACGGTTTTAGCCTCATCGAGCGGAACGGGATTCATGATCTTGGAACCCCAGGAAAGGGAGTTGACCAGCTTGTTGAGAGCATTGCGATACGTTTGCAGCTCATCCTGTGACAGCCCTGCGTTATAGAGATGATGGAAGGTGAAAAAGCGCTGGAAGCGGCGTGCTCGTGGCTCTAGGCGTTCCAGGTCTGCCAGGATCAGGTTGTGGACTTCAGCAGAGGTAATGGGCTTGCGGGAAGCCGTCACCGCTGAGGCGGGCAGCGGAGCACCTTGGGTAATCCAGCGGCGGATGATCGCCAGGTCCTGAGCGGAGGGGCGGGGATGCTCTTCGGGCGGGGGCATGGTGCCATCCTCTAGCCGCCGCCAGAGTCGACTTTCTTCCAGCTTGCCAGGTATGATCTTTTTCCGAGCCAGTAGCTTGCCCAGATCGGTGATGTAGTTTACTCCGCCTTCGACGGTTCCATCCTGGCCATGGCAACGGTAACAATGGGTACGCAAGATAGTTTGCACCTGCTCCGCCAAGCGGATGTTTTCCGGAGATGAGTCCGGCTCGGCTGCACCAAGAGAGCCTACGGGTGTGACCAAACCGCCACCCAGGCTTACCCCGATGACAATCACACGCCAAAGCCTGGACATGTTCGATCCTCCCCTCGTGCAGGCTATAACTGCTTGCAGTAGTGGTTTACTCTGATTGCCAGCAACGCCAATTCACGTGCTGCTAGGAGCAACGGTTCTCATCATTTCCGACGAAACACGTGGTGTCCTCGTTTGGCCCTCTCGAAGAACACCCTAGAACATTCTGGTGTGCCCGCTGTCGAGGCGGAAACATCCCGTTACACCAGCCGCTTCAGCCCCTGATGGTTTCCTGCTGCCAGGGGGTTGTATCTGGCTGGAGAAAGGGCATCAGGTGAGGACAGTGGGGGAGTTTCCCCTCGGCGGTGAGGAGTGCTGGCCGAACGCAATGTGAGGAGGACAACTTAACAGCTCAATCCCATTCGACGAGGATGCGGAAGAGTTCGTCACCGGAGTAATCCACATGGAGGGCATCGCCGGAGACGATCAAGGGTTGCAGAGGCTGTCCCAAGCCGTCAATGCGGCTGGCGCGGCTGGGGTCTCGGGCAAAGCGGCACTCCGCCGTTCCTGCAAAGCCCGATGTTTCCAAGCAGCGGAGGGCAATGGCCCGATCGGCACCGGCGGAGGGTGGAGCTGGGCGCAGGCTCGTAACCAGAAGATTCGGCATATCGATATGAACGAGCCAACCGCTCGGTCCCCACGGAGGTGGCCCTCGATCCGTTTGGACCAATGGGGCTGGAGAAATCCATCCCTGGGCCGTGGGCATGGGAAAATCCCGGTCGGTGGACAGCAGCAGATCGAAAGTCCGCTCTTCTTCCCCTTCTGTTACGAGAAGTACATCTACCATACGCTGGTGGTGACGTTGCAGAAACGGCAGCCCCCCGGTGTAAAGGAACGAACGTTCGTTGCCGAGGCGCACCTCCAAATAATCCCCGCTCCAGGGACGGGTGGCGCTCGTGGGTTCGTTGCGGCCGTGGATGCCTCGGAACAGGACGGCCCGTTCATCCCGCCAGCCAAAACGGGCCGCATAGTATGCATGCCACGGGTAACCGCTCGGCGGATGGCGGATGTCCTCCCAACTGATGCGAATCTCCAACACAGGGCGGCCCAGCCATGCGCGAAAGCGCTGCCGGAAAACCGCCAACACTTCATCGTGTTCGTTCCGCAATTCACCGATGCTGGTAATTTCACCTAGCGCGGCCCCGCAATGAGTCACGGAAATGTCGCGAGCGATCATGCGGCTGCCCGGATTGAACACAAGTTGTTGTCCGAAGCGGGTATGGCGGCGCCGCAGGTCTCGGAAGGAACGGATGCCTCCTGTCTTGGAGTCTATGTCACACTCGAAAAACTCGTTGCGGACTGTGAGACCTTCGGCCAGCGTGAGTCGTGGCTTAGGGGGCGGAGTTCCTGGTACTCCGCGGGGGAACCAAGCATAACCAAACGGCGGGACCTCGACGACCAGGCAGGCTCTCCCTTCTTCATATTCCGCGGCTATGACGGGATCGGCTACCGGGATCGGGGCTGGTACATCATTCAGCTCCAGGGCGACCCGGCGGGTATAATTGCAAGGATTGAAGAGGAGATATCCCGGCTTCTGCGAAGGGGAGCGGGCTTGCAATCGTTCCGCCAGTTTCTTTGCCCAGGCTTCTTGCAGCCGGGCCCAATGGGCGTGGGTGGTTTCGTCCGTCAGCACGCGGCGCTGCGGACCGGCTGTTTCCACGGTGCGTTCCAGGTCTTCCAGGTCTGCGAGCAATTTATCGTCATCCAGGGTAGGCCGAGGAGTGACGGATCGGTGCAAGCCGGCCAGGGTGAAAACGGCATCCAGCCGCCGCCGCCACCGCCAGAAATGGGCAAAGCCGGAGATTGGGTCAGGCCGTTTCTGTTGTGTGACCCGATCGTCGAGATCATCAACGAAAAATTCGTCCGCTGCTTGGGGACCGATGTAATCACCTGCGACCACATCCGTGAAGTAGCGGTGGAGAGGCACAGATTCGCCGAAGACAGGGGCCAGTTCGGATAAGGACAATAGGTCCTCGTAGCACGGGGCGGGGGGAAGGACTTGATGCAGAAGAGTCAAGGTGGGAGCCGCATCGTTGGTGTACGCCTGATACATATGGTACACCAGGTTGAAGAAGGTCAGCGGATCATGGGCGGGCAGCGGTTCGCGGCAGAAGGCATCGACTGCTGTACCATCGGGGGCTGGCCAGTGCACCGCCGTGGAATACACCCGAGGGAGCGTCGCGCCAGGTTGGGGCCAGAGAATCGCATGGCGATAGCCCATGTGCTGCAACCAACCCGGAAGCAGGGGGTGATAAGCGCTGCGCTGCCGGGCATAGACGAGACTCCAAGTGCCGAGTAGCCGGCGGACCGTTTCCTGGGCCAACCGCAGATTCCAGAGCTGGGATTCTAAGGGGAGAAAGCTATCTTCGCGCTCCTGATACGCTCCGCAGCAGATGTCCACATACGACGGCAATTGATCAGGAAAGGCCGATCGCAAGGTCGCGAACCGTGCCGGTACCTCTTCCGCTAAGCGCTCCAGGGTGCTTCCCGCCGTTAGGACGCAAACGGGTAAGCGAGCTTGGAAGGCCTTCGGCCAATCAGCCTGCAACTGCTGGGGATCGAGTTGAATGCATTCCACCCACACCAGACGTTGGGGGTGAATTTGTTCCCGCGCCTGCTGCAATTTTTCGGCAGCGGCTCGCAAAGACGGTCGCGGATCGCCCCCTTCCAACAAACTCTGGACGGCTGCTGTCACGTCCTGCCAGAAGGCGGCTCCGTCGAGGAGTCGCACATGGTCCGAAGCCTCGTAAAGGGTGTCCAGCAGCAGATAGCCATAACCCAAACCGAAGAACAGGCGGACGGCATCGGCGGGGGCTTCTAGCAACGCCGGAGGGGAGCCAGCTTGATGGGCGGCGCTGAGAAGCCGGCTGAGGGTTTCCGAGCGGTCTGAGGTGGCCTCCAGGGCATAAGCCGGGGCCATTTCCACTCGCTGTTTCCAGTCGTCCGGCTGAAACAACTGAGGGCCTTTGGGTAACACATAAATAAAACCCGCCGAGGGAGTGTCGTGATCGTAGGAATTGGACGGTTGCGGAGGCTGGCTGGCATTCCACAACGCCGCAGGATGCCACATTACGATGTAGCCGTTGAGCCAGGCGGCGACCTCCTCCGCCTCAAGCTGCAAGGGGTACGAAGTGGGCAACCTCAATGCGGACAGCAGATGCAATTGGCGCTGAACCATACGGATTCTCAAGGACTCCTGACTGCCCAACTGGGAAACTCTACCGCCTCTTCATCCCATTATCCTACGACCTCTTTCCCAATCATTGTGCGGCATAACTTTTCGGTTGGACATGCCGTCGGCACACCCCGCTTTGTCGTCCGCTCCGAAGAAGTATCAGCCGGAGAGAACCCCTCCCCGTCAGCGGGCTCCGCGTTCCGTTCGTGCTGCCGCTTCGTTCCTGGGATGGCAGTCCTCGTCGGGCTATACGGACTGGAGGCGGTTGGGCGCGGATTTGGTGCCAAACGCGGCACTGTTAGGAAATCAGGTCGGTCCCCAACAGGAGGGGTGGTCTGAATGAGGATTTATCGGACTGTATGGCGGATTACCGGAGGGGTTGTTGATTCCGGCTAGACTTTTCAATTGTGAGTCGCCTGGACTTGCTATAAACTAACGGCAAAGAGTGGGAAGGGAGCGGACTTTTAGCGGACTTGTGCTCGTGGATTCTAAACCCTTCACCCAATACGATCGGGATTTGCTCAAGCGGTGCCTGCACAAGGAACCGGGAGCGTGGAATGATTTTGTCGATCGCTATCTGAGTCTGATTTATCACGTCATCAATTACACGGCCTATTTGCGGAGTGTGCGATTGGGTCCGGAAGATGTGGAGGATATAGCCGCGGATATCTTACTGCAACTCGTGGAGGAGAATTTCAAGATTCTGCGGCAATTCCGAGGCGAATCGAGTCTGGCCACCTACCTGACGGTGGTAGCCCGGCGGCTGTGTGTGCGTGAACTGGTCCGGCGGAAGAAGCGGCAGGAAGCCTTAGCACGCGGAGATGTCGTTGTCCCGCCCAGCGAGGTTGAGGGCGATCCGGCGGCTCAGAAGGGACTGGAGCGCCTGGAAGAGGTGGAATACCTTTTGAAACATCTCAAGGGGCGGGAACGGGAAATCGTCCGGCTCTATTATCTGGAAGGTCGGACGTACGAAGAAATCAGCATCGAAACAAACGTGCCCGTGAACACGATCGGGGTCGTGCTCTCACGTGCCCGCGAGAAGCTCCGCCGGCTGGCAAAGCGTTCCCCCTCTCCGGCTGCTGGTGCTGCCCAAAAGGAACCAACTGCCAGTCCCGCTCCTGTGCGCACCGTCAATCCTCCGGGGCAGAAGACTCTCCCCGACCCTCTCGCTGCGGCATCCAGCTCAAGCACCCCTGCCTCGTCTGCACCAGCTCAGGAATCCGCCACACCCTCTGCAACTCCGGCTAGCGAACCACCACCCACTCCACCGGCTTCATCGCAGGCTGAGCCTCCCGCTGCCACATCCAATTGACGGTGCTCTTGTAGCTCCAACTTGCAATGACAGGCATTACATCCTCCTTGCGATGCTAGGCATCACCTTTTGCGTGAACCCGAAGGGATGAAAGGCCGCCTTTAGGACTGCGATGGTGATGAAGGGGCATGTGGCCGAGATCAACATATGACCGGCTTGGTTACTGGAATGCCTCGATGGCGAGCGTCTTACTGATCTTTGGGGTTTTCTCCCGTCAAAATGAGGCGGAGGATTTGGGGCCGGCAGCGGAAACGGATCGGTTCCCGCCCGCTTAACCCCCGACAGACCGTCATAACAGTCCTGCCAGCTTGAAACACTCCGCTATCGAATCGCCGACTGTAAAGACTCGGCACAAAAATCGGCCCAATCACAGGCAAGCGGATTTGCCCGCCGTGAACGTGGCCGCATACCAACAGGTCGATCTGTTGCCGGATAGCCCAAGAGAAATTGTCCGGCGTGTGGCTCAGCCCCAAGCGGAAGGCGGCGTGTGCCGGAGGTTCATCTTGCTCCGCAGGAGCTGGAAGCCAAGGGCCTTCGTGACCAATGACTGCCAATGATTCGCCCCGTACGCTGATGAGTTGCCACTGAGACAATAGCACCTGGTATCCCGCCGCATGCAAGCAGGCGCGAATTTGGTCTGGACCGTGGGACACGTCATGATTGCCCAGAATCGCCAACTTGCCGTAGCGTGCAGCTATTGGTCCCAATAGCGGTACGATCCATTCCCGGTGGTCGTTGCGATCAACGTAGTCGCCAAGCAGGCATACCAGATCAGGGTAGGGACCTTGCAGCACGGTGGCGATCACTTGCTCGAACCAGCGCCGGCTGGGGGTACCGTGGAAGTGGAAATCGCTCAGGACCAGCAAGTGCAAACCGTGCAGGGTCGGGGGAAGGTGGGGCAACCGCAGGATTTGCTCTGTGATTTCTAGGCGAAAGATCTCGTTACCCGGCAATCGGGCGGCCCAACGCATGTAGCCATCCCCCACCAAGTCCTGAATGTGCTGTTTCCCGAAATCGTAATGCTGGCTCTGCTCTTTCTGAAGGCAAGGCGGCGGCCGGCGCACCACCCGCTTCCAGGTTACCCAGGGGAAAACCAGACCCCCCAGCACCAGGCAAGCGGCAGCATAAAGAGCGGCCACTGCTGCGCCAGGAGCTTTTTTGCCGAATGCTAGATACTCCCTCAGCCCGGTCCCAGTGCTGGTGTTGCAGCGGAAGTTCTGATAATGCTGGAACAATTCCGACTCACTCCAGAGGCTGTAACCGATCACGGCGGGGTATGCCGCGATGATGGCGGCGGTCGTGTAACGCCACAATCGCAGTAAGGATTTCGGCCACGGCCGCCCGTAGAAATGATTGAGCAGAGCGGTCCAGAGCACAGCATGGCCGATTCCAGCTACCAAGAGGAGCAAGCCTACGCATACCGACGGGGAAAAACTGTTCATCGTTCCGCTCGTCAGCTCTCTTCCGGTGATAGGCCAAAGTCGCGAATGGTGAACAGTGATCGCACATCGTAGCGTGCAAGAGTCTGGGCCGCTCCTTCCAGCCGATCGCAGATGGCCAGCACCCGGACCACATGTGCTCCCCGCCCTTCTACAGCCTCGATGGCCTGGGATACGCTTTTGCCCGTGGTGAGAACGTCTTCGAGCACTACGACCCGATCCCCCGCTTGCACCCGCCCTTCCAAGCGTTCCCGGCTGCCATGCTCTTTAGCTTGCTTGCGGACGAAAAAACCCTCCCGGCTTTGACCGCGCTGATGGTAAGCGAGCAGGACAGCCGCTGTCATGGGGATCGCTCCCACCTCCATGCCGCCGAAAGCTTGGCAATCCACGTCCGCACTGGCCTCATATAGGCATTCGCCAAGCAAAGCCAGCGCTTCCGAATGGAAGAGCACCTGTTTCGAGTTGATGTAGTACCGGCTTTTCCGCCCGGATGCTAGGGTGAAATCCCCAAACTGGAGGGCGCGTTGCTGAAACAACTCGCGCAACCGCTCATGAGCTGTCATCAATTGATCGCTCCCGTAAAAACGATTGCTCCCGAAAACACTTGCCCAACCAAGGCCTCGCAGGAGAAACGGCAGCCTCAGACCGATCATCGGACCGTGGGATATTGCCTCTCCCCCTTGCAATGGGACGATTTCTCCTGCACCATGATGGATGTACCGCGCCATGAGCTTGGGGACAATTGCTCCGCAGTCAGGAGCCAGTTTGCCAGGCTCTTCTTGTACCATGCAAGGGGAGGTAAATGCCATGTCGAACTTGCGTACCTATAGCGACGACGAAGTACGGGCGAAACTGGCCGAGTTAGGCTTGACCGAGTGGTATTTGGAGGATGGTTGGATTCGCCGCAAGTACAACACGGATGGGTGGCCGCAAACTCTGATGGCGGTCAATGCCATCGGCTTTCTCTGCGAGGCAGCCTGGCATCATGCCGATCTCGCTGTGACATGGGGGAAACTCTGGGTCAAACTCAAGACTCATGAGGCGGGAGGAATCACGGATCGTGATTTTGAACTGGCTCAAAAAATCGAGGAAGTCGTTCTCTGGCGGCCCAGCGGGGGCGCCCTGACGGGCAATCCCAAAAAGTTTGTCTTCAGTAAGTGAAAGTGTCTCCCCTTCCGGGGTGGTCGAGCTACAGGTTGGACCACCCATGCTTCCCATGGGAAGCCATAGCTTACTGGAGACTCCGCTCTCTGTAGAGAATCGCCAAGTTTTCCTAGCCTGAGTTTTAGGAGACTTCTACATGCAACTCGGCACAGGATTGCGTCGCCTGAGCAAGGCCGTTGTTGTGGCTCTCAGTAGCATCATGGCCGGCCTGATAGCCGCCCTGGGTTCAACCTTTACTTCAGGTATGTCCCAAGAGAAATCGCCAGAGTGGCAACAGGTGGTCGTCCGCTTGCCGCTTTCTCGTGAGGCTTCCGAGTCGATCCCGCGACTCGTTTACGGAGACGGTCAGAGTGTTCCGGCTCAAATTGTCCCTCCTGGGCTGGGGGATGACCCTTCTGGGACCGGCTTTGTCGTTTGTGTCATCCCACGGTGGAATGGTGCGGAGCCTCTGCGATTCGCGAAAGGACCGCCGTTGGCGGAGCCTTCTCAAGGGCAGTTCCGATTTGTCGAAAAGCCCCAGGAGACGCTCGATGTGATCTGGAAAGAGGGAGATACCGTCCGGCCTGTTCTCCAATATGTGTTCCGGCCACATGATCCGAACGATCATTACTTCACCTTCAAGCCGTTCCATCACGTCTATGATCCGGTGCAGGGAGCCACCGTGTTGACGAGCGGGGCGGTGAAGACAGCCAAGGAGGGATTATTCCCGCACCACCGGGGATTGTTTTTCGGCTACAACCGCATCAGTTATGGCAACGGCCAGACAGCGGATATCTGGCACGGCACCAACGGCGTCTTCAGCCAGCATGAGCGATTCCTGGAGCGGACGGCGGGACCGGTCCTGTCTCGCCATCGTGCGCGCATCGGCTGGTACGGCCGCGATGGTCAGATGTTTGCCCAAGAGGAACGGGAAGTTAGTGTATTTGTTGCAACTGGGGGTACTCTCATCGAGTGGTCCTCCCTCTTGACGACCAAACTGCCCAAAGTTCGCTTGGATGGCGATCCGCAACACGCAGGGTTTCATTTTCGGGCAGCTCAGGAGGTCGCCAGTAACGGTAAGCAGAATACGTACTATCTGCGGCCGGATGGTCGAGGCAAGGTCGGGGAGACGCGCAACTGGGATGCCAAGAAGCCTGATCCGCGGACGGTCGATCTGCCGTGGAATGCCATGAGTTTTGTCGTCGGCGGAAAACGATATACTGTTCTGCGGGTCGTTCATCCGGCCAATCCCCGCCCCAGCCGCGGAAGTGAGCGAGATTACGGCCGCTTCGGCGATTATTGCGAGTATGATCTGACGCCCGACAAGCCCTTACATCTGCGCTACCGCCTCTGGGTGCAAGCCGGGGAAATGACCGTGGAACAGTGCCAAGCTATAGCCGCAGCTTTCCGCACGCCTCCAGCCGCATCATGGGAAAGCCCTCGCTGAGTCGTTCTGGTCTGGGTCCACCCCCCTGTTGAAGCCGGGGAAGTCGGGCTGAATGTGCCCGGATGCCGGGCTCGTGGACGGCCCGTGGCCAAGGTTTGCCTGAAAAAAGCCGTGGTCTAGGGTAAGACATTCCGAGAGTGGTCCGCCACGGCATCGGATTCCCGGACGCTGTTGTAGCAGGGGATTGACAATTATTCGGAGTGGCAACGTTTTTTTCGATAGGGTCTTTGCATCACCGGTAGGAATTGCTACACTGTGGGCACCTGATCGACCGGATCGGAAGGTCGGTCCGGGGTCAGAGGATGTGGACCTGTTTCAGGAGGAAGCACCGTGAAGAAGTATCTGTTGAGCATGGCGGCAGTGTGTGGTTTGAGCGCACTGGCGTGGGCGGCGGACCCACCGGCAGGGAGTAACCCTCCCACGGCTCCATCTCCCTCACCGGCTGCGACAGCGCCGGCAGCGCCGACGGCCCCCACGGTTGTGACCACAACGGCACCGACTCGGCGCTTCGGCCTGCTGGCCCGGCTCCGGGAACGCCGCGCCACACGCATCGTGTACACGGCGCCGGTCACCACACCGTCTACCACTCCCAGCACCACGGTTCCCATGCCCATGCCCAAGCCGGGTGATGGCACCAGCAGTTCGAACAACAACAAAGTGGTGCCCGCGAGTGGCAGCACGCCGACCCCCAGCACCGACGCGGGAACCACAGTTGTCACCTCGGAACGCGTCGTACCGGTCCGCCGGATGGGTCTGCTCCAACGGCTGCGCTTGCGCCGCTAAGGGGAACGCGGGTTGCAGCATACTCATGACCAAGAGAATGCTGCACGTTCTATTCTCCCCTTTGTAAACCGGATGGCCTGGAATGCCTGAGCCGATCTGCAACGACGCGAGCGGATCGGCTTGTTTTTTTCGTTTAGCAACAGACACGTCCTGGCGGTTCATCACGCTTCCATTCCAGCAGGGATTGGGTTTTGACAATCGTCCATTCCTCAGGAAAGGTGTGAAAGCAGGACAAACTCAAACCTCTGCGGACGGGCTGGCTCTTAATGAGGCTCAGTGGTGCCAGGCTCAGCCGGTGGCGCGGTTGATAGTGGAATAACAATCCCTGGCTTATCCCTTCCGCGACGAGTTCTTCATGGAGGTGAGCGAACTGTTCCGGGGGGAGTTGCTCGCGCTGTACACAGCAGTGGTATCGCCAGACCGGGGTCAGATCGAAACTGCAGGTGCGTTCGCCTTCCACATGCTTATGGATCAATCGGCTTGTTTCCGGAAGTTCCATGTGGGTTTCGCCGAGCACTTCCTCCAGGCAGGCGTCTTCCAGCCTCCAGCTCAAAGAATGCCCGCTCGGTATGAGGCGTATTCCCAAGGTATATCCCGGACCCGTCACTTGTCGGTTTGCCACGATAGCAAATAGCTCCGGGTGCAAGACCCGTTGATACACGATGAAGCGGAGGGTTTTTACCGGTGGTCGTATCAAGACGCCCGCCATGAGTTCCAGATCACCTTCAAAGGTCCAGAGAGTTCGTGAAGCTGCCACCTTTCCACTCTTCAGTCCAGCAAGTTTTCCCAGGAATTTCAAGCTCTGTGTGGGAGTTTTGTCCTGACTTGGGAACATTCCTGGGTCAGTGGTACGTGGCAGACGTGGAAAACAAAACGGGGGTCAGGTTGCCCGTGACCCCCGTATGCCTGGCATCAAGCGGTTTTCAGCAGATAGGGTTATCAGTTTCTCGGGCGCACCAGGATGAAACGTTCCACCGTGGCATCGGCGGGCAGAACCAGAGCGCTCGGCTCTTCCTGTTTGGTTTGGGTCTTGGGAGCTTCCTTCTTCGGCTCCGTCTTAGGAGCTTCCTTCTTCGGCTCTGTGGGAGCGGGTTGGGGTGAAGCCGTGGCCCCGTGGCAACCGTGCCCCGCAATCGCCCCATGGCAGCCCGCTCCTCGCTTGCCGAACAGTCCGCCGCCGTGGCATCCCGCCCGATTGAACAACCCGCCTCCCTGGCATCCCGCCCGCTTGTTGAACAGTCCGCCGCCGTGGCATCCCGCCCGATTGAACAGCCCGCCGAAACATCCAGCCTTTGCCCCGTGGCAACCCGCGGCAGCGCCGTGACAACCCGCCGTCGCACCCTGGCAACCGCCCTTGTTCCCGAAGGCGGGGGTGTCGGGTGTCCCTGCCACAGCCAACATCAGCACCATACCGTACATTGCGATGCTCCTCCGAGGTGTGTGGACCTACGAGAGTCGGAGTCTTTGCGTCTTCCGCTGGCACACCCCCACAGCGTGCCCAGCTTCCGACTCCATCCCACGCTACGAATACCCCTCTCCACGTCCTCGCTGCTCCGGAACGGTAGGGTATTCGTTCATATCCTGAATCTAAGGACCGCCGTGGCCCCAGTCAACGGTAAAGTGGGAAGTCTAGGTGCGACAGGTGAAAATAGGGGACTGGCGGAAACGATTGCTAGGGTCTGCGCGATCCTAGCGGTCGAACCGGCTAGTCGGAAGCTACCGCCTGCAATGTGGTATCATGAACAGGCTCAAGCAAGACCCTGCGAGCATCCGAAGTGTTCTCTCTTGCGAAGCATTGGGTGTGAGTGTATCATATCCCCGGAAAGAAGACATAATTATCCTGTTTTCGTGAGTCGAGGCGGAAACTAGCGGACACTCCGGCCAACAGGTGTAAGAGGGAATGCGTTATGCTACCGTGCTGAGGCAGTCGATGGAATCAGATGGAGTCTTCCAGGCAGTCGAACAAGGTAGACTCCAGGATGTGGAGCATCATTCTCCGAGGCAGCGAGTCCAGTCATGGAACACGACACAGCGGCCGTCGCCAGTCTCCCTCGTTCTGCAGCGGAAGCTGTTCCTCCTTGGCCGATCCAATTAGTCGTGCGGCTGGCGGTTTTGGGTCTCTTCATCAATGGCATTGCCGCCGTGCTAGGGGGGATACATTACCTGGTGTCCTTTCCCCCTTGGCTGGACGGCGTGCGTGTCCTCCTGGTGTTGGCGGGGTGCATCCTGACTGGGGTGGCACTTTCCTGTCGTGCTGAACTGTGGTGGACCTGGGGCTTGGCGGCGGCAACGGCACTGGTCGGTTGGGTAGGCTTGCCGGAAACATGGGATTCATACCGCTTGGTATTGGGTGTCGCGGTGGCGGTAGCTCTGGGCGGGGCGTTGCTATTGGCGGTGCCCAAAACCTGGCGCTTGGCCGCCATTTCCCTGTATCTGCTCTTTCACTTCGGGGGCATTTTTCTGGCGACAACCTCGCCACATACTCATAACTATCCAGCCCCGATGGTCACCATTCAGTTATACACCCGCTTGTACCACCCGTACTTGCAGTTCATCTACATGCGGAACGCCTACCACTTTTACTCTCCCGAACCGGGTCCGGCGAGCCTGCTCGTGTTTCTGCTGCGCACCGACACGGGCCAACATGTCCAAGCGGTCGATCCGCAAACCGGCAATCCCTACGAGCGTAAAGTCTACAAGCATCAATGGGTGGTGATGCCCCGGCGGCCGGATGATGTGCGGGACCCGCTCGGACTGTCCTACTACCGGCGGTTATCCCTGACGGAACAATTGGCACGTGGCAGCCCTGGTGTGATCGTTCCCGAAATCTTCGAGAAGTCGGAAGTGCAAGCTCGGCGAATGACCCGCTTGGGCCTGATCCCCTTGCATCCGACGGAGCCGATCGGCTTGCAATATCGCTTGCCGAATTCCGATGTGATGCGCTACTTGCTTCCCTCTTATGCTTCGCATGTCATTCTGTATCACACTCCCGACGTTCAGACGGCAGCACGGACGACGGTGAAAATCTATCGCCTGGAACATCGGACCCTGCGCGTGGAGACGTTCGCAGCCCGCCAGCCAGATGGCAGCTATGCCAGCCCGTTCCATCCCACCACTTATTTGCCCTTTTTCATGGGGGAATTCGATGCGAATGGAGAGCTGATCCATCCCCAAGATGAACTGCTCAACTGGCTGGTTCCGGTGATGCCGCGAGAACCGCGACCCAATGATCCGGATGATCCGTTCCGGAAAACGTACCTGGATTACATGTCGGTGCATGCTTTGGACCTGACCCCGCAACAGGTGCTGCGCGCGGACGAATCGGCGGGGGAAGTCTTCAATTGGAGTCTGTTGCGATGAGTCAAGAGACACCCCAAGCGGCGGCTTCGGAGTCCGCTTTTCCCCCGGTGGGTATCGATGCCAAATTCACGGCTCCGGACGTGCAACCGCGTTCCCCGTGGCAACGCTGGCGGGATTTCTGGTTCTGCCCCGCGGACCCCACCACGCTGGCGTTCATCCGCATTAGCACCGGCTTGCTCGTGCTCTATATCCATCTGGCTTACAGTCTGGACTTGCAGGCGTTCTTCGGCGAACACGGTTGGTATGCCGCCCGCTTCATCAATCGGGAGCGCAAGGAATCGCCCATGGTGGTGACACCGTGGCTGGATCATTGGGAGGACAGCCAAGAGGGTTGGGCGCAGTTATCGGATTTCCCTCACCGACGCGCCGCTTTGATGCGCTTCCTGCGTTCCTTGCCAGCGGATGCCGCGCAGAGGCAACGTGATCTCGCCTATCTCCAGCGGATCTTCGCCTATCGTAATTCGGCGGATGTGCTCATTGCCCTCAATTATGTCCAATCGATGGCGACGGAGCGCGAGCTGGAACGGTATCTGACGGCCCTGCAAGGGGGCCAAGTGGAACTGAGCGAAGAAATCGTCATTGGCGCCCGGCCCAAAAGCTTCGGCAAGCAATACGAACCGCCCCCTGTTTTCGCCACCCTGTCTGCGGACGAAAAACGTCAATTGGCGCAAGAGATCCGCCATTTCTGGCACGCCCTGGCGCGGGTACCTTGGATCGATCCCAAACAGGAGCGGACTTACGTTATCAATCACTTCATGGAAGCCGGTCCGGTTATGCGCCAGGCCTTGCTCGAGTTCATGTTGACCCTGCCGGATGATGAACAACAACGCAACGCCCTTCTGGACTACTTGGAATACTGGAATGTGGACCCGCGCAAGGTCTATCGTCAAGGGCATGCCATCTTTTCGATGTGGTTCCATGTCACCGATCCGACGGCGATGGCATGCATCCATGGGGGGGTCTTGGTGCTGATCGCCTTGTTTACCGTCGGCTTGTTCACTCGGGTCACCTCGGTGCTGGTCTGGCTGGCCACGGTCAGCTACATCCACCGCACTCAGCAAATTCTCTTCGGCATGGACACCATGATGAACATCCTGCTGTTTTACTTGATGATCGGCAATTGCGGGGCGGCATTATCCCTGGATCGGCTGATTGCTCGGTATCGGGCCACACGGGCAGCCTTGCGGCGCGGAGGGCTGGATGCCGCGACCCGGGCTTTCTTGGCTTACCCTCCCCCTTCGGTGGCTGCCGGCTTCGCGCAAAGACTCATCCAAGTTCATTTCTGCTTCATCTACATGGCTGCCGGACTCTCCAAACTCAAAGGGGGAATGTGGTGGCATGGCCAGGCCTTTTGGGAAGTGCTCGTCAATCCGGAATTCACCCTCTTGCATTACAGTTGGTACGAGAACACCGTTCGCTGGCTGGTCTCCTTCAAACCGGTGTATCACGTCATGCTCGTTTCCGCGGTGTGGTTCACGCTCTTTGTCGAAATTGCCGGTCCGTTCTTGCTGTGGACCCGCTTGCGTTGGTTGATCATTTTCCTAGCGACCCTCATGCATGCCATCATCGCGGTACTGATGGGCCTGAACTTGTTCGAGCTGTTGATGATTGTGATGTTGCTGGCTTTCCTTCCGGATCGCGTCATCCGCGATCGCTTCCGGGGCGGTTCGGATTTGCCGCGATTCCGCTGGTGTTTCCATCTACCGCGGGATGCGGAATGCCGGACGGCTGCTTGGATTGCGGCGATCGATGTGGATAATCAGGTGCGCCTACAACCCGTCAGTGCGGAGCAGAAAACCCCCTACTTGCTCCGAGACCATGGCGAAATGTTACGGGAGCAGGAGGCGGTGCAGGTCTTGGCATCCTCACTCCGGCTCGCGCCGTTGCTTGTACCATTGTTGTGGCTTCCCGGCCTGCGTGGCTGGTTGACTCGCCGCCTGTTTCCCGCTTAGGCGACTACTGCCGCTACTTTCCAGAAACTCGACCCCTTCATGCCACTCTCGGGTAAATCTGGTTCCACTTGGGCCAATCAGCCCATCCCCCAAGCGACACCGGACATGCCAACTGATTCCGGCTGGCCCTTCCAACGCGAGCGGGATTCGCTTGGATTCGGGGTGGGTGGTCGTCCCTGGAAGTGGGGCCTAGTTGCTGAAAAATATGGATTCCTTACTGAAGAATCGCGGACCCCTTGAAGGCCTCTTGAGGGAATAAGCGGGCGGGTGGGAGGAGGAAAGTTTCAAGCTGACTGGGGAAAGCCGTCGATTCACCCTAGATAGGAAGGAGTAGGTGAGTGGGGACGGCGGAGGAGGCGCCGGAGTGGGACGACCGCTACTGCTGCTGGCCGTGTTCGGGGCTGCCGCCGTGGCGGTCTGGCCAGGGATTTACGCTCAAGATGACGGTCCTCCCCCTTACTACTGGCCGCACCGGACCGTTGGGATCCCGGTCAATGTGGACCAACTCCAACGCCTCCCCCAGCCCCCTACCTACCTCCAGTTGTACTACGCTGTTCAGCGCGGCACCTTTCAAAAGGGTCCACGCCTCCCGGTGAATCAACTTCAGCCCCTCGACGGCGGGAAACGGGGTTTCTTGTTCACGGCCGAGCGAGACGGAGATTTCGAGTTTACGGTTCAATTTGTTTATGCCGATGGCTCGACCAGTCCGCGGGTCGAAGAGCTAGCGCCTCAGCAACGGATTATCATCGACACCACACCGCCGGTGGTGCGCATCTTGGCTTTAGCGGATGGTGTGGAATGGCAGGCTACGGATGAGTATCTCGATCCGCGCGGGGTACAACTCCAGTGCCGCTGGCCAGGAACACGGGATTGGACCACCGTAACCGATCGGGCCATGCGAGCCACGGATCGGTATAACTGGCAACTGCCCGCGGGGAAGAGTCTCGAGGTGCGCGTCCTGGCCCGGGATCGGGCCGGTAACACCGGCGTGTCTCCAGTAGTACGCATTCCGCCGGAAGGAGCAGCTACGGCAGGGCTAATGCGGCCCCATCCCGCGCCGGACTGGCTCGGTGGCGGACGGACACTGCCCGCGCCCCGCATCGATTACGTCAATTCGCTCAAATTCGATGTTGAGTTCTCAATCCAACGGATGGGCCGCTCTGGGGTCCGCGCCGCCTACCTGTTTGTCCTGAAAAACACCGGTGGCTGGGAGTTTGCCAAAAAGGTGGATGTGCAATTGCGGCCTGGAGAGAAAGAGCCGATTCTGACGATTCCCTACGAGGCGGCGGGTGAGGGGACCTACGGCTTCTATGTCGTCCCGGAAAGCGGGGCCGGCAAGCGCGCCGACGACCCGCGGACCGATGACCCGCCGATGCTCTACGTCGTCGTGGATACTACCCCGCCTTATCTCAAGATCACCGGAGTCCAGGTTCGGCCTGGAAGCCGTGGTCCGTTGGTTGAAATTACTTGGGAGTGTGCCGACCCGAATCTCATGCCGCAGCCGGTCAGCTTGGAATGGTCGTTGGATCGTACAGCGGCCAAATGGAATGAGGTCAAATACCGCTTGGATAACTTGCCCAACAGCAGCGTGGGGCGGTACGTGTGGGAAATTCCCGATCCGCAGCTATGGAAGTTCTGGCTGCGCGCGCGGGCCGTGGACAAGGCAGCTAACACGACCGAATACATCTGGCCCGAAGAAGTGATTGTGGACTTGGAGAAGCCAGCCGCCACGATCCACAAGGTGCGTAGCAGTGGAAAGGGGGGCAGTGGCGGTTCCTCGGCGCCTCCTCCCACCGTGCCCCTCCCTCCAGGAGGAGAGCCAGCTCCAGGATCGCCTGCCTCGCCGCCGCCCCCGCCGCCTACACCGTCGGCGAATCAGCCTTCCCCCCCTATCCCCAGTGGTATGGGACTGCCGCCTCCGCCGCCTGCTGCTGCTTCTCCCCCTGATGTGCCCGCCGCAGCGCCCACCCCTCCGCCGTCAGCGCCTTCCGGCACCTGAGACCCAGGCGACCTTACCCTGCGATGTCCTCGGCCCCGGCGGGATTCCCCATTAGATACCATTACCGCTAGTTCGTCACTGGCGACCGGCTATAAGTCGCACGTCGCTGCTTCCAAAGCGAACCTTTTTCCCCCGGACACCTCTCTAAAGGTGTGGATGGACCAAAAGACATACCATCTGACAACGGATAGTATCGCTCATATCCGTTGAAGACTGACTAGCATGACGATTGTTGAAGGGAAGGGAGATGAGACTATGGTCCTGAGTCGACGCAATCCATTTGATGTGCTCTGGGAAGAGTTCAACCAGGTGCAAGATGAGTTTGCCCGGCTCTTCAATCGAGCGGCAAGTTGGGCTGTGACGGCGGCCAGTGGCCTGCCTATTTCCGTGTGGGAAGATGATAATGCTGTGTATGCCGAGGCGGATTTGCCCGGTGTGGACCCAGCCAAATTGGAAGTTACCGTCACCGAAGGCAATCGTCTAGCGATTCAAGGCGAACGGCCTGCACCGCAGATCGAGGGGGCAAGTTGGTTGCGCCAGGAACGTCCCTACGGCAAGTTCTACCGGGAAGTGGTGCTGCCGGCCCTCGTCGATCCAGACAAGGTGGAGGCTAAGTATGAATTGGGAGTGCTGCGGCTGACACTCCCGAAGCATGAAGCGGCCAAGCCTCGCAAGATTGTGGTGCAGGGCTGAACCTTTCCGAGGCCAATGAGGCCGTGGCAGTAGGAAAAGTTCACTTAACGCCGCGGCCATCCATTCTCTTGATCCGTGGAGTGCTCGAGCGTTTTCCCTTGGGGAAAAGGAGGAGAAACTATGTCTCAAATCGTGCATGATTCGACACCAACGACCCCAGCGGTGCCTGCAGCAGAGCGTAGTGTTACTCTCGTTCCGCGTGTAGACATTTTGGAGACAGAAAACGAATATCTCGTGCTGGCGGACATGCCGGGTGTATCCCCCCAGGATATGGACATCCGTTTCGACAAGGGGGAGCTGACGGTGGTCGGGCGCCGCCCTGCAGGCCGTAACTACGAGGCCAGCTCCTATCAGCGGAGTTTCCAGGTGGCGGACACTATCGCGGCTGACAAAATCACCGCGGAGCTGAAAGCGGGGGTTTTGACCATCCATCTTCCGAAGGTCGAAGCTGTCAAACCGCGGCGGATCACCGTCACCGGCTGAAGCACCAAATAAACCATCGAGAACGCCCACCATCCGGCAGGGAGCACTCCGAACAAGGTCTCACGGGAAAGACACAGGAAGAGTGCTCCCACCGTCCACCCCTGAAAGCCCGGGTATTTGCCCGGTCTTTTTTTTTGCTTGGTACGGCAGGATCCTAAACCCTCAAAGTGTGAGGCAAGGGGGTGTGCGGGTAAAATGAGTGGCAAGGCGAACCATCGCGGCGGCTTGACCGTAATAGCGGCAGCATCTAGCGTGATTTTGGGATGTGACAGATCGGGCAACTCGCGGGATGAGGAGAACTCGTGAAACGAACATCGCCGCCTCCTCCGGAGTCACAAGCATCACCTCCGGTTGCTGATACCCCTCCTCAACAAGTGCCTACCGCTGTAGGATCGGATCGCCGTGCCGTTCCGGCAGCTTCGAGTCACCAAGGACCAAGGTGGTTTCACCTCGTCGATCATCTTTTGGTGGTGCTGGTGGTGGTGCTAGTTTTTTTCTTGGCTTCGTTTCCCGCTCGCAATTCCGATGTTTGGCTGCATTTGGCGTCGGGCAAGCGGATTCTAACCGGTGAGTATTTTCCAGGGGGTCATGATCCCTTCAGTTATTCTGCCGCCGATCGTGTTTGGGTGCACCATTGCTGGCTTTTTGACATCATAGCCTATCTGACTTACTCCGTTCACCAATATGGGCTGGTACTTTTCAAGGCGGTGCTGATTACCGCGGCCTTTGGTTTGCTGCTGTTGTTGCGTCGTCCGGGGTTTGCCCTGTGGCCGTGGAGTGTATGCTTGGCCGTGGCGGCTTTGGCGGCAGCTCCTCAATTCGTATTCCGTTCCAGCGTCGTTTCCCTGCTGTTTCTCAGCTTGACTCTCGTTCTGCTCTTACGGGGGAGTCCACTCCTCGCTCGCCCTTGGCGCTGGGTTGTAGCAGTGGCGGCGATCTTCTGGCTGTGGGCTATGTGTGATCAATGGTTTTTCCTCGGTCCTTTCGCGCTCTTATTGACCCTGCTGGGAGAAACGATCCAACGGTATTGGCAGCAGAAGAAATCCTCGGCATCAGGGACCAATGCGTCTTCGGAAACCCCGGCGCTGCCAGCGGAAGAGGCCAACGATGCTCTGGGACCGCTCCCTCCTCGCCCTGTTTTGGTAAGAGCGTTGATTCTGGGAGTGGCGGCTTGTATCCTCACGCCGTTGCATGTGCGGATTTGGGAGCTACCGGTGGAATTGACCGGGGCGGCTGTCCAGGACCCCCGGCTGGAGCAGTTGTTTCTAGGACCACTCGATCGCGTCTATTACAGTAGCCCCTCCTTCGGGAGAAACCTCAATGGCTTAGCTTACGCGATCTTACTGCTCGGCGGGGGTGCTCTGCTGGCTTTTGGGGTGGGCCGGTTGCAACTCGCTCATGTCGCTTTGTGGTTAGGCATGGCCGCCTTGAGTTTGCAGTCTCTCTCCGCGATTCCCTTTTTCGCCCTGGTGGCGGTGCCACTAATGGCGGCTCAACTCAACCAGTTATCGAACCGAGTACAATGGACCGGCTGGAACGAGGTGCGCTCCCGCTTGTTGTTTCTGGGCTCCGTGTTGGGCCGCTGGCTAAGTCTGGCCGCCTTGCTCCTCGCTTTGGCTTGTGCCTGGCCGGGTTGGTTGCATCCCGCACCGGGACATCCCTCGGCGCGCCGCCACGTGGGTTGGACCGTTGACCCCGACCCGGCTTTGGTTCGAGCTGCCCAACGCCTGCAACAGTGGCGGGAAGAGGGCAAGTTGCCTCCGGAAGCCCGCGGTTTCTTGGCTTCCCCGGAACTGGCCAACTACTGCGCCTGGTTTGCACCAGCGGAGAAGGTGTTCATTAACAGCCGCTACACCCACCACAAGCCGGAATTGTCGGTGCTAGGCGCAGTCCGCGGAGCCTTGGGTTTGCACTTGCGGGGTGAATCGCCGGGCAGTGATGAATTGGTCCGCCAACTGGCCCCCTGGAAGGTGGAATACCTGGGAGTGCACTTTACGGTGATCGAATCCCGCCGCCAACCGGAATTGACTGCCCTCGTGCAGCAACTTCTTTGGCAAGATGAGGAGCATTTCTCCCTGTGGTACCTGGATGGCCGCACGACACTGGGCGGCTGGCGTGAACGGGCGGGGCGCGAACAACCTGCTTTTCACCAACTGAAGCTGAATGTCGTGGAGCTAGCCTTTGGCGAGAAGGTGCCCCGGCTTCCCCCCCTTGCCGTGCAGCCAATTCCCCCGCGCTTGGGATGGGAGGCGGACTTTGTGCGGTACCCGCGCTGGCCTTCGCCGGCCATCGATGAGGCACTAGGCTGGGCGCAATATAGCCGCCTTCTGGAAGTGCAACACCAACAACACCTGCTGGCGATCCAGATGACTCTGCAAGCCGCGGACCACGTTCTGGGCGGCAGCGGTCTCCTTTTGCACGTGACGCCAACCTGGCCTGCCAGCGCGGAGCAACTGGCGGTTCCTTTCTTGGCTTTGCGAGCGGCCCGGCGTGCTCAGGCGGATGACCCGAATGACCCGGATTGCTATGCCGTTCTGGCTGAAGCCCTTTCTCTCCCCCGTCTGCCATTATCCATCGATGAACGCAGCGTCGCACGGGTGACAGCTCTCAGGCAGTGCTTGGCCCGGATGCCGCCGCCCTCCGAGTACGCCTTTGGGATCTATCACGCTCATCCGACCAAGATCGCGGCCCAATTGGCGAGTCTGTATCTGGGGGAACGCCAAGCAGCAGGGTACTTCACCGGCCTGCCGGTCAATCTGCCGGCGTTCCATGTGCTTCGGCGGATCGGAGCTACGGGAGCAGCCATCATTCGCGGAGGACAAGTCGCGGAACGTTCTCCCACCGTCACCTTACTGCCGATGGACTTAGCGCGGGACGCCCTCCGCTTGGCCCAAAGCTATTTGGATCAAGATGAGCGGGCTTTCGGAGAGCAAACCCCCAAGATCGCGCAGGAACTGGCCGGATTTCTCAAACAGGTCGAAGACGACACCCAACGTTTGGAAAATCTTTACGAGCGGGAAAAACTCCGCTTGCCTGCCCAAGGTCAAGTCGCGTTAGCACAGTTGGTTTTGGCCCTGCGCCACAATCTTGTGGGCGAGGCGTTACGACTGCTGGAAGATACACAATGGCAAACGTCAGCGGATTTGAAAGAGGCGGCAGCGGAAATCGAGTTTGCCCGCCTCGTGCTCTTGGTGGCGGTCGGACGCCTGGAAGATGCTGCTGCCCTTCTGGAAGCAGCGCCGAACCGTTACGAGGGAGTGGTTTCCTTGCGCGAGCCGGCCCGTTGGTTACGCTATCAAATGGCCGTCCTCACGGGTGACTACGAGGAAGCCGGCGCCATTCTCGAAGATTTCGCCGCCATGAATATCGGTCAGGATCCCCCTTTGCCGAAGCGTGGCGAAATCCTGGGGCAGTTTCCGGGCATTCCCTGGATTACTCGTCCCGATGGCCAGCCCTTTCCATATGGTCTCATTGAAATGCAGGGTTTGACCGCCTGGCTGCGACCTCATCTGCTGGACAGACTGGTGCAGGGCCAATTGCTCAGTGCACTCCAGGCGCCATACGATCATTATCGGCAACAGTTGATTCTGCGGCGTGTTTCGGATGCGGAGTATTTTTGGCGGCGGGGCTACTTATATCTGGTCCAAGGGGATATACTTAGGGCGCGTCACTGTCTGGAGCAGGCACGGCGTCCGGGTGTGCCGCAGTGGAATGTTCCGGAGTACAGCCAGACGACAGCCGACGAATACCGCCGCCTGCTAAAACGCATCCGGCATCCCTAGACCGCAACGTCGCGGGTGCCCTTCGTTGGTCTCCGGAATCTCCTCTTTCTCACACGGAGGGTTATTCTCATGCGCAGCTACTGGAAGGTCGCCGGCGTCCAAATGAATTGCCGCTTAGGCGACAAAGCCTTCAATGTCGCGGAAGTCTGCCGAAAGTTGCGGGAAGCTGCCCATGGCGGCGCCCATTTAGTCGTCTTTCCCGAATGTTGCCTGACTGGCTACGGCTTCGACTCGCGGGAAGCCATTCGCCAAGTCGCCGAGCCGCTCCCCGGACCGAGCACCGAGATCATCGCGCGGGAGTGCCGCCGCCATCACGTCTGGGCGGTTGTAGGATTGTTTGAAAGCACGGAGCAAGGACAGCTTTTCAACGCCGCCGCTCTGATTGGCCCCGAAGGCTTCGCCGCTTCTTACCGTAAGATCCATCTGCCCTGTGTGGGTGCCGATCGCTTTACCGATCCTGGCGACCGCCCCTTTGCGGTCCACGATCTCGGCGGCTTGCGTTTGGGTATCAACATCTGTTTTGATGGCAGCTTTCCCGAATCGGCCCGCATCCTCACCCTGTTGGGAGCCGACCTGATCGTGCTGCCGACCAATTGGGCCTCTAATGCCCGGCGGATGGCGGAGTTGGTCGCTTCGGCACGCGCCTGGGAAAATCACGTGTACTATTTGGCAGTCAATCGCGTCGGAGATGAAGCGGGGTTCCATTACATCGGCCTCAGTTCCGCGGCGGATTATATGGGCAACCTGTTGTATTTCGCCCCGCCGGATGTGGAAGAGATTTTCACCATCGATGTCTATCCCGCCGAGGCCGCCAACAAACGTGTCGTCCATTGCCACGGCGTCTATGAAATTGATCGCGTCAATTGGCGACGGCCCGAAATGTACGCTCCGCTCGTTGAACCAATGAGCCTACCCTTTCGGGGCCACTATAACCTGGAACGGAAAGCCCCGGCTGGGCGAACAGCCTCCCCCCAACCGGCGGCTGTTTCCTGAAGCGTCGTCTCTGGCTTATCGGCAATCGATGGATTCTGCCCTTCGCTTGATAGCAAGGTTGCTTTTCTGTAAGGAACGTGTCTGCTCCTCCTCCGATGGCCAGGGTTGCCTGGAACGGAGGAGATGGGAAGAACCGCTCGCTTCACGAGCTGCGCTGGTCCTCGTGGACCTGATCAGGGATGGTCATCGATGCGCCGTTCACGGAGATACTTGATGCGGCAGCCTGCGGCGGCACTGGTTTCGGCCACGGGGACGGGTTGACCGGCGAGCACGGCTTCCACGGCATCAATCAGGTACTGTCGCTGCGGTGTTCCAGGGGGTGCACGGTCATCGATGGCCCCAGTATAAACAATCCGCCGTTGGCGATCCAGCACGAAAACCTCCGGCGTGAAGACGGCACCATATTTGCGGGCAATCTGCTGGCTCGGATCATAAAGATAGGGGAAGTTGAAACCGCGTTTTTCCGCCCGCTGCCGCATGGCCGGCAAGGCATCTTCGCTCCCCGTGTTGACATTGATGGCCACGAGAGCGACCCGCGCTTTTTCCCCCTGCGTGTAGCGTTGGGCGAACGCTTTGAGTCGGTCCTCATAGGCCGCCGCGACTGGACAGCTATTGCAGGTGAACACCACCACGACCACCTCTTTGTCCTTCAAGTCGGCCAGAGCATGTTTGCGGCCATCGGTCCCTTCCAGGCCTTCCCAAGCGGGTGCGGCATCGCCGGGGGAAAGCACCTTGTTGTATTTCCCCGGTTTGTGGGCGCCGGACGCCGCTTCTGACGCCATCAGTGATACCGTTCCCCCAACGAGGGCGAGAAGTGACACCCAGGAGCGTGTTGCGAACATCGTTCACCTCAATACATGCCAGGGGAGACACTCTGCGAACAGCATCGGGACAACGGTGGCTACCTCCGACACGAGCTGTGTCACTGGCCTGGCGGACTAGTGATATAGAATACAAAGCAATAGGGAGATCGTGATGTGGTACCGTGTTTTTGGCTTGTCGGATGTGGAAGTGTCGCCCGTGGCGCTTGCGGAACATCTCCATGCCACGGGATTGCCAGTAGAGCCGCATTTTCGTGGAGATGAGTGGGGGTGGACGAGCGGGGAACTGCGTCTGCCAGGAGCAGGCACGCCCATTTATCTGAACCGCTATCTGACAGCGGTGGATGACCTCCGCCATGAGCTCAATGCTTACGCCGCCGAATTGGAGACCTGCGACTACCATCCCAATCATCGCCGCCTCATGGAACATGCCATTCAGACGCAGCAATTGATCGTCCTCCGCCGTCCTGCTGATGCGTCCGACGAAGCCACGGTGCTAGCTACCTTGGAACGGGCCTGCCAGTTTCTGGCGGAACAGACCCAAGGTGTGTATCAGATCGATGGGCGCGGCTGGTTCGCCGCTAACGGGGAATTGTTGCTGCCCGAATACTAGACGCAGTCGTTATTCACCCGCAACCGGACCGCCGAGGTAGATCCCGCTGGATGAGGCGGCCTAGATCGGTGGCAAGTCAATCCGCCGCTTCGTAATCCACGGCATCGAGGAGGTGTCCCAGTTTATCCCGTTTCGTGGCCAGATAGTGGCGATTGTGAACCCCCGGCGGGATGAGGATGGGAACACGTTCAACGATCCGCAGTCCATATCCTTCCAGCCCGATGACTTTGCGGGGGTTGTTGGTGAGCAAGCGGATGTCCCGCACGCCCAGATCATGGAGGATTTGCGCACCGATGCCGAAGTGCCGCAAGTCCGGGGCGAAGCCGAGGCGGCGGTTGGCTTCGACTGTGTCCAATCCCTCCTCCTGTTGCAGCTTGTAGGCCCGGAGTTTGTTGAGCAGTCCGATGCCGCGCCCTTCCTGCCGCATGTAAACGATGACGCCCCGGCCTGCTTCCGCGATCTGCTTCATGGCCGATGTCAATTGCGCTCCGCAGTCGCATTTGGTCGAGTGCAGGGCATCTCCTGTCAAGCATTCGCTGTGCATGCGGACCAGTACCGCTTCCTCCTGAACAGGAACGACGCCGGGAGCGGTTTCCCGTCCAATGCCGCCGAGGGTCAGTGCCAGGTGCGGCTCAGGGTCCACCAATGAGGAATAGACAATCAGGTCGAAGATGGCGAACTCGGTAGGGAGTTGCAAGGCAATTTCCCGCTTGATGAGTTTCTCGCGCCGCCGACGGTATTCGATCAAGTCGGCAATGGTACACAACTTGAGGTGGTGTCGCTGGCAGAACTGCTGCAAATCTGGGAGGCGGGCCATCGTACCATCTTCATTGAGGATTTCGCAGATGACCGCCACCTCACGCAGACCCGCCAGCCGGCACAGATCGACGCTGCCTTCTGTATGGCCAGCGCGGACGAGAACTCCGCCGGGCCGGGCGATTAGGCCGTCCATATGGCCCTTATCGCGTACCAGGTCCTGCGGCCCGCTATGGGGATCGGCACACACCTGAATGGTCCGGCAGCGATCATATGCCGAAATGCCGGTCGTGATGCCGTGGCGGGCATCGAAATTGTGCGTGAACGGCGTGGCGGAAGGGTCCAGGTTCACGCCGGGCAACAGCTCCAAGCCGAGACGGTCGGCGTTCGCTTTGGACATCGCTACACAGAGCCGGCCGCATGCATTGCGGATCATGAAGTTGACAGCCTGCGGGGTGACTTTCTCTGCCGCCATCACCAAGTCGCCTTCGTTTTCCCGCTGCTCGTCATCAACAAGTACGATCATGCGTCCGGCTCGGAGTTCCTCGAGCGCCTCTTCGATCGTGGCAAAACCTGAAGTGTGTGTCATAGATGGCATCCCAAATAGCTTCGGGAAGGACAGAACAGGTGGAAAGCCCACGGTGTTCCTCCCTTGCCACCATTGTAGGCTTACGGCGCGAGACGAAGCGGCACCTTGCATTCCTCAGGCGAAGGGAGACAACCTATAAAACCGCTCAGCACCCTGGAAAAAGACAGGGGGCAGGGCGGTGTCATATCTTCCAAGGTTGTGTGGAGGAGCAATCGTATTCCCGTGAGGAGCAATCGTAGACACGCTTTGGATACCAGCGATCAGGGTGCGTCCGGAATCGGCTCACCTGGCATGGCGCGACTGGGCATGATCCGATACAGATCGCTTTCCAGGCGGGCGATGCGCCAGTGGAAGTCTTGGGAGAAGAATTCTGTGGGCGAGGCGAAGGCTTCCTGGCCGGGCCGGGCAGAATCACGAGCTTGTTGCAGTTGTTGCAACAGGTTTTTGTCCCGGCTGACCACGACCAAGCGCCCGCGGGCGGCGGCCATCGCTGCTGCACCGGCACCAGGGAAGGGCAGCTCGCAGGGTACGTGGACTTCCACGCGGTCGGGATATACCAGAAGGATGTCCTGCGTGTCTGGGCTGTTACGCAGACGCGATTGGGGGGGTAATAGTCCATAGCTGAGCCAGATGGTTCGGAAGAGCGTTTTTTGCTCTGGTGAAGGGATGCCCTCGTTGGGCAGGGTCAGAAACTTGTCTTGGAAAAACTGGGTTGATTCGGCGGTGATAAATGGAAGGGGGCCGCTTGCTCCGCCCGTGAGAGCCTGCCGGGCCAAGGTGTGGATGGCTTGTTGCTCCCAGAAGGCAGCCTGTTCCAGCGGTGCTATGGTGCGCTGGTAGAGATAATGTTGGACATGGGGTCCTTGGGAGCTGGCGGTGATGAATTGGCGGCCAAATTGTCCCCCCGAGGCTTCCAGAGCGGCGAGCATGGCGCCGTAGCGGGTGTATTGGACCTTGTCCCGGATGATAAAGCCATTGGCGGGAATGACCACGGCCCATTGCCGTCCAGCCGCGGCCTCCGCAGCGGTGGTCGGTTCGATTCCCTTGACTGGGATACTCAGGGGAAATACGCCTTCGGGACAAGTTAAGGTCGCGCCGAATTCGCACTCCACGCCCCACGGCCGGGAAGACCAGTTCCGCACGCTGGTGACCGTCACTTGACACTGACCCCGGTTGCGGTTGCACACGCGGACCAGATCACTTTGCCGGAACTGGGTGTACGGGTCCCGGAACTCGCTGCGTAGTTGCTGGGTGTTTTCCGGGCGCAGCCCGCTGCGTCGCCCAGGTTCCAACGTGCGGATGAAGGCCCGATTGAGGCTGACCTCGGCATCCCCCTCCGCGCTGGTCAACTGCCCCAGCCAGCGTTGGATTTCCGCCTCTCCATCCCGGCGGATCGAGTAGTCGATGGCAAAGAGATATGCGGCATAAACCAAGCCGCCGACCACGGCTACCCACCAGGACGCATTGACCAGATCTACACCGTAAAGCAGTCCGGTACGGGTGCCCTCGGAGTTCTGGATCAATCGTCGGGCTGCGAAGCTGAGCACGATAGCAATCGCAGGCAGAACCAATAGCTCCGGCAGCACCAGCGGGCGGCGGGTAGTGAACGCCGTGTAGGCGGCAAACAGCAGGGTAAAAACGAAGGCCGCGGCCACTAAGGCTGCCGCCACCGCCATCCACGATACCGGGACATAATCCGAAGTGTCGGTGGTCGCCGGTAAACTCGGCGTCGGAGTGGTGAGAGTGGTCGGCGGAGTCGGTGAGTCCATATTCGTTTTACTCCTGTCGCTGGACAGCAGCTATCTTTTTCTCCATGGGCGGATATTCCCGCACAGGCAGGGTGGGTTGTTTGATTCTACGGTCAGGCTTGCTGTCCGGTTCAAGCAGGGGGGATTGATCCCACTTGTTCCAATCGAGCATACGCGGTCGAGCAGGCCACTAAAAGGCCTGACGATTTCAGCGTTGCTAGAGGAAACGTTCCCCTCAAAGCCTGCCTATTAGCGGCCGAGGCGTGCTTCGCCCCGGACGGGAATGCGGATCCGTTGGGGTCGCGGCCCCTGGATTTCCAGAACCACGATCCCGTTGAGGCGGCCCGCTTCCACTTCGGGTTCCTCAGTGCGGCTGGGCACCCGCAGTTTCAGTTCGTAGCACCCGCGATCCCCTCGCGCCGGCAATCGCTGAAGCTGCACTTGCAAATACCGCGGACTGCGCTCGCTGGGAACCTCGACCAGTACCATATCCGGGCGTTCGGTAAACACGTAAACCGTGTGCGGTCCGACACCCCGCAGCAAAGGGAAAGGTCCCAAATTGATGTCGCTGGCGTTTTCGTCGAGCCAAACTTGCCCGCGCACAACGCCGCTGAGCCGGACACCCCGTTCTAACGCTCCCGGAGCGGCGAACCAGATTTCCCGCACCAACTGGCCAATATCGATCCGCTGGCCTCCGACACTCGGCTGAATCAGCACGGGGTAACGATAGGCGGCGGTGACGCGGATTGGCCGCTTCTGCTCGGCCATGAGCCGCTGGCGAAACGCGGACATTTCTTCGGCGCTCAGCGGTTGCGGCGGCCCGACGCTTACGAAGGGTCCCGGTGTGCCTGGAAGGCCTCGCGGCAGGCGAATGTCCACACTCGGCGGCACAAACACCTGGGCCGAAGTTGCATCGGCGGAGAACCCCCGTGTGCTGGAATAGACAATCAAGTCATACTGCTTCGGAGGCGACTCTTCCCTCAATTCCCCAATCGACAAGGTGGCCGGGCTGACCTCGAAGGGATTAACTCCTTCAAAGTGAATGATGAATGTGTTGTAGCTGAACTGGTTGGACCCTTCCAGCAGGGTAATGAAGTTGGCGCGGAGCGGTTCGCGGGCACCGTAGGTTTCTACCAGAAACTGCAATTCCAGGATGCCCCACTGCGGGGACCAGCCGTCGGGATTGTTCGCGGCGGGCATGCGAAAGGTGGCATGGGGTTCATCCCGGAACCGATAGGCTTGCCAGCTACTTGGCTGCTCTAAGTAGGCTCCCAAGCGGGCGGCTGGCCCCGCTTGTCCCAACGGCAACAAGTTGACGCCGAACTGAGGCAGGATCGCCGCCGCTTGCATTTGCAGCATCTTTTGGGTCAGCTCCCTGGGCAAGACGGCGAAGCGTCCTCCGCTGCACGACATGCAACTGACACGTTCCAATTGCAACAGCGCGGCTTGATTGTGCCGGTTTTCACACCAGAAACTGGCGCTGTGGACCTGCGACCCCACTTCAAAAAAGCCGGGGAAAATCCGGTCCTGGAGGTTGAAACGGGAGCGATCCTCGGCATCGCGCGCGGCAAACGCGGAGGGCGCCAACAAGTACAACCCCCGGTACGCCGCCTCTTCCGTTGGTGGGTCCCACCGCCGCTCTGAGGAGAAGAACCGCAGGGGTGGCTCGCCGCTTCCTGCCGTAACTGGTGAGACGCTCTCTTTTTCTTCCTCAATGCGTGGGGAATACTGGGCAAAAAACGTGATGCCGAAGACCACGCTTGTTAGCACCGCCAGGGGAACTGCCACCCGTAGCATGGCGCGCAGTCGGGTGCCCAGCGATGCTGTGTCCCCGGTGGTTGCTTGCTTGTTCATGACCTGCTCTCGCGGTCCTGGATGTTGTGCACCTTACACGGAACTATCGGCCTGCCAACCCATTTATTCTACGACATCCCGCTCAGCGGCGTTCGCAGGGTTGCTTGAAACGGAGCACGTGGCTATGCCGAAGTTGAGAAAGGCCACACTCGAACCTCTTTCCGTCCGGCAGGCCAAAAAGTTTGAGGCGATCGCAAGGGGAGCTTGGCGGAACGATCATATCGAGAGGTGGAGAAATGTGACCTCCAGAGGCCGGCTGCACCGAAATAGCAGGCTAAGGGTCTCCTTGGGACGTGCGAATGTTTTACTTTCTCAGAGGCCGCCCTTGAGCGTCAATAGGACCTACCGCGACGATGATCAGCCGCTGGGGATCGAGATATTTTCGCGCCACAGCTTGAACGTCTGCTGGGGTCACTTGAGCTACCTCCCGGCGGAAGGTGTCCGGATAATCCTTGCCAAGATTGTAGCGTTCGATGGCTAAGAGTTGGGCTGCCAGGTCTTGCCGCGTAGCGAAACGAAACGGCATGCTTCCGAGCAGGTATTTCTTGGCGTCTTCGACTTCCTGTGCCGTCGGCGGTTCCTCGCGGATGCGCTCAATTTCCCGGATGAAGCTGCGTTGGACATCAAGGAAGCTTTTCGCAAATGTGCCGATGTAACCGCTGAAAGTGCCGGGTTGCTTGCCAGCGTTCCCCGTGATGGTGGCACGGACCGTGTAGGCTAGGCCCATCCGGTCACGCAGGGTGGCCGAGAGCCGATCCGTAAAACCGGGGCCTGTGCCCAGAACGTTATCCATGACCAGAAGCTTATAGTAATCGGGGTTATTGCGAGTGATCCCCAAGTGGCCGATGAAAACATGGACCTGGGCTGCCTTCGGGTCCGAAACGATTTGCACTTCGCGGGAAGTAATCGGTGGGGATGGCAACTGGAGAGGTTGAGCGGGCAGTGGCTTCCACGCGCGGGTCAATTCTTCAATCTTCCGCAGCATGATGGCAGAGTCGAAGTCCCCTACGGCCACCACCGTGGTGACATTCGGAGCGAAGGTGGCGGCATGGAAGGCCTTGCAATCTTGGGGTGTCAGTTTCTCGACCGTCGCTCGGCTTCCCAATTCTGGACGTGCCAAAGGATGCGCCCCATAGATTTTCTGCCGGAACAGGTGCAATCCTCGCTGGAAGGGTTGGGTGGCCAGGTCTTCGAGGCGGGACAACTGCCGGGCTTGGGCACGCTGGAAGGCTTCCGCGGGAAAGGTCGGTTGGGTCAAGCACTCGAAGAGGAGAGACAGGCCCGTGTCCAAGTCGGGCCGCAGCACTTGGAATCCTCCGCCGCTGGCGTGCATGTGGAGGCTGCCGCCAGCATTTTCGATCAACTCCGCAATCTGTGGGCCGGTGTAACGCTGGGTTCCTTCGTCGAGCAAGTCTCCCATGAGGGCAGCCACCCCGGCTTTGTCCGCAGGTTCCCGGAGTCGCACATCCGCCACTTCGGCCTCAACAATGACCATGGGAAGGCGGTGATCTTCCCATAACCAGACCACCAGGCCATTGGGCAGGACATGCCGCTGGGCCGCTTGCAAGGAGAACTGATGGCCGTTTGCCGCAGGGGCAGCCGCTGGATTACGCGTGGGACGCTGGGCGGGTGTCAGGACCTGCTCCCCAGGGAATGATCGCTGGAATCCTCCCTGCCGGTGTGGTGGCGGAGAGCCGCCCGTCTTCTTCTCCTCGGCGGGCGGCACGGACCAAACGATGCATGCTTGGCGGCGCTGCAGATACTGTCGTGCCACACGCTGGATGTCTCGCGGCTGTACTTGCAAGAGCCGCTCTAGATATGTCGTGTAGAAGCGCGGGACATCGTCCCCGCCGGGGTAGCACGCGGCACGCGCGATCGCATTCGCCAAATTGTGCACATCATCAGCGGCAAAGATGAAATGAGCGAGCACTTGGCGCCGGGCACGCGCGAGTTCCGCCGGGCTGACCTCTTCTTCGCCAAGGCGCTCCAGTTCCCGCAGCACCAACTCCTCGGCCCGCTGCCGATCCTTCCCTTGGAGCAAGTCCAGTTGAATGGCGAACCAGCCGGGATAGCGGCCTGCGTAATTGCCGGTCCGCACGGAGGCCGCCAGCCGCTCCTGTTCCACCAGCAGGCGGTATAATCGGGACGTCCGCCCACCCGAAAGAATGTTGTCCACCAAATCCAGCACTACATCTTCGAGTGTGCCCACTGCCACGGTGTTGAAACCCATCAGCATTCGTGGCGCGTCGAATTTGGAGGGAAACTCGTGGCGGGTGGGACCGGAGCGTTCCGGATAAAAGCGGGGCGTCTTGCGCGGCGGCAGTTCCCCCTTGGGCAAGGGACCAAACAATTGACGGACCTTGGCAAGCGCTTCGGCGGCGTCAAAACCCCCCACGATGACCAAGGCTGCATTATTGGGATGATACCAGTTATCGTAATGCCGTCGGATGATCTCCGCGGTCGCAGCCCGGACATGTTCCCGCTGGCCGATCACCGGATGGGAATAGGGCGAATCGGGAGGATACAGCAGCTTCAAAATGGCCTTGTATTCCAAATCGCCGGGCATGTCCTCATTGCGTTCTAGCTCCGCGATCACCGCCCCTTTTTCCTGTTCAAACTCGTGTCGGGTATCGATCCGCGTGTTTCGCATCCGATCCGCTTCGATCTCCAAAGCCACTTGCCACCGATCCGCTGCGAAATCGAAGTGATAGACGGTCATGTCCTCCGTAGTGTAGGCGTTGTTCCGCCCACCGTTACGCTGGGTAATCCGGTCAATGTCCCCTGGCATGAGCTTGTCCGTGCCCTTGAACAGAAGATGTTCCAGATAGTGCGATAAGCCCGTTTGAGTCTTTTCCTCATCGGCGGAGCCAACTTGGTAGGCCACCATGACTGTCACGACTGGCGTGTTGGCCATCGGCAGCAGATAAACTCTCAGCCCGTTTTCCAAGGTGTGCTTCTGGAGGTGGCTCAACAAGCCTTGGACGGTCTGAACCAGTTGCCGGTCCGCCTCGGTTCCTGTGGCTTGCTGTTTGGCCCCGGAGATTTGCGGCCTAGTTTCTGAAGCTAACAGCTCTGCTGATGCCACTGTTGACTCAGCGCCTGCGATCTCATCAGCGGGCAGGGAGATCGCCAGCCCTAGCCCCACCAACGTGGCCAAGCAGAATCCCAAAGTATAATCCCCGGTGATTCTCCGCAACATCGAAGTCTCCTGATGTGGTCGATTCGCTATGATCCAATCGCCCCCGCAAGTTCCATCCAAAATGATAGGCTTCACCGGGCAAGGAATGGAGCCTACTTTTTCATAACGGGAACGGGATACAACTCGACCGTACCTTCCTCATCATCCGCGACGGCTAGCACGGGTTCACGGGGGGAGAAGGCTAAGGCGGAAACCCATGGTATAGTGGTCGATTGCTGCCCTAGAGGTTGCGGAGAGGGACTGCTGAGATCAAAAAATTGCAGGGTGACATAATCCTCATCTTCATCCTTGGTAGCCACAACGAGGAGATTGTTGGGACCGACCGCCGCTGTCAGAGCCTGAGTGGGTAGAACCTGGGCTGGTCCGCGAATGACTTGGCTGCCCGGAACCCGCCAGAGGGACACTTGCGTGGCATTATTCGCCACGAGCCAACGGCCGTCCGTCGAAAAACTGATGCTGATGGGGTCGTCTAACCCCGGCGCTGGTACATCTTTGTCCAACACGCGGGTGTCTCCCAGACCGACCAGAACAATGCGGCCGGTTTCCCCCTTAGGTCCCGCAGCACAGTAGGCGGCTGTCAGTGTGCTTTCCCGATCAGGAATCGAAGCGATGGCGACGACATGGGCACCGGCAGGCAAAGGCGAGTCGAACAGGGAGCGATTAACCAAAGAGTACGCTTGTAAGCGTCCTTCAGTGCCTTCCCGGCGCGCCACAAAACAGAGTTTGCCATCTCCGGTGATCGTGCCGATCAAGTCCGGGTTGGGATTGTAGGTGTCCTCATAGCGGATCGTGATTTTCTTGAGATCGGAAACATCCCAGACCACGACGCTGGCACGGGAAGTCATACTCAAATACCGTCCATCCGCCGAGACGCCCAGATGGCTGATGCGTGCTCCACCTTCGCGTGGGTCCTGCAAGCGAGCCAAGAGTTCACCGTTGGCGAGACTCCAGAGGCGAATATCACCGTTTCCTCCTCCGACAGCCAGCCAGGTCCCTTGAGGATGAAAAACCATCGACGTAATGCCACCCCGATGGCCTGTCAACTTGCGAATCGGCGCCGGTGGGGCTTGGTGAGCCGCTTGGCTTTCCCAGCAAAAACTGCCCCATGACATCAAGTAGAAGCAGCCGAGGATTGCTCCCACAACACCCCAGCTCGACCCTAGACGCATGATTCCGCCTCCCGTGCATTCCCTACAAAGACCAACTCCCGTGACATCACCTCGGATAATCCCTTAGAGGCAATGTACACGCTAGAGTGGCCGCCATCATGAAAAATGCTCGTCCGGACCACGGGGTGCTTGGGCAGGAAAGCCCATTTACCGCAGAGAGGCGAGGAGGGAAACGTGCGCGGTTTGGAGTAAATGGGTGTGTTGGAGCGGGGGCGTCCGTTTACTTGGTTTTTGCGGGGGCTTCGGGGTGTATACACTTCAGCCCTGGAGATATAAGCAGCTAGCATGCACGGTCATCCTTAAAAAGAACTAATGTTCGGTATAAGGTTACCGTATCATACCAAAACAATCAAGCGCTATATATTACAGGCCGGATTTGATCATCCTGGACCTTGGCCTGCCCGATCTGGACGGCCTGGAAGTTCTCAAGAGGCTGCGGGAATGGTCCAGAATACCCGTCATCATTCTTTCCGTGAGAGAGCAGGAAAACGATAAAATTCTTGCCCTGGATGCCGGGGCCGATGATTACGTGACAAAACCCTTCAGCATGGGAGAGCTGCTGGCCCGCGAGTCGGAATTCGAAAAGGCAGCCGGGTATTACCGGAAAGCGGTGAGTCTGAGTCCCAACGACCCCGATGCGCACTACAACCTCGGAGTCTGCCTGGTCAACCTCGGCCAGAGCGAGGAAGCCCAGTGCCACTTTCAGAAAGCAGTCGAGCTGAAACCGGATTATGCTGAAGCCTATTTCCAGCTCGGGTCCATCTATATCAGCCAGAATAAAAAAGAAGAAGCCATCGCCAGCCTGGAAAAATTCATTGAGCTGGCTCCCCAGCATGAAAAAGCTGCCCTGGCCCGGCAATTGCTGGAGTACTTGAAAAAATAAAGAGGAATTCCAGCTCAGGTATAGATCGGGGCCAGATTGGGGGGCGGGTTTCTTTTTGATCAGCAGATTAAATTCAGGATAGAACTCATTCTCATCCATTTGTAAATTTTAAATTTTTATCCTGGATTGACCTATTGGCTTCAGCCAAATTGGAATGGCTGGCCCTATAACCGGATTGCCTGGGAATCAAGTTTAACCCTGTAAGGCAAGCTCAAAATTAGTCTTTCCAAAGCTGGCCGTTTCTCGGAGGTCCGAAGGTTGGCAGTTTTTGAATCTTAATTTTCAGAAGGACCATGACCTGCTGCGGGTCGGGCAGTTGATTGGCGGAGTGGGCAGGTTAGTTAATTTGGAAGAGAGGAAGCAACTCTCTGGCTGTGGGGAGTAATCTCTATGTTCCCGTTAGTCTGAAAGAGTCTTGGTCTTTAAGACCTGAATGGAAAAGTGTGCCAGCCTACAACCCGGCAATCTTCTGGTGGGTACCCACGGGTTGTCCCTTGTCCCCGAAATAAAAAAGGCAGCCGGCCAGGCCGGCTGCCTTTCGCTTTACCAATTACTGGTTTTATTCTACTCGACGATTAATTCGAAGGGAATTCTTTTTTCCAGGGTTGTCCCGCCGAGGTTGTCCTTGATGTTGATGACCAGCTCGTAACCGCCGGCTTCGAGTGGACGGCTCTCGATTCTTTCTCCCTTATCATCTGTTACCTTAACCTGTTTGGCCGCCGGGATGGGGATGGGCTGCTCGATGAAAGGGGAATCATAGGTCATAGGAGTGAAAGTCACGATCTTGGTATCACCCTTGCGGATGTCAAAGTTGATCTCCAGAGAAGTTTTCTGGCTCTCATTGAATTTTGTGCCGTAAATCATGAACATCAGCGTGGGCTGATCGTTGGGCTTGAACTTCATCTCGGTGTAGGGATAGGCTTTAAGGATCATCCAGCCGAAATAGTCCTTGTGGAAGTTGGGGAAATTCTCCGGGGTATCCAGCTGCTCATAATTCTTCAG
>ENA-ORXB01000447-ORXB01000447.1-sediment-metagenome-genome-assembly--contig:-NODE-447-length-82383-cov-6.350703_pt1 | contig 82383 bp, 75 predicted proteins | sample MGYA00237863_ERZ511475 | MGnify/ENA primary metagenome ERZ511475 (study PRJEB26305, sample SAMN06343858) | sediment metagenome | isolation source: hot spring sediment | place: Canada: British Columbia... | reverse complement strand
CACCGAAACGATCCGGCCTTCCTTCAAGCCGGCATAAAACCGGGCGTAGTACGGGCCGTACGCGTAGCGGTAAGGAACGGCCACGCGACCCTCTATTTCCGGTATCCTGAGATCCACGGCGTTCAAAACTTTCACTCCTCGATTGCAAAGTGAGAGATGTCTAGAATGCTGCCGACACGCTGCTCCCGCCATACCGCTCGCACCCGTGCGCCCCGCCGCACGTTCTCCCCGGCCACCAGGTGTAAGAAATCGCTGTCGGCGCCCGCAAGCCGAATCAGGGCCACGGCCCGAGCGTTTTCCGGTGTCCCCGGAGGTCGCCGATGCAGGACGGCCCAGCTGACGAGTTCTCCGTGGTCGGCCACCGGTACCAACTCCCCGGCATCGCCGCCGCACAATTCGCAATAACTCTGAGGCGGCACCCAGACCTTCTGACAGCCCGGACAACGCGCCCCCAGGATCTGCCGCTGGTCCCTTAAAGCGGTCAAGAAGGCGTTAACATACTTTCCGGTAGACCATTTGAAGGGCACCTTCAGCGCACTTTCGAGAACCGGATACGCGTTCACGTTGCCCTTACCTCCTCACGGCGCATCGCTGATAACCGTAACCACGTGAAACTGCACCGCACCGCCCCACGCGTGGGCCAGGGCCTTTTTCGCCCCCGGTATCTGGTGCTTCCCGGCCCGCCCCGTTACCTGGAGGGCGCACTCCAACTGGCGCAGCATACCGCTGGCCCCGATGGGGTTGGAGCACATGACCCCGCCGGAAGGACAGACGGGCAGGACGCCGTCGAGGTCGGTAAAGCCTTCCTCGATCCGCCGTGGCGCGTCACCGGGGGGGCAAAATCCCATGGCTTCCAGCCAGATCAGCTCCTGGGGAGCAAAAGCCACGTAAAGCTCCGCCAGGTCCAGTTCGTTGACCGGGTCCCTGATTCCCGCCCGTCGCAGTGCCTCCTCGGTAGCGCGGCGAAGCGACGCCGGAGCCACGATATCCTGGCCCGGGTAATAGGCGCCTTCCGAACAGGTCCCCACCGCGTTTATGAAAGCGGCCCTTGTTTTCAACCGCCCCGCGTTGGCCTCGGTGGTCAGCACCATGGCGGCGGCTCCGTCGGTGGTAGGACAGCACATATGCAGGGTTAGCGGCGAGACGATGGGCGGAGAAGCCAGCACCTCCTCAGGCGTGGGAGCATGCTGGAGATGGGCATACTCGTTGAGGGTGCCGTTGCGGCGGTGCCGTGCGGCCACCTTGGCGAAGTGTTCCACGGTGACTTCCGGGTAGCGCGCCATGTACATCCGGCACTGCAGTGCAGCGAAAGCCGCCGCGCCCGCGGCAAAGTCGCGCCCCCACAGGGGTTCGTAAACCGCCGAGAGGGGATACATGGGCACCCCGTCTGAAAGTTTCTGGAAGGAGACCACTAAAACCGTTTCGAACAGGCCGGAAGCCACCAGCGTCCAGCCGCTGATGATGCTGAACACTCCCGAGCCGCCCCCCACGTAGGCGCGCATATAGGGCCGGCGGACGCCGCCCGCCCCGTCGAGGAGCCACTCGCCTTTCATGTGCACGCCGTCGAAGGCGTCGGGCGCGCTGACCAGGGCCACGCAGTCGATGTCCTTGAGGGTCAGGCCCGCCTCGTCCAGGGCCATGCGCGCGGCTTCCCAGGCCAGTTCCTTTCCCGTTTCCTGGGCCCGGCGCATGAACCGCGTCATACCCGCACCTAAGACCGCAACGCGCTCCATATGGCAATCCCCCTTTACTCGTTCGACAGGATGATTACGGCGCCGGAGGCCGTCGGGATACCGCGCCACGACTGGGCCAGCCCCACGCGCACGTCAGGCAGCTGGCGCTCCCCGGCCTGGCCGCGCAGCTGCAGCACCACCTCGAGCACGCTCCTCAATCCGGAGGCGTCGTAGAGGTAGCCGTTGCCCAGGCTGCCGCCGGACACGTTAACCGGCAAGGGCCCGTCGGGCAGGAAATAACCCTCGGCCAAAAGCCGGCCGGCCTCGCCGCACCGGGCCAGGCCCATGGCCTCGATGTGCTGCAGTTCCTTGTAGGAGAAGGTGTCGTCCACCTCGGCAAAGCAGATCTCCTCTTTGGGATCCCGGATCCCGGCCTGCCGGTAGGCCATTCTGGCCGCCAGTTCGGCGTATGCGGCCTGGCTCCAGTCCCGCTGGTCCAGGTTCGGCGTGTCCTGCATCCAGCCGATGCCGCGAATGTAGACCGGCTGACTCTTCAGGGTGCGCGCCACGGACTCCCGGGCCAGGATCAACACCACCGCCCCGTCGGCAAAAGGAGCGATGTCCAGCTCCTTCACCGGGGAGGCCACCGGGCGGGAGGCCAGCACGTCGTCGGCCGTAACCAGGGCCGGGTAGGCCGCCAGGGGATTCTTCAGGGCGTTGGCCTTGTTCTTGGCCACCACCAGGGCCGCCTGCTCCTCGGAGGCCGGGGCCGGCGGCCCCGGGGTCACGGCCCGCGCCGCCTCGGCCAGGCGCCGACGCGCCTCGGCCAGGTCCCGCCGCGAGCGCTCCGAGCGCCGGAGGCGTTCCCACTCGGCGGCGACCGCGCGGCGGACCTCGGCCAGGAGGGTCGAGGCCTCGCGCCGCGCCTGTTCGACGACCTCCCGCGCCCGGGCCTCGGCGGCGAGCTCCGCCGCGCGCGCCGCGGCGAGGCGGGCGGCCAGCTCCTGCTCGCGTCGTTCGAGCGCGAGCAGACGCTCGCGCTCGGCGCGGGCCCGGGCGTCGAGCCCCTCGAGGAGCTCGGCGAGCCGGGCGGCGTGCGCGGTGCGGTGCGCCTGCGCCCGGGCCACCACGGCGGGGGGCAGCCCGAGCCGCGCGGCGATCGTGAGCGCGTAGCTCGGCCCCGGCCGGTCGTAGACGAGCCGGTAGGTCGGCGCCAGGTGCGTGGTGTCGAACTCGACGGAGGCGTTGCGGGCCAGGGGGTGCGTCGCGGCGAAGACCTTGAGCGGCTCGAGGTGCGTGGTGGCCATGACCAGCGCGCCGCGCTCGGCCAGCGCCTCGAGCAGCGCCTGGGCGAGCGCGGCGCCCTCGTCGGGGTCGGTGCCGGCGCCGAGCTCGTCGAGCAGCACGAGCGCCCGCCGGTCGGCCCGGGCCAGGATCTCCCGCACCCGCGTGACGAACGCCGAGAAGGTCGACAGGTTCGCCGCCACGCTCTGGTCGTCGCCGATGATCGCATGGACGGCGGCGAACACCGGCACCTGCGAGCCCTCCGCCGCGGGGAGGTGACAGCCCGTCTGGGCCATCAGCACGTGGAGCGCGAGCGTGGTCAGCGCGATGGTCTTGCCGCCGGCGTTGGGGCCGGTGACGACGAGCACCGGCCGCTCGGGCGTGAGGTCGAGGTCGACCGGGACGACGGGCCGCGTTGGATCCTCCCACTGCTGGGCCACGAGGAGCGGGTGGCGGGCCGCGCGCAGGCGCACCGGGCCCTCGGCGTCCACCCGCGGGGCCGTGGCGGCCATGCGCTCGGCGAGCCGGGCGCGCGCGGCGATCCAGTCGAGCTCGGCGACCGTCGCGACCAGCGCCTCGAGGGCATCGAGCCGCGCGCGCACGGCCGCGGTCAGCGCGGCCAGGATCCGCGCGGCCTCGGCTGCCTCCTCGCGGGCGAGCTGGACCAGCTCGTTGTTGGCGTCGACGACGTCGGCGGGTTCGACGAAGAGCGTCTGCCCGCTCTGCGAGCGATCGTGCACGATGCCGCGCACGCGCGTCCGGGCCTCGGCCCGCACGGGCAGCACGTAGCGGCCGTGCCGGACGGTGACGTAGCGGTCGGCGAAGAGGCGGTCGGCGTCCGGGCCGGCCAGCCGGCGCTCGAGCTCGCCCACCAGCCGCCGGCGCCGCTCGCGCAGCTCGCGGCGCAGGGCGCGCAGGCGCGGGCTCGCCTCGTCCCGGAGCCCGCCGTCCTCGGTCAGCGCCGCGCGAAGCCGATCGCCGAGGTCCCGGAGCGGCGGCAGGGCCGCCGTGCGCGCGGCGAGCGCCGGGGCCCCGACCCGCACGCGCTCCCCCCACGCGCGGAGCCGGGGGTCCGCGTCGACGACGGTCAGGATCTCGACGAGTTCGGGCCCCTCGAGCGCGGCGCCGGCGACGCGGCAGCGCGTGAGGAAGGGGCGGATGTCGGGAAGGTCGTCGAGGGGCGGCGGGCCGGTCGCGCGCAGAGCGCGCCGCGCCTGGGTCGTGTCCTCGAGCGCGGCGCGGACGGCGGCGACGTCGACGAAGGGCTCGGCCGCGAGCGCGCGCTCACGGCCCATGGGGGTGCGCGCCTCGCGGGCCAGCAGGGCGCGCACGGCGTCCCATTCGATGCCCGGGGCCGGGCCGCCCTCCATCGCTCGCCTCATTCGCCGCGTCGCGACCTCACCGCGGTGCCGGCGTGTCGGCGTGGAGCGAGGGCGCTAATCGTTCATCCGCTCGCGCCGCTTGGCCTTCTTGCGCGCCGCCAGCGCCTTGCGCTTGCGCCGGACGCTCGGCTTCTCGTAGTGCTGGCGCTTCTTGAACTCGGACAGGAGCCCGGCCTTCTCGCACTGCTTCTTGAAGCGCTTGAGCGCGCTCTCGAAAGATTCGTCGGGCTCGACGATGACCTTGGTCACGCTGGTCCCTCCCTCCATCGCCCGCGCACCGTCGCGGGCCTCGCGCGTCGGTGCGCCGGGCAAACGCCAACTATATACCACCCGTCCCGGGTCCCGGCCACCGGACGGCGCCCGACTACCGGAAGAGGGGCGCGAGCACCAGGGCGACGATCGACATGAGCTTGATCAGGATGTTCATGGACGGGCCCGAGGTGTCCTTGAAGGGGTCGCCCACGGTGTCGCCCACGACTGCGGCCTTGTGCGCCGCCGAGCCCTTGCCGCCCAGGTGGCCGGCCTCGATGAACTTCTTCGCGTTGTCCCAGGCCCCGCCCGCGTTGGCCATCATGAGGGCGAGGAAGACGCCCATCACGGTGGCGCCGGCCAGGAAGCCCCCCAGTGCCTCCTTGCCCAGCAGGCCGCCGATCACGGGCGGCAGGAGCACCGCGAGGACGCCCGGGGCGATCATCTCCCGGAGCGCGCCCGCCGTGGCGATCTCGACGCAGCGCGCGGTGTCGGGCGTGGCCGTGCCCTCCATCAGGCCCGGGATCTCCCGGAACTGCCGCCGGACCTCGTGGACCATGCCGAACGCGGCGCGACCCACGGCCTTCATGGTGAGCGCGGCGATCAACACGGGCACGCAGCCGCCCAGGAGCACGCCGATGATCACCGTGGCCCGCGTGAGGTCGATCGTGTCCAGGCCGACGCTCTGCGTGTAGGCGGCGAAGAGCGCGAGCGCCGTGAGGGCGGCCGAGCCGATCGCGAAGCCCTTGCCGATGGCCGCCGTGGTGTTGCCGAGGGCGTCGAGCCGGTCCGTGATGGCGCGCGTCTCGGGCCCGAGGTGCGCCATCTCGGCGATGCCGCCCGCGTTGTCGGCGATCGGGCCGTAGGCGTCGACGCTCATCGTGACCCCGATGGTCGCCAGCATGCCGACGCCCGCCAGGGCGATCCCGTAGAGCCCGCTCGCCTCGAAGGCCACCCAGATCGCGGCGCAGATGGCGACGACCGGCAGCACGGTGGACTCCAGGCCGACCGCGAAGCCGGTGATGATGTCCGTGGCCGGGCCGGTCTGGCAGGCTTCGGCGATGCGCCGCACGGGGCGCCCGGAGGTGTAGAGCTCGGTGAGGTAGCCGATGGCCACGCCGGCGACCATCCCCGAGACGACCGCCCAGAAGGGCCCCCAGCCGACGTCGAACCCGTGCACGACCGCGGCGGCCAGCCCCGCCAGCAGCGCCGCGGCGATGATGGTCGCGTAGCGGAGCGCCGCCTGGGGGTCGAGGCGCTGGAGCGCGTTCATGGCCAGGATCCCGACCGCCGACGCGACCAGGCCGGCCATCGCGATGACGAGCGGCAGGGCCATCCAGCCCGCCTGGCCCGGGCCGAGGGCGAACCCGATGGCCATGGCGGCGACCACCGAGCCCACGTAGGACTCGAAGAGGTCGGCGCCCATGCCCGCCACGTCGCCCACGTTGTCGCCGACGTTGTCGGCGATGACGGCCGGGTTGCGCGGGTCGTCCTCGGGGATGCCCGCCTCGACCTTGCCCACGAGGTCGGCGCCCACGTCGGCCGACTTCGTGTAGATCCCGCCGCCCACGCGCGCGAAGAGCGCGACGGACGAGGCGCCCATGGCGAAGCCGCTGACGACGGTCGGGTCCGGCACGAGCCAGGTCCAGAGGCCGAGCCCGAGCAGGCCGAGGCTCGCGACGCTCAGGCCCATCACCGAGCCGCCGTAGAAGGCCACGGCCAGGGCCCGGTCGCGGCCGACCTTGTTCGCGGCCGCAGCCGTGCGGACGTTCGCCCGGGTCGCCGCCTTCATGCCGAAGAAGCCGGCGAGCATCGAGCAGAGCCCGCCGGACACGAAGGCGAGCGCGGTGAGCGGGCTGATGGCCAGCGCCAGCGCGACGGCGACCGCGGCCACGAACCAGACCAGGATCGAGTACTCCTTGCGGAGGAAGGCCATCGCCCCGGTGTGGATCTGGTCCGAGATCGCCTCCATCGCGGCCGTGCCGGTGGGCTGGGCCACGACGTAGCGGTACAGCGCCAGCGCCATGGCGAGCCCCGCCAGGCCGAGCACGGGAGCCAGCGCGATCCACGTCATCGCCGTTCCTCCTACGCCTGTCCTACCCCGGCCGCTGCGACCCCGGCCGGCGGGCCTGGATCAGGCCGAGCACGCGCTCGACGGCGGTCTCGACGGCGGCCTCCACGAGCGGCAGCTCCTCCGGGGCGAACGGGGCCAGCACGTGGTCGGGCACAGCCTCCTTGCGGTCGGGGCGGCCGATGCCCACCTTCACGCGCCGCACGGCCTCGGTGCCGAGCGCCGCGAGGACGGACTCCACGCCGTGGTGGCCGCCGGGGCCGCCCTTCATGCGGACCCGGACCGTCCCGAGCGGCAGGTCGATGTCGTCGTAGACCAGGACCAGGTCGGACGCGTCGGCGTCGCTGCGGGCCAGCGCCTCGGCCACCACCGGCCCGCTGACGTTCATGAAGGCCTGCGGCAGCACGAGCACCACCGGCGCGCCGCGCCACTCGCCGCGCGCCACCAGCGCCCCGCCCTCGCGCCGGAAGCGCCGGCGGAGCCGCGCGGCCAGGCGCTCGACCACGCGCTGGCCGACGTTGTGGCGGGTGTCCCGGTACGCGGGTCCCGGATTGCCGAGCCCCACCACGACGTCCGGCACGCGCGGCCCACTCCGCTACTTTTCCTTCCGGCCGCGGCGGCCCTCGTCGGCCGCCTCCTCCTTGGGCCGGCGCTCGGTGACCACCTCGGGCTCGGCGGTGACCGCCGTCGCGGCGGGCGCTGCCGCCTCCTCGCCCATCGGCGGGGCCACCGTGACGACGGCCTGCGCGGGGTCGTTGAGCAGGCGCACGCCCTCCGGGACCCGGAGGTCGGCGATCGTGAGCACGTCGCCGATCCGCAGCGCGCTCACGTCGACGTCGATGCGCTCGGGGATCTGCCCGGGCAGGCACGACACGTCGACCTCGTGCATGACGATCTGGAGGATCCCCTTCTGCTCCTTGACGCCGGCCGCCTCGCCCATCGGGTGCACGGCGACGCGCACGGTGATAGGCCGGTCGGCCGTGACCTCCTGGAAGTCGACGTGGAGGAGGTTCTCGGTCACCGGGTCGAACTGCAGGTCGCGGATGATCGCCATGATCGGCCGGCCGTCCTCGCCCTCGAACCGGAGGGTGAGGAGCTGGGTCGAGCCCTCGTGGCCGTGGAGGATCCGGAGCACGGCCCGCGGGTCGACGGCCACGGGCTGGGGGCGCGCGCCCCCGTAGAGGATGGCGGGGACGACGCCGCTGCGGCGGAGGCGGCGTGCGGCCTGCTTGCCGACCCCCTCGCGGCGTCTCACGGTCAGCTCCTGCATCGGCATGGGACGACTCCTTCTCCGTCTGCCCGCTGCGGCGCGAGCGTCACACGAACAGCGTGGACACCGACTCCTCGTCGTGGATGCGCCGGATCGCCTCGCCGAGCAGCGGGGCGACGCTCAGCACGGTGAGCCGCGGGATGCGCTTGGCGGGCGGGACCGGGATCGAGTTGGTGACGACCGTCTCCTCGAGCGGCGACGCGCGCAGGCGGTCGATGGCGGGGCCGGAGAGGACCGGGTGGACGCCGCAGGCCAGGATGCGGCGGGCGCCCTCGCGCTCGAGCGCGCCCACGGCCTGCACGAGCGTGCCGGCGGTGTCGATCATGTCGTCGATCACCACGGCGTCGCGGCCCTTGACCTCGCCGATCAGGTGCATGGCCACCGCCTGGCTCGGCCCCTCGCGGCGCTTGTCGATGATGGCGAGCCCGGCCCGCAGGCGCTTGGCGATGGCGCGCGCGCGCTCGACGCCCCCCGCGTCCGGCGACACGATCACGACGTCGCGCAGGTCCTTCTTGCCCAGGTAGTCGATGATCACCGGGGCGGCGAAGAGGTGATCGACCGGGATGTTGAAGAACCCCTGGATCTGACCGGCGTGCAGGTCGAGCGCCAGGACCCGGTCGACGCCGGCGGCGGTGAGCAGGTCGGCGACGAGCTTGGCGGTGATGGGCACGCGCGGCTGCACCTTGCGGTCCTGCCGCGCGTAGCCGTAGTACGGGAGCACGGCGGTGATCCGGCGCGCCGAGGCCCGCTTGAGCGCGTCGATCATCACCAGGAGCTCCATCAGGTTGTCGTTCACCGGCGGGCACGTGGGCTGGATGACGAAGACGTCGGCGCCCCGCACGTTCTCGTTGACCTGGACGAAGATCTCGCCGTCCGAGAAGCGCGAGACCTCGGCGTCCGACAGGGGCATGTGCAGGTACTGCGCGATCTCCTCGGCCAGCGGGCGGTTGGCGTTGCCGGTGAAGAGCTTCAGCTCGTAGCGCATCGTCGCTCCCCCGGGCCGGCGGTGGTTGGGGCGGGAGGATTCGAACCTCCGAATACGGGATCCAAAGTCCCGCGCCTTACCGCTTGGCCACGCCCCAGCGGCGTCATCGCGTCGCCGTCCTCCGCACCCGGATGGCGGGGCCGGCCAGCGCCCGCACCGCCCAGCAACGCCAGGTGCCGCGGGTCAGGCGTCGCCGGAGCTGCCGCGCGTGCTCGAAGGACCGCGCCACGCCCACCACGGTGGGGCCGCTGCCCGACATGACCGCCCCGAGCGCCCCGGCAGCGAGCAGGGCCGTCTTGACCCGCCCGATCTCCGGATACCGGGGGACCACCGCCGCCTCGAGCCCATTGTAAAGGTTCGCCACGACCTCACGCGTCCGTCGCCTCCGGAGCGCGTCGGCCAGCGCCCGCGCCCGCCGGCCGTCCGAGAACGCGGCCGGCGTCACCCACGCGTAGGCGTCGGCCGTCCGCACGGCCACCGCCGGCGTCACGAGCACGAGGGCCAGGCCCCCGCCGGGCAGCGGCTCGAGCGCTTCGCCGCGCCCCGTGGCCAGCGCCGCGCCGCCGCGCAGGAAGAACGGCACGTCCATCCCGAGCCCGACCGCCACCTCGGCGAGCCGCGCCGTCGGCCAGCGGAGCCCCCAGAGCCGGTTGAGCCCCGCCAAGACCGCGGCCGCGTCGGCCGACCCGCCGCCGAGCCCGGCCGCCACCGGAATGCGCTTGTCCAGCGTGATCCGGACACCGCGCCCGGTGCCGGCCGCCTGCCGCAGGGCCAGCGCCGCGCGCAGCGCCAGGTTGCTCGCGTCGGTCGGGACCCCCGGCGCGCGCACGCGCAACTCGACCGCGTCGGCGTCCTCGAGCACGAGGCGGTCGGCGAGATCCACGGCCTGCAGGACCGTGGCGAGTTCGTGATAGCCGTCGGCGCGCTTGCCGAGGACCTCGAGCGCCAGGTTGACTTTGGCCGCGGCGCTGACCACCACGGCTCGCGTGCGCCTCGACCGCCCCGGCAAGACGGCGACAGACCGTAGCACAGCGCCCCCCACCCGTCAACGCAACCGCCGGACCCTGGCGCGCTCGGGAACCTCCAGGCGGAAGCGCTCGGGGTCGATCCCGCCGTCGGCGACGGGATCGCGGTAGCGCACGGTGCCGGCCACGCCCCCCGCGACGGCAAAGTCGAAGCCCTCGAGCATCGCGGCCGGGTCGCGTCGGTAGGCGACCTGCACGACGCGGCGCCCGCCCGCGATCTCCACGCGCGTGACCACGCCGGTGGCGAAGTCCATCCAGACGCGCTGCCGCTGGTCGGCGCCGACGAGCTCGAGCGAGGGGCCGTGCTCGTCGGCGGGCAGGACCCGGGCCTCGCGGAGCTCGGCCGGGGGCACCGCGCGCCCGGCCAGCACGCCGACGAGGAGGGTCGGGGCGAGCGGCAGGCCCAGCAGGCGCTCGACCGTGTCGGCGGTGGCCGGCGCGACCACGGCCTCGTTGGCCACGGCGTCGTACGCGGTGAGCTCGCCCCCGTGGATCACCACGGCCAGGAGGGGCTGCCCGAAGGGCGACAGGGCCTCGAAGCGGACCGACCCTGGCGCCTGGGCGAGCAGCACGCCCTGGAGGCGGTGGCGCTGGCCCCCGCGCTCGAGACGGACGTCCGCGAGCGCCCGGAGGTCGGTGAACGCCTGCCAGCGCTCCGTGAGCAGGGCCAGGGCACGACGCGCCTCGTCGGTGACGGGCGGGGCGGGCGGAGCGGTGACGGGAGCGCAGCCCGCGAGCGCGAGCAGGAGGATCGCGCTAGTGAGCCGCCTGGGAGCGCTCACCGGTCGCGCGCTGGAGCCGCCGGCGGGCCTCCTCGACCTTCTTCCGGACGGCCTCGGCGGAGGGGTCGAGCTGGAGCGACCGTTCCCACGCCGCCAACGCCTCCTCGTCCATGCCGAGCTTGGCGTAGGCGTCGCCCAGGTGGTCGTAGATGACGGGGTCGGGCTCCCGGACCTTCTCGACCGCGCGCTTGAGCTCGCGCAGGGCCTCGACGTAGCGGCCCTGCTGGTAGTACGCCCAGCCGAGGCTGTCGATGAAGTAGCCGTTGTCGGGCTCGAGGGCCAGGGCCTGCTCGATCAGCGCGATCGCCTCGTCCAGGTTGATGCCGCGCTCGGCGTACATGTAGCCGATGTAGTTGTACGCCTCGGCGTGCTTGGGGTCGACGGCGATCACCTGCCGGAAGGCCTGCACGGCCTCGTCGAACTTCTGGAGCTTCTCGTACACGACGCCGAGCTGGAAGAGCAGGTCGCGGTGGCGGGGGTCCAGGCTCAGGCCCTCCTGGAGGGCCCGCACCGCCTGCTCGTACTCCTTGGCGCGCGCGTAGGCGCTGCCGAGGTAGAGGAAGAGCTCGGGCCGGCGGGGCTCGAGGTTCACGGCCTCGCGGAGCACGGCGATGGCCTGGTCGTAGCGCTTGGCGCGGCCGTGCAGGAACCCGAGCTGGACGCGCGCGTCCACCGAGCGCGGGTCCAGGCGGAGGATGCGCTCGAGCTCGACCCGCGCGTCCTCGTCCCGGCCGGCGTCCATCAGGCTCGTGGCCAGGAAGTAGCGCGCCCGGAGGTTCGTGGGCTCGAGCAGCACCGCGCGGCGGAAGGCCTGGGCCGCGCGGTCCCACTGCTTCTGCTCGTAGTGGACGGCGCCGAGCTTCATCCACACGCGCGCGTCGCGCGGCTGCGCCTCGGCCAGGGCCTCGAGCTCCGTCTGGGCTTCCTCGAAGCGCCCGAGGCGGATCAGGAGGTCGCCGAGCCGCTCGATGAACGCGGGGTTGTCGCGGTTCGCTTCGAGCGCGCGCCGGTAGACCTTGACCGCCTCGTCGGGCTGCCGGCGCTGCTCGTAGACGTAGGCGAGGGCGGTCCAGGCGCCGTCGTGGTCGGGGTCGAGCTCCACGGCGCGCCCGAGCCGCGCGAGCGCCTCGTCCCACTGCTCGGCCTCGATCGCCAGGCGACCGAGCAGGAAGTGCGCCTGGGCGAGGTTCGGCTGGCGGTCGACGAGGCGCAGGAGCACCGCCCGCGCCTTGTCGAAGGCCTTCTGCTCGACGTGGTAGCGCGCCAGCGTGAGGTAGGGCTCCTCGGCGTCGGGCGTCAGGCGGATCACTTTCTCCAGCTCGGCTTCCGCCTCGGCGTAGCGCCGCTGGGCGCGGAGCAGCTCGGCCAGCGTCAGGTGGCCGGCGGGGTCGTCGGGCGCCAGCTCCACCGCCCGGCGCGCCGCGGCCAGCGCCTCGGCGCTCTCGTCGACGCGCGCCAGCCACTGGGCCAGCTCGCGCCAGAGGAACGGCGACTCGCGGTCGTGCTCGAGCGCCCGACGGATCTCGGCCACCGCCTCGCGGAACCGACCGGCCTGGGCGTGCATCTGGGCGACGGCGTAGTGGTAGTAGGCCTCGGCCGCCGCGCTCGGGGTCACGCGCGCGGCCACGCGCGGCCGCTCGCTCGCCATCGGCGCCGCGACCAGGCCGGGCGTCGCGCAGGCCGCGCCGAAGATCACCGCCAGGACGAGCGGGAGCCCCGCCCGAAGCGCCTTCTCGAGCACCCGGCGCGCGACAGCGCGGAGCCCCGGGTCGGCGATGGGCGCGACGGCGGCCTCGACCGTGGGCGCCAGGGTCGGGTCGGGCGCGCGCTCCTCGGCCGCCCGGGGCGCCGGCGCGCCGCCCTCGCGCGCGGAGCGCTCGGGGGTCCCGGCGCGCCCCGGCGCGGCGGGCGTGGACGCCGGGCCCAGGACGACGCGGAGCGCCTGCACGGCCTCTTCGCGCGCGCGAAGGCGCGCCACGAGCGCGGGGGCGCGCAGCGTGAGCTCGTGGAGCCACGGGGAGTTGTCCACGACGACCTCGAGACAGCCGTGGACGAGCCGGCGGGGCGTGGCGCGGCGCGCGACCTCCTCGCCGACGAGCTCCGGCCAGGTGCGTCGGATGCGCTGCTCGGCGAGCCGCTCCTTGAGCTCGGGCATGGCGTGGAGGACGAGGTCGGCGACGGCACGCGGCCGGGAACTCACGACGGGCTATCATACCCTCGCCCCGCGGCGAGGGGCCAGCGTCGTCGCCGCGGCGGCGGTCCCGCCCACGCATCGCGCCCGCGGGTGCCGGTGTCGCGCCCCGTCAAATTGACGGCCCCAGGACCGGCGCTTATAGTGGCCTGCGACATGCCGAAACCGCGTCGCGGCGACGTCGTCGAGCTGGTCGTCGACGACCTCGCGTTCGGCGGCGACGGCGTCGGGCGCCTGGACGGCTACGTCGTGTTCGTCCGGGGCGGGCTGCCCGGCGATCGCCTCCGCGTCCGGGTCACCGAGGCGCGCGCCCGGTACGCGCGGGCGGTCGTCGAGCAGGTGGAGGAGCCGTCGCCGCAGCGGGTCGAGGCGCCGTGCCCCTACTTCGGCCGGTGCGGCGGGTGCCGTTTCCAGCACCTGGCCTACGAGGCGCAACTCGCCCTCAAGGCCAAGCAGGTGCGCGACTGCCTGGAGCGGCTCGGGGGCCTGGCCGGGGTCGCGCTGCGGCCCATCCTGCCCGCGCCGGAGACCTACGGCTACCGGAACAAGATGGAGTTCACGATCACCGGCACGGCCGGCGCGCCCGTGGTGGGCCTGCACGAGGCCGACCGCTACGACGTCGTGCTCGACATCGAACGCTGTCTGCTCCAGTCCGAGGCGATGAACCGGCTCCTCACGGCGGTGCGCGAGGAGCTCCGCGCGGGCGAGCTCAGCGTCTGGGACCCGGCCACCGAGAGCGGGCTCATGCGCTTCGTGACGCTCCGCGAGGGCCGCCGCACGGGCGACCTGATGGTCAACCTGGTCGCCTCGGCGCCCGCCGTGGAGACGCTCGCGCCAGTGGCGGCGCGGCTGCGGGCGCGCGAGCCGGCGCTGGCCGCCGTGGTCCTGAACGTCAACGCCAAGAAGGCGGCCGTGGCCGTGGGCACCGAGGAGCACGTGCTGGCCGGGCGCGACCACATCCGCGAGGCGCTCGGCGGGCTCGAGTTCCGCGTCTCCGCGAACTCGTTCTTCCAGACCAACACGGGGCAGGCCGAGCGGCTCTTCGGGCTCGTGGTCGAGGCGTGCGAGCTCACCGGGGCGGAGACGGTCGTCGACCTGTACTCGGGCACGGGCGCCATCAGCCTGCTGCTCGCGCGCCGCTGCCGCCGGGTGTACGGGATCGAGGTGGCCCCCGCGGCCGTGGAGGACGCGGTGCGCAACGCGCGCGCCAACGGGATCGACAACTGCACCTTCCTCGTCGGCGAGGTGCGGCACGTGCTGCCGCGGCTCATCGCGGAGGGCGTGCGGGCCGAGGTCGTGGTCGCCGACCCCCCGCGCGCGGGCTTCCACCCGAAGGCGCTCGGCGCGCTCGCGACCCTCGCCCCGGCGCGGGTCGTCTACGTGTCGTGCAACCCGGCGACGCTCGCCCGGGACCTGAGCGGCCTGGTCCGCGCGGGCTACCGGCTCGAGTGGGTCCAGCCGGTGGACATGTTCCCGCAGACGCCGCACATCGAGGCCGTGGCCCGCCTCACCCGGGAGCGCGCGCCGGGCGCCTAGCGCGGACCGCCGCGCCCCGTGACGGTCTACCTCGTCCGCCGGCTCCTGCAGTCGCTGCTCGTCCTCTTCGGCGTCTCGTTCGTGGTCTTCGCCATCCTCTTCCTGACCGGCGACCCGGCGGCGGTGCTGCTGCCCCCCGAGGCCACCGCCGAGGACATCCGCCGCTTCCGCGAGGCGATGGGGCTCGACGACCCCTTCCTCGTCCAGTACGCGCGGTGGCTCGCGGGCGCCGTGCGCGGCGACTTCGGCACCTCGATCCGGCACGGCGAGCCGGCGTTCCGGCTGGTGCTCGAGCGGATGCCGGCGACGCTGGAGCTGGCGGGCGCCGGCCTGGCCCTGGCCCTCGCGCTGGCCGTCCCGGCCGGGGTCGTATCGGCCGTGCGGCGCAACACGCCGCTCGACTACCTCGCCACGGTGGTCGCGCTGCTCGGCCAGTCGATGCCGACGTTCTGGCTCGGGATCATGCTGATCCTGCTCTTCTCGGTGCAGCTCAACCTGCTGCCCTCGTCGGGCCGCGGCTCGCTCGAGCACCTGGTGCTGCCGGCGCTCACCCTCGGCCTCTTCACGACCGCGCGGATCACGCGCCTCACCCGCTCGGGCATGCTCGAGGTCCTCGGCCAGGACTACGTCCGCACCGCGCGGGCCAAGGGCGTGGCCGAGCCGCCCGTGGTCTGGAAGCACGCGTTCAAGAACGCCGCCATCCCCATCGTGACCATCGTGGGCCTCGAGCTCGGCACGCTGCTCGGCGGCTCGGTGATCACCGAGACGATCTTCGCCTGGCCCGGCGTCGGCCGGCTGAGCGTCCAGGCGATCTACAACCGCGACTACCCCGTCGTGCAGGCGGCCGTCTTCCTGCTCGCGTCGACCTTCGTCGTGATCAACCTGCTCGTGGACGTCGTCTACACGTACCTCGACCCGCGGATCCGCCTGCGGTGAGCGGGACGACGGCGCTCGAGCTCGCGGCGGCCGGCCGCGCGGCGCCGCGCGAGCGCGCGGCCGCGCTCCGCCGCCTGGCGCGGCGACGCACGGCGCTCTTCGGAGCGGTCGTCGTGGCGCTGACCGTGGCCGTCGCGCTCGCCGCCCCGTGGGTCGCGCCCTTCGACCCCTACGCGCAGGACCTGGCGCACCGGCTCCGGCCGCCCGGCTGGCGGGACCCGGCCGGCGGGCTGCACGTGCTCGGCACCGACCACCTGGGGCGCGACGTGCTGGCCCGGGTGGTGTACGGGGCGCGCCCGGCGCTGCTGGTGGGGCTCGCCGCCGTCGCGATCTCGGGGGTGCTCGGGCTCGCGGTGGGGCTCGCGGGCGGCTACTTCGGCGGGCGGGTCGACGACGTGCTCATGCGGCTGGCTGACGTGCAGCTCGCCTTCCCGTTCGTGCTGCTCGCGATCGCGGTGATCGGCGTGCTCGGGCCGAGCCTGCCGGTGATCATCGGCGTGATCGGCGTCTCGAGCTGGGTGATCTACGCGCGCATCGTGCGGGGCACCGTGCTCTCGCTCCGCGAGCGGGAGTTCGTGCAGGCCGCCCAGGCCCTCGGCGCCGGCGACGCGCGGGTCATCGCCTGCCACATCCTGCCGAACGTCGTCGCGCCCTGGCTCGTGGTGGCCACGCTCGACATGGCGCGCGTGATCGTGATCGAGTCGGCGCTGTCCTTCCTCGGGCTCGGCGTGCAGCCGCCGACGCCCACGTGGGGCGGGATGCTGGCCGACGGGCGCGTCTACCTGTCCACCGCGTGGTGGCTGGCGACCTTCCCGGGGCTCGCGATCCTCCTCGCCGTCCTCGGCATCAACCTGCTCGGCGACGGGCTCCGCGACACGCTCGACCCGCGGCTGCGCGTGTGAAGCGCGCGGCGCGGGCCGGCCCGCCGCGCGCGACCCTCAGGGCGGGCGACCCCGCCGCGCCCGGGCGCGCAGGAGCAGCCCCAGGACGGCGAGCGGCGTGGTGACCCAGAGCCAGGGGGCCGGCACGTCGAGCGCGGCGTGGAGCCCGAGCGCCGCCGCGCCGCCCACCGCCGCGATCCAGAGCAGGGCGCCCGTCGCCCGGTCGAGGGCGCGGCGCCAGCCGAGCGCCGCGACCGTCGCGGCGACCAGGGCGCCGGTCGCGTCCAGCGCGACGTCCCCGAGGCTCGCCGTGCGGCCGGGCGCGAGCGTCTGCTGTCCCTCGTCCACCAGCGCCCAGAGGACGCTCAGCCCCACCGCGGCGGGCGCGGCGCGGGCCGGCCGCCAGGCGCGCCCGGCGTGGAAGGCGCGGTACCAGAGGGCGGCGAGCACCGCGTACTCGGTGACGTGCGCGGCCTTGCGCAGCAGGGCGTGGAGGGCCGCGAGCTCCAGCTCGGAGGCGCCCGGCCAGGCCAGGCGGAGCAGCGGCGTGAAGAGACGGCTGGTGTGTTCGGCGCTGCCCAGGTCGGTCGACAGGAGCAGGATGAGGGCCATCCACGCCGCGGGCGGGAGCCAGTGCTGCGGCCGCATGGAGCTCCTATGATAGAGTGGCCGCGATGTTGGGCGAGATCCTCGACGATCTCCTCACCTCGCCCACCACCGGACCCTGCGTCACCGCCGTCCGGCACTTGCCCGCCCGCCCCGCCGTGCTCGCGCCGTTCCCGCCCACGCTCGACCCGCGCCTGGCCGAGGCGCTCCGGCGGCGGGGGATCGCGGAGCTCTACGCCCACCAGGCGCGGGCCTGGGAGCTCGTCACGGCGGGGCGGCACGTCGTCGTCGTCACGCCCACGGCGTCGGGCAAGACGCTCTGCTACAACCTGCCCGTCCTCCAGGCGCTGCTCACGGAGCCCGACGCGCGCGCGCTCTATCTCTTCCCGACGAAGGCCCTCGCCCAGGACCAGCTCGCCGAGCTCGAGGCGCTCGCACGGGCGCTGCCCGAGCTCAGGATGTTCACCTACGACGGCGACACGCCGCAGGACGCGCGGCGCGCGGTGCGGGCCCGGGCCAACGTGGTCCTCACCAACCCGGACATGCTGCACGCGGGGATCCTGCCCCATCACACCAAGTGGGCGGTCCTCTTCCAGAACCTCCGCTACGTGGTCATCGACGAGCTCCACGCCTACCGGGGCGTCTTCGGCAGCCACGTCGCCAACGTCGTGCGCCGGCTGCGGCGGCTCTGCGCCCACTACGGGACGGCGCCGCAGTTCATCCTGGCCTCGGCGACGATCGCGAACCCCCGGGAGCTCGCGGAGCGGATCGTGGGCGCGCCGGTGGCGGAGGTCGCCGAGAACGGCGCGCCTGCCGGGGAGAAGGTCTTCGTCTGCTACAACCCGCCGGTCGTGAACGCCGAGCTCGGGATCCGGGCGCCGGCGCTCGCCGAGGCCGCGCGGCTCGCCGCGCGCTTCCTCAACGCCGGGGTGCCGACCATCGTCTTCGCGCGCAGCCGCCTGGCGACAGAGGTCCTGCTCGGCACGATCAAGCGCGACGTGGCCGACCGCACCGGGGACGCCGGCGTCGTCCGCGGGTACCGCGGCGGCTACCTGCCCACGCGGCGTCGGGCGGTGGAGCGCGCGCTGCGGGCGGGGGAGGTGCGCGGGGTCGTCGCGACGAGCGCGCTCGAGCTCGGCGTGGACATCGGCCACCTGGACGTCGCCGTCCTGGCCGGCTACCCGGGCGCCATCGCCTCGCTCTGGCAGCAGGCGGGCCGGGCCGGCCGGCGCGGCGGGCTGGCCGCCGCGGTGCTCGTGGCCACCAGCGCCCCGCTCGACCAGTTCATGGTCACGCACCCCGACTACCTGTTCGGCGCGCCGCCCGAGCACGCGCGCATCAACCCGGACAACCCCTACATCCTCGTCAACCACCTGAAGTGCGCGGCCTTCGAGCTCCCCTTCGACGCCGAGGCGCGCTTCGGGGAGCTCGACGTGCGCGCCCACCTCGCGGCGCTGGAGGAGGCGGGCGTGCTGCACCGCGCGGGCGGCCGGTGGCACTGGGCCTCGGAGACCTACCCGGCCGACCACATCTCGCTCCGCACGGTCACGAGCGACAACTTCCTCGTCATCGACACCACGGCGCGCGACGAGCGCCAGACGCGCCGCCGGCAGGTCATCGCCGAGGTGGACTGGGCGAGCGCGTTCGCCACCATCCACCCCAAGGCGATCTACCTGGTGGAGAGCGAGCCCTACGAGGTCCAGGCGCTCCACTTCCGCGAGGACGAGGAGAAGGTCGCCTACGTCAAGCGCGTGGACGTCGACTACTTCACCGATGCGGTGAGCGCCAAGGGCGTGTGGGTCCTGCGCCGCCTCGCGGCCCGCGAGCACCCGGCGTGGCTGGCCGAGCAGGGCGAGGTGCTCGTGGCCGAGAAGGTGGTGGGCTTCAAGAAGATCAAGTTCGGCACGCTCGAGAACGTGGGCTCGGGCGAGGTCGACCTGCCGCAGCAGGAGATGCAGACGACCGCCGCCTGGCTCACCCCCGCCCCCGAGGCGCTCGCGCGCGTGAGCCCCTCGCGCGAGGAGCTGCTGGACGGCCTCCGGGGGATCACGGCCCTGCTCCACCACCTGGCCCCGATCCTCCTGCTCTGCGACGTCCGGGACCTCGGGACCTGGCTCGGCGACGCGGCGCCCGCCGCGCCCGGCGCCGTGGCCACGCGCGAATCCACGCGGGCGCGCCTGCTCGCGGCCGAGCGCTTCCAGCCGACCGTGTACCTCTACGACGCGCACCCGGGCGGGATCGGGCTCGCCGAGCATCTCTTCGAGGCCCTGCCGCTGCTCCTCCGGCGCGGCCTCGAGACGCTCGCGGCGTGCCCGTGCGCCTGGGGCTGCCCCTCCTGCGTCGGCCCGGTGAACGAGGTGGGCCGGCGGGCCAAGGCCGTCGCCACCGCGCTCCTGCGTGAGTTCGTCGCCTGACGCGGTCGCGCGCGACCTGCCGCCCGCGTCCGCGCGCGAGCGTACCCTCGAGGAGCTCCGCCGGGTCATCCAGCGCCTCGAAGCGCGCGTGTCGGCGCGCGCCGCCCCGGAGCCGGTGGAGCGGGTCGTGGGCGGCGTGGTCGAGGAGACCGGCGCCGGGCCGCTCGTGGTCGTCCGCCACACGTACGGGCTCGAGCACCGCCACGGGCGCCTCGCCCTCGGCGCCGCGGTCGGCGCCTCGCCAGCGACCCTCGCGGCGCTCGCCCCGGCCGACGTCGCGGTGGACCCCACCGGGCTCCTCTTCCTGGACGCCGAGACGACCGGGCTCGCGGGCGGCACGGGCACCTACGCGTTCCTGGTCGGCGCGGGGTGGATCGAGGGCGGGCGCTTCCACCTCGTGCAGTACTTCATGCGGGACTTCGACGAGGAGCCGGCGCTGCTCGCCGCGCTCGAGCCGCTGCTGGCGCGGGCCCGGGCGCTCGTGACCTTCAACGGCAGCGGCTTCGACGTGCCGCTGCTCGAAACCCGGTTCGTCCTGGCGCGCCGGCGCTGGCCCGGCGTGGCGGGCCACGTGGACCTGCTCCGCGCGGCGCGCCGCGTCTGGGGGCGGCGGCTGGAGGACTGCCGGCTCGGCACCCTCGAGCGCGAGGTGCTCGGGCTCACGCGCGACGAGGACGTCCCGGGCGCGCTCATCCCGACGCTCTACTTCGACTTCCTCCGGCGTCGCCGGGCCGCGCCGCTCCGGGCGGTCTTCGCCCACAACCGTCACGACGTGCTCTCCCTCGCCGCGCTGCTCGGCTGGTTCGCCCGCGCCCTCGCGGCGGACGAGACCGTGGCGCTCTCGGCCGCGGAGCTGGTCGGGCTCGGGCGGCTCTGGGAGCGCGTCGACCCCGACCGCGGCGCCGCCTGCTACCGGCGCGCCCTCGCCGCCGGCCTGGACGCGGCCGAGGCGCACCGCGTGCGGCTCCGGCTGGCGCGGTGGGCCAAGCGCCGGGCCGAGTGGGAGGCGGCGCGCGCGCTCTGGGAGGCCGCGGCCGGCTCGGGGGGCTTCGACCTCGCGCCCTGGGAGGAGCTCGCGAAGTACTGGGAGCACCGGCGGCGCGACCACGCGGCGGCGTGCGCGGTCGTGGCGCGCGCGCTCGCGCTCGCCGAGGCGCTCGGCGCGTCGGAGCGGGCGCTGGCCGCCCTGCGGCACCGGCGGGCCCGCCTCGAGCGGCGCCTGGCCGGCGCGCGGGCCTGACCGCCGCGCGCCCCTTACCGGGCGGCCGCGGCCTCGTCGTCCTCCGGGAAGGTGACCACGTGCAGCATGTGGACCGTCGGGCGGACGCGGAGGCCCGTCGGGTACACCGCGGCGGAAGGCTGCGAGGAGTGGACGCGTCGGCCCGAGGGGAGCGCCAGGCAGTAGAGGTTCTCCGAGCCCCGGAAGTAGCGACGCACGAGCGTGGCCTCGCCGTCCTCGGCCGGTGTGAACGTCACGTCGTCGGGGCGGATCATCACCCGCACCTTCTGCCCCGGCACGCGCCCCGGCGGCACCGGCAGCACGCCGATCTCGGTGATGAGGCCCTCGGCGGTGACGAGGCCCGGCAGGAAGTCGGCCGCGCCCACGAACTCGGCGACGAAGGGCGTGGCCGGGTGGTGATAGATGGTCTCCGGCGGCGCCAGCTGCTCGAGGCGCCCCTGGTGGAGCACGCCCACCCGGTCGGCGATCGTGAACGCCTCCTCCTGATCGTGGGTCACGAACACCGCCGTCGTGCCGGTCGTGCGCAGGACCCGCTCCACCTCGTCGCGCATCTGGGCCCGGAGGTCCGCGTCGAGGTTCGAGAACGGCTCGTCGAGGCAGAGCACGGTCGGCGCCGGCGCCAGCGCCCGGGCCACGGCGACCCGCTGCTGCTGGCCGCCGGACAGCTCGTGGGGGTAGCGGTCGGCGAGCTCCCGCAGCCCCACGAGGTCCAGGACCGCGCGCACGCGCGCCTCGCGCTCGGCCCGGGGCAGGGCGTGGAGCCCGAAGCCGACGTTGCCGGCCACCGTCAGGTGCGGGAACAGGGCGTAGTCCTGGAACACGATCCCGACGCCCCGCGCCTCGGGCGGGACCGCCAGCCCCCGGGCCGCGTCGGCCACCACGCGGCCGCCGATCACGACCTGCCCGGCGTCGGGCTCCTCGAAGCCCGCGATGAGCCGGAGCGTGGTCGTCTTGCCGCAGCCCGAGGGCCCGAGCAGGGCGAGGATCTCGCCTCGCTCGAGGCTGAAGGTCAGCCCGTCGACCGCCGGCGGGCCCGACGGCGCGAAGCGCTTCGTGACGCCGGAAAGGGCGAGGAGGGCCATCGGCCCGCGCCGGGGCTCTAGGGCACCGGGGTGAGCGGGGGGCGCCCCTCCAGCACGGCGAGGCAGTTGCGCACCGCCAGCAGGGCCATGGCCAGGCGCGTGTCATGCGAGGCGCTCGCGATGTGGGGCGCGAGCACCACGTTGCGCAACGGCAGCAGCCCGGGGTGGATCTTGGGCTCCTCTTCGAAGACGTCCAGGCCCGCCCCGGCGATCCACCCCTCGGTCAGGGCCCGCACGAGCGCCGCCTCGTCGACGATGGGGCCGCGGGCGGCGTTGATCAGGATCGCGGTCCGCTTCATGGTGCGGAGCGCCCGCTCGTCGATCAGGTGGCGCGTCTCGGGGAGCAGGGGCGTGTGCAGCGTGACGAAGTCCGACTCGCGCAGGAGGGTCTCGCGGTCGGTGAAGGTCGCCCGGAGCTCCTGCTCGACCGCGGCGTCGGCGCGTACGGCGTCGTGGTAGAGCACGCGCATGCCGAAGCCGAGGGCGCGGCGGGCCACCGCGCGGCCGATGCGCCCGAAGCCCAGGATCCCGAGGGTCTTGCCGTGGACGTCGTGCCCCCAGAGGAGATCCCACTTCCACGCCTGCCACTGGCCGGAGCGGGCGTAGTGGTCGGCCTCGACCACCCGCCGGGCGACGGCCAGGAGGAGCGCCCACGTGAAGTCGGCGGTCGTCTCGGTCAGCACGTCGGGCGTGTTGGTGACGACCACGCCCCGGCGCCGCGCGGCGGCGACGTCGATGTTGTTGTAGCCCACGGCCACGTTAGCGATGACCTTCAGGGTCGGGGCGGCCGCCAGCACGTCGTCGTCCACCGTGGTGATGATGTGGCAGATCAGGCCGTCCTTGCCCTGCAGGCGACGGATCACCTCGCTCTTGGGCAGTGGCAGGTCGCCGGGGTTGTAGTCCACCTCGTAGTCCGCTGGGATGAGCGCGCGCGCCTCCTCGGGCAGGACGTTGGCGATGAAGATCCGCTTGCCCATACAGGCCCTCCGGGTCGGTACCGGCGATCTCGCCTCTTGATCCGCGCGGGGCGGGCGGGCTATAGTAGCACTCGCCCTTGACGAGTGCTAAACGCGCCGGGGCCTCCGTGCGGCCTGCGTGACGCTACCACCGGCGCGCGTTGTCGTCCACGCCAATTCACGAGGCAAGGAGGGGAAGACCGGCATGAAGATCCGTCCGCTGCACGATCGCATCCTGGTCGAGCGTCTGGAGGAGCAGGAGGTGCGCCGGGGCGGCATCATCATCCCCGACACCGCCAAGGAGAAGCCGCAGGAGGGCCGGGTCATCGCCGTCGGCAACGGCAAGGTGACCGAGGACGGCCGGAAGATCCCGCTCGACGTCAAGGCCGGCGACCGGATCCTGTTCGGCAAGTACGCCGGCTCGGAGGTCAAGATCGACGACAAGGAGTACCTGATCCTCCGCGAGGAAGACGTCCTCGCCATCCTGGAGTGAACCCCGTCCCGAGGAGGCACTGATGCCGAAGCAGCTCAAGTTCGCCGAGGAGGCCCGCGCGGCCCTGTTGCGGGGCGTCAACATCATGGCCGAGGCGGTCAAGGCCACGCTGGGGCCGCGGGGGCGCAACGTGGTGATCGACAAGAAGTTCGGCAGCCCCACCGTGACCAAGGACGGGGTGACCGTCGCCAAGGAGATCGAGCTCAAGGACAACTACGAGGACATGGGGGCGCAGATGATCAAGGAGGTGGCCTCCAAGACCTCGGACGTGGCCGGCGACGGCACGACGACGGCCACGGTGCTGGCGCAGGCGATCTTCCGCGAGGGGCTCAAGAACGTCACGGCGGGGGCCAACCCCATGGCGCTCAAGCGGGGCATCGACGCCGCCGTGGACGCCGTGGTGGAGGAGCTCAAGAAGCTGAGCAAGTCCACCAAGGACAAGAAGGAGATCGCCCAGGTGGCGACCATCGCCGCCAACAACGACAAGACGATCGGCAACCTGATCGCCGAGGCGATGGAGAAGGTGGGCAAGGACGGCGTCATCACGGTGGAGGAGTCCAAGTCGGCCGAGACCGTGCTGGACGTCGTCGAGGGCATGCAGTTCGACCGGGGCTACCTGTCGCCGTACTTCGTGACGGACCCCGAGCGCATGGAGTGCGTGCTCGAGGACGCCTACATCCTGATCCACGAGAAGAAGATCAGCGTGATGAAGGACATGCTGCCGCTGCTCGAGCAGGTGGCGCGCTCGGGCAAGCCGCTGCTGGTCATCGCCGAGGACGTCGAGGGCGAGGCGCTGGCCACGCTGGTGGTCAACAAGCTGCGGGGCACGCTGCACTGCTGCGCGGTCAAGGCGCCGGGCTTCGGCGATCGGCGCAAGGCGATGCTGGAGGACATCGCGGTGCTGACCGGCGGCAAGGCGATCACGGAGGACCTGGGCATCAAGCTGGAGAACATCAAGCTCGACGACCTCGGGCGCGCCAAGAAGATCGTGGTGGACAAGGACAACACCACGATCGTGGAGGGGGCCGGCAAGCCGGCGGCCATCGAGGGGCGGATCAAGCAGATCCGGGCGCAGATCGAGGAGACGACCTCGGACTACGACCGGGAGAAGCTCCAGGAGCGGCTGGCGAAGCTGGCCGGCGGCGTGGCCGTGATCAAGGTGGGGGCGCCCACCGAGACGGCCATGAAGGAGAAGAAGGCGCGGGTGGAGGACGCGCTGAACGCCACGCGGGCGGCGGTGGAGGAGGGCATCGTGCCGGGCGGGGGCGTGGCCCTGCTCCGGGCGGCCCGGGCCATCGACGCCCTCACGCTCGAGGGCGACGAGAAGGTGGGCGCCCAGATCGTCAAGCGGGCGCTCGAGGAGCCCATCCGGCAGATCGTGGAGAACGCCGGGCTCGAGGGCAGCGTGGTGGTGGAGAAGGTGCTGTCCAACCCGTCGGTGACCTGGGGCTTCGACGCCGAGACGCTGCAGTACACGGACATGATGCAGGCGGGCATCATCGACCCCACCAAGGTCGAGCGGTGCGCGCTGCAGAACGCGGCCTCGGTGGCGGGCCTGCTGCTCACCACGGAGTGCCTGATCACCGACATCCCCGAGGAGAAGAAGGAGACGCCCTCGATGCCGCACCACGACTTCTGAGGGCGTCGGCCGGCGCCGCGGTCCACGACCGCGGGGCCGGCACGCGAGGGGCGGCCCGGGTCGGCCACGGCCCGGGCCGTCTCGTTTTCGGGGCGTTGACCTTGTGGGCCCCGAGGGAGTCTGATAGCCTAAGGCGTTTCAACCGGCCCGTCGCGCCGCGCCGTCGCGCGCGAGCGCGCGACGGCGACCGTCGCCGACGGCCGGGAGGAGGTGAGGCGACTGCGGCCGTACGAGATTCTGGTGATCATCGACCCGCGTCCGACCGACGAGGAGGCCGCCGCGCTGCTCACGCAGCTCGGCGAGCAGCTCAAGAGCCTGGGCGCCGAGGTGACCAAGGTCGACAACTGGGGGAAGCGCCGGCTGGCCTACGAGATCCGCAAGCAGCGCGAGGGCACGTACGCGGTCTTCGAGGTGAAGGCCGAGCCCGCGACCATCCGGGAGTTCGAGCGGCAGCTCCGGCTCAACGAGCGGGTCATGCGCTTCCTGACCACGCGGGTGCCCGTCCGCAAGAAGGCTCGGCCGGCGAAGACCGAACCCGAGAAGCCCGAGAAGAAGGACGAGGTCCTCGAGGAGGTCAGCTGATGGCCAGCCTGAACAAGGTCTTCCTGATCGGCAACCTCACCCGCGCCCCCGAGCTGCGCTACACGCCGAGCGGCACCGCCGTCGCCGACCTCCGGGTCGCCGTGAACCGCAACTACACCACGCAGGGCGGCGACCGGCGCGAGGAGACGTGCTTTCTCACCGTGGTCGTCTGGGGCAAGCAGGCCGAGAGCTGCGGCGAGTACCTCGACAAGGGCAGCAGCGTGCTGATCGAGGGGCGCCTCCAGACGCGCGAGTGGGAAGGCAAGGACGGCCAGAAGCGCACGGTCGTCGAGGTGGTGGCCGAGCGCGTGCAGTTCATGGGCCGTCCGAAGGCGGCGGCCACGGCCGGCGTGCCGGCGCCCGAGACGTTCCCCGAGGAGCCGGCGGCGGCCGACGACGACGTGCCGTTCTGAGCGAGGGATCCCGCGATGCCGACTCCCGCCAAGCCCGTCAGGCGCCGGCGCTTCGGTCGGCGCAAGGTCTGCAAGTTCTGCGCGGACAAGGTCGACCTGGTCGACTACAAGGACGTCCGGCGCCTCAAGGGGTTCATCACCGAGCGCGGCAAGATCATCCCCCGGCGGATCTCCGGGAGCTGCGCGCGGCACCAGCGCCAGCTCACGGTGGCGATCAAGCGCGCGCGGACCATGGCCCTGCTGCCGTTCGTCTCGCTCGACTGAGGCGCGGACCCGATGCGCGTGATCCTCCTCGACGACGTCGCCAAGGTCGGGCGCCGGGGTGAGGTGCGTGAGGTCGCCGACGGCTTCGCGCGGAACTTCCTGCTCCCCCGGCGGCTGGCGCTCGAGGCGACGCCGGGCAACCTGAAGAACCTCGAGCACATCCGCAAGCAGCAGGAGGCGAAGGCCACCCGCCTCCGCGCCGACGCCGAGGCGCTCCGCGCGCGCATCGAGGCGCTGGTCTGCGAGCAGCGCCGCCAGGCGTCCGAGGAGGGCCGGCTCTTCGGCTCGGTGACGGCGCAGGACATCGTGGAGTTCCTGGCCGAGCAGGGCATCGCCGTCGAGCGCCGCCGCGTGCAGCTCGACGAGCCGATCAAGACGCTCGGCGAAGTCGTCGTCCCGATCCGCCTGCACCCCGGCGTCACGGCGCAGCTCCGCGTCAACGTCGTGCGCGCCTGAGCCCGGCCGGCGCCGTCGGCGGGGACGGGCGGCGGCTGCGGCGCGCGTGGCGGCGATGGGCGCGCGGCGCCTCCCCCGCAGCCGCGGCGACGCGGCGGCCCTCGTGCGCGGCGGCGCGGCGCCCGTCGCGGGCGCTGTCCACCGCGACCCACCGACCATCCACCGACTGTCCACGACGTTGTGCACCGAAGCTGCGCCCGCGGCAGAATTTTGTTGACGAGTCGCGCGGCCTCGCCCGACGATCGACGCCGATGTCGCGTGCCCGCGGTGCGTCGTCCCGGTGAGCCCGCTCGACATTCCCGCGCGGATCCCGCCCCACAACCTGGACGCCGAGCGCGCGGTGCTCGGCGCGGTCCTGCTCGAGGGGCGCGAGACGCTGCCGCGCGTGATCGAGCTCCTGCGCCCTTCGGACTTCTACGCCGAGGCCCACCGGATCATCTACGAGACGATGCTGCGCCTCTTCGACCGCGGCGAGCCGGTCGACCTGATCACGCTCTCCGAGGAGCTCCGACGCACCGGGACGCTCGACGCGGTGGGCGGGCCCGCGGCGCTCGCCCTGCTCGTCGAGCACGCCTCCATCGCGGCCCACCTCACCGCCTACGCCTCGATCGTCCGCGACATGGCGGTGCTCCGCGAGCTGATCCAGACCTCCACGCAGATCATCGCGCAGGCCTTCGAGGCCAAGGAGGACGTGCAGGCGCTCGTGGACGACGCCGAGCGGCGCATCTTCGGGCTGGCCGAGCGGCGGCTCGAGGGCTCCGCGCTGCCGGTGGGCAAGATCCTCAAGAACACCTTCGAGTACATCGAGCGGCTCTACGAGCGCAAGGAGCACGTCACCGGGCTGGCCACCGGGTTCGAGAAGCTCGACCAGGAGACCTCCGGCCTCCAACCCGCGGACTTCATCATCATCGCGGGTCGGCCGAGCATGGGGAAGGCGCAGCCGCTCGACGCGCGGGTCCTCACGGTCAGGGGCTGGATGCGGATGGGCGAGCTGCGCGTGGGCGACGCGCTGGCGTCCGTCGACGGCCGTCCGTCCCGGGTCCGCGCCATCTTCCCGCAGGGTGTGCAGCCGATCTACCGCGTGACCTTCTCGGACGGGCGCGCGACGCATTGCACCGCCGACCACCTCTGGCGCGTGCACGGCCCGGGCTGGCGGGCGCCGCGGACGCTGACCACCGCGCGCGTGGCCGCGCTCCTCGCCGTGCCCCGCTACCGGGGACGGCTCCGGATCGACGTGCCGAGCGGGGCCTTCGGGCACCGCGAGCCGTTGCCGCTCGCGCCCTGGCTGCTGGGGGCGCTCCTGGCTGACCGTCGCGCCGCGCGCCGGCGCACGCCGGCGGCCGCGTGGGCGGCGGCGCTCGGGGTGGTGACCGCGCGCCGCGCCCCGGCGCTGGCGGCGGCGGCCGCGGGCGGGGCCCTGACCCCCGCGCCGGTCACGGGGGAGCCCGCGGGGGCCGCGCCGGCGGCGGGCGGGAGCCCGCCCGCGCCGCCGGCGGCGGTTCGCGCGCTCCGCGAGCTCGGGCTCTGGGGGCGGCCGCCCGCGGACTGGTTCATCCCGGAGCGCTACCTCGGCGCGGCGCGCGAGGCCCGGCAGGCGCTCCTCGACGGCTTGCTCGCGACCGGCGGGCGGGGCGCCCGCGCCGGGCGCGTGCGGCTCGTCGTGGCGGGCGAGCGCCTGGCGCGCGACGTGGCCGCCCTCGTGCGCTCGCTCGGCGGCGGGTGCGCCGTGCGCCCCCGGCGCGCGAAGGACGCGACGGCGCGCGGGTGGGTCTGCCGCATCCGGCCGCCGGCCGCGGCGGGGCGCGCGCGGCCGGGCCTGGCCGCGCCGTGGCGGCCCGCGTTCGTCAGCGTGGAGCCGGCGGGGGTGGCCGCGACGCAGTGCATCGCCGTGACCCATCCGTCGGGGCTCTACATCACCGACGACTACGTCGTCACCCACAACACGGCGTTCGCGCTCAACATCGCGCAATACGTGGGCGTGCAGCTCGGCGGCAAGGTGCTGATCCTCTCGCTCGAGATGTCGGCGCCCCAGCTCGTGCAGCGCATGCTCTGCTCGGAAGCCAAGGTGGACTCGCAGGCGGTCCGCACCGGGCGCCTGAGCCCCGCGGACTGGCACCGCCTGACGGCCGCCGCGGGCCGGCTGAGCGAGGCCGCGATCTTCATCGACGACTCGCCGGGCCTCACGGTGCTCGAAGCGCGGGCCAAGGCGCGGCGCATGAAGGCCGAGCACGGCCTGGACCTGCTCGTGATCGACTACCTGCAGCTCATGCGCGGGCGGGCCAACCTCGAGAGCCGCCAGCAGGAGATCTCCGAGATCTCCCGCTCGCTCAAGGCGCTGGCCAAGGAGCTCCACGTCCCGGTCGTCGCGCTCTCGCAGCTCTCGCGCGCGGTGGAGTCGCGGGCCACGCGCGACTACCGGCCCCAGCTCTCCGATTTGCGCGAAAGCGGCGCGCTCGAGCAGGACGCCGACCTGATCCTGTTCCTCTACCGCCCGGCGGTCTACAAGGACGACCTGCCCCCCGACGAGCAGAACATCACGGAGGTCATCATCGGCAAGCAGCGCAACGGGCCCGTGGGCACGGTGAAGGTCGTCTTCCTGCCCCAGTACGCGCGCTTCGAGAACCTCGCCGAGTTCCCGCGCGCGGCCTTCTGAGGCGCGCGGGGGCCCGGGACCGCGGCGGGCGCCGGGAGTATGATCAGGGGCCGGGGGCCGACACGGCCTTCCCGGCGATGCAGTCGCATGCGCTCGGACGAGTCGAGGCGACCCTGGGTCGGCCGGCCGCTCCGCGCAGCGGCGCGCCGCCCGCGGCCGGGGCTGCGTGCCGGGCCCCGGCCGGCGCCGTCGCGGCGCCGGACGCCCGCCCGGGCCATGACCCCGCCCGCGCTATGATGTCCGGCTGATCCTCCCGACACGAGCGATGCGACTGCACGCGCTCAAGCGGCTCCTGGTCGGCCCGCCGTTGCCGACGGCGCAGGCGAGGCACGAGCGCCTCTCGAAGGTTACGGGCCTGGCCGTCTTCGCCTCGGACAACCTTTCCTCCGTCGCGTACGCGACCGAGGAGATCCTGCGGGTCCTCATCCTGGCCGGGGTGGGGGCGCTCACGCTGGCGATGCCGATCGGCGGGGCGATCGCCGTCGTCATCGCCATCGTGATCTTCTCCTACCGGCAGACGATCCTCGCCTACCCGCAGGGCGCGAGCGACTACATCGTGGCCAAGGACAACCTGGGCACGGTCGCCGGGCTGGTGGCCGGCGGGGCGCTCCTGATCGACTACACCCTGACGGTCGCGGTGAGCGTCTCCGCCGGGATCGCCGCCCTGACCTCCGCGGTGCCCGCGTTGTTCCCCCACCGCGTGACCCTCTGCGTGGCGGCCATCGCCCTCATCGCGCTCGGCAACCTGCGCGGCGTGCGCGAGTCGGGGCGGCTGTTCGCGGCGCCCTCCTACCTCTTCATCGCCGGCTTCCTCGGCCTGATCGGCGTGGGGCTCGGCCGGTACGTCGCCGGCGGGCTGCCGCCGCTGCCGCCGAGCGGGCCGCCCCCGGACCCGGTGACGCCGCTCACCGCGGTCCTCGTGCTCCGGGCCTTCGCCTCGGGCGCGGTCGCCCTGACGGGCATCGAGGCCGTCGCCGACGGCGTCACCGCGTTCAAGCCGCCGGAGGTGCACAACGCGCGCGCGGTGCTGCTCGCCCTGGGCGCCATCATGATGACGCTCTTCCTGGGGACGACGGCCCTCGCCTCGCTCCTCGAGGTCGTGCCGCGCGAGGAGGAGACGGTCGTCTCCCAGCTCGCCCGGCACGTCTTCGGCGGCGGGCCCGCCTACTACTACGTGCAGGCGGTGTCGATGGTGATCCTGATCCTGGCCGCCAACACCGCGTTCGCCGACTTCCCGCGCCTGGCCTTCTTCATGGCCCGGGACGGCTACCTGCCCCGGCAGTTCAGCAACCGCGGCGACCGGCTGGTGTTCTCCAACGGCGTGCTGATGCTCGGGCTGGCCGCCGCGCTCCTCGTCGTGCTCTTCCACGGCAGCACCCACGCCCTGATCCCGCTCTACGCGGTCGGCGTCTTCACCTCGTTCACGCTCTCGCAGTCCAGCATGGTCCGGCGCTGGTGGCGGACCCGGCCGGCCGGGTGGGCGTGGCGGGCGGCGGTGAGCGGCGCCGGCGCCATGACGACGGGGCTGGTGCTCCTCGTGGTGGCGGCGACCAAGTTCGTCGACGGGGCCTGGATCGTGGTGCTGCTGCTCACGGGGCTGGTCGCCGTCTTCGCCACGATCAAGCGCCACTACCGCGAGGTCGCCGAGCAGCTCTCGCTCGAGGGGTACGCGGGCCCGCCGCCCATGCGGCACACGGTCCTGGTCCTGGTGGGCGACCTGCACCGCGGCGTGGTCGAGGCGCTCCAGTACGCCAAGACGCTCTCGCCCGACGCCAAGGCGGTCTACGTCGAGCTCGACCCCGAGCGCACGCGCAAGCTCGAGGAGAAGTGGCAGAAGCACGGCCTCGGGGTGCCGCTCGTGGTGCTCACCTCGCCCTATCGCTCGCTCCTGGGCCCGCTGCTCGAGTACATCGATCACCTCCAGGCGCGCAACGGCCGCCACGTGGTGACGATCGTCCTGCCGGAGTTCATCCCGGCGCGCTGGTGGCAGCACCTCCTGCACAACCAGACCGCGCTGCTGATCAAGGGCGCGCTGCTCTTCCGCAAGAACGTCATCGTCACCGACGTCCCCTACCACCTGACCCACTGAGCGCCCGCGGCGCCGCCGCGCGCTCTGCTACACTGAACGGCCGCCGGCCGATGGAGATCGTGCTCACGCCCGAGGGCCCGCTCGACGTCCCGGCCACGCTCGCACGCTACCGGCTCTGGGGCGAGGACCCGGCGAACCGCCTGGACGGCGACGTCTTCCGCCGCGTCCTGCGCCTGGGCGCGCGCCTCGTCCCGTACGCGCTCCGGTGGTCCGGGCCGGTGGACGCCGTCCGGCTGCGCGTCCGCGCTCCCGGGGCGCGCGGCCGGCGGATCGCGGAGGCGCTGGTGCGGGAGGTGCGCGCGCTCCTCGGGCTCGACTTCGACCTCGAGGGCTTCTATCGGATGGCCAAGGCCGACCCGGTGCTGGCGCCGCTCGTCGGCCCCCTCTACGGGCTCCGGCCGACGCTCGCCCCGACCCCGCTCGAGATGCTGGTCGGCTCCATCGCGGCGCAGCAGGTGAGCCTCGTGCTGGCCGCTGCGCTCCGCGCGCGCCTCGTGCGCCGCTACGGCGTGCCGACCGAGCTCGACGGCCTCACCGTCTACGCGTTCCCCGACGCCGCGACCCTCGCCCGGGCGCGCATGCGCGCCCTGCGGGCGCTCGGGTTCTCGACGGCCAAGGCCACGGCGGTGCGGGGCGTCGCGCGCGCGCTGGCCACGGGGGCGCTGGACGCGGCGGCGCTGGCCCGGGCGCCCGCCGACGCGATCGTCGCGCGGCTCACCGCGCTGCGCGGGGTCGGGCGCTGGACCGCCGAGTGGTTCATGGCGCGGGGGCTCGGGCGGGGCGACGTCTGCCCGGCGGGCGACCTCGGGGTCCGGAAGGCCTTCGCGCGCTTCTGCGGGAACGGTCGTCCGCTCGGCGAGGACGAGATCCGTCGTCGTGCGAGCGCCTGGGGCCCGTACCAGACCCTGGCCGTGCACTACCTCCTGGCCGGGCTCCGGCTGGAGGCGACGCGGGCCGACGGAGGTCCGTGACCACCCGGCGCCCGTTGCCGCTGCTCGGCCAGCCGGACCCGAACGTCCCGCGCGACGTCCACCTGGTCGGGCGCTACGCCGTCGGGCTCACGTGGGGCGACGGGCACGGCTCGATCTTCCCCTTCGAGCGCCTGCGCCGGGACTGCCCCTGCGGCCGGTGCGCCGGGCTCGGCGCGCTCACGCCTGACATGGCCTGGCCCAGCGAGATCCGCCGCACCCCGGACGGGCTGCGCGTGCGGTGGAGCGACGGCCACGAGAGCCTCTATCCCTATGCGGAGCTGCGCGGCCTCTGCAGGTGCGCGACCTGCACCGGCGGCCATTGATGGAGGCCGGGGCGCGGCGATGGGTGCTCCTCGCCGTCATGCTCTCGATCTTCCTGGCGGCCATGGAGTCCACGGTCGTGGCCACGGCCATGCCCACCGTGGTCCGGAGCCTCGGCGGCCTCGAGACCTACTCGTGGGTGTTCTCGGGGTTCCTGCTGACCTCGACGGTCTCGATGCCGCTCTGGGGCCGGCTGTCCGACCTGTTCGGCCGGCGGTCGACGTACCTCGCCGGGCTCGCGCTGTTCCTCGGCGGGTCGGCGCTCTGCGGGCTGGCCTGGAGCATGACCGCGCTCGTCGTCTTCCGCATGGTGCAGGGCATGGGCGCGGGCTCGCTGATGCCGATCGGGATGACGATCGTCGGCGAGCTCTTCGGCCTCGAGCGCCGCGCGAAGATGCAGGGCTACTTCTCGGGCGTCTGGGGGGTCGCCTCGGTGGTGGGCCCGCTCGCCGGCGGCCTGCTGACCGACCACCTGTCCTGGCGGTGGGTCTTCTACGTGAACCTGCCCTTCGGCGCCCTCGCGATGGCGCTCATCGCCGGTGCGCTGCGCGAGGCGCCGCGGCCGCGGCGGCCGACGATCGACTACCCGGGCCTGGCCCTGTTCGCCCTCGGCGTCTCGGCGCTCCTGCTCGGGGTGACGCAGGCGGGGCGCGGCGGGACCTGGACGCGGCCCGCGGTGCTCGGGCCCCTGGCCGTGGCCGCCGTCGCGCTCGCCGGCTTCGTCCTGGTCGAGCGTCGCGCGGCCGAGCCGATTCTCCCGCTGCGCCTGTTCGCGGCCCGGATCGTGCGCGCGGCCGTGGCCACGGGCTTCCTGGCCGGCATGGCGATGTTCGGCGCCATCTCGTTCGTGCCGCTGTTCCTGCAGGCGGTGGTGGGCACGACGGCCACGGGCGCGGGCTGGGTGCTGACGCCGTTCATCCTGGGCTGGATCGCGCTGTCCGTCACGAGCGCCCGGCTCGTCCTGCGCGTGGGCTACCGGGGCCTCGTGGTCAGTGGGATGCTCTGCTTGAGCGCGGCATTCCTCCTGATGACCGGCTGGACCGCGGCGCTCACGCCGGAGCGGGCGATGCGCGACGTGCTGCTGGCGGGCGTGGGGATGGGCATGACGATGGTCCCGATGCTGATCGCCGTCCAGAGCGCGGTGCCCCGGACCGACCTGGGCGCGGCGACGGCCGTGACGCAGTTCTTCCGCACGGTCGGGGGCGCCGTCGGCCTGGCGGTGATGGGCACGGTGATGGCGCGCCGCCTGGCGTCCGGGCTCCCCGTCGTGGAGGCCATGCGCGGAGTCTTCGTGGTCGGGCTCGTGATCTCGATCGCGGCGGTCGTCGCCGCCTTCCTCGTGCCGGGCGGCCGGGCGCAGGACCTGGCGCGCCCCGAGCTGCGCGGCGAGCCGACGCACGCGGGAGGGTGACCGGTGCACGGTGACGTGCCGCTGCTGGAGCGCCTCGCGCGGCTGCCGCCGGTGCCGGCCCGGGCGGCCGTGGCCCTGCTCGAGCGGCTGCCCGAGCCGCGCCAGGACCCCGTGATCGGGCCGCTCTTCGGCACGGACGAGCAGGGCGACCTGACGGTGAACCCGCTCGTGCCCGCCGTGCTCGAGCAACTCCGGGACCGGGCCGACCTGACCTGCTACGGGGCGCTGCTCGAAGGGCTCACGGGGATCTGGAACGCGGCCGTCCGCGCCGCCGTGGTGAACCGCCTGCGCGCGGCGGGCCTGCCGCCCGACGACCTGCTGCTCCGGCTGCAGCGGCTGTCGCCCACCCTGGGGTTCGCGGGCGAGTCGGGGGACTGGGCGCGCCAGTGGCTCGCGGACCCCTTCACGCAGGACGCGCTGCTCGTGCAGCAGTGCCTCGTGCGGGTGCTGTTCGCCCTGCGGGGGCTCGCCGAGGCGCGCGCCGAGGAGCTCACCACGCAGGACGGCTGAGGAGGACGAGCGTCATGCACGCGCACCTTCACGAGCGGAAGGCGGAGAAGCAGCGGCTCAACGCGCTGATGCTGCAGTCGCCGATGAAGGTCTACGCGGCCTTCGGCGACCTCGCGCGGCGGGTGTTCGCCGACGGCGCGCTCTCGCGGCTCCACAAGGAGCTCATGGCGCTGGCGGTGGCGGTCTCCCAGAACTGCTTCGACTGAATCGACCACCGCGTCGAGGAGGTCCTCGACCTGGGTGGGACCGAGGCCCAGATCGCCGAGGCGCTGGACGTGGGGCTGCTGATGGGCGGCACGCTCGCGGCCAAGTCGGCCCGGCACGCGTTCGCGGTGCTGGAGGAGCTGAAGGGAGGGCGGCGATGAGCGTCGAGGCTCTGCTGGAGCGCTACCGCGACATCTTCGCCAAGCGCGCGTTCGCGCACCTGGCCACGGTGGGGCGCGACGGCACGCCCCAGGTCACGCCGGTCTGGTGCGACCTGGACGACGGTCACGTGCGCATCAACACCGCGCGCGGTCGGGTCAAGGAGCGGAACCTGCGCGCCAACCCGCGTGTCGCGCTCGCGGTCCAGGACCCCGACAACCCGTACCGCTACGTTCAGGTGCAGGGGCGGGTGGTCGAGATGACCGAGGAGGGCGCCGACGCGCACATCGACGCGCTGGCGCGCAAGTATCTCGGGCAGGAGCGCTATCCCTACCGGCAGCCGGGCGAGGTCCGGGTGCTGATCCGGATCCGGCCCGAGCGCGTGCAGGGCATGGGCTGAGGCGTGACCACGTTCTGGGCGCCGGTCGATCCCGAGCACCTCAAGCGCGAGCGCGCGCGCGCCCGCGCGCTCCGGCAGAGCCAGTGGTGGAAGCGGAAGGTGGCGGCCGGGGTGTGCTACTACTGCCGCCGGGTCGTGGGGCCGCGCGCGCTCACGATGGACCACCTGGTGCCGCTCGCGCGCGGCGGGCGGTCGATCCGCGGCAACGTCGTCCCCGCCTGCAAGGCGTGCAACACCCGCAAGCGGGCGCTCGTGCCCGTCGAGTGGGACGAGTACCTCGCCCGACTCGACCGCGAGGCCTGAGCGCGCGCGGCCGCGCCGGGCGCGCGCGCCCGCGCGCGGCGTCGCGAACGTTGGACATTGACGGGGCCGCCCGGCGCACGTGCAATGGGGCTGCTCGCGAGCATCGCTGTGCACCCCAACCGTGGAGGGTCGAGATGCAGGCTCACACGCTCGCGCTGTCCGTGCTCGTGCTCCTGGCGGCCTCGCCGGGCTGGGCCGCGCCGCCCGCGCCGCGCGGCCCGGCGGTCGAAGTCACGGTGCCCGTCGGGGGACCCGTCAACATCAACACCGCCGACGTGCGGGAGCTCATGACGCTCGACGGCGTCGGTCGCACCGTGGCCGAGCGGATCGTCGAGTACCGCGAAAAGCACGGCCCCTTCAAGACGCCGGAGGAGATCCGGCGCGTGTCCGGCATCGGGCGCGGACTCTGGGAGCGCAACCGCGACCGCATCGTCGTGAAGTGAGCGGCGCCCACGTTCCCCTTGGGCGCGCGCGTGTCTCCGGAGTAGGATGGGTCCCAAGTCGGTCGGAACGACAGCAGCGTTCCCGTGGCGTCCCCGCCGGCAATTCCGCCGGCGGCAGCACGTGACCGAGCCCCGGGCCGGGAGTCGGCATCCGGTTCGGGGTCAGTGGGACTGGGCCCGCGTGGCGCCCTTGCCGAGAGAGGAGGTGATCCAGCCGATGTGTCGCCCTACGGTGATCTGTGAGGTGGTCGCCTCCTAGGCAGGGTCCACGCTCGCTCGAGGTGGATGGCCTGGGAGCCCCAGGCGCCACCGGCCCCGACGATCCCGCCTCACCAGCGGGGCGATTCGCGAACGCGGGTCGCAGCGTGTCGTCGGGGCTTTTTTCTCGGGGGCGCCCGGCGCTCCGGGAACGCCGGCCGACCGGCGGTGCCGCGGGGCTCGTCGGCCGGGCCGGTGCGGCAGCCGCCGCGCCCGCCGAGGCCCGCGGCGCGGCATCCCGGGGTCACGCCGGCGCGAAAACACGGCGCGGCCCGCCTGGTGGCGGGCCGCAGCGTGGTCCCCGGCGGAAGCCGCCGCGGACGGTCAGCCGATCTTGCGGACGTTCGACGCCTGCAGGCCCTTCGGCCCACGGGTCACGTCGAACTCGACCTTGTCGCCCTCGCTCAGGCTCTTGAACCCCTGGGCCTGGATCGCACTGTAGTGGACGAACACGTCCTCACCGCCCTCGACCTGGATGAAGCCGTACCCCTTCGCGTCGTTGAACCACTTGACCGTGCCTTGTGCCATACACCTTTCCCTTTTCGCGGAGCCTGACGATGCTCCGGTGATCCCGGCCCCCATGGCCGGGGGGTGCCGCCGGACAACAAAAAACGTCGCGGGACCTCGTCCGCGCGACGTCGGGTGTCAGCTTCGAGCCACGGTTGCTGCCGGCGCTACCACCACAGCGAACACAAGCACCATCGGGCCGCGGAAACCTTACAACGGTCGAAAAAATCCTGTCAACGGGGATGCGCCTGGGCCGTGCGCGGGCCCAGGCGCCCCGGAATGGCCTGAAATCTCAGATTTTCCGCACGTTCGAGGCCTGAAGCCCCTTGGGGCCCCGCGTGACTTCGAACTCGACCGTGTCGCCTTCGGCGAGCGTCTTGAAGCCCTGGGCCTGGATCGCGGTGTAGTGGACGAACACGTCCTCGCCGCCCTCCTGGGTGATGAACCCGTAGCCCTTCGCCTCGTTGAACCACTTCACTCGACCCTGTGGCATGCCTCTGCTCTCCTTGGGGTCCTCAAGCCCCGGTGGACTGCCCGCCCTCGGGGCGGGCTCGTCTCCCGAGCGCGATACGACTGCCGCGCGGGAGACAAAGGAAAACGCCGCGCGAACCGGTCTCGCGCGGCGTCTCTGTTCGGCGCACCGTCGACTGCTGCGGGGACCGCCCGTGTTGGACTCAGAGCCAGCCAAACCTTACACGGGCGGCGCGCCCGCCGTCAATATTCCGGCTACTCCTCGATCGGGCGGGTGACCGGCTGCGAGCCGTTCCTGGTGCCGAGCCAGCCGGGGATGGCGACCGAAAACCGCCCCGCGGTCCCCCCGGCCACGACGATGTGCAGATCCTCCACGGTCGCGAACTTCGGGATCATCGTCGCGGGCGCCGGCGGGGTCCGCGCGAAGCGGAGGTTCGTGCCCTCGCCGTGGTCGTCGTCGGGGAGGAGCTCGGCGTAGGGCCGGCGCACCAGCTCGTGCAGGGCCCGCGCCAGGTCGGCTCGGGACCACCCGTCGTCGGCGAAGGTGCGCGCGTGCTCGGGGCCGACCACGAGCATCGTCGGCGCGTAGAGCGGGAAGTGCTTGCTGTTCCACAGCGCGGCCATCGACCAGCCGAGCGAGCCCGCCAGGGCGCGCGCCGTGCGGCTCGCGTGGTCCGAGATCCCGTGCGGGGCTTCCCCGGCGAAGAGCGTCACCGTGCTCGTGGTCGGCGAAAACCCGCGCTCGACGTGGTAGGGCGGCCAGGGGCTGACTTCCTCGTGCTCGGCAATGCAGTAGGTATAGCGCCCGGGATGGCCGAACGTGGACATGGACGTCTCGCCCGGGCGCGCACCGCCGACGTTGGTCATGAGCAGCCGCAAGGCCCGGCCGATGGTGGCGTTGGCTCGGAACCCCGGGCCGAAGACGCCGAACGAGGCGTTGAGCCCGATCCGCCGCCGGATGGGGCCGTTGACGAGGATCAGCGGCGCCGCGAAGTGCGTGGTGGTGGCCACGCCGTGGAGGTTGAACCGCGGGTCGCAGGCGCACTCGGCCGCGGCGATGACCACGGGCAGGTACTCGGGGCGGCAGCCGGCCATGACCGCGTTGACGGCGACCTTCTCCACGGTCACGCGCCCGTAGTTCGGCGGCATCTCGCCGAGGAGCTCGTCCGGTCGCCGCCGCGTGCCCGTGAGCATCCGCGCGACCCGCTCGCGGGTCGGGGGAACGACTGGCAGGCCGTCCGTGACCCCGCGCTCGAACCAGGCCTCGAGCTCGTCGGCCGTCGTCGTCTCCATTGTCATCGGCGCGCGGTCGATGCTATACCTGACCGGCGCACGCCGCCAGCGTGCGGCCACGCGAGCCGCCGCCACGGGCGCCGCTCCCGACCCCGCGCGGGCCGACGCGATCCGCGGCGCCCGGCGTGGGCACCGGTAGCCCGCGGCTCCGCGCCCGCGCCGGCCGCGGCGGCCCCGCGGGCCGGCGCGCGGGGGCCGCGAGCCCGCGGCGTGCGCGAATGGCTGCACCCGAGAACCGCTCGAGCAAGGAGCCCGCGATGTCCCGTGTCGTCGTCGCCGTCGTCGTCGCCGCCCTCGCCCTGGTCGCCGCCGTCCCCGCCGAGGCCCAGAGCTACAAGGCGGAGTTCAAGAACAGCCTGGTCGTCGGGCCCGCCGGGCCCTGGGGCGAGGCCGCCATCCGCTTCGCGGAGTTGCTCCGCGAACGGACCCAGGGCCGCATCAACGTGAAGAACTACTTCGCCGGCCAGCTCTTCGCCGGCAAGCAGACCAACGAGTTCACGCTCCTGGCGCAGGGCGTGGCCGACTTCGCGTTCGGCTCGACCATCAACTGGTCGCCCCAGGTGAAGGAGCTCAACCTGTTCTCGCTGCCGTTCCTCTTCCCGTCCTACCGCGCGCTGGACGCCGTGCAGGCGGGCGAGCCCGGGCAGCGGCTGTTCCGGCTGATCGAGGCCAAGGGCGTCGTGCCGCTCGCCTGGGGCGAGAACGGCTTCCGCGAGCTCACCAACGCCCGGCGGCCCGTGCGCCGACCCGAGGACCTCGCGGGGCTCAAGATCCGCGTGGTGGGCTCGCCGATCTTCATCGACACCTTCCGCGCGCTCGGCGCGAACCCCGTGAACATGAACTGGGGCGAAGCCCAGCAGGCCTTCCAGCAGGGGACGGTGGACGGTCAGGAGAACCCCATCGTCACCGTGATCATCCCGTTCAAGCTCTGGACCTCGCAGAAGCACATCACCGTCTGGCACTACGCCATCGACCCGCTCGTGATCGGCGTCTCGCGGGTGACCTGGGAGGCGCTCACGCCGGCCGACCGGGAGATCGTCCGCCAGACCGCGCAGGAGGTCGCGGCCTGGCAGAAGGCGGGCGCCCGCAAGGGCCTCGAGGGCGCCATGGAGGCGCTCGAGACCCTGCGCCAGCACGGGATGGAGGTCGTCACGCTCGGGCCCGCCGAGCTCGCCGCCTTCCGCGAGCGCACCCGCCCGGTCTACGAGCGGTGGGCGGGCGAGATCGGCACCGAGCTCGTGCGGAGCGCCGAGGCGATCGTGGCCCGCACGCGCTAGGCCGTGCGGCTGGGCGACCGCCTCGAGGAGGCGGCCTGCGCGCTCATCCTGGCGGTCATGACGGCGGTGGCGCTGGCCAACGTCGTCACCCGCTACCTCGTCCAGTACGCGCTCGCCTTCACCGAAGAGGTGGTCGTCAACCTCTTCGTCTGGCTGACCCTCCTGGGCGCGGCGGTCGCGGTCCGCCAGGGCGCGCACCTGGCGTTCACGTGGCTCGTGGCCCGCGCCCCGCGCCCGCTCCGCGCCGCCGCGCTCGTGCTGACCACCGCGCTCGGCGTCGGCGTGTTCCTGGCGCTCGCGTGGTTCGGTGTGGGCCAGATCCGCGCCGAGCGCGCGCTCGGGACCACGTCCGAGGCCCTGGCGATCCCCCAGTGGTGGTACACGGCCGGCGTGCCCGTCTTCAGCGGCCTGGTGGTCGTGCGGCTGCTCCAGGCCGCGTGGCGGACGGCGCGCCGGGGATGAGCGAGCCCGGCCTCCTCCTCTTCGGCCTCTTCTTCGCGCTGCTCCTCGCGGGCGTCCCCATCGCCGTCGCGCTCGGGGCGCCGGCGCTCGTGTTCCTGTGGTGGTACGACCTCGGCATCCAGGTCACCGCGGCCAACGTCTACGCCAACATCGCGAAGTTCCCGCTGCTCGCGATCCCGTTCTTCATCCTCGCGGGGTTCGTCATGGAGCGCGCCGGGCTCTCGCGCGCGCTCGTGCAGCTGCTCAACCTGCTCGTGGGGCCCCTGCGCGGCGGCCTGGCGCTGGTGACCATCGGCGGGTGCGTGTTCTTCGGCGCCATCTCGGGCACCGGCCCGGCCGACACCGCCGCCATCGGCAGCGTGATGATCCCGGCCATGGTGCGGCGCGGCTACGCACCCGGGTTCGCCGCGGCCCTGGTGGCCGCCGCGGCGACCACCGACGTGCTGATCCCGCCGAGCGTCGCCTTCATCGTCTACGGCGTGATCACCGAGGCCTCCATCCCCCGGCTCTTCGCGGCGGGCGTGGTGCCGGGCCTGCTCATGGGCGCAGCGCTCGTCCTGCCGGCGCTCGCCATCGCCCGGCGGCACGGCTGGGGCGGCGAGGCCGCGGGCGGCCCGCGGGAGATGCTCCGGGCGGCCTGGCAGGCGCGGTGGGGCCTCCTCGCGCCCGTCGTCATCCTGGGCGGCATCTACGGGGGCGTGGTGACGCCCACCGAGGCCGCCGTGATCGCCGTGGCCTACGGGCTCCTGGTGGGGCTCGTGGTGGAGCGGACGCTCCGCCTGGGCGACCTCTACGAGATCTTCCGCGACGCCGCCGTCGCGACCGCGGTCGTGATGCTCGTCGTCGCGTTCGCCGGCCTGTTCTCCTGGACGGGCTCCACGCTGGGGGTGATGGACCGGGCCGCGCGGGCGCTGCTCGGCCTGTCGGACAACCCGTACGTGCTGCTCGCCACCCTCAACGGGCTCCTGCTCGTGGCGGGTATGCTGCTCGACGCGATCTCCATCTACTACGTCTTCCTGCCGATCCTGCTGCCGCTGCTCCCGCAGTACGGCTGGGACCCGGTCTGGTTCGGCGTCATGATGACCGTGAACCTGGCCATCGGGACCGTGACCCCGCCCGTCGCCGTGAACCTCTACGTCGCCGCCAACCTCGCCCGGACGCCGATCGAGGAGGTCGCACGGTGGGCGGCGCCCTTCGCGCTCGCCCTGGTCGTCGCACTCGCGCTGGTGACCTACGTCCCCGCGCTCGCGCTGTGGCTGCCCGATCTCCTCGGGGTGCGCTGACGCGGGCGCCGGGGCGCGTCGCGCGGGCCCGGGGGCGGGGCGCGAGGCGCCGCCCCGTGCGTGTAGACTGGCGGCGTGCACCCCTGGCACGACGTCGAGCTCGGCGAGGAGATCGAGCGCTACTTCCGCGTGGTCATCGAGATCCCGAAGGGCTCCAAGGTCAAGTACGAGCTCGACAAGGCGACGGGCCTGCTCTCGGCGGACCGGGTCCTGCACAGCGCCGTGCACTACCCGGCCAACTACGGCTTCCTGCCCCAGACGTTCTGCGCCGACGACGACCCGCTCGACGCGCTCGTGCTCGGCCAGGAGCCCGTCCTGCCGCTGTGCATCCTGCGCGCCCGGGCGATCGGGGTCATCACCATGCGGGACGAGAAGGGGCAGGACGACAAGGTGATCGCCGTCCACCTCGACGACCCCGAGTACGCGCACTACCGGGAGCTCGAGGACCTGCCCCCGCACCGGCTGCGCGAACTCGAGCGGTTCTTCCTCGACTACAAGGTGCTCGAGGACAAGCCGGTCGAGGTCGAGCGCATGCAGGGGCGGGCCGCCGCCGAGGAGATCATCCGGGCGGCGGCCCGGCTCTACCGCGAGAAGATCCGCCCCGGGGTCGCGCCGCGTCGGTGACGTCCGGCGTCACCGGTGGTGTCATCGTGGAGCCGCGACCCGGTGCGCCGCGCGGGCCCGCGGGGCGCGGCCCGGCCCGCCGCCCGCGCGCGCGCGGCGCCGGCCCGTGACCGGCGGCGCCCCGCCGCCGCGAACCCCATGAAAAACCGCCCGTTTTGCCGGGGGCGCCGGCGCCCGCCCCTCGCGGTCCCGACCTCGGGCTAAAGCCGCGTCAACACAGGGCTTTTCCTTTCAGCGTGGCACAGACTGTGCTAACGTAGTGTCGCTCCCGCGGGGGGAGCGCAGGGGCCACTCTCACAGACTGGAGTCGCGATGGTCTTCAACCTGCTCGCCGGCATGTTCTCGAACGACCTGGCCATCGACCTCGGCACCGCGAACACGCTCGTCTACGTGCGGGGCGAGGGGATCGTCCTGAACGAGCCGTCCATCGTGGCCATCCACCAGGCGGACCACTCCGTGCTGGCCGTGGGCCACGAGGCCAAAGCCATGCTCGGGCGGACCCCCGGCAACATCATCGCCATCCGCCCGCTCAAGGACGGGGTGATCGCCGACTTCGACGTGACCGAGAAGATGCTCCACTACTTCATCAACAAGGTCCACCGGCGGCGCACCCTGGTGCGCCCGCGGATCGTGGTGGGCGTTCCCTCGGGCATCACGCAGGTGGAGAAGCGCGCGGTGCGCGACTCGGCGATGCAGGCCGGGGCCCGCGAGGTCTACCTGATCGAGGAGCCCATGGCGGCGGCCATCGGGGCCGGGCTGCCGATCCAGGAGCCCGGCGGCAACATGATCGTCGACATCGGCGGCGGCACCACGGAGGTGGCCGTCATCTCGCTCTCGGGGATCGTCTACTCCAAGTCCGTCCGCATCGCCGGCGACGAGATGGACGAGGCGATCGTCCAGTACATCAAGAAGCACTACAACCTGCTGGTCGGCGAGCGGCGGGCCGAGGAGATCAAGATCCAGCTCGGGTCCGCCTACCCCATGGGCGGCGAGCGGCGCACCATGGAGGTCAAGGGCCGCGACCTGATCGACGGCATCCCGAAGACCATCGTGATCACGGACGAGGAGATCCGGGAAGCGCTCCGGGAGCCGGTCATGACCATCGTCGAGACGGTCCGGACCTGTCTCGAGCGCACGCCCCCGGAGCTCGCCGCGGACATCGTGGACAAGGGCATCGTGCTGACCGGGGGCGGCGCGCTGCTGCGCGGGCTCGACCACCTGCTCCGGCAGGAGACCAACCTGCCCGTGACGCGCGCGGAGGACCCGCTGTCGTGCGTCGCGCTCGGGACCGGCAAGGTGCTCGACGAACTCGATCTCTTGAAGAAGGTGGCGATCCCGACCTAGGCCCCGGGTCGGGCGCCCAGGGGTCGCAGCGTGAAGATCCGACGGCTGCTCCTCCTGGCCTCGGTGGTGGGCGTCTGCCTGCTCCTGCTGACCCTCCAGACCCGGGGCCGGGCCACGGAGGCGGCCGACGTCGTCTCGGTGCTGGTCACGCCCGTGCAGCGGGCGCTCGCGGCGCTCCACCGCGGCGTCAGCGGCGCCTGGGCCACGGTCGCTTCGTGGCGGAGCGTGCGGGCCGAGAACGCGCGCTTGCGCGAGGAGAACCGCCGCCTCAAGCTCGAGGCGCTCGTGGTCCGCGAGGCGATCGAGGAGAACAGCCGGCTGCGCCGCCTGCTCGACCTGCGGGCGCGGTTGCCCATCGAGACCCTGCCGGGCGAGGTGATCGCGCGCGAGTGGGGCGGCTGGGTGCGCTCCCTCACCGTCAACCGCGGCCAGGCCGACGACGTCCGGCGGCTCACCGCGGTGATCGCGCCCGAGGGGCTCGTCGGCCGCGTCGTCGATGTCCGCCCCTGGGCCTCCGTGGTGCAGGTCCTGACCGACCCGGCCTCGAGCGTCGGCGCCCACGCGGTGCGCACCCGGACGCCGGGCGTCGTCGAGGGCGACCCGCGCGCGACGCTGCGCTTCAAGTTCATGGCCCGCGACGGCGCCGGGCTCCAGGTGGGCGACCTGATCGTGACCTCGGGGCTCGGCGGCGTGTTCCCCCGCGGCATCCCCATCGGGCGCGTCCAGGCGATCGAGGACCGGGGCGCGGCCCTGTTCCACTACGCGATCCTGACCCCGGCGGTGGACCCGGGGCGCCTCTACGAGGTCCTGCTCGTCACGGGGGACCCCACGCGCGACCTCACGGCCTACTTCGCGACGCGAGGGTAGGGTGCGCGCGCTGCTCGCCCTCACGGTGTTCGGCGGCGGCGTGGCCCACGCCACCCTGGCCCCCGCCATCCGCATCGGCGAGGTGGCGCCCGACATTCCGCTCGTGCTCGTCACGCTCCTCGCCCTGCGCCGGGGGCCGGACGTGGGGTGCCTGGCGGGCTTCGTGGCCGGCCTGCTCCAGGACGCGGCGGGCGGCGGGCTCCTCGGGGTGCAGGCGATGACCAAGGCGGTGGCGGGGTTCCTGCTCGGGCTCGCCGCCGACCAGCTCAACCCGCGCCAGCCCCTCGTGCAGGTGCCGGCGCTGGTGATCCTCTCGCTCGCCGAAGGGCTCGGCCGCTACGCGCTCCTGGCGCTGTTCCACTACCCGGCGCCGTTCGCCGACCTCATGGTCTATGTCGTGGTGCCCCAGGCCCTCTACAACGGCTTCCTCGGAGCCGCGCTCGTCCTGATGCTCGCCTGGGCCGAGAGCCAGCGGAGGCGCCCGGCGTGATCGCCGGGCCGCGCCCGGGGCGCGGGCCGACCGGGGCCGACGCCGGCCGACGGCGCATCACCGCGGTGGCCGCGGCGGTGACGCTCGGGTTCGCGGTCGTGATCGGGCAGCTCTGGTACCTGCAGGTCCTGGAGGGCGGGCGCTTCCTCGACGCCTCGGACCGGAACCGGATCCGGATCCGGCCGGTCGCGGCCCCGCGCGGGATCCTCTACGACCGGCACGGCGTGCCGCTCGTGGACAACCGCCCGGCGTTCACGCTCTCGCTGATCCCGCGCGAGCTGCCCCGCGACCCGGCCAGCCGCGACGCGGTGCTCGGGCGCCTGGCCGCGCTCCTGCGCCTGCCCTACGAAGAGCTCGTCGACGCCGTGGCGCGCGTCCCGGCCGAGTCCTTCCTGCCGGTGCGCGTCCGGCGGGGCCTCAGCCTGGAGGACATGGCCAAGGTCGAGGAGTGGAAGCTCGAGCTGCCGGGCGTGATCGTCGAGGTCGAGCCGCAGCGGAGCTACCCGTCGAGCCGGTTCGCGGCCCACCTGCTCGGCTACGTCCGCGAGGCGACCGAGGAGCAGCTCCGGCAGGGGCGCTACCGCCGTGGCGACATGGTGGGCCAGAGCGGGCTCGAGCGCCTCCTGGACGAGTTCCTGCGCGGGCGGGACGGCGGCCAGCAGATCGAGGTCGACGCGCTCGGTCGCCCCGTGCGGGTCGTGCAGCAGACGGAGCCGTACCCCGGGGCCGAGGTCGTCACCACGCTGGACCGTCGCATCCAGGAGGCCGCCGAGCAGGCCATGGAAGGCCGGGCGGGCGCCGTGGTGGTCATGGACCCGCGCAACGGCGACATCCTGGCGATGGTCTCGACGCCGGCGTTCGAGATCGACCGCTTCACGGGCACCATCGACCGCGAGGCCTGGCTGCGGCTCGTGCAGGATCCCGACCACCCGCTGCTGAACCGCGCCATCCAGAGCCAGTACGCGCCGGGCTCGCTCTTCAAGGTCGTGGTCGCCGCCGCCGGGCTCCAGGAGGGCGTGCTGACGCCGATGGACCGCGTGCACTGCACGGGCGAGTTCCACCTGGGCGGGCGCACCTTCCGCGACTGGAAGGAGGAAGGTCACGGCACCGTGGACCTGCGCCGCGCCCTGGCCCAGTCCTGCAACATCTACTTCTACCAGGCCGGGCTGCGGGTGGGCGGCGACGCCATCGCGCGCTGGGCGCGCGCCTTCGGCCTCGGCGCGCCCACGGGGATCGACCTCGGCGGCGAGAAGGTCGGCCTGATCCCGCGGCCGCGCGTGCGGCGCGGGCGGAGCGCCTGGCCGCCCGGCGACGTGGTGAACATGGCGATCGGGCAGGGCCAGCTCCTGGTCACGCCGGTGCAGGTGGCCCGCTTCATGGCCGCCGTCGCCAACGGCGGCGTGCTCTGGAAGCCGCGGCTCGTCCAGCGCGTGCAGCGCGCCGACCGCGGCGTGCTCTGGAGCGACGCGGGCCGGGTCGCGGGTCACGTGGAGCTCGCCCCGGCCGTCTGGGCCGTGCTGCGCGAGAGCCTCTGGGCCGTGGTCAACGACGGCGGGACCGGCGCCGCGGCGCGCATCCCCGGGCTCGAGGTCGCCGGCAAGACCGGCACCGCGCAGACGGTGGCCAACTCGCGCGCCGAGCGCGGCGAGGACCACGCGTGGTTCGCCGCCTTCGCCCCGGCGCGCGACCCCGAGGTCGTGGTCGTCGTGCTGGTCGAGCGCGGCGGCAAGGGCGGCCAGGTCGCGGCGCCGATCGCGCGGAAGATCCTCAACGCGATCTTCTTCGAGCGCGTGGCGGCGCTGGAGGTCCACGGGTGATCGGGATCGACCGCCGCCTGGTCCAGAACGTCGACTGGACGCTGCTCGGGACGGCGCTGGCGATCGTGCTGGCGAGCGCGACGACGCTCGCGAGCCTCCAGGTCGCGCGCGCGGGCGGCGGCGTGGCCCTGCGCCAGCTGGCCTGGGCGGGGATCGGCCTGCTCGCGCTCGCGCTCGTGGCCAGCGTCGACTACCGCCGCGTGGTCCGGGCCGCCCCGCTCCTCTACGCGCTCGGGCTCGGGGGGCTGCTGGTCGTCCTCGCGCTCGGGCGCACCGTGTCGGGGGCGCGGCGCTGGGTCCTCCTCGGCCCGCTCTCGGTCCAGCCCGCGGAGTTCTTCAAGCTCGCGTTCCTGCTGACCGTGGTGTGGCTGCTCACGACGCGCTGGGCGCAGCCGCCCGGGGCGGCCGTGGTCGGCCTCCTGCTGCTGGTCACGGGGGTACCGTTCGGCCTGATCGTGCGGCAGCCGGACCTCGGCACGGCGCTCATGCTCCTGCCGGTGCTGGCCGCGCTCCTGGTCGGCGCCGGCGTGCGGTGGCGCTACCTGGCGGGGCTGGGAGCGGTGGGCCTCGGGGCGCTCCCGCTGGCGTGGCTGGCGCTCCGGGACTACCAGCGCGAGCGCATCCTCGTGTACCTGGACCCGTTCCGCGACCCGCTCGGGAGCGCGTACAACGTGATCCAGGCCAAGATCGCCATCGGGTCCGGACAGCTCCTCGGCAAGGGCGTGGCCGGCGCCACCCAGAGCCGGCTCGCCTTCCTGCCGGAGCGTCACACGGATTTCATCTTCGCCGTATTCGCCGAGATGTGGGGCTTCGTCGGCTGCCTGCTGTTGCTCGCCGGCTACGCCCTGCTCCTGCTCCGAGGCTTCGACATCGCCGCCGCCGCCCGCGATCCCGTCGGGCGGCTCGTCGCGCTCGGCGCGACCACGCTCCTGGCGGCCCAGGTCCTGACCAACGTGGGCATGGTCACCGGGCTCTTGCCCGTGGTCGGCGTGCCCCTGCCGCTCATGAGCTACGGCGGCTCCTCCATGCTCGTCTCCATGCTGACCCTCGGGCTGCTCCTCTCGGTGCGAATGCGGCAGTTCCAGTGAGGCCGGCGGGGCGCGTCGTGCGCGGCAGGCCCGGCCGGCCCGGTGAGGTGCTGCCGTGGGCAAGCGCATCGTCGTCAACGCCGGGATCACCGAGACCCGGGTGGCGGTGCTGGAGGGGACCCTCCTCACCGAGCTCTACCTGGAGCGGCACGGCCGGCGCTCGGTGGTCGGCAACGTCTACAAGGGCGTCGTCACCAACGTCCTGCCGGGCATGCAGGCGGCCTTCGTCGACATCGGGCTCGGCAAGGACGCCTTCCTCTACGCCGGCGACTACACCGCGAAGCTCGGCGTGAGCGCCGGGGCCCGCCCCTGGCTGGCGGGCGCCGAGGGCGAGGGGGAGGAGGGCGCCGAGCCGAACGGCGCCGACGCGGACGTCGAGCTCGAGGAGGTCGAGCCGGCGCGCCGCGAGGCCCGCGTGCCCATCGAGGAGGCGCTGCGCCGCGGCCAGGAGATCCTGGTCCAGGTCGCCAAGGAGTCGCTGGGCACCAAGGGCGCCCGCGTGACCTCGTTCATCTCCCTGCCGGGTCGCTACCTGGTCTACATGCCGCAGGCCAGCCACATCGGGGTCTCGCGGCGGATCCGCGACGAGCGCGAGCGCGACCGCCTGCGCGCGGCCGTGCGGGCCATCGCCCCGCCCCCGGGCGGCTACATCGTGCGCACCAACGCGGAGGGCAAGGGCGAGGAGGAGTTCGCGGCGGACGTCGAGTTCCTGCACCGGCTCTGGGCGCAGATCCAGGAGCGCTACCGGCGCGCGCGGGCGCCGGCTGTGCTGCACGAGGAGCGCGACCTCCCCTTCCGGGTCGTCCGCGACCTGCTCTCGCCGGACGTGGACGAGTTCCTGGTGGACAGCCGCGAGGTCTACGAGCGCTGCCTGGAGTCCGTGCGCACCCTCGTGCCCGCCCTGGCCGACCGGGTGCGCCTCTACGAGGGCGCGGGGCCGATCTTCGACGCCCTCGGGATCGAGCGCGAGATCGAGAAGGCGCTCCGGCGGCGGGTGTGGCTCAAGTCGGGCGGCTACATCGTGATCGACCACACCGAGGCGCTGGTCTCCATCGACGTCAACACCGGCAAGTACGTGGGCAAGCGCGACTTCGAGCAGACCGTGCTCAAGATCAACCTGGAGGCGGTCGGCGAGATCGTCCGGCAGATCCGGCTGCGCGACCTCGGCGGGATCATCATCATCGACTTCATCGACATGGAGGTCCCCGAGCACCGCGCCGAGGTCTACCGCGCGCTCAAGAAGGCGCTCGCCCAGGACCGGGCGCGGACCAACGTCCTCGAGATCTCCGAGCTCGGCCTCGTGGAGATGACGCGCAAGCGGGTGCGGCAGGACCTCCGGGCCCTGCTCACCACCGCCTGTCCCACGTGCAAGGGCACGGGCGTGGTCAAGTCCGACGCGACGCTCGTCGCCGAGATCTTCCGCGCCGTCCAGGCGCGCGTGGCCGAGACCGGCCGGCGGGAGGTGACCGTGCGCGCCCACCCCGACCTCGCCGCGTACCTGCACGGCGAGGGGCGCGAGGCGGTGCAGCGCCTGGCGGCGAGCCTGGACGTGAAGATCACGGTGCAGGCCGCGTCCGCCCAGGTCCCGCGCGAGCACTACGAGGTGCACGCGCGCTGAGCCGGGCGCCGCCCGGCGCGGGCGGCGGCGCGTGGTAGCATCCGGGCGGCATGGCGCGGCGACGCGGGCGCGCGACGGCGGAGGGACGGCCGCGCCCGCCCTCGCGCGTCAGCCGCGCCCGGATCCTCGCCCACCTCCGCGCGGCGGCGCGCAAGGGCGACCGCACCGCGCTCACCCTGGCCGTCGAGGAGATGCGCGTGCTGGCGCTCTCGCCGCGGTACTGGCGCCACTACCTGGCGCTGCTCCGAAGCCCGCTCGCGCGCCTGGTCGACCTGCTCGTCATCAAGCAAGGCGAGCGGATCGCGGCGCAGAAGGGCTGGCGCCCGGAGCGCCGGGAGGCGCCCGCGCGCACCCGCGCCGGCGCCGCGACGACGGCCCGGGCCCGCGCCGGCGCCGCGGCGGGCGAGCGCCCCCGTCCGGGCCCGGCGCCCGCCGGGCGTCCCCGGCGCCCCCGGCGCGCGCCGGCGGCCCCGGAGCAGCCCTCGCTCTTCGAGCTCTGAGGCGGCGCGCCCCGGGCGGCGGCGCGCCGCGCCCGGGCGGGCCCGCCGGGGTTGACAGCGCGCGGGGGCGAGGGGACACTACCCGGGCAGGGTATGGCAGCTCTGGACGACGAGACCCGGACGCGCGCGCTCGGCCGCCTGCGGCGGATCGAAGGCCAGGTGCAGGGCCTGCAGCGCATGATCGCCGCCGACGCCTACTGCGTGGACATCCTGCTGCAGATCGCGGCGGTCCGCGGCGCGCTCGACCAGGTGCAGAAGCTCCTGCTCGGCCGCCACATCGAGTCGTGCGTGGCCGAGGCCTTGCGCTCGGGGTCGCGCAGCGAGCGCCAGCGCAAGATCGACGAGCTCCTCGAGGTCTTCAGCCGGTTCGGAGGCCGCCGGTGACGCGGCTCACCCTGCCGGTGCGCGGCATGCACTGCGCGAGCTGCGTGGCGCGCGTCGAAGGCGCGCTGCGCGGCGTCCCGGGCGTGGCCGAGGCCACGGTGAACCTGGCCACGGAGCGGGCGACGGTCCTGCTCGACCCCACGCGCGTCGACCTCGCGGCCCTCCGGGCGGCGGTGGGCGCCGCGGGCTACGAGCTCGGCGACCCGGAGCCGGAGGCGGGCGCGGGGGAGGCCCTGGTCGACCGCGAGCGCGCCGCCCGCGCGCGCGAGCAGCGCGAGGCGCGCCGGCGCTTCCTCGTCGGGGCCGTCCTGTCCGTGCCGATCGTGCTCGGGAGCATGCCGGCCCTCTTCCCGTGGGTGCCCGCCTGGCTGCGCGATCCGTGGGTCCTCCTCGCGCTCGCCACGCCCGTGCAGGTCTGGGTCGGCGCGCCGTTCCACCGCGGGCTCGTGCGCGACCTCCGGCGCCGGACGGCCAGCATGGCCACGCTCGTGTCGCTCGGCACCAACGCCGCCTACATCGCGAGCCTGGCCGCGACGCTCTGGCCCCACGCCTTCCTCCACGGCGGGATGACCTACTACGAGTCGGCGGCGGTGGTGATCACGCTGGTCGTGCTCGGGCGGTGGCTCGAGGCCCGGGCGCGGGGGCGCACCTCGGAGGCGATCCGCCGCCTGATGACCCTGGCCCCGCGCACGGCCCGCGTGCTCCGGGACGGGCAGGAGGTGGACGTCCCCACGGCCGAGGTCCGCGTGGGCGACCTCGTGCGCATCCGCCCCGGCGAGCGCATCCCGGTCGACGGCGTCGTCGTCGAGGGCGCGTCGGCCGTGGACGAGTCCATGCTCACCGGCGAGAGCCTGCCGGTCGACAAGGGCCCGGGCGCGGCCGTGGCCGCCGGGACGCTCAACCGTGCGGGGAGCTTCGTCCTCCGCGCGACGCGCGTGGGCCGCGACACCACCCTCGCCCGCATCATCCGGCTGGTCGAGGAGGCGCAGGGCTCGCGCGCGCCCATCCAGCGGCTCGCCGACCGGGTCGCCGCGGTGTTCGTGCCGGTCGTGCTGGGCATCGCCGCGCTCACCTTCGCGGGCTGGGCGCTCGTCGGCCCGGAGCCCCGGTGGCTCATGGCGCTCACCACCACCGTGGCCGTGCTCGTCATCGCCTGCCCCTGCGCCATGGGGCTGGCGACCCCCACGGCCATCATGGTCGCCACCGGGCGCGGCGCCGAGCTCGGCGTGCTGGTGCGGAGCGCGGCGGCCCTGGAGCGACTCGCCCGCGTCGACACGATCGTCTTCGACAAGACGGGCACGCTGACGCTCGGGCGGCCCGAGGTGACGGACGTCGTGCCGGCGCCGGGCGTCGACGAGGACGACGCGCTGGCCCTGGCCGCCGCGGCCGAGCAGGGCTCCGAGCACCCGCTCGGCGAGGCGATCGTGCGCCGGGCCAAGGCGCGGGGCCTCGGGCTGCCGCCCGTGGAGGCCTTCACCGCGGTCCCCGGGCAGGGCGTCGACGCCCTGGCGCCGGCCGGACGCGTCCTGCTCGGCAACCGCGCCCTGATGGACGCGCGCGGCGTGGACGTGGGCCCGCTCGCCGCGGCCGCGCAGGCGTTGCAGGCCGAGGGCAAGACCGTGATGTACCTGGCCGCGGCCGGCCGGCTCCAGGCGCTGATCGCCGCGGCCGACGTGCTCCGCCCCGAGGCGCCGGAGGTCGTCGCGCGGCTGCGCGCGCGCGGACACGAGGTGGTCATGCTCACCGGCGACGACCGCCGCACCGCCGAGGCCATCGCCCGCCAGGCGGGCATCGCGCGCGTGCTCGCCGAGGTCCGCCCCGAGGCCAAGAGCGCCGAGATCGACCGCCTGCGCGGCCAGGGACGCGTGGTGGCCATGGTCGGCGACGGCATCAACGACGCGCCGGCGCTGGCGCGCGCCGACGTGGGGATCGCCATGGGCTCGGGCACCGACGTGGCGCTCGAGGCCGCCGACGTGACCCTGATGCGCGGCGACCTGCGGGGCGTGCTGACCGCGCTCGACCTCGCCCGCCGCACCGTGCGCGTGATCGCGGAGAACCTCGTCTGGGCGTTCGGCTACAACGTGGTCCTGATCCCGGTGGCCGCGGGCGCGCTCTACCCGCTCACCGGCCTGCTGCTCTCGCCGGTCCTGGCGGGCGCCGCGATGGCCTTCTCGTCCGTCTCCGTGGTGAGCAACAGCCTCAGGCTGAGGCGCTGGAGGCCGAGCGATGGCCGTTGACCCCGTCTGCAAGATGACCGTCGATCCCGCGCGGGCCGCCGCGCAGTCGACCTACGCGGGGCAGACCTACTACTTCTGCGCCGTGGCCTGCAAGCAGGCCTTCGACCGGGAGCCCGAGAAGTACCTGAGCGCGGGATGATCGCCCCCGCGGTCCTCGCGGGCCGCGCGCGCTACGAGCGCCGCCTCGAGGGCTGGGTCGACGACGCGCCCGGCGACGCGCTCGCCCACACCGTGCGCGTGGAGGACGACGAGCGCGCGGTCGAGGTCGCGGCGGTGGCGGGCCTCGCCCCCGGCTACGAGCTCCGCGCGGCGCGCGGCCGCGCGCTGCGGGGCGCGGTGGCGCCCGAGGCCGTGGCGGGCGTCGCGACCCTGACGGGCGCGCGCATGGTGGCGGGGTTCGGCCGGCGCGTGGCGAGCGCGGTCGGCACGGGGCCCGGCGCCGCGCTCCTCGCGGACGCCGCGATCGAGGTCGCGCGCCTGGCGCGGCAGGTCACGAAGCTCCCGCCCGAGCGCGCCGCGCTGGCGGCCGGGGGCGACCCCTGGGCGTGCTGGCAGCTCGACACGACGGCCTGGGCCGACCTGCCGGACTCCTGCTTCACCTACAGCGCCGTCGGCCGGGCGCGCGTGCGCCCGGACCCGGCGGGCGCGGGCGCGCGCCCGGTCGTCGCCATGACCCCCGACCTCTACCGGCCGCGCCCGGGCCAGACGCGCGTGTTCGTCCGCCACCGGACGCTCCGGCTCGAGCGCACGGGCGGCCGGCTCCACCTGCTCCACCGGCTCGAGGACAACGTCCACGGCTTCGAGCTCGCGTGCGAGGTCGACCTCGCCACGGGCACGATCGCCCACGCGAGCCACCGCACGCCGCGGCTGCCCTACCGGGGCGTGTGCGACGTGCCGCAGGCGCGCCTCGCGACGCTGATCGGGCAGCGGGTGGACGGCGAGCTCCGCCGGCGCGCGGCCGAGCTCGTCGGCGGGCCGACCGGGTGCGCCCAGCTCTACGACCTGGTGGCCGACCTCGTGCGGCTCCTGGCCTGACGCGGGCGCCCGACCCGCGCCGCGCGCTCAGGCCGGCGCGCGCAGGAACGCCTCGAGGTGCGTGTCCAGGTAGCGGTCCTCGGGCAGGTCGCCGAGCCCGACGCTCGCCGGGGACCGGCCCGCGAACGCCGCGCGGGGGGCCACGCCCACGAGCTCGGCCGCCAGCACGCCGACGCCGTGCCGCGCGGCTTCCGCGCACACGCGGTCCCACGCCGCCGGGATCGGCGTCGTCCGGTAGTCGAGCAGGTTCATCGACACCTGCGCGCGGCCGCGGCGCGGGAGGTAGAGGCCGAGGGCCTGGACGGCCGGGAGCCCGCCGCCCGTCTCCCGCACGGCCCGGGCGATGGCGCGCGCGGTCTCCAGCGTGCCGCGGTCGAGCCAGACGTTGTAGGCCACGAGCACGTCGCGCGCGCCCACGGCTACGGCGCCCAGGCGGGGGTCGAACCGCGCCGGCCCCTCGTCGGGCGCCCCGTCCGGGGTGCTCAGGCGCGCGGCGAGCCCCTCGTACTGGCCCCGACGGACGTCGGCCAGGCGGCGGCGCGACGGCCGCGTGGCCGCGTGGCCGTAGTAGTAGACCGGGATCCCGAGCCGCGCGGCGAGCGCGCGACCCACCCGGTGGGCGAGCGCGACCGCGTCCGCCATCGCCAGGCCGGCGAGCGGCACGAAGGGCACGACGTCGAGCGCGCCCAGGCGCGGGTGGACGCCCCGGTGGTGTCGCAGGTCCACTGTCGCCGCCACGACGTCGGCCAGCGCCAGCACCGCCGCCGCCACGGCGTCCGGGTGCCCGAGCCACGACAGGACGGTGCGGTGGTGGTCGGGATCGGCGTGCACGTCCATGAGCCGGACGCCCGGGACCGCGCGCACGGCCGCGGCCAGCTGCGCCACGACTCCGGGGTCGCGGCCCTCGCTCACGTTGGGCACGCACTCGACGACCGGCGTGGCGCCGGGTCCGGGCACGGCGTGTATACTACCGTTCCGCGACCATGCCCCGCCTGCCCGTCGGCAAGCTCCGCGCCGAGTTCCTCCAGGCGCTCTTCGACGCGTGCCCGATCCGGGACCCGCGGGTGATCGTCGGCCCGCGCGTGGGCGAAGACGCCGCCGTCATCGACCTCGGCGACCGCTACCTCGTCGCCACCGCGGACCCCATCACCTTCGCGACCGAGGCGACGGGCTGGTACGCGCTCCAGGTCAACGCCAACGACGTCGTGGTGCGCGGCGCGCGGCCGCGCTGGTTCCTGGCCACGCTGCTCCTGCCCGAGGCCGGGACGACCGAGGCGAGCGTGGCCGCGCTCTTCGCCGAGCTCGGCGCGGCCTGCGCGGAGCTCGACGTGGCCCTGGTCGGCGGGCACACCGAGGTCACCGCGGGGCTCGACCGCCCGATCGTCGCCGGCACGATGCTCGGCGAGGTCGCGCGGGACCGGCTCGTGACGACCGGCGGCGCCCGCGTGGGCGACGCGCTCGTGCTGACCAAGGGCGTGCCCCTCGAGGGCGCGGCGATCCTGGCCCGCGAGCGCGGCGCCGAGGCGCTGGCGCGCGGCGTGTCGCCCGCCACGGTGGAGCGCGCGCGGGCGTTCCTGCGGGAGCCGGGGCTCAGCGTGCGACGCGAGGCCGAGATCGCGTGCGCGGTGGCCCGCCCGCACGCCATGCACGACCCGACGGAGGGAGGCCTCGCGACCGCGCTCCGGGAGCTCGCGGACGCGGCCGGCGTGGGGGTGCGCGTGCACCGCGACCGCGTGCCGGTGCTGCCGGAGGGCGCCGAGCTCTGCGCCGCGTTCGGCCTGGACCCGCTCGGCACGATCGCCTCCGGGGCGCTGCTGATCGCGCTGGACCCGGGCGAGGTCCCGACCCTGATCGCCGCGCTCGCGCGCGCAGGCATCGCGGCCCGGGAGATCGGCCGCGTCGTCGAGCGCACCGCGGGCGTGCGGCTCGTCGAGGACGGGCGTGAGGGGCCGCTGCCCGAGTTCCCGCGCGACGAGCTCGCGCGCCTGCTGGAGGCGGCCTGAGATGCCGACGCTCGGCTACGCGTTCCGCCCGGTCGCGCTCGGGCGCGCGGGCCTGGTCGCCGCGGCCCACCCCCTGGCGGTCCTGGCCGGCGTGGACGTGCTGCGCGCGGGCGGCACGGCGGCCGACGCCGCCGTGGCCGTCAACGCCGTGCTCGCCGTGACGCAGCCCAACAACTGCGGCCTCGGCGGGGACTTCTTCTGCCTCTACTACGAGGCGGCGACGCGGCGCGTGCACTGCCTGGCCGGGGCCGGCCGCTCGGGCTCGCGCGCCACGCTCGACGCGCTGCGGCAGCGCGGGCATCGCGCGCTGCCCACCCTGGGGCCGCTCACCGTGAGCGTGCCGGGCTGCGTGCGGGCGTGGGCGATGCTGCTCGAGCGCTTCGGCACGCGGCCGCTCGGCGCGCTGCTCGAGCCGGCCATCCACTACGCGGAGCAGGGGTTCCCCCTCACCACGCTCGTGAGCCAGGCGATCGAGGAGCTCGCCCCGGACAACCCCGACCCCGAGTGGCACCGCGTCTTCCGGCCGGGCGGGCGCGCGCCCGCCCCGGGCACGCTCTTCCGCCAGCCCGACCTCGCGCGGACGCTGCGGGCGCTGGCGGCCGAGGGCCCGGACCTCTTCTACACCGGTCGCGTCGCCGCGGCGATCGCGGCGCGGCTCGCCGACGACGGGTTTCTCACCGCCGAGGACCTGGCGACGCACGCCGGGGCGTGGGAGGCGCCGATCCACGTCGCCTACCGGGGTCGCACCGTGTGGCAGACGCCGCCGCCGACCCAGGGGGTCGCGGCGCTCCTCGGTCTGGCGCTCCTCGAAGGGTTCGCGCTCGCCGAGCTCCCCGTGCACTCGGCCGACCACCTGCACCTCCTGATCGAGGCGGTGAAGCTCGCCTACGCGGACCGCGACCGGTGGATCGCCGACCCGGCGGTGGTCCCCGTGCCCGTGGGCGCGCTGCTGGACCCCGCGTACGTGGCCCGCCGCCGCGCGGCGATCGACCGCGCCAAGGCCGGCAGCTACGCGGCGGGGGCGCCGGAGGGCGACACGACGGGGTTCGTCGTCGCCGACGGCCGCGGCGACGTGATCAGCGTGATCCAGAGCCTGTTCAACAGCTTCGGGTCCGGGATCGTCGTGCCGGGCACGGGCGTCGTGCTCCAGAACCGCGGCCGCCACTTCGCCACCGACCCCGACCACCCGAACGTGCTCGCGCCCCGCAAGCGGCCCTTCCACACCCTGACGGCGACGCTCGTCACCGAGGCCGACCGGCCGGTGGCGGCGCTCGCGACCATGGGCGGCAACGGCCAGGCGATGTTCCACGTCCAGCTCCTGACGAACCTGCTCGACTACGGCATGGACATCCAGGAGGCGATCGAGCGGCCCCGCTTCCTGATCGGCGCCTTCCTGCCGGGCGAGCCCGCCGACACCATCGCGGTGGAGCGGCGGGTGGGCCCGCGCGTCCTCGCCGAGCTCCGCCGCCGGGGCCACCGCGTCCGCGCCGCGCCCCCGCTCTACTACAAGGCCGGGCACGCCCACGGTCTCGTCGTCCGCGACGGCACGCTCATGGGCGGCGCCGACCCGCGCGGCGACGGCCTGGCCCTCGGGTTCTGAGCGCGTGCGGCGGGCGGCGGTCCTCGCCCTCGCCGCCGTGGTCGCCGCGGCGGGGGTCGCCGGAGCGCTCGACTGGGGCGGGATCGTGCCGGGCACGAGCACGATGGAAACGGTGCGCGGGCAGTACGGGGCGCCCTCGCGGACGAGCGCCCAGAAGGTCGAGGGCTTCGACACCCAGCTGTGGGTCTACGAGGAGCCGAGGGCGCCCGCCGGCATCCGGCGCCTCGTCGTCGAGTTCGGCCTGAAGCTCCCGACCGGCTACCGCCCCGACCTCGTGCGCGCCCTGCGCCTCGAACCCAAGCCCGGCGCCTTCACGCGGGCGACGATCGTCGCGGGCTGGGGCGAGCCGGACTTCGTCCGCGTGGAGGGTGGCCAGCCGCGGCGCTTCTTCTACCAGGACGGGCTCGTCGTGGACTTCGACGCCGACGGCTGGACGCCGCTCCTGCTCACGTTCACGGTGCCCCAGCCCGCACCGCCCGCGTCAGAGCCGCGCAAGCCCTGAGCAGCCCCGCCCGCGGGATCGCGAGCCAGTCGGGGCGGTGGTTGGCCTCGTAGACGACCTCGTAGGCGGCTTTCTCGAGCTCGAACACGGCGAGCGCGCGGCCCACGCCGCTCGACGTCAGCGGCACGAAGGGAGTCCCGCGGGCCAGGGCGAGGTAGCCCTCGACGAGCGCGGCCGCGGCGGCCTCGCGCCACGCCGCGGCCCAGGCCTCGGCGCCCGGGCCCGCGGGCCCGTGGCGGAGCGCGGCCGCGGCGGCGTAGTCCACGGACCGGAGCAGGCCGGCCAGGTCGCGGAGCGCGGCGTGCTTGCGGCGGCGCTCGGCGAGCGGCCGGAGCGGCTCGCCCTCGAAGTCGAGGAGCACCCAGTCCGCCGGCGGCGCGCAGCGCAGGGTCTGCCCGAGGTGGAGGTCGCCGTGGATCCGGAGCTTGCGCCGGCCGCGCAGCACGGCGAGCCCGGCGGCGAGGTGCGAGGGGTCGACGTCCACCTCCGTGGCGCCGAGCACGGCGCGCGCGGCGGCGACGCCCCGCGCGACCTCGGCCGTCCACGCCGCCAGGTCCTCGGCGGTGATCGGCTCCGGCGCGAAGGCGGGGTCGGTGCCGTCCACCGCGAGCGCGCGGTGCAGGGCGGCCGTGACCTCGCCGAGCCGGCGGAGCGCCCCCAGCGTGTCGGCCGCCGCGGCCTGGAGCGCGGGAGCCGAGGGGGGTGCGGCGGGCGCCGTCGCGCACAGGCGCGCGAGCCGCTCGAGCACCCACGCCCAGCCGTCCTGGCCGTCGGGCACGAGCTCCTGGAGCACCGCGAGCGTCGCCGTCGCCCCGACGTCGGGGCGGTAGTCCAGGACCCCTGCCAGCCGCGGCGCGTGGGGGAACCGCGCCCGTTCCGTCAGGAAGCGCGTCAGCTCGGCCTCGGGGTTCACGCCCGGGGCGAGCCGGCGAAAGAGCTTGAGGATCAGCGCCTGGCCGAAGACGACGGAGGTGTTGCTCTGCTCGCCCCCGAGGCGCCGCACGTCGAGCCCCGGCGGGAGCTCGGCCGGGAAGGCCGTCGTCCGCGCCCCGACCAGCGCCCCCCGCGCGCCGCGCAGCGAGCCGCCCGCGGCCATCAGGGCGAGCAGGCGGCGGGCCACCTCCGGCTCGTCCAGCGCCTCGGCGGGCTCGGCGCCGGGCCGGAGCGTCAGCGCGTAGCGGTCGGTGGCGCCGTCGTCGAGCGCGACCCGGGCCACCGCCAGGAGGCCCGGGCCCAGGGCGATCACGTCCTCGACCGCGAGGGCGACGATGCGCCGCGTCTTCGCGGCGAACCAGCGCTGGGCGGCGAGCCAGGCCGCGAGGGCGTCAGACGGCGGTGTCCTCGATGCCATAGCGGAGCGGCCGGGGCTCCGGCGGCTCCAGGCGGAACCAGTAGTAGCCGTGCGGGCCGAGCGCGAGGACGTAGGGCGCGTCGCCGATGGGCGGAAAGCGCGTCTCGCCGAGCAGCTCCACGGGCGTGGCGCCGCGGTAGCGCGCCAGGTCGAGGACGACCGGCTGCGAGCGCCCGGAGAGGTTGGCGACGACCAGGATCACCTCCTCCTGCCAGCGGCGCAGGAAGGCGAGCACGCTCTGGTTGCGCGGGCGGAGGAACTCGATCGTGCCGCGCCCGAACGCCGGGCAGCGCTTGCGCGCCGCGATCAGGCGCTTCATGGTGTTGAGCAGCGAGGAGGGCTGCCGGAGCTGAGCCTCGACGTTCACCGCCTGGTAGCCGTAGACCGGGTCGGTGATCACCGGCAGGTAGAGCTGGCTCTCGTCCGCGGTGGAGAAGCCGGCGTTCCGGTCCCGCGACCACTGCATGGGCGTGCGCACGCCGTTGCGGTCGCCGAGGTAGATGTTGTCGCCCATGCCGATCTCGTCGCCGTAGTAGATGATCGGGCTGCCCGGCAGCGTGAAGAGCAGGCAGTTCATCAGCTCGATCCGGCGCCGGTCGTTGTCGAGCAGCGGGGCCAGGCGGCGGCGGATGCCCAGGTTCAGCTTGGCCTGCGGGTCCTGGGCGTAGGCGTAGTACATGTAGTCGCGCTCCTCGCTGGTCACCATCTCCAGCGTGAGCTCGTCGTGGTTGCGGAGGAAGAGGCACCACTGGCAGCTGGCCGGGATCGGCGGCGTGTGCGTGAAGATGTCGACGATGGGCAGGCGCTCTTCGCGGCGGAGGGCCATGTAGAGCCGCGGCATGAGCGGGAAGTGGAAGGCCATGTGGAACTCGTCGCCGTCGCCGAAGTAGGGCCGCACGTCCTCCGGCCACTGGTTCGCCTCGGCGAGCAGCACGCGGTCGCCGCCGTACTCCTCGTCGATGACCCGCCGGAACTCCTTGAGGATCGCGTGGGTCTCGGGCAGGTTCTCGCAGCTCGTCCCCTCGCGCTCGACGAGGTAGGGGACGGCGTCGCAGCGGAAGCCGTCCAGCCCGCGATCCAGCCAGAAGCGCATGACGTCGAGCATCGCGCGCCGCACCGCGGGGTTGTCGTAGTTCAGGTCGGGCTGGTGGCTGAAGAACCGGTGCCAGTAGTACTCGCGCCGGACCGGGTCGTAGGTCCAGTTCGACTTCTCGGTGTCGATGAAGATGATCCGCGCCTCGCGGTACCGCTGGTCCGTGGGGCTCCAGACGTACCAGTCGGTGTACGGGTCGCGCCGCTCGCGCGAGGCCTGGAACCAGGGGTGCTGGTCCGAGGTGTGGTTCATGACGAGGTCCGCGATCACCCGGATCCCGCGCGCGTGCGCGGCGTCCAGGAACTTCTGGAAGTCCTCGAGCGTGCCGTAGGCGGGGTGGATCCCGTAGAAGTCGCTGATGTCGTACCCGTCGTCGCGCAGCGGCGAAGGGTACATCGGCAGCACCCAGAGGCAGTCGATGCCGAGGTCCTGCAGGTAGTCGAGCCGCGCGGTGAGGCCCGCGAAGTCGCCGATGCCGTTGCCGTCGGCGTCCATGAACGCCTTGACGTGGGCCTCGTAGAAGATCGCGTCTTTATACCAGTCCGTGGCCATCCCGGCCCCGATTCTACCGCCGGGCCGCGCGGCGGCCGGCGCGATGGCGGCCGACGGCCCGGCGGCGGGCGCCGCGCGGCTCAGGGCACGCGCGCGAGGGCCTCGGCGGCCAGGCCCTGGTACTCCGCGCGGATCGTGACCTGGCCGGGCAGGCGTCCTTCGGCCTCGCCGCGCTGGTTCACGTCCACGACGTCCGGGTCCGTCGTCGACCAGCTCGCCTGCGTGTTGACCGTGACCGCCGGCGCGGGCCCGACGCCGTCCGGGTCGTAGACGGCGAGGAAGAGGAGCTTCTCGCCCCGCCGGAGGTCGACCGTGGCGGGGGTCAGCGCCAGGCTCGGCGTCGTGTCGCCCGGCGGGGGTGCCGGCCCAGGCGCGGGCGGGCCCGGGGTGGGCGGCGGCGCGCCGCAGGCGTCCAGCGTGATCGCCGTCAGGGTCGCGTCGGTCGCGTCGCGCGGCCAGGCGCCGGCCCGCGCGAGGACCTCGAGGGCCGCGGTGCAGGCGTCGGTGGTCGTCACCGGGGCCGCGGGCAGGGGCGCGCCGACGGTGCCGCGGCGGTCGAGGTCCGTGCCGTCGAGCGCGAGGTTACCGGCCGCGTAGACGGCGGCCCACGCCGCGCCGGAGGTCCCCACGATCAGCGCCTCGCGGTAGCCGCCGCCGGGGTTGCCGTAGAGGTTGCCGACCACGTTGGCGCGCGCGCCCGAGTGCACGCGGGTGCCCGTGCCCCCGTCCCAGTGCCAGACGACGTTGTTGCGGAAGTCGATCGTAGTGTCGGCGTCGGGCGCGAGGCCTTCGCGCGTCACCTCGGGGTTGCGGCTCGCGACGTCGACGAAGAGGTTGTGGTGCACGCTCAGGCGGGTCGTGCCGTACTTGACCAGCATGGCCTTCTTGCCGGTGACGGGTGGCCCGAAGATGCTCCAGGCGACGGTCACGTCCCGGGTCTCCGGCGGGCCGGGGCGCGCGGGGTCGCCGGTGATGTCGAGAGCCCCGTCGGCGCAGCCCGAGGTCGAGACGTGCTCGATCAGCACGTTCCAGGCCCCGTGGCTCACCTGGAGGCAGTCGGTCGAGCTCGAGGCCGCGGCGTCCCGGATGCGCAGGTTGCGGACGACCACGTCGTGGACGCCCGTGCCGCGGAGCCTGAGGCCGCGGTGGGTGATCGTGATCCCGGGCGGCGGCGCCGTCGTGCCGTCGATGGTGATGAATGCGCCCTGGACCTCGAGAGGGCTCTCGGCGCGGATCACGCCCCCCACGTCGAAGACCACGTAGCGGCCGCCGCGGGCGATCGCGTCCCGCAGCGTGCCCGGGCCGCTGTCCGCCAGGCTCGTGACCCGGTAGACCGGCTGGCCGGCGCCGCCGGGGGTCGTCGCGCCGAACCCCTCGGGGCCGACGGGATCGGCGCCGGGCGGCGGCGCGGGCGTCGGGGTCGGCCCGGGCGCGCCGGCGCCGTCGCTCGCGACGGTGACCGGCACGGCCGCGCGCAACCCGAGGTACTCGGCCGTGATCGTGGCCTGGCCCGGCGCGCGGCCCTCGACCTCGCCGCGCGAGTCGACGTCGGCGACGTCGGGGTTCGTGGTCGACCAGTCCGCCTCGCGCTCGACCGGCACCGCCCCCAGCGGCCCGGCCCCGTCCGGGTCGTACAGGGCCGCCAGGCGGAGCTTGACGCCGGGCGCGAGCTGGAGCGTCGCGGGGGTCACGACGAGCGCGGGCGCCGTCGCCGCCACGCCGCGCCCGGGCCCCGACACGGCGAGCGCGAGCGCGAGGACGGCGAGCGGGGCGCGGCGGCGGACGCGCGGGCGCACGGACGGGAGCTGGCGGTCCATCGCAGACCCTCCCCGGAGCCGGCTGTGCGGTCGTGATAGCGCACCGGCGCCCGCGCTGTAAAGCGCCCCCGCGGGGCGCGGCGCGGCGCCGCGCGCCGCGCGCTCAGCGCTCCAGGACGAAGATCGCGGCCGGCTCCACCTGTGGGTCGAGCGTGACGTGCAGCCGCCGGCCGCGGCCCTCCTCGACGCGGCCGGTGAGCAGCTCGCGCAGGCGCCAGGGCGCGTCCTCGGCGAGCCCGAGTTCGGCGAGCGGCAGCTCGAGCCAGGCCGCGTGCGGGGCGTGCGGGTCCAGGTTGACGGCGACGAAGACGACGTCGTCCCGCGCGGGCGTCATCTTCCCGTAGAAGAGGACGTGGGGGTCGTCGGCCGGGTAGAAGCGGAGGTTCGTGTAGAGCTGGAGGGCGGGGTGCTCGCGGCGGATGCGGTTCAGCGCGACCACCAGATCCGTGATGTTCCCGGGCGCCTGCCAGTCGCGCACCTTGAGCTCGTACTTCTCGGAGTTCAGGTACTCCTCGGTGCCGTGCCCGTAGGGCTCGTTCTCGCAGAGCTCGTAGCCCGAGTAGATGCCGTAGAGCGACGACAGCGTGGCGGCCAGGACCAGGCGCATCCGGAACGCCGGCCGGCCGCCGTGGACGAGCACGGGCGAGAGGATGTCCGGCGTGTTGGGCCAGAGGTGCCCGCGGAAGTACTCGGCGACGGGCGGGCGCGTGATCTCGGTGAAGTAGTCGATCAGCTCCTGCTTGGTCGTCCGCCAGGTGAAGTAGGTGTAGGACTGCGTGAACCCCGCCTTGGCGAGCGCCTTCATCATCTTCGGCCGCGTGAAGGCCTCGGCGAGGAAGATGACGTCGGGGTGGCGCTCCTGGACGGTCCGGATCAGCCACTCCCAGAACTTCACGGGCTTGGTGTGGGGGTTGTCGACGCGGAAGGTCCGCACGCCGTGGCCGATCCAGAACTCGACGACCCGCCGCATCTCCTCCCAGAGCGGGCGCGGGTCCGCGCAGTGGAAGTTCAACGGGTAGACGTCCTGGTACTTCTTGGGCGGGTTCTCGGCGTACTTGATCGTCCCGTCGGGCCGCCGGAAGAACCACTCCGGGTGCTCGCGGACCCAGGGGTGGTCGGGCGAGCACTGGATGGCGAGGTCGAGCGCGACCTCGAGCCCGAGCTCGCGCGCGCGCTCCACGAACCGGTCGAAGTCCTCGAGCGTGCCGAGCTCGGGGTGGACGGCGGTGTGGCCGCCCTGCTCGCTGCCGATCGCCCAGGGGCTGCCCGGGTCGTCGGGGCCGGCCGTGAGGGCGTTGTTGCGCCCCTTGCGGTGGGTGCGCCCGATCGGATGGATGGGCGGCAGGTAGACCACGTCGAAGCCCATGGCCGCCGCGCGCTCGAGCTGGGCCTCGGCGTCCTTGAAGGTCCCGTGGCGCCCCGGGACCCCGGAGCGCGGGAAGAACTCGTACCAGGCCGCGAAGCGCGCCCGCTCGCGGTCGGCGACGACTTCGAAGGTGCGGTCGCACCACGTCGCGTCGGTGCGGTCGAGGTAGGCGTCCATGAGCGCTGCGAGCGCGGGCTCGTGGGCCGCGGCCACGGCCGCCGCGGGCGCGCCCACGGCCTCGAGGCGGGCGGCGTAGGCGTCGAGCGCCGCCGCGTCGGCGGCGCTGGCGGCCGCGGCCCGGCCCGCCGCCGCGCGCACCAGCGCGGCGCCCTCGAGGAGCTCGCTGCGGACGTCCTGGCCGGCGGCCACGCGCGTGTCCAGGTCGGCGAGCCAGGTGCGGAACGGGTCGGCCAGCGCCTCGATGGTGAAGAGCCAGCGGCCGACGGCCTCGAGCCGGAACTCGCCCCGCCAGCGGTCGTTGTCCACGTGCCGCATCGGCGCCTCGCGCCACCGGGGCTCGTGGGCGGGGCGGTACCTGACGAAGGCCACGAGCACGTCGTGCCCCTCCGCGAAGATGTCGGCCCAGACCTCGACGGTCGCGCCGACCTCGCGCTTGACCGGGTAGCGGCCGCCGTCGACCGTCGGCCAGACGTCCTCGATGACCACGGTGCGGCGCAGCGCGGCGGGGTCGCTGAAGTCGATCACCGCCAGCGCTCCACCAGGTAGGGCTTCTGCCGCTCGAACGCCATGGCGACCTCCTCCAGGGCGGCCTCCGTGGCCGCGGCGTCGCGCCGCCGCGTGGCGAGCACGAAGGCCGCCGTCTTGCCCAGGTAGAGCGGGACCAGCGAGCGGAGCAGGTGGTCGCGGTGGACGACGCGGTAGCGGTGGCCGAGGGCGAAGTCGTAGACCACGCGCGCCCAGAGGTCGTCCGGGAAGCGGAAGGCCTCGCCGTCCGCGGCCCCGAGTCCGAGGACGTCGCCCAGGGTGTCGGGCGCCAGGATGTGCTCCCAGATCGAGCCCAGGTCGCGCGCGCCCTGCCGGAACGCCGCGAGCATCCGCTCGACGTCCACCGCCATCGGCTCCGTCGAGGGCAGGACGGGCTCGCCCACGGCGGGCAGCGGCTCGCTGCCGCGGACCTCGAGCCAGAGGTCCTCGTGGCGGTCCATGACGGTGAAGACCGCACCGAGCGTCTCGGCCACCATCGAGGGCAGGTCGCTGGTGCGGGTCCGCGCGCCCACGCGCCGCGGCCCGAGCCAGGCCTCCCACACCGCGAAGCCGTCGGCGATCGCGGCGCCGACCATCCAGAGGTCGCTCACCTCGCGCCCGCGCCAGCTCCACTTGGGGTGCACGAGCAGGTGGTCGAGCAGGCGGGCCGAGAGCGCCGCCGAGCCCCCGAAGGGCTGGCGCAGCCGGCGCCCGTAGAGGGCCCGCACGAGCGGGGCCAGGAGCAGGTTCGTGATGGTGCCGTCGTAGCGGTGGCGCGCGTAGACCGGCGAGACGAGGTCCGCCCGGCCCTCCCACACCGGGCGGGCCAGGCGCTCCACCCACGCGGCGCCGACCGTGGTCACGTCCGCCTCGAGGAGCAGGAGGGCGCGCGCGCCGAGGTCGCGCGCGGCCTGGAAGGCCAGGCGCAGGGCCCCGCTCCGCCCGGGCACCCCGTGGAAGGGCACGGCGGCGCGCTCGGGCAGCGGCGCCTCGTGACGCACGCACACCACCGGCAGGCCGGCGCCCGCGAGCAGCTCGGGCGTGCCGTCGGTCGAACCCACGTCGACGTTGACGAGCGCCGCCCGGACGTCGGGGAAGTGGGCGGCGAGGCCGGCCCGCGCGGCCGCGGCCACCGCGGGCGCGGTCGCGGCGTGGTTGTAGGTGAGCAGCGCCACGACCAGGTCGCAGGCGCCCGGCGCGGCCCCGCCGCCGCCCGTCGGGGCCGCGCCCCCCGTCGGCGCCGCGCCGGGCGCGGCGACGCCGGGGACCATCGCCGCCCGCGTCATCGGGGCCGCGCCCGCGCAGGCCGGCGCGCGCCGGCGGGCCAGGCGCGGCGCCGCGCGCCGGCGGAGCGCGCGCGACCCCACGCGGGCGCCGGGCGCGCCCGGCCGGGCCCGCGCCCGCACCCGCGACGGGCCGGCGCCCGTCGTGGCCGGGAGCGCGTCGCCCTCATCGCGTCAGGTGGATCAGCAGCGCCAGGTAGTCGGTCAGGTGCCGGGTGAGCAGGAACGTGCGCCGGACGTGCTCCCGGCCGGCGGCGCCCATGCGGGCGATGAGCTCCGGGTTGTTCAGCAGGTGCCGGATCCGGAACGCCGCCCCTTCCACGGAGCGCACGGCGTAGCCGGTCACGTCGGGGATGATCTGCTGCGCGAGCCCGCCCGCGAAGCCGCCGACCACCGGCTTGCCCTTCCACATCGCCTCCGCGGCGCCGAGCCCGAACCCCTCGCGCACCGACTTCTGGAGCACGAGCGTGGCGGCCCGCTGGAGCGCGTTGATCTGCAGGTGGGCGTCCGGCGGCAGCTCGAGCACGACGATGTCGGGGTCGCGCGCGGCGGCCTCGCGCAGGTCGGCGAGCACCTCGCGGTTCTCCGGCTCGTCGCCCGCCGTCCCGGCCAGCACGAGCCGCACGTCGTAGTGCTTCTTGACGAGCCGGTAGGTGTTGACGACCCCGAGCGGGTCGTGGTCGCGCGTGAAGGGCCCGACCTGGACGAGCAGGGGCTTGTCCTGCGCCACCCCGAGCCCGGCCAGCGCGGCGGTCACCTCGCGCGGCGTGAGCTCGCGGTGCTTCTCCGACAGCGGGTCGATGGACGGGTAGATGACGTACTGGGGGATGCCGAGCCGCCGACCGAACTCGGGCAGCGGGAAGACCGCGCCGTCGTACTGGTTCAGGAACTGGCGGAAGAACGCCCAGGCGCGGCGCTGGGCGCGCGAGGCGTCGAAGTGCCCGTGCCACAGCCAGCGCGCGTCCGTGCGCTGGGCGACGAGCGTGGCGGGCGCGACGTCGTGGACGACCACCAGGTCGGCGTCCAGGGCGAGCTTCTTGGCGTTGAGGCGGTTCATGTCCACCCAGTGCGCGAGCGCCTCGTCGGTGAGCACCCGCTCGGCGCCCCCGAGCGCCGCCTCCAGGGCCCGCGCGGTGGCGTAGAAGGCCGGGTCGCCGCCGGTGATCTCCCAGGTGGTCTCCACGCCGAGCTCGCCGAGCAGCGGCACCAGCGCCCGCAGCGTCTCGGCCACGCCGCCGCCGAACCGGCCGCCCGAGACGTGGACCATGCGCCGCCCCTGCACCCGCTCCGCGAGCCGACGGACGATGTCCAGGACCCCGGGCGGCGCCACCTGCGCGTAGTCGTCGAGCCGCAGCATCAGAGCTCCTCGTCCAGCGCCTGGTCGACCAGGCTCAGCACGCGCGCGCGCACGCGCTCGAGGCTCGCCATGTAGAGGTCGATGCGCTCGACGCGGTCGGCCAGCTCCCCCAGGCCCAGCGCCTCGCGCAGCCACGCGCCGAAGTCGCTCACGCCGCGGCCCCGTCGCGCGCGCGCCTCGACCATGTGGACGTAGATGGCGCTGGCGTCCACGGCGGCCAGCCCCTGCCGGAACTCGGCCAGGGTCGTGACCGGCGCGCCGAGCGGCACCTCGATGATGTGCGACTGCTGGAAGTGGAAGGGCTGCCCGAACTCCACGCGCGGCACCCACGTCAGGCGCCGCAGGTGGTCGTGCACGATCGTCACCAGCTCCTCGCGCAGCTGCTCGAGGTCGGCGAACTCGAACGGGTCCACGACCGCCAGCCGCTCGGCGAGCTCGAGGTCGCGCACCTCCACGGCCGCCCAGCGCGCGAAGTCGTTGCCGTAGGCGGTGGTGAAGGGGCGGTGGCGGAGGAAGTAGCCGTGGGTGTGGTAGAAGATCGACTCCTTCGGCACCTCCTCGAGCCGGTCCATGAGTTCGCGCTCGTCGCGGGCCTGCTTGTCGAGCGCCTGGCGGAGCTCGACGCAGCCGTGGAAGACGAAGGGGAAGCTCGCCACGCGCACGGGTCAGGCCTCCCGCACCAGCAGGGCCACGGGGAAGCTCGCGAACACGCGCGCGAGCGCCAGCGCCCCGGCCTCGACCGCGAGGCGCTCGCCGGTCAGGACGTTGACGAAGCGGGTGCCCACGTCGGGGGGGACGTGGAGCGCGGTGCCGGAGCCCCAGTACTCGAGCCCGAGGGGGTCGTCGGCGACGCCGCGGCGCGCGAGCAGGCGCGGCACCGCGGTCACCGCGGCGGCGTCCGCGCTGACGCGCGCGAAGGCGCAGACGTGCTCGGCCAGCGGGCCGCTCGCCTCGAGCGGCCGGTAGGCGCCGCGGCGGAAGAGCGGGGCGTGCGCGCGGCGGCACGCCAGGCCCTGGCGGATCACGTAGAGTTTGACGCGCCCGTCCTCCTTGCTCTTCAGCAGCCCCCGCGCCAGCGCGGCCAGGTCGGTCGTCGCCTCGAGCTCGGCCAGGAGCTCGTCGAGCAGCCGGCGGCGGAGCGCGAAGTCCACGGGGCGCCGGTTGTCGGGGTCCACCAGCGCGAGGTCCCACAGCTCGCTGCCCTGGTAGAAGTCGGGCACGCCCGGGGCCGTGATCTTGATCAGCGTCTGGGCCAGGCCGTTGAGCGCGCCGAAGTGGGCCACGCGCGCCTGGAACGGCACGAAGTCCTCCAGGAACGCGCGCGAGCGCGCGGGGTCCAGGAGCGCCGTGGCGAAGCGCGCCACGGCCTCGTCGTAGCGGGCGTGCGGGTTGATCCAGCTCGTGTGGAGCTTGGCCTCGTGGACGGCCTTGAGCACGTAGGCCGACAGCCGCGCGGCGTCGATGGGCCAGGCGCCCACGAGCGTCTGGTAGATGAAGTACTCCTCGGCGGGCCCGGGCGCGGGCGCGCCGTCGACCACGGTGCGGTGGCGGCGGTTCAGGCGCTGCCAGCGCCGCACGTGGCGCTGCCACTCCTCGGGGATCTCGGAGAGGACGTTGATCCGGGCCCGCACGTCCTCGCCGCGCTTGGTGTCGTGGGTGCTCGTGGCCGACAGCCCGTCGGGCGTCTCGCGCAGCCGGGCCTCCATGGCGGCGTGGAACTCGGCGAGCGAGGTGCCGAACCGCGCGGGGTCGCCGCCGACCTCGTTGAGGGACACGAGGCGGTGGTAGCGGTACAGCGCGGTGTCCTCGTAGCCCTTGGCCGTGACGGGGCCCGTGAGCTGCTGGAAGCGCAGCACCCAGTCGGTGCGCTCCTGCCGGTCGGCCTCGCCGGCCCAGGGCGGCAGGCGCAGCAGGAGCAGGTCCTGGATCCAGTCGTACACCGACGGCTCCATGGTCGGCGTGCGCCGCTTGGCGAGCGCCACCGCGCGGGCGATGTACTCGCGGTCGCGCTCGCTCGGGGGGCCGTCGTCGCCCACGTAGGTGCGGTAGACGGGGAAGCAGGCGACGATCTCCTCGATCGCCCGCCGCAGGCTGCCGAGCGTGAAGTCGCGCGTGGAGCGGTGCTTCTCGGAGATCCCGTTCAGGCGGTGGGCGAGCACCGTGACCTCGGCGGCCATGGAGGTCTCCATGATGAGCCGCTTGGACTGGTAGACGATCTCCGCGAAGGCGGTGCGGTCGCGGGTCAGGCGCCGGTAGATCCGCTCCATGGCCCCCGCCCGCGCGCGGTCGACGAAGATCCCGTTGACGAGGTTCAGGAACTCGTAGCCGGTCGTGCCGTGCACGGCCCACCCCGGCGGCAGCCGCTCGCCCGGGGCCAGGATCTTCTCGGCCACGACGTAGAAGGGGCGGAGCGGGCCGCCGGCCGCCTGCTGCCGGGCGTCGAACGCCTCGAGGAGCGCCCGGTCGCGGGTCCCGTCGGGGTCGTCCGGGCGGGCGCGCCGCGCCAGCTCGAGGAAGCAGCCGCGCTGGAGCCGGCGGAAGTACTCGGCGGGCGCGTACAGGCCGTCGGGGTGGTCGACGCGGAGCCCGGTGACCACGCCCTCGCCCACGAGCCGGAAGACGAGCGCGTGGGCCTCGGCGAACACGCGCGGGTCCTCCATGCGGATGGCGACCAGGTCGTTGACGTCGAAGAAGCGGCGGTAGTTGATCTCCTCGCCCGCCACGCGCCAGTAGGCGAGCCGGTAGACCTGGTCCTGGAGCAGGCCGTCCAGGAGGTCGAAGGAGCGCGGATCGCCGGGCGTGCCGTTGAACCGGCGGACGTTGGCCGCGATGAAGTCGCGGACGTCCCCCGAGCGCGCGAGCAGGTCGCGGAACCGCCGGCGCGCGATCTCGACCTCGCGGGCGCGCGCGGCCAGCCGCTCCGGGTCCACCTCGGTGCGGTGCGGGATCGTGAGGAACAGGCGCAGCACCGCCTTGAGCTCGAGCAGGTCCGGGTGCTCGGGGCCGAGGGCCTGCTCGAGCTCGTCGAGGCGGTGGCCGAGGAGCTGCACGGAGGTCCGGGGCGCCACGGGGAGCACGGTGTCGTGGTAGCGGACGAGGAACCGGCCGTCCTCCAGCGTCAGCGTGAGCTGGCCGCTGTCGAGCACGGCCCCGTACTGGTCGCCCAGGATGGGCAGCAGCACCTTGTTCTCGAGCTCGCGCTTGACCGGGCGCCAGTCGATGTCGAAGTAGTACGCCCAGCGCGAGGAGGCGCCGTGCTCGAGCACGTCGAACCACCGCGCGTTGCGGTTGCGCGCGATCCCCATGTGGTTCGGGACCAGGTCGATGAGCAGCCCGAGGCCGTGGCGCCGGAGCGCGGCCGCGAAGCGCGCGAACGCCGCCTCGCCGCCGAGCTCGGCGCGCAGGCGCGCGTGGTCGGCGACGTCGTAGCCGTGCGAGTCCTCGGAGGCGGTCTCGAAGAACGGCGAGGTGTAGCAGTCGCTGACGCCCAGGGCCGCGAGGTAGGGCACGAGCGCGGCCGCGTCGTCGAAGGTCAGGGCGCGCCCGAGCTGGAGCCGGTAGGTGGCGAGCGGGACCCGGGCCTCTTCGGCGCCGGTCATCGCGGCGCCTCCGTGAGGTTGAAGCCCAGGACCTCGGCCAGGGGCCGGAGCACGGGCCGGGCCTCGGGCTGCGCGCGCCACAGCTCGAAGAACCGGTTCTGGGCCCGCCAGAGCCCGAAGCGCACGCCGAGCCGCCGGGCGCCCTGGACGAGCGCGACGGTCGCCGCCACGCCCTCCGGCGTGGGGCCGGCCGCGAGCGCCTCGAGCGCGCCGAGCACGGCCCGGCGCAGGGCGGGGCCTGCCTCGCCGAGGTCCAGGGCGAGCCCGAGCGCGCGCGCCTCGTCGGCGAGCTCGAAGACCCGCTCGGGGATGGCGCCGTCGACCTGCGCGAGCGCGCGGACGATCTGCTCCTCGAGCACGTGCTTGGCGGTGAGCCGGAACACCTCGGGCACGGGCGCCTCGACCTGGCGCAGGTAGTGGACCAGCTTGCGGCTCTCCTCCCAGATCCGGTGGTAGGTCGTCTCGTAGCGCTCGAGCACGGCCTGGATCACCTGGCGGAGCACCCGACGGCGCTCCTCGATGAACAGGTGGGCGAGCGAGAACAGGTCGCGCGGGAAGTACTGGTCGAGCCCGCGGACCGTGTCCGCGAGGCTGTGCTGGGCGTAGCGCCGGAGCAGGTCCTCCTTGAGGGCCTGGTAGCCCGTGGCGTCCTCCCAGCTGCGGACCCCGCACGAGAAGTCGTGGCCGCCGAAGTGGAGCACGGCGTAGATCGCCTCGCGGCTGTCGCCCGTGACCTCGGAGGTGAGGCGCACGTGCCCGACGCGGAGCGCGGTGCCGTTGTAGGCCTCGCCGGCCTCGTCGAGCCGGCGCACCCGCCAGGCGTACACGCGCGCCTCCTCGGGGTGCGCGTCGAACAGGCCGGTGACGGCGTAGTGGGCGACCACGCGCCGCCACTCGACCACCGCGGGGCGCACCAGGCGCCGCCAGACGCCCGCACCGTCGCCGAACTCGGGCAGGTTGCTCGGCGCCGCGGCCAGCCGCCGGACGAACTCGCCCTCGAGCGCGCCGCCCCCGAGGTCGCGCAGGTACTGGAGCGCCATGGCCGCGTACTTGAGCACCTGCACGGGCTCGAGGCCCGAGAGCTCGTCGAAGAACCACCCGCAGGAGGTGTACATGAGCAGCCGGTGGCGCTGCATCTCGAGCAGCCGCCGCGCCTCCACCTGGGCGGCGGCGTCGAGCGGCTCGCGCTGGTGGGCGGCGAGGAAGCGGGCCAGGGTCTCGGGGCGCCGGTCCAGGATCACGTCGATGTAGGCGTCGCGCGCGGCCCACGGGTCCTTGAGGTAGGCCGAGGCGCGCGCCTCGTAGAAGAGGTCGACCTGGTCGCGCAGCCAGTCGAGCGCCTCGCGCAGCGGGCCGCGCCAGCGCTGGTGCCAGTCCCCGCGCAGGCGGCAGCCGCAGTCGCTCCGCCAGCGCTCGACGCCGTGGGCGCAGCTCCAGGAGGTGCGCTCCCGGATCTCGACCTCCCAGGCGGGGGGGTGGGCGGCGAGGAAGGCGCCGTAGTTGGTGAGCTCGGCGAACCCCTCGGCCTCGATCTGCTGGATGGCCGCAGCCAGCGCCATGTCGCCGAAGGGCTTGTGGTGGCCGTACGACTCGCCGTCGGTGGCGCAGTGCACGAGCTGCGGCCAGTCGCGGGCGTCCGAGAAGCCGGCGCGCAGCCGCGCCACCAGGTGCTCGCCCCGCTCGAGCGCGTTCTCGAACGCGATGGCCCGCGAGATCGGCCCGTCGTAGAAGAAGAGCGCGAGCGTCCGACCCTGCCGGCCCCGCCAGAGGTAGGGGCGGCTGGGGTCGATGTGCTCGCCCACCGGGTGCCAGGCCTCGGTGCCGAGCTTGCGCACCCGCGCGGCCTGGTGGGGCGCGAGGATCGTGAACTTGAGCCCCGCCTCGGCCAGCACCTCGAGCGACTCGACGTCGACGGCGGTCTCGGGCAGCCACATCCCCTCGGGGTCGCGGCCGAACCGGTGCCGGAAGTCGGCCACGCCCCAGAGCACCTGCGTGACGCGGTCCCGGCGGCTCGCCAGCGGCAGGATCATGTGGTTGTAGACCTGCGCGATCGCGTTGCCGTGCCCGCCGCGCGCGGCGACGCTCGCCCGGTCGGCCTCGACGATGCGGGCGTGGACGTCGGGGGCGTGGCGCTCGAGCCAGGCCATCAGCGTCGGCCCGACGTTGAAAGAGATCTTCTCGAAGTTGTTGACGATGTCCAGGATGCGGTTGTCGCGGTCGACGCGGCGGGCGGCGGTGTTGGGCGCGTAGCACTCGGCCGTGACGCGCTCGTTCCAGTCGTGGTAGGGGGCGGCCGAGTCCTGGACCTCGACGACCTCGAGCCAGGGGTTCTCGCGGGGCGGCTGGTAGAAGTGGCCGTGGATGGTGATGGCGCGAGCGGGCATCACCGCTCGTCGAGCGCGCGCAGGAACTCGCGCCGGCCGCCCCGGGGCAGGACCACGAGCCCCGAGCGGTCCACCCAGTACGCGCGGCGGTCGACGGCCGGGTCGAAGCCGATCTCGACGCCGGCCGGGATGATGTTGAAGCGGTCGACGATCGCCCGCCGCAGGCGCGCGCCCTTGCCCACCGTGGTGTGATCCATCACGATCGAGTCCTCGATCACCGCCCCCTCGTTGACCCATACGTGGCGCCCGAGGATCGAGTTGCGGACGCGGGCGCGCGTGACCAGCGACCCCTCGCCCACGTGGGCGTGGTCGAGCTCGCACCCGATGAACCGGGCCGGCGGCCCGGGCACCGGCGCGGCCCGCATGGGCCAGTCGCGGTTGTCCAGGTCGAAGCGGGGCGACTCGCCGAGCAGGTCCATGTGCGCCGCCCAGTACGTCTCGAGTGTCCCGACGTCACGCCAGTACCCCGGCTCCTCGTAGGGCTTGACGCCCGGCACCTCGTTGCGCTGGAAGTCGTAAGCAAAGACCCGGCCAGTCGGCACCAGCTCGGGGATGATCGAGCGGCCGAAGTCGTGGTCGGTCGACCGCCGCGCGTCGTCGATCAGGGCCTGCACGAGCACGTCGCGGGTGAAGACGTAGTTGCCCATGGAGGCCAGGGCCCGGCCCGGGTCGTCGGGCATGGGCCGCGGGCGCGCCGGCTTCTCCTCGAAGTGGACGACGCGCCCCACCCGGTCCACCGCCAGGATCCCGAACTCCGTGGCCTCGCGGAGCGGCACCGGGCGGGCGGCGACCGTGACCCCGGCGTCCGCCTCCAGGTGGAAGTCGATCATCTGGCCCACGTCCATGCGGTAGATGTGATCGGCGCCGAAGACGGCCACCAGGTCAGGGGCGAAGTCGTCGATCAGGTTCAGGTTCTGGAGCACCGCGTCGGCCGTGCCGCGGTACCAGCCGGGGCCGGTGCGCATCTGCGGCGGCACCACCGTCACGAAGTACTCGGGCAGGAGGCCCGACGTGCGCCAGGCCACGCGCAGGTGCTCGATGAGCGACTGCGCCTTGTACTGCACGAGGACGTAGATCGCGTGCAGCTCGGAGTTGACCAGGTTGGACAGGACGAAGTCGACGATCCGGTGGCGGCCGCCGAAGGGCACCGCGGGCTTGCACCGGTCGCAGGTGAGCGGGTGGAGCCGCTCGCCCTTGCCGCCGGCCATGACCATCGCCAGGACGCGGGGCCGGCGACGCACGGCGCTCACCGTCGGCCGGGGCCCAATCCCCAGGCCGGGTCAAGGTCGGGGAAGCAGAAGTCCTGCCGCTCGAGCCGCCGCAGGGTCTCCACGGCCTCGGGCGCGAGCGGGTGCCCGTCGGCGAGCGTGCGGGCCATCTCGCTGAGCTGCTTGAACTCCGCGTAGTGCTCGGCCACGCGCCGCTCGGCGTAGTCGCGCGCCGCCCAGGTCGTGATCAGGAACTGCCAGTCCGAGGCCTCGAGGAGCAGCAGCTCGCGCGTGGCCTGCGCGAGCACGCGCCGGAGCTCCGCGGAGCCGCGCTCCAGGCGCCCGAGGAGCTCCACCCACTCGCCCTCGGCGCTGTAGACGCGGTCCCAGGTCCACTCCGTGTCGGGGTTGAGCCACACGCGGTGATCGCCGCCTTCGCCCCAGGAGCCCTCCGGCAGCGAGACGGCCTCGCGCGGCGGCACCGCCGCGAGCGCCTCGCCGAGGGTCATCGGCGTGATGCCGGCACCGGCGAGCGCCCGGCCCACGTGCTCGAGCCACGCCGGCCCCTCGAACCACCAGTGACCGAAGAGCTCGGCGTCGTACGGCGCGCACACGAGGGCGGGCCCCGCGGCGCTCGCCTTCTCGGCGGTCTCGCGCACGAGGGCGACGAAGTGGCGGGCGTGCGCGGCCACGCGCTCGGCCGCGGCCGCGGGGTCGTAGGGCTGCTTGGTCCCGAGGTCGCGCGCCGCGTCGGTGATGCGCCACAGCCGCAGGCCCCCGGGGAAGTGCTTCTTGTGGAACTCCAAGTAGGCGAAGTCGCCGGGGTAGCCGTGCTCGCGGCTCCACACCTGGAGCGTCGTGCGCGGGTCGCGGAAGAACGCGACCGCCTCGCCCGTGCCCCCGCGCGAGGCCACGCGGTAGGGCGTGTAGGGCGAGCGCGGCGCCGTGGGCAGCGAGGGCGGCGGGCCGGCCGCGACCTCGCCCCGGAGCGGGAAGTAGTCGCGGTAGAGGAACAGGGGCGCCGAGGCCGCGATCAGATGGGAGTCGGCCACGAAGTACTCGAGGCCGTGCGCGGCGAGCATCTCCTCGAGCCCCGGCCGCACCCACCGTCGGCGTCCGCGCTCGGGCCCGGTGGGCGGCGTCCACTCGTAGCGGGGCCGGTACGCGCACTCCGGCAGCCAGATGCCCCGCGGCGCGCGGCCGAAGTGGCGCCGGTGCGTCTCCACCGCGGTCCGGAGCTGGAGGTGGATCGACTCGTCGCGCGAGAGCAGCGGCAGGTAGCCGTGCGTGGCGGCGCAGGTGATGAGCTCCACGTGGCCGCCGCGCTCGAGCTCGGCGAAGGCGCCCGGCAGGTCGCCCCCCAGCCGCCGGTGCAGCTCCCACATGCGGTCGTAGAACTCCTCCCAGAAGTGCGTGAGCCGGACGAGCTCGGGGCGCCCCTCGCGGGCGAAGTGCTCGCGCGTGTCCACGCACGCGCGGCGCGCGGTGTCGTGGTAGAGCGCGAGCTCCTTCTGGTACTCCGGCGAGGCGAGCTGCTCGACCAGGATCGGCGAGAGGTTCACCGTCCACTTGGGCGACACGCCGGCGGCGACGAGCCGGTACGCGGTGTCGAGCAGCGGCAGGTAGCACTCGAAGGTCGCCTCGCAGAGCCAGTCGGTGCCGTGCGGCCACCGGCCGTGGTTGACCACCATCGGAAGATGGGTGTGCAGAACCAGTGAGAACGGATATCCCATCGGCGCGTCCCTGGGTCGAGCCCGGCCCGCGGTGCCCTCATTGGACCGTATGAACGCACTCGGCGCAAGCCTGCGCGACGGGCGCACGGTGTTCCGCGTGTGGGCGCCGCGCTGTCGCACCGTGGAGGTCGCGCTGGAGGGGCGCCCGCCCCTGCCCATGGCGCCCGGGCCCGACGGCGTGTTCGAGCTCGAGGTGCCCGGGGTGGGCGAGGGCGCGCGCTACCAGTACCGGCTCGACGGCGCGCGCTACCGCCCCGACCCCGTGTCGCGCTGGCAGCCGCAGGGCGTCCACGGCCCCTCGGTCGTGGTCGACCCGACGAGCTTTGCGTGGACCGACCACGGCTTCCGGGGCCACGCCCTGGCCGACCTCGTCTTCTACGAGCTCCACGTCGGGACCTTCACCGCCGCCGGGACCTTCGAGGCCGTGATCCCGCACCTCGACGCGCTCCGCGACCTCGGCGTCACGGCCATCGAGCTCATGCCGGTCGCCGAGTTCCCGGGCTCGCGCAACTGGGGCTACGACGGCGTCCACCTCTACGCGCCGCAGTCGACCTACGGCGGCCCGCGGGGCCTCCGGCGCCTGGTCGACGCCTGCCACGCCCGCGGGCTCAGCGTCATCCTCGACGTCGTCTACAACCACCTGGGGCCCGAAGGCAACTACCTGGCCGAGTTCGGCCCCTACTTCACCGACCGCTACAAGACGCCGTGGGGCCCGGCCGTCAACTTCGACGGCCCCGACGCCGGGGGCGTGCGGCGGCATGTGGTCGAGAACGCGCGCTACTGGGTGCGGGAGTTCCACATCGACGGGCTGCGCCTCGACGCCGTCCACGCGATCTACGACACGAGCCCCGTGCACATCCTGACCGAGGTCGCCGCCGCCGCGCGCGAGGAGGGGCGCCGGCTCGGCCGGCCCGTGCACGTCATCGCCGAGTCCCACGACAACGACCGGCGCCTCGTGCTGCCGCCCGAGGCCGGCGGCCTCGGGCTCGACGCGGTCTGGTCGGACGACTTCCACCACGCGCTCCACGTGCGCCTGACCGGCGAGCGCGACGGCTACTACGTCGACTTCGGGGACCCCCGGCACCTGGCGCGCGCGATCGCCGAGGGCTTCGCCTACCAGGGCGAGCCGGCGGAGTACTTCGGGCGCCCGCGCGGCACGCCGAGCGCCGACCTGGAGGGCGAGCGCTTCGTCGTGTTCCTGCAGAATCACGACCAGGTCGGCAACCGCGCCCAGGGCGAGCGCCTCTCCACGCTGGTCGGGCTCGACGCCGCCCGGTGCGCGGCGGCGCTGCTGTTCGTGGCCCCGGCGCTGCCGCTCCTGTTCATGGGCGAGGAGTACGGCGAGACCGCGCCCTTCCTCTTCTTCACCTCGTTCCTGGACCCGGCGCTGGCCGAGGCCGTGCGCCGCGGCCGCGCGGCGGAGTTCAGCCGCTTCGCGTGGACGCAGCCGATCCCCGACCCCGGGGCGCCGAGCACGTTCGTCGCCTCGCGGCTCAACCACGCGCTCGCCAACGCCCGGCGCCACCGCGCGCTGCGTGAGTACTACCGGGCCTGGCTCGCGCTCCGGCGCACGCACCCGGCGCTCGGCGCGCGGGGCAAGGCGCGCACGCGCGCCGCGATCGACGCCGAGGGCGCGGTGGTGACGGTCACGCGCGTGGGCCCTGCGGGCGAGACCGTGCGCCTGGTCGCCAACCTCACCGACGAGCCGCGCCCCGCCCCGGCCGAGCACGACCCGCGCCGGATCCTGCTCGACAGCGCCGACCCGCGCTGGGGCGGGCCGCCCCGCGTCGAGCCGCTCGCGCCCTACCAGGCCGTGCTCTACGACCTCGGCCGCTGAGCGCGACGCGCCGGCCGCGGCGTCCGCGGCCGGCCCCCGGCGCGCGGGCCCCGGGCCGACGAGCGCGCGCGTTGCGGGCTCTCGGGGGCGGATGCTAGGGTCCAGGGCCGTGCGCGCGCGGCTCCACGACCCGCTCGACCATCTGCTCGCGCTCGACCTCGGCGGGCGCGGCGTCGACCGGCTGTTCGTGCCGGGCGCCGCCGCGGCGGCCGCGCGGGCGCTCGCCCGCGCCCGACGCGTGCTCGTGGTCACGGGCTTCTGCGTCCCGCCCGGCGTGCCGGAGACCGACGGCCCGCCCGGCGCCGCCGTGCTCGGTCGGGCGCTCCGGCTGCTCGGGGCCGACGTCGGCTACGTGACCGACCCGCCGGTGGTGCGCCCGCTCCGCGCCGCCCTCGAGGCGCTCGGCGAGCCCGCCGAGGTCCTGACGCTGCCGGCCGGCGGCGCCGCGGCGTTGCTGGCCGCGCGCCGCCCCACGCACCTGGTGGCGGTGGAGCGCCCGGGGCGCACGCGCGCGGGCGACTACCTCTCGGCGCGCGGCGAGTCGGTCGCCGCGTGGAACAGCCCGCTCGACGCGCTCTTCCTGGACGCCGCCGGGCGCGCGGCGGGACGGGGCGGGGCGCGCCGCCCTCGCCCCGTGACGGTGGCCGTCGGCGACGGCGGCAACGAGGTCGGCATGGGCAACGTGCGCGCGCGGCTGGTGCGGCGGGGCGGGCTCGGGGCGCGGATCGCCTCGGTCGTCCCGGCCGACCACCTCGTCGTCGCCGGCACCTCGAACTGGGGCGCCTACGGCATCGTCGCCGCGCTCGGGCGCCTGGCGCGCCGCCCCCTCCTGCACGACTCGGGCCTCGAGCGCCGGCTGCTCGAGGCGTGCGTCGCCGCGGGGGCGGTGGACGGCATCACGCGTCGCGCGGAGCCCGCGGTCGACGGCCTGCCGGCGGAGACGCACGCCGCCATGGTCGAGCTCCTGGGTCGGGTTATGATGGGGGCGCGATGACGATCGCGGAGCGGTACCGCGCGCTGCACCCGCGGTCGGCGGCGCTCGCCGAGCGAGCCCGCAGCGCCATTCCCGGCGGGATCACCCACGACATCCGGTATCTGCAACCCTTTCCCGTCTACATCGAGGCGGCGCGCGGCACGCGCAAGTGGGACGTCGACGGCCGCGAGTACATCGACTACTGGATGGGCCACGGCGCCCTGTTCCTGGGGCACGGGCACCCGGCGGTGGTCGCGGCCGTGCAGGCGCAGATGGAGCGCGGCACGCACCTCGGGGCCTCGCACGAGCTCGAGGTGCGGTGGGCGGAGCTCGTCAACCGGCTCGTGCCCTCGGCGGAGCTCACGCGCTTCACGATGTCGGGCACGGAGGCCACGCACCTCGCGATCCGCCTCGCGCGCGCCTTCACCGGTCGGCCGCGGATCGTGAAGCTCGCGGGGCACTTCCACGGCTGGCACGACGGCGTCGTGGCCGGCGTCAACCCGCCCTACGAGGTGCCGCTGTCCGCCGGGGTGCCGGGGGCGACGCTCGATCAGGTGGTCGTCTGCCCGCCCAACGACATCAAGGCCGTCGCCACGGTGCTCGAGCGCGGCGACATCGCCGCCGTCATCCTGGAGCCGGCCGGCGGCCAGGCGGGGACGACGCCGACGATCCCGGGCTACCTCCAGGAGCTCCGCGCGGTCACCGAGCGGTACGGCACGCTCCTGATCTTCGACGAGGTCATCACGGGCTTCCGGTACGCCCCGGGCGGGGCTCAGGAGTACTTCGGCGTCACGCCGGACCTCACGACCCTCGCCAAGATCGTCGCCGGGGGGCTGCCCGGCGGGGCGGTGTGCGGGCGCCGCGACGTCATGCTCCGCCTCGCACACCGGGGCGACCCGACGTGGGACCGCACCGAGCGCGTGGCGCACGCGGGCACGTTCAACGCGAACCCGCTCTCGGCGGCGGCCGGGATCGCCACGCTCGAGCGCTGCGCCGACGCGTCGCTCCACGCGCGCGCCAACAAGGCGGGCGAGGAGCTGCGCCGCGGGTTGAACGAGGCGCTGCGCCGCGCCGGCGCGCCCGGCGTGTGCTACGGCGAGGCCTCGATCTTCCACGTCTCGTTCGAGGGCCTGCCGGGGCTGGCGGGCTTCGACCGTCCGCGCCGCACCGAGCTCTACCACCTGCTGCGCTGCGCGTTGCTCAACGAGGGCGTGGACTGCTCCGTCTACCACGGCTGGGTGTCGGCCGTGCACACCGACGAGGACATCCAGCAGACGATCGCGGCCTACGAGCGCGCCTTCCGCGCCATGGTGGCCGAGGGCGTGTTCCGGTGAGGGCCGGGGGCGGCCGGAGGCCGCGGCGCGCCCCGGGCGTGAGCCGGGAGGGCGCCGCGCCGGGCGCGCGGAACGCCCCGGGCGCAGGTCCGGAGCGGGCGCGGTGAGGGGCGGCGGGCGCCGCGCGCGATGACGCGACCGCGCCGCGGGTGGGCCGCGCTGCTCGCGCTCCTCGCCCTCGTCGCCGCCGGCTGCGTTTACTACCCCACCGTCTTCGACGCGGGCGGCGTGCGCCTCCACCCGCGCCACGGTCGCGCGGTGCGCCAGGCCGACCGCGCCGAGGTCTACCTGGAGCTCGCCAGCACCGGCAAGTACGGCGACGTGCTCACCGGCGTGCTCGCCCCCGTGGCCGGGCGCGCGGAGCTCGTCGGCCCCGGGGGCGCGCCGGTGGCGCGGCTCGAGATCCCCGGCGAGACCGTGCTCCGCTTCGGGCCGGGCGGCTATCGCGTCGTCCTGGCCGACCTCAAGCGCCCGCTCGCCCCGGGCGAGACCTTCATCGTCACGCTGCTCTTCGAAAAGTCCGGCGGCATCGGCGTCATCACCGTCGTCGAGTGAGCGCGCGGGTGCGCGGCGGCGTGAGCCGCACGGCCGGCGGAGCCTCGGGGTCGGCGATGGGCGGCGCGGCTCCGCGCCGGGCGTAGCACCGCCCGCCCGTCGCGGCTGCACGCGGCGCCTCGCGTGATCCGAGCACCCGGGGTGTCCGCCCGCCGCGTGGACGCGCCGTCGGGCGTCTGTTATCCTCACGGCCTCGAGCGGGCAGGTAGCTCAGTCGGTAGAGCACAGGACTGAAAATCCTGGTGTCGGGGGTTCAATTCCCTCCCTGCCCACCACGGTTCCAACGACTTCCAGAACACCGTCCTCGCCGTCCGGCGGCCACGTTGCCCAAAACTTTGCCCTAGCGGCCTGAGCGACGGCCAGCTTCTCGGCCGCTTCCCGGAGCATCGCCTCGTCCACGATGGCGTAGCGCCGGTAGATCGCCTCGGTCTTGTGGCCGACCATCTTCATCGCGACCGCGCGCGGCACACCGGCCCGCTCGAGGTTCCGCACCGCGGTCCGCCGGAAGTCATGGAGGAGCCGCCCGGGGAGTCCGGCCCGCCGGCAGGCCGTCCGCCACGCCCGCTGGATGCTCTTGAGCGGCCGCCCGTTGCGGTGAAACACCCACGGGATGACGACGCCCAGGCGCTGCTCGAGCGCGGTGGTCGCCTCCCGCTGCGCTTCGAGGCACGCCCGGAGCTCGGGGGTCATGACGAAGACGCGGCCCTCGTCGTTCTTGGTGGTCCCGGGCTCGAGGCGGACCGTACCGGCCGCGAAGTCCACCTGGTGCCACTGGAGCGGCAGGATCTCGCTCCGGACGCGCCAGCCCGTGATGTAGGCGAACGTCACGATCGGACGGGCGTAGTCCGGCAGGTGGGCGCGGACGGCCTCGAACTGCTCCCGCTCGAAGAAGCCCCGCCGCACGTTCTGCTCCTTGAGGGGCACGATCTTCGGGCGCCGGTGGATCTTCTCGGCGTCGAGGCCGAGGGTGAACATGCGCTTGAGCGCGGCGAGTTCGCGGTTGATGGTGGCGTTGGCCGCGCCCTCGCGCTGGCGCTGGGCCACGTAGGCGCGCACGTCGGCGGAGGTGACCTGGCTGGCGCGACGGGACCCGAAGAATGGGAGGAGGTGGCCCAGGCTGTGCTCGAGCCGCTCGAGCGAGCGCCGGCCGTTGGCGCGGTAATCGTTCCGGAGGTCCTCCGCGAGCTCGGCGACGGTGACACGGTCCGCGTGAGGCGCGACCGGTCGGCCCTCGGCGGCGCGGCCCTCGCGGAGCTTCAGGAGGCGCTTGGCCTCCTCGTAGCTGGTCGTGCCGCTCGACTCGCGGACCACGCGGCCGTGGACGCGGTATTTGAGCCACCAGACGGCGGCCTCGCGGAGACTGCCGTCGGCAGCCCTGTACTTCGGGCGGTAGATCGAACCCATCCGATTCCTCCTAGCCCTTCAAGGGCGGCCGCCGAACGGCGGGGCGCTGGTATGGCACGGGACGTCCCACCCCCGGGCCGTGCGGGGGGCGCCGACCACCGTCCGGTTGTCGCCACCGCCGCTGCGCGATGAGGAGGCGCGTGCCGGCGGCGAGCCGCTTCTGCTCCCAACGCCCCCGCGAGGCGCGGAAAGCGGCTGTGGCCTGCGGGCCGGTGACAAGGCGGACGCGGAACCGTCCGGGACGATCGATCCAGATCGCCCGCCAGCGGACCCCGGTCCGGCGCATCAGCCCGTGAAT
>ENA-ORXB01000445-ORXB01000445.1-sediment-metagenome-genome-assembly--contig:-NODE-445-length-82899-cov-7.885501_pt1 | contig 82899 bp, 87 predicted proteins | sample MGYA00237863_ERZ511475 | MGnify/ENA primary metagenome ERZ511475 (study PRJEB26305, sample SAMN06343858) | sediment metagenome | isolation source: hot spring sediment | place: Canada: British Columbia... | reverse complement strand
GCGTCCTCGCGTCAGCGTTGCGGAGCAATAGCGTTGCGGTTCCCGTCAGGGTGCCGTAGGCATAGCAATAGCGTTGCGGAGCAATAATGCACAGAGCTATGGGGCTTTTCTCCCTAGCCCAGGCGCCTCACCCTAACCTGTTCGCGTCAGCGTTGCGGAGCAATAAATGAACACAAGACAAAAAGGGGAGAAGCTCTCCCCCCTCGATGGCCAGAACTTGACCGGGAACTGGCAAGACGCTCTCCTAGCGTAGGCCGCTGGGCTTATAGACCAGGAAGCTGAGCACTTGGCACTGCTTGATGTTGTCAAACCCCACCACGCGAATGAAACAGTTGGGGTAAGCGCTGCGGCAAGCCTGCACTTCGCTGAGTACCTCCTGGGGAGAAGTGGCGCTGAACAGGGGCAGCTTCCACAGCGTCCAATAGCGAACCGTCGGTTCAGACGATTCGTTGAACTCTATGGCAGGGATGTAGCCCTGATCCAAGATGTACTGCACCTGCTTGATGATCTGCAGATCCGTCAGCGGCGGCAGATAGGAGAAGGTTTCGTAGCGGCGCTCTTTCGGTAAGGTTTGCATGATGGGTATCACTCCGTTTCGGGTCTAGGGTTTTGTGGGGGGGATCCCGCTTCCGGGTGGGTAAGGGGCAGGGATCCTGTCGCTGAGGTGATCCGTTCTAGATGATTGCGGCGGTGCTCCATGTTGGCTTGCTGGATGCCGGCTTTGGCCATCTCCGGCAGGTAATCGACCACCTCCGCAGCAATGTGCTCGCGAACGGTCATGATGCGATAGGCCAACTCAGGACGCTCTGCCAGCAAAGCCCGCAGGTAGACTTCTCCATCCTGAAGGTTTTGCCGAGCGGAGAACTGCTGTAGCCAAAGGGCCCTGGGGGGATCCGTTTCGCTCAGTTGGGCCAGCACCGTGCGCATCGCCTGATAAGTCAGGTAGCTGATCAAGGTCTTGGCGGTGTCTTTGGCGATCTGTTTCAGATCCATTGCCGATCCAGGGAGGGGGCCAGCAGGGCAAGAGAACCGAGGGGATCCCTTGCCCCCAGCAGATCTCTAGAGGGTGTCGACGGCCTTGAACTCAAACTTGATCTCCTTCCACAGCTCGCAGGCAGCCGCCAGCTCTGGCGACCACTTAGCCGCTTCTCGGATGATATCGTTGCCTTCACGGGCCAGATCCCGACCTTCGTTACGAGCCTGGATACAGGCCTCCAAGGCCACCCGGTTAGCCGTTGCACCCGGCGCATTGCCCCAGGGGTGTCCCAAGGTTCCGCCGCCGAACTGCAGCACCGAGTCGTCGCCAAAGATTTCCACCAGTGCCGGCATGTGCCAAACGTGGATCCCACCGGAAGCCACCGGCATCACCCCTGGCATGGAAGCCCAATCTTGGGTGAAGAAAATGCCGCGGGAGCGATCGGCTTCCACATAGTTTTCCCGCATGAGATCCACAAAGCCCATCGTAATGGCGCGGTCGCCTTCCAACTTGCCCACCACCGTACCGGAGTGCAGGTGGTCGCCACCGGACATGCGCAAACACTTGGCCAGCACCCGGAAGTGGATGCCATGGTTTTTCTGCCGGTCAATCACCGCGTGCATTGCCCGGTGAATGTGCAGCAGAATGCCGTTATCTCGACACCACTTGGCCAAGCTGGTGTTGGCAGTAAAGCCGGCTGTCAAGTAGTCGTGCATGATAATGGGAGCGCCCAACTCCTTGGCAAACTCGGCCCGCTTGAACATCTCTTCACAAGTGGGCGCCGTTACGTTCAAGTAGTGGCCCTTGATCTCGCCGGTTTCCGCTTGGGCCTTGTGGACAGCCTCCATCACGAACAGATAGCGATCCCGCCAGCGCTGGAAGGGCTGGGAGTTGATGTTTTCGTCATCTTTGGTGAAGTCCAAGCCGCCCCGCAGAGCTTCATACACGGCCCGCCCGTAGTTTTTGGCAGAAAGGCCCAATTTGGGTTTGATGGTGCAGCCCAGCAGCGGACGGCCATACTTATTCAATTTGTCTCGCTCCACTTGAATGCCGTGGGGAGGGCCCTGGAAGGTTTTCAGGTAGGCCACCGGGATCCGCACATCTTCCAGCCGCAGCGCCTTTAGGGCCTTAAAGCCAAAAACGTTGCCTACAATCGAGGTGAGCATGTTGGTCACCGAGCCTTCCTCGAACAGATCCAGCGGATAGGCAACGAAGCAGAAGTACTGGTTGTCTTCGCCGGGAACCGGCTCGATGTCATAGCAGCGGCCTTTGTACCGATCCAAGTCGGTCAGCAAATCTGTCCATACCGTTGTCCAGGTGCCCGTTGAAGACTCAGCCGCCACAGCCGCCCCTGCCTCTTCGGGAGGAACGCCCGGCTGGGGGGTAACCCGGAAACAGGCCAAGACATCGGTATCCTTGGGTGTGTAGTCGGGAGTGTAATAGGTGAGTCGGTAATCCTTCACGCCGGCTTGATAGCCGCTTTTGGATTGGGTTGCTGAGTAGGCCACGTTGATCTCCCTCTGAACAAATTACAGAACCAGAAAATGCCCTTCACAGATGCGACCAGGCGGAAAAACTCAGGGCCAAAACTCAAGACCGCCGAGTTCCCCTGCGCGAGATGACCCCCTAACCATGAGGTCAAAATTGGGCTTTAAGACACTCTTCATCCCAGCGGATGGAAGCCCTAAACCCTTCTTTTCGAGTGCCTTCAATTGCTAGCTTCGACTCCCTGGATTTGTAAACCCAGCGGAAAGATTTTTATACAGTGCCTAAGCTAGAATCTCGGCAAACACAACTCTACATTGGTTCAATCCTAAGCTATCATCCGCAATAGTGGGCTGAACATTACTTTCTTTATGAGTTTGATTAGTTTAGTTAAAGTGAGTCCCGTTGCTTTTCGCTGAGAATACAGATTTCTTTGGCTTTCTTAATATCCTTCCGGTGGGATCCCCAACCAAAACCAAAAGCTCCCTTCTTGGAGGGAGCAGAGCAAACCCACCCATAGGGCTTGGATGGTCAAGAAACGGCTGCCAGGGTTGGCTGGGGTCTCTTGCTGATCACCTGGTCGATGAGGCCGTACTCTTTGGCCTGTTCTGGGGTCATGAAGTTGTCGCGGTCGGTATCTCGTTCGATGCGCTCTAGAGGTTGGCCGGTGTGGTAGGCCAGCAGGCTATTGAGGCTGTTCTTGATGAAGAGGATCTCTTTGGCCTGAATTTCAATGTCGGTAGCTGGCCCCTGAGCTCCACCAAGGGGTTGGTGGATCATGATGCGGGCGTGGGGAAGGGCAATGCGCTTGCCTTTGGTGCCCCCTGCCAGCAGAAAAGCTCCCATGCTAGCAGCCAAACCGATACAGATGGTGGAGACATCTGGCTGAATGTGCTGCATGGTGTCGTAAATGGCCATGCCGGCATAGACAGAGCCACCGGGGGAGTTGATGTAGAGATAGATGTCTTTTTCGGGGTCTTCCGATTCCAAGTAGAGCATCTGGGCCACAATCAGGTTGGCAATGTCGTCGTCCACCTGGGTGCCCAAGAAGATGATCCGATCCCGCAAGAGACGCGAGTAGATGTCAAAGGCGCGCTCGCCTCGCGCAGATTGCTCAATAACGGTGGGAATCATGCCAGTCCAAGCGATGGGTCAGTCCTTACTAGTGTAGTCTAAGCCACTGGACGGATGCTTTGCTCAGGACGGCTCACCGGCCTTGCTCGGTACCGGGCTCGACGGGGTGTGAGTCTGCTAGAACAGCAGAGAGATGGGGTGGTTGTGACGGGATCCCTCTTCTTGCCTGGCTACAGCTCCCGACTGGCCTTGCCAACGGCCAAGGGGTGCTCGCCAGGTGAAAACCTAGGCGGATCGAGCAAGGAGTAGTCGCTGGTTTGTGGAACGGGTCTGAGGTGTGGCTCTTTACGACGTGGTGAGGCGAAGCCAAGATGGACATGATCCCAGATGAACCGATTGTGATTGCCAGCCTGCTGAGCCTGGCTTTGCTGGGGATCTTGATCCTGAACTTGGCAGGGCGTGGTTCTGGCGATGCTGATTAGGACAGGGAAAGAAGTTTGAGTTGACAAGCTTACTTATCCTTCCTTAGGATTAGGATCGCCTCGTTTCCGAGTGCCCCCATCGTCTAGAGGCCTAGGACACATCCCTTTCACGGATGCGACAGGGGTTCGAATCCCCTTGGGGGTATAGGGTGGAAATCTGCTTTGGGGGCTGTCTTCCAGGCCTGCAGGCGTTTGTTGTACTGTCTGGGGACAAGGGTTTGAGAGGGGTAACTGACGTAAGCATGAGGCAGAGCTAGGAGTGGTTGAGCCTGTCAACAGGGGATCCCTGGCAGCAGCGACACCTCGCCTAGAGAGGCTTGATGGCCACAAACCACTCCGGATACAAACCCGGAAAGCCAGTCATCCGGGATCCCGGTAGTGTCGGCAGCCAGCCAACTGCCACTCTCCCGGGGGGGATCCCTGTCTCACCATCACCCCCTAACACTGGGAAAATCTCTAAAGAAGCTGCTTAGCAAGGTTAGGCCCAGTTGGTTACGACTCAGGCTTGGACAGGCTTAGAGCCTACAAAAATCAGGTGCTGGCCACCAGAGCTTCAGCCGGCGTGGCGGCGACCAACAGCTCGTCCTTGATAAGCTCTGCCAGCTCTTGCAGTTGGCGAATTGCCTCTGCTCCTTCCAATTTCATAAGCTCCCGGTCATCCCGCATTTCTGTCCAGCTAATGGAGCATTCAGAAACCAAAAAGCGAATCAGGTGCCCCTCTCGTAAGCTGACCATAAACGAGGCGCTCTCGAATGACGTACCACAGGTGTAGCAAGAGGCTGGGTATCCCCGCTTCTCCAAAACGATGGCCAGGGCCTGCAAACTCATCACCAGATCTTGAACATAGCTGCGGTATTGTTCCGCCAACCGTGTGAACATCACACTCCTCCCTAATGGATTGACCCTTTTGGTTTGGGGCTCCGCCTAGCTGCAAATGACCTAACTAGTAATTTATGCTTAAGGCTAGGGTTACGTCTATCATAACAATCGACAACCCCTTAAGGAAGTGATTAAGGCCACAGAGTAGGCAGAGTCTACTTCAGTGAAATGTAATATTCAACACTTCTCTTAAGAAAGACATCAAAATTTACTCTGAGTCAATGCTCTTATCTATCGGGATCCTCACCAACCGCGAAGCGGGACGTAGTCTTTTGAAAAGAGACTGGCACGCTTAGGGTGTCAAGTGGGCTAAGGCTTGCCGACGAATGCTGAGCAAGGTAGGTTCCCGCCCGATTATGCTGAGAAAATTCTCGGCATGGACAGTTGGGAAGGAACGGCCAGATGCTGACACCTGTTGATCTGGAGAAACGAGTGGCTTATTTTCAGAGTCCCCAAGCCATTCGGGATCGCTGTCAGTTGCTATTTGAAAGGGTTTTGGCCGGTAAGTCGGAGCACTTTCGCCTCGACCTGGATCGGATGGGATCCGTAGCCGACTATGTGATCACCACAATGCGGGCCCACTATCCCAGCGGGGAAATTCCCTTCCATAGCCGCTGGCAACATTTTCAGGTGGGATCCGGGGAGCGCCTAGCCCGTCTGGAAAACCGACTCAAGGATATGGATCCGCTGGAGCGGCTGCGATGCAAATGGGATCTCACCATAGTCAGCGTGTTGCTGGATGCAGGGGCAGGTTCTGCCTGGAAGTACCGGGATCCAGAAAGTCAGGCGGTGGTGGGTCGTTCCGAAGGTTTGGCCTTGGCCAGTTTCGACTGGTTCTGGCGAGGTGGGTTTTCCAGCGATCCCCAACAACCTCTGCAAGTGGATGCAGCGGCCCTGGAGCGGATCACCTTGGCGGATTTGGCAGCAGCCTTTCAGGTGGGATCGGAAAATCCTTTACTGGGGCTGCAAGGACGCTGGCAACTGCTGCAAAGGTTGGCACAAACTTTGCGGGCTCAACCCCATTACTTTGGATCCGGTCACAATCTTCCCCGTCCTGGCCGGTTGTGGGAAGCAATCCAACCCGAGGATCCCAGCCGTGGGATCAAGGCAGCACAGGTCTTCCAGGCAGTTCAGAGGGGGTTTAGCTCCATTTGGCCTGGGCGAGTCTCACTGGCCGGGATCCCTCTGGGAGATGTCTGGCCCCATCCCCACCTACCCCAAACGGAGCCGGGGAGCGATTGGGTGCCTTTTCACAAGTTGTTGCAGTGGATGACCTATTCCCTGCTGGAGCCATTGCAGCAGGAGGGGATCCCGATCTGGGGTTTGGATGAGCTGACAGGCTTGGCGGAGTATCGCAACGGGGGGTTGTTTGTGGATTTGGGGGTGATCCAGCTTAAGCAGCCGGAGATTGGTCAGCAACCGTATCCTCCAGATTCGACGGTGATTGTGGAGTGGCGGGCCCTGACGGTGATTTTGCTGGATCAAGTTGCCTCCTTAATCCGGGAAAGACTGGGTTGCTCTGCCCAGGAGTTACCCCTGGTGAAGATACTACAGGGGGGAACCTGGACGGCAGGACGGCAAATAGCGGCCCAGCTTAGGGCAGATGCTTCTCCCCCCATCCAACTGCTCAGCGATGGCACGGTTTTTTAGGGATCCCTTTTCGAGATTCTTAAGAAATTCTGCAATAATCTCAGGGCCAAATCGGGACGGGATCCCCAGTGCAGATGCAGGTACGAAGCGTGAAGGCGCTCGGTGGCCCATCCTTCCTGTTGAGGCTGGGCGGGGGATCCCCAGCCATAGATTGGGCTTGGGGAGATAGGGGTGCTGCGGGAGCGGTGAAATTCATGCCCGCGTAGGCGATCCCCGGCTGGGGCCAGCAGGGTTGGGCGCAAAACCGCAGCTTCGCGGTAGCCCAAGCACAGCCGGTCGGCCATGTCTACCTGGATGGGCAACAGTCCGGCCATCGGGTAGGTCTTTCCCTGGAAATCGGTGAGGGATTGGCCCAGCACCATGAGTCCGCCGCACTCGGCATAAAGGGGTGGGTGGGCGGGCGGGAGCGGGTGTTGCTTGGTTTTTTCAGATAGAACTGCCGCAAACAATTCCGGGAACCCTCCCCCCAGCAGCACGCCATCGCAGGGATCCGGCGGCCATAGTCCCACCTGGAGGGGGGAATACTCCAGCAGCTCGGCTCCACAGGCCCGCAACAGATCTAAGTTGTCGGCGTAGTAAAAGTTAAAGGCGGCATCGCAGGCCACCGCCACCCGTACTGGTTCGCAGCAGGGGGACGGAGTCCTTGCGGTGAGAGAGGGGATCCCTGGCCACAGCTCTCCCACCGCTGGAGGAAGCGTCCGAATGAGGGGCAATAGGCCATCCCAATTGACGTGTTGCTCTGCCAGATCGGCCCAGGCAGCTTGCCAGTGGGGAAAGAGATCCAGTTCCGAGACGGGCACCAACCCCAGGTGTCGGCTGGGCAACCGCAAATCCTCCCGGCGGGGAAACTGGCCCAAGACCGGGATCCCCACTGCAGCCGCCGCCTGCTGCAAGATTTGTCCATGCCGCCCCGAAGCCACCCGGTTGAAAATCACCCCGGCAATGGAGAGGCGGGGATCCCAGCGGCTCAAGCCGTAGAGCAAGGCGGCCACTGTTGTTCCCATGCCACTGCCATCGATCACCAGCACCACAGGGATCCCGAGCAGGCGGGCCACGTGGGCGCTGCTGGCCAAAAAGGGCTCCGTCCCGCTCCCAGGGAGGGGCAGGGATCCAGGCGCTCGCCCATCGAAGAGGCCCATCACCCCCTCTACAATGGCTCCATCCTTGCCCTGGCAGTGGTGGCGAAAGCAGCGCTGCACAAAGTCCTCGTCGGTCAAGAAGGGATCCAAATTGCGACAGGGGATCCCACTCACCGCCGTATGAAACAGAGGGTCAATGTAATCCGGCCCCACCTTGAAAGGTTGGATGCGCAGGCCCCGCCGCCTCAGAGCAGCCAACAGAGCCAGAGTGATGGTGGTTTTGCCGCTGCCGCTTGCTGCCGCCGCCAGCAGAATGGCCATCTTTCCTGCCCAAGGGTTAAAACTCAATGCCGATTTGCGCCTTGATCCCCTGGTCGCGGAAGGGATGTTTGATCAAAGTCATCTCCGTCACCAGATCGGCTTGGTCAATCAACGCTGCTGGCGCGCCCCGCCCCGTCAAGATCAGGTGAACCCGCTCCGGTTTCTCCGCTAGCCCGGCCAACACCCTGTCCGGCGAGAGATATCCCAACTTGAGGGCAACATTGATCTCATCCAGCAGCACCAACTGAAACTTCCCGCTGGTGAACAGCTCCCGCCCCTTTTCCCAGGCCGCCTGTGCATGGGCAATGTCTCGCTCTCGATCTTGCGTTTCCCAGGTAAAGCCCTCTCCCATGGCGTAAAAGGCTATTTTTCCCAGGCCCAGCTCTGAATGCTCGGCCAACTTCCGTAACAGCTTGGCTTCCCCCGGATCCCAGGCTCCCTTGATGAATTGCACCACCCCCACCGACAACCCCTGGCCGAGGGCGCGGAAGATCATGCCGAAGGCAGCCGTGGTCTTGCCCTTGCCCTGCCCCGTGTGCACGATGATCAAGCCCTTGTCATCTCGCATGCCCGACAGACGCTGCCGCTGGATCTGCTGGCGTTTTTGCATTCTTTGGCGATGCCGCCAGTTTGGGTCAGCCTCTGCGCCCGGTGAAGACTCCGCATCACTATCGCGAGCATCCTCAAGTTCTGTTGTCGAGGGGGGCTGGGATCCCGAAGCCGGTGCAGGCAAGCCAGACAGGACGGGTTGGGCCATAATCGAAATCGAGGTTCGCCACACAAGCTGAAGGGAATTGCTGTGCCTATGGCAGGGGGACTGCACCGCCAGCGCGACTGTCGAGGCAAACCCAAGTTCCCCCGCAGCAGATTGCTTTTATCCTAATCTCCAATCTGGCTTCATTTAGCTGGGATCATGCATGAAAGAACCGGCTGCCGCTTTCCGAGATAGCCTGCTGATGTACTGCTTCATCGTTCTCTCCCCTTTGGGCTTGGCCGGTGCATTCTTTCTCAAAGCCGCTCAAGGAACAGACTGGTGGCAGGGTCTATTGGGCTGAGGTTGCCCACAGCTCATTTTTTTGACCTTAAGAATTGGGTTTCAAGCCCCGCCGTTTACGGCGGCTTTCTGTTATAACTTATCCTGAGTTCCGCCAGCTAGAGTATGGCGCAACGTTAGCTCAAGCAAGTATCTGGGAGTTTATCCCAGTAGTTGGGGTTATGGCATCCCCCACCACTGTTTACGCAAGGGTGGTGTAGCGGGTGCTAAGCACCGCTAACGCGAACAGGAAGTGGGAGTTCTCCCGCAACCTGAGAAAGAATCCTTCGCCTTTAGGCGAGGGAGAATGTCAAAAATCGGTCAAGGTTGGGGGTAGTATAGGGACAAGTTCCGTTCTTTATCCAGAGCAGACTGAGGGATCAGGCCCAATGAAGCTGCGGCAACCCGGCGGAAGTCTCCGCTACGGTGCCAATTCCTGCGGTTAGTCAGTAACCGAAAGATAAAGGCAATAAAGTTTTCTCTAGAGGACAGCCCTCTTTGCTGAGGGACTTTTCTGGCGACTTTATCCTTTAGCGGCTCCCATAGCTCTGGTCGCGGCAGCGGTTGAAGCACCCAGGGCTTGCTGGGCCTTTTCCCTAGCTGGGTTGGGGCCAGTTGCGTCAGATGCGGAGCATGGGGAGACTCTGTCCCGCTTGCGCGATGGGATCCCTGGCCGGCTCTCTCTCCGACGGATGATGAACGAGCGGGTGAGCCTTGTTTTTTGTTCAGGTTCTCAGTTCTAGCTTTTAAGGAGAAGGTTCCTTGTCCAAGTCGTTTTTGTTTTCCTCGGAGTCGGTGACGGAGGGGCACCCCGACAAAATCTGCGATCAGATCTCCGATGCCATCGTGGATGCCCTCTTGACGGCGGATCCCCTAAGTCGGGTGGCCGCTGAGGTGGTGGTCAATACGGGCCTGGTTCTGTTGACTGGGGAGATCACCTCGCAAGCGCAGGTCAACTTCACCCGTCTGGTGCGGGACAAGGTGGCCGAAATTGGCTATACCGACGCCAAGAATGGTTTTTGTGCCGAAAGCTGTGCAGTGTTGGTGGCTTTCGATGAGCAATCTCCCGATATTGCCCAAGGGGTGAACGTGGCCCTAGAAAGTCGCGGATCCCGAGAAGATCAATTCGACTTGGTCGGGGCCGGGGATCAGGGATTGATGTTTGGCTTTGCCTGCGATGAAACCCCTGAGTTGATGCCCTTGCCCATCAGCTTGGCCCACCGTCTCAGCCGCCAGTTGGCCACGGTTCGCAAAAACGGCACCTTGCCCTATCTGCGCCCGGATGGCAAAACGCAGGTGACTGTAGCCTATGAAGAAGGTCGCCCGGTGGGCATTCACACCCTGCTCATCTCCACCCAGCACACACCCACCATTGGTGCCATTACGGAAGAGGCAGCAGTACAAGAGCGGATCCGCGCCGATCTTTGGGAGGCGGTGGTTACGCCGGTGTTTGCCGAGCTGCCCATCAAGCCCGACAGCCACACCCGCTTTCTCACCAATCCCACCGGCAAGTTTGTCATCGGCGGCCCTCAGGGAGACGCAGGCCTGACCGGGCGCAAGATCATTGTCGATACCTACGGCGGCTATTCTCGCCATGGGGGCGGGGCCTTCTCCGGCAAGGATCCCACCAAGGTGGATCGCAGCGCTGCCTATGCGGCTCGTTACGTGGCCAAGAACATCGTGGCGGCTGGCTTGGCCCAAAAGTGTGAAGTGCAGGTGAGCTATGCCATTGGGGTAGCCCGCCCCATCAACATTTTGGTGGAAACCTTCGGCACAGGGCGCATCCCCGACGAAGAGCTGTTGCGGCTGGTACAGCGCCACTTTGATCTGAGGCCGGCAGCCATTTTGGCCCAGTTCCAACTGCGGGAGTTGCCCCGCCAACGGGGAGGGCGCTTCTACCAAGACGTAGCGGTCTACGGGCACTTTGGGCAAACCCACCTGGATCTGCCCTGGGAGCGCACCGACAAAGCCGCTCTGCTGCGGGAAGAGGCTCTTGCCAAGGCGACTGCCATCCTGGCCTAGGGGGGACGGTCTGCTCCCTCAATGCTTACCCTGGTGAAGCTGCTTGACCAGGTGGGGCAGCTCCGGCAGGATCAGGCTGCGCATAGCCAGTTGCACGGCTGCTGTGGAGCCAGGCATGGAGAAGATCAGGCACTTTCCGTGGATCCCGGCGATGGCCCGCGAGGCGATGGCCCGACTGCCGATCTGGTCATAGCTGAGCTGACGGAAGATCTCGCCAAAGCCGGGCAAGGTCTTTTCCAAGAGAGCCTCGATGGCGTCGTAGGTGGTGTCGCGGGGGGCGATGCCTGTGCCGCCATTCAACAAGATGACTGGCAGGGATCCGGCCCAATCCTGAACCTGCTCTCGAATGAGCTGCGGTTCATCTCGAAGAATGCAATACCTCTCCACTCGGTGGCCGGACTCCTGGAGGGCTGTGCAGATGAACTGGCCGCTGTGGTCGGTTTCAGGGGTGCGCGTGTCGCTGACGGTGATCACCCCACAGGGCAAGGAGGCAAAAGTGTGCTCCGCACCGCTGTCGCGATCGAGGGGAAAGTTCATGGCGAGGATCCCTGAGGAAAAAGAGGGGCAAGCCCATCAAGATAGTCCCTGAGGGGGCTTGGCAGAAGCTGGCGGGTCAACAGCCGTCTGCTGGAGCTCCAGGATCGCTGAGGACGCTGCCCCACCGGCATGAGGGGGTTGAGGAGTAGAGGATTGGGCAAGCAGGCGGCGCAGCTTGGGGGGAAGCTCCTGCAACTGCTCCAACAACAAGTTTAAAGATATGGCCGGTTCTCGGGAAAACAGGGATCCCGCGGGGGGTACCGGCGGCAAAGGAGAACAGATAGGGACAGTCGAAGCCAGAGAGTGGATCAGCTCCTGCTGCTCCTGCCAAAGGAACTGGCCGATTTCTGGGGGAAAGGTAAGATGAGGAAAGCCGCGACGCTGCCAAAGGCGGAGAAGCTGCTCCACAGAGGTGGCCTTGTACCGCCCTTGGTAGAGGGCTTCCAGCAAAGCCACCGGGATCCAGTGAGCCGGGAACGACTGATCCCAGCGCTCCACCCAAACCTGGCCGGGTTGACCTTCCAGTTCAAACCCATAGCGCTCCAGAAAGGTGGCAGGATCCATCGAACCACCCTGGCTCAATAAAACTTAACCCTAAGCTAACCCAGAGGGATCGGCGAGAAATCAGGCTCCTCCTGCCGGGATCCCTGAGAAAGCTTTGGCTCAAGAATACCTCAACTGGCTTTCTGTGAAGCTCCTATGAAGGAAGGCTGGGCAAGGTCAAGGGGCTCCGCACCGCTGTCGCGAACGACGCAAACACCATACGGCTCCGGGCACGTCGGCTTCCCCCTCTCGTCTTAGGGTGAAGTTTTGGTGGTAGACGGGATCCAACCCTGCTTGTTCTGCCTGCTGCAGCACGTAGGATCCGGAATGGGCAAAGCGCCCCGTCGTGGATCCCAGCTCGTAGCCGGGGGCGGATCCCACCTCGACAGTAAAGGCCAAAAGCCCGCCAGCATTCAACACCCGAGCGCAGGCAGGAAAGACCTGGGCCAGATCCCCCAGGTAGATGAACACATCTGCCGCCAGGATCAAGTCGTAGCGTTCCGAGGTCTGCTGCAGCAGCTCCAGCAAGTCCCCCTGAACCAGGTGGTCGTAAATGCCCTTGTGTTGGGCGATTTCCAGCATGCGGGCAGAGAGATCCACGCCCCACAACTGCTTGACATAGGGGCGCACCTGGGATCCCGCCAAGCCTGTGCCACAGCCCAAGTCCAGCGCCCGCTCAAACCCAGGAGGCAATCCCTGCGCTGCTGCCACCGCCAGGATCCCTTGCCGCAAAGCCTGTGGCCCCTGGTAGTTTAACTTCTCCAACAAATGCTGCTCGAACCGAGGTGCATATTCATCGAACAGGCGGCTGACCCAAGCCGGAGGCGTTCTGTCGGGTAGGGGCAGCTCCCCCAGAATGGCCAGCATGTAGCGGGCATCGCTGTGTTCAGGCTGCAAGGAGAGCGCCCGCCGAAACCAGGGGCTGGCCGTCTCTGGTTGTCCCTGCTTCCAGAAGCATATGCCGATTTGATAGGGGATATCCGCTTCCTGCTGGGATCCCTGCCAAGCCTGCAAGTAGTGGGCCACCGCCGCCGCGAATTCTCCCTGCATCTGCAGCAGATCAGCCAACCCCACCCGTGCCATCAGCAGTTGCGGATCTCGGTTCAGGGCTTGCTCAAACAACAATTGCGCCTGCTTTTTCTCCCCCATCTGCCGCAACACCCTCCCCAGCAGTGCATGAACCTCAGCGGCTAAGCTGGCCGGCGCAGCAGGTGGACAGCTCACAATGGCCTGCTGGTAGTGCAGCATGGCAGCGGGGTAGCGACCGGCTCCCCCCTCGATTTGTCCCAACAGAGCGTGGGCCTGAACCCGGGCGATGGCTGCTCCGGGATCAGACAGGTCGGCACCACCCAAAGGGGATCCCCGCCGGGCACTCCCAACAGAATCTGAGCCGGCATCCGAGAGGAGCTGCTCACAAATTTGCCGACAGCGGGCCCAGTCACCTTGCCGGAAGTGGATTGCCGCCTGTCGGATCTGTCTTGAGAGGGGCGGCTGCGCCGCTTTTCCAAAACCTTTGCCCTTGACCATTCCTGCGGTGCATCCCCCGATTTCTTGGGGGTCTGAGTTGCCAATACCCTTTCAGGATAGGGTCTCTCTCAGCCGACGGTTGCCATGGCTTTCAGGCCCTTCAAAATCAGATGGTCCAAAATGCTGGTGTTCTCCTCGCCGCGGTAGTTGAAATTAGAGCGCACCAGCCACAACCCCTTCTGAGTGCGGCAACAGAGGTTCAGCAGCGTGCGGACCAAAATGTGTTGACGCGCCTGTAAATCCCGCGCTGCATCGAAAACCTCCCCATCCCATTCCGGTGTCAGCACACGGCTGTTGTAGAGCACATGCCACAGAGAGCGCGACCAACTGGGGTTGGTGATATCAAACCAAAATTGGTAATCCGCCTCCAAACCCCGATTGATGTAGGCCACCGGAGTTGCAACGACCAAGTAACGGGAATAATCGGGCTCAAAGCGGCTGCTGCTGGGGGTTTGTCCCGAGCGGATCATGGCCAGAAAGGCGGGATCCCCTTCGGCGGGGAAGGCCTGACGAAACCGTTGCGCCGCTTCTATTAACACGCGCAGCAGCTCCTGATCCTGAGGGGAAGCAATCACCGAGGCCAAGTGATCGGCAAAAAACTGCTGGAAGAAAGTGGCCAGTGAAGGGCCGGGACGATAGCCGCGCAGCCAATCGAACAGTCGCTGGTAGCGCTCTAGATTGGCAAACCCCACTCGCTCCGGCTGCCGTACTGCTGTTCGGGGACGCAGAGAACGCCCCACCGGATCCCAGGTATCTTCGGCCAACAGAGCCGCTCGGATGGGATCCAGCCCCAGCACCCAGCTCAACATCAGCCGCCAAGCCGGCAAAGTAGGAAAAGCGCCCCACTCAGGGTGAGCCAATTCTGCTGCCGTCAGCACCACCTGCACCAAAGGATAGCGGATCAAGGCCGGGAAGGGGGCGATCGGCAAAACCGGCACTTCCGACAACTGCTCCTGCAAGCTCAGGCTCACCCCCGCATCCATACGGGGCAGCAAAACGGCGATGCGATGGGCCGGGATCCCGGCCCCCAAAAGCCGGCGAATTTGGGCAACCATCGCCTCTACTGCCGCAAACTGGGTCTCTTCCTCCAGCGTTTGCACCAGCGGCAGCTCCCCCCCCTTCGGCTCAGGCAGCGGATGGGAAAACTGGGGATCCAACACCCGCGCAATCTGCACCCCCAAGCGGATCATGCCTGCTGAAGCGCGATGGCTCCCCTCCAGAAACTGAACTTGCGTGTTTTCCATCAAGAAGTCAGCCACGGCCTCCGGGATCCCGGTCAAGGAAACCCCACCACCAAGGGTGTAGCTGAAAAATTGACTTTGCAGATGGGATTGCCCCTGCCGGTAAAACTCCAGCGCCACGGCACAACTGTCTTCGGCCTGATCCACAATCAGGTGATCCCACTCTTGCCAAAACTCCGCCAGCGGCAGGATGTGCTCGCCAAACAGCCGAATTTGCAGACCAAAATCCAGGGATCCCAACCGAAGCGCTGCCTCCCACAGCCGACCCACACAGCAGCCCATTGCCTGCAAAGCCTCTGCCCGCCGCGGATCTGCCTCCTCGGGCCAAGCCCGGGCCAGCCGGGATCCCACCACCTCTGCCGGCAAACCCGAAGCCCCCGCAATATAAGCAGCACTGCTGATCTGATCCCAGATCTGGAACTCCTTGAGCCCGACCCCGGCAAAGGCTTCCCCATGCCGAGGGCACAAAGCGCAGGCTCGTTGGCAGAGAAATTGAGTGAGATCTTTGGCCAAGGGGATCGGCTCAAACTGAGGAGGCAACTGAGGAAAGCGGGCACACACCTGCGGCCAATGATCGGCCAGAGAGCGCCCAACCCGCTGCAAGAACGTCTCGATCCGCCACGGCCCCACCAAGCCCGAACTGGACTGCTGCAAGCGCCGCAACACCTCATCCGCTTGCCGTTGACTCCGCACCAAAAACAAGACCCGGCCCGGATCGGATCCCTTCTGCAACAAACTTCGATAGTGATCCACACAAGCCTGGGTCAGCCCACTGCCTGCCCAGCCCATCACACTCTGGAAGGGAGATGGTTTCCCCCACCAATGGCTCTTTTCTTCCGCCTGCGCTGCTCTTGCCATTGCTGGCCTCCCCAACCAACCCATTTTCTCGGCAAAAGTCTGGACAAACGGGCCTTCGCTTCATTATGATCGTTTTCCGTTGCCAACTAAGCCCATGCGCTTTGGCGACCTGGCGCGCTGCTACCCCAGATACTGCCTCTTTGCAGGTAAGTCTGAGCAGCTCTCAGCAAAAGCAGTTTGGCATGTAACTTTGGGGTGAACTAGGCGAGAGGATCAGCGTTGCCGATGCTGATGTTAGGCTCTGGGGACAGGGATCCCTGATTCTCCCTGCCTTGCTTTTTCGCCTGAGCTGGCAGACTCAGCCTTGTTCTGAGCTTTCTGCTGCCACGCTGTTGCTGTATGTCTATCCATCCGGCTGACTGAGCCATTGGCCTACAGCTCGCTTTGCGAAAGGTCGGCTGATTGTTGGGGTGAGCCGGCTCTGAGTTGATGAAAACGAGTCGTGCAGGCTCGATTGGAGGTTCTTGTGGCACTTGGCATCCTTGGAAGAAAAGTCGGCATGACCCAGATCTTCTCTCCAGAAGGACTGGCCATTCCGGTTACCGTCGTCCAGGCAGGGCCTTGTACCGTGACCCAGATCAAAACCCAAGCCACAGACGGCTACAACGCCATTCAGTTGGGCTACTTGCCCACCACCGAAAAACATCTCACGCGGGCGCAACGAGGTCACCTCAGCAAAGCGGGGGTGACAGAGCTGCTGCGCCACCTGCGAGAGTTCCGCGTTGACCAGCCGGAAGCTTACCAATTGGGGCAGAAAATTACTGTTGAGATGTTTTCCCCTGGCCAGTTGGTGGATGTGGCAGGTACCTCCATCGGGCGAGGGTTTGCCGGCTATCAAAAGCGCCACCACTTCGGTCGTGGCCCCATGTCCCACGGCTCCAAAAACCACCGCCGACCGGGCTCCATTGGCGCTGGTACAACTCCAGGCCGCGTGTTTCCGGGGATGCGCATGGCGGGTCGATTGGGAGGTGGCCGAGTTACCACCCGCAAATTGCAGGTGGTGCAGGTGGATCCGGAGCGGGATCTGCTGGTGATCAAGGGCTGCGTGCCCGGTGTGGAAGGAGGGCTACTGGAGATCACCCCTGCCAAGCAGGTGGGCAACAAGCGCTAAGAAGGGATCCCTGGCAAAACCAAGGCTGACCCGCATCCGCAAAGACGAGGGAACCATGGCAAGTTGTGTGGTGAAAAATTGGCAAGGGGAAACGGTGGGCAGCGCGGAGCTGAGCCTTAAAGTCGCTCGTCCCGAAACAGCCACCCACATCCTCTATCTGGCACTTCGCCGGCAGATGACCAATGCTCGTCAAGGCAACGCCCACACCAAGACCCGAGCTGAGGTGCGCGGCGGCGGTCGCAAACCCTGGAAGCAGAAAGGCACCGGTCGAGCTCGCGCCGGCTCCATTCGCTCTCCACTTTGGCGCAAAGGGGGGGTGATCTTCGGCCCCCGCAAGCGGGAATACAAGCTGGCCATGAACCGCAAAGAACGGCAACTGGCCCTGCGCACCGCTCTGCAAAGTCGGGTGGAAGACCTGATTGTGGTGGAGGACTTCCAGGAGCAGCTCAACCCGCCCAAGACTCGTGCCGTGGCCCAGGCTTTGCTGCGCTGGGGGGTGATGGAAGATCAATCGGCCCTCCTCATCGTTGCCGAACGTTCGGAAGCTGTAGAGCGGGCTGTGCGCAATATTGCTCGTGTCAAGCTGATTGGCCTGGATCAGATCAACGTTTTCGATCTGCTCAACGTCGATTGGGTGCTGATCACCGTTTCTGCCCTAGAGCAGCTCAAGGCCCGCTGGGGATCCGACGCTGCGCCGGCAGTTCTGGAGACTCCCTCTAGGGAGGCACCTCAGGCCGACTCAGCCGAAGATCAGGCCCTGCCTGGAGATGGACTGGTGGATCAGACTGCTTCGGAAAGCGAATACGAGGAAGAAGGGCAAACCCAAGCACAACCTAAGGCTCAGGAAGAGCAAGCTGACCTTCAAGGACGTCCAGCAGAGCAGCAGGGGCCAGAAGAGCAAACCGAAGAGCCCCAAGCTCAAGCAGAGGCTCAAGGAGTAGAGCCGTCAACTGCAGAAGAGGCCGAAACAGCCTCAGCAGAGGAGGAAAGCAATGACTGAGAGCAAGCGAATCCTAGCCGACGTCCTGTTGCGCCCCGTCATCACTGAAAAGGCAACTGCTTTGATGGAGCAGCGCAAATACATCTTTGAAGTCCTGCCCACCGCCAGCAAGCCCCTCATCCGAGCTGCCGTCGAAGAAATGTTTCGCGTGCGAGTCACTTCCGTCAACACCCTGAAACTCCCGCGCAAGCAACGGCGGGTGGGTCGCTTTGTTGGCTATCGCACCCGTCCCAAGCGAGCCATCGTGACCTTGGCGGAGGGAGATTCCATCACCCTCTTCCCGGACACCTAACCCCCCTTAAATTGTTGTCCTCTCATCCCCCACCCCCACCTGAGCCATGGGCATTCGTACTCTCCGACCCTACACCCCCAGCACCCGTCACATGACGGTCTCTGACTTCGAGGAGCTGTCCCGTGACGAGAACGGCAAGCGGCCCAGACCGGAAAAGTCGCTGCTGCAATTTGTTCATCGCAAGAAAGGGCGCAACAACCGTGGCGTCATCACCTGCCGGCACCGCGGTGGTGGCCACAAGCGGCTTTACCGCATCATCGACTTCCGTCGCGACAAGCGGGGGATCCCGGCGACCGTCAAAACTGTGGAGTACGATCCCAACCGTAGCGCCCACATCTGCCTGGTGGAATACGAAGACGGTGAGAAGCGCTACATCCTCGCTCCTCGCAACCTACAGGTGGGAGCCACCATCATGGCTGGGCCAGAGGCCCCCTTTGAGATTGGCAATGCCATGCCCCTAGAGCGGATCCCCTTGGGGACAGTGGTTCACAATGTGGAGCTGTATCCCGGTCGCGGCGGGCAGGTCGTTCGCGCTGCTGGAGCTGGTGCTCAAGTGGTGGCCAGAGAAGGTAAGTATGTCTCCCTCAAGCTGCCCTCGGGGGAAGTCCGCATGATCCGCGGCGAGTGCTACGCCACCATCGGCCAACTGGGCAACGTTGACCACAACAACATCAGCCTGGGCAAGGCGGGTCGTAGCCGTTGGTTGGGGCGCCGTCCTCAGGTGCGTGGCTCGGTGATGAACCCTGTGGATCACCCCCATGGCGGTGGCGAAGGGCGAGCCCCCATAGGCCGCAGTACCCCCGTCACCCCTTGGGGTAAGCCCACCCTGGGGTACAAGACTCGCAAGCGCAACAAGCCCAGCAACAAGTTCATCGTGCGCGGTCGCCGTCGCGGGGGCCGTCGGGACAAGGGCGGAAGGGCTGTTCAATAGCCGTCTGGCCATTCCCTCCCCGAAGCTTTTTCGATAGTGAATTGCTTGTCAAACGGTTGAGGTTCTTATGGGACGTTCGCTGAAAAAAGGCCCTTTTGTGGATGCCAAGCTGCTTCTCAAGGTGGAGAAGATGAATGAGCGCAACGAGAAGCACATGATCAAGACCTGGTCGCGGGCCAGCACCATCTTGCCCGTCATGATTGGCCACACTATTGCCGTTCACAACGGCAAGCAGCACGTGCCCATCTACATCACCGATCAGATGGTGGGCCACAAGCTGGGGGAATTCGTCCCCACCCGTACCTTCCGCGGCCACGCAGGTAGCGACAAAAAAGCCGCTCGCCGTTGAAACGAGTAGGACAGTATCGAGTAGGAAGGAGAGCGCCATGGCTGATTCATCCCCTGAGGTTAAAGCGGTAGCCCGCTACATCCGCATGTCCCCCTTCAAAGTGCGGCGGGTGCTGGATCAGATCCGCGGGCGCACCTATGCCGATGCCCTCATCTTGCTGGAGTTTATGCCCTACGCTGCCTGTGAGCCGGTTCGTAAGGTGCTGCGCTCGGCGGTGGCCAACGCGGAGCACAACAACGGCCTGGATCCCCGGGATTTGGTGATTAGCCAAGCCTACGCCGATCAGGGGCCTGTGCTGAAACGGTTTCGCCCCCGCGCCCAAGGGCGAGCTTACCCCATTCGCAAGCGCACCTGTCACATCACCATTGCTGTCCGGCCCATAGAAGAAGCTAAAGCGGCGACAGCCTCCTAACCTTCCGTATTCCCAGACCTCTACCCCTCAACCGACACCACCATGGGACAGAAGATCCACCCCACCGGTTTCCGCCTCGGCGTGATTAAAGAGCATCGCAGCCGCTGGTTTGCCGATCCGGCCCGCTACCCGGCCTTGATACAGGAGGACGACCAGATTCGCGCCTACCTGACCAAGCAATTGAGCAGTGCTGGCTTGGCCGATATCCAAATTGAGCGCAAAGCGGATCAAATTGACCTAGAGATCCGCGCTGCTCGCCCTGGGGTGGTCGTGGGTCGGGGCGGATCTGGCTTAGAGACTTTGCGCCAAGGTCTACAAAAAGAGCTGAGTTCACGAGGTGGCGGTGAACGAACCATTCGCATCAACGTAGTAGAGGTTACCCGTGCCGATGCCGAAGCGTCCTTGCTGGCAGAAAATATTGCCCAACAGTTGGAACGGCGGATTGCCTTTCGCCGCATCGTGCGCCAGGTGATCCAACGGGCCCAGCGGGCAGGTGTACAAGGGATCAAAATCCAAATTGCCGGTCGCCTCAACGGGGCCGAGATTGCCCGCACCGAATGGACGCGGGAGGGGCGGATTCCTTTGCACACCTTGCGGGCCGACATCGACTACGCCGAGCACCTCGCCCATACCACCTTCGGCATCATCGGAGTCAAAGTTTGGGTCTTCAAAGGGGAAGTTCTGCCCGGGCAGGAACGTCACGAACAAAAGTTTCCCCTGCAACAGCCCAAACGTCGGCAGCAGCGGCGGCGGCCCACCTTTGAAGATCGCTCGGCTCAAGCAGAGGCTTGACCGCTGGTTTGGCAATGCCCAGGGATCCCCATCGGTTACCCATGATTGAGGAACGGCCATGTTAAGCCCCAAACGCACCAAGTACCGCAAGCAACAGCGCGGGCGCATGAAAGGCAAAGCGACCCGTGGCAACCGCATCAACTTTGGGGAATACGGCCTTGTGGCCCTAGAACCCGCCTGGATTACAGCTCGACAGATCGAAGCCAGCCGTCGGGCCATGACCCGCTACGTCCGGCGGGGCGGCCAAATCTGGATCCGCATCTTTCCCGACAAGCCCGTTACCCAGCGAGCTGCGGAAACCCGCATGGGATCCGGCAAAGGCAACCCTGAGTACTGGGTTTGCGTCGTCAAGCCAGGCCGTATCCTCTTCGAAATGGGGGGAGTGGCAGAGCCCATCGCCCGAGAAGCCATGCGGCTTGCCGCTCAGAAGCTACCGATTAAAGTCAAGTTTGTAACCAAAGCCGACTTTGAAAAGCCAGAGCCCGCCCAGGCAGCGGCTTCAGAAGCGGCCACCAGCAGCGTATGAGGAGAGTCCAGCCATGCCCATGCCCAAAATTGCCGATGCCCGTGCCCTATCGGATGAAGAGCTGAGCAAGGAAATCTACGCGGTCAAGAAAGAGCTGTTCGAGCTGCGCTTGCAGCAGGCCACGCGGCAGTTGAACCAGCCCCATCTCATCCGGCTGCGCAAACACAAGTTGGCACAATTGTTAACCGTAGAGGCAGAACGCAAGCAGGGCAAGCGCCCAACCCAGGAGGAGTAATGGCTGTTCGGGAGAAGATTGGCATTGTGGTCAGCAACAAGATGCAGAAAACGGTGGTTGTTGCCGTAGAAAGCCGCGTTGCTCACCCGAAGTACGGCAAGATCGTCGTCAAAACCAAGAAGTTTAAGGCCCACGACGAGGAAAACCGCTGTCAAGAAGGGGATCTGGTGCGCATCACGGAAACCCGTCCCCTCAGCCGCACCAAGCGTTGGCAAGTTGCCGAAATCCTGAGGGAGGTGAAGAAACTATGATTCAGCAGCAAACCATGCTAACGGTGGCCGACAACACCGGCGCCCGCAAAATGATGTGCATTCGCGTGCTGGGCAGCAGTGGCCGTCGCTACGCCAGCTTGGGCGACGTGATCATCGGCGTTGTCAAAGATGCCTTGCCCAACATGCCCGTCAAAAAATCCGATGTCGTCAAGGCTGTTGTCATCCGCACTGTCGACACGGTACGTCGCCCCGACGGCATGTGCATCCGCTTCGACGACAACGCCGCCGTGATCATCAACAACGACGGCAACCCCCGTGGAACTCGCGTTTTCGGCCCTGTAGCCCGTGAGCTGCGGGAGAAAAACTTCACCAAGATCATCTCCCTTGCCCCGGAGGTACTCTGATGGTTCGCCCCCTCAAACCCAGCCAAATTCGGCGCTTAGTTCGGCGACCGGGCATTCGCAAGCACCGCAACAGCCTGCGCTACAAAATGCGTATCAAGCAAGGGGATACCGTGCAGGTGATCTCCGGCGATGACAAAGGCAAAATCGGCGAGGTGCTGCGGGTCTTTCCCGAACGCAACATGGTTTTGGTGGAAGGGGTTAACATTGTTACCTACCACCGCAAACCCCAGCGAGAAGGGGAAAGTGGCCGGATTGAGACCAAGGAAGCCCCCATTCCCGTCTGCAAAGTGATGGCCTATTCCAAGAAGCAGGAAGTGGCCAGCCGCATCGGCTATCAAATCACCGCCGATGGTCGCAAAGTCCGCGTCCTTAAGAAAACAGGCGAGATCCTCGACTAGGCATTACATTCATCATTGGTTTGGCTCTGACCCAGCCCAGAGCCGCAAGGAGAAGCTACCATGCCCCAACGTCTGCAAATCCTCTACAACACCGTCATCGTCCCCAAGCTGCAAAAGGAGTTGGGCTACACCAACATCCACCAGGTGCCCCGCCTGGAGAAGATCGTCATCAACCGCGGCTTGGGGGAAGCTTCCCAAAATGCTAAAGCTCTGGAATCTTCCATTGCCGAGATCAGCGCCATCACCGGTCAGCGTCCGGTGATCACCCGCGCCAAAAAGGCAATTGCCAGCTTCAAGATTCGCAAAGGCATGCCGGTTGGCCTGATGGTAACCCTACGGCGGGAGCGCATGTATGCGTTTTTGGATCGCCTGATCAACATTGCCTTGCCCCGTATCCGTGACTTCCGCGGCGTCAGCCCCAAAGCCTTTGATGGACGGGGCAACTACACCCTTGGCATCCGTGAACAACTGATTTTTCCCGAAATCAACTATGACTCTGTGGATCAGTTGCGAGGTATGGATATTTCAATTGTGACCACTGCTAAAACCGATGAAGAGGGCCGTGCCCTGCTCAAAGCGTTTGGCATGCCCTTTGCCTCCTAGGTCTACTCACCCTAAGTTTTCTTGCTTGATCGATCTTCCGAGGAGCACTGACCCACCGATGGCCCACACCAACGACACGATCGCCGATATGCTCACCCGCATTCGCAATGCCACCATGGCTCGGCACGAGTCGGTGGCAGTTCCGGCCACGCGCATGACCCGCAGCATTGCTCGTGTTCTTCATGAGGAAGGGTTTGTCAGCGAATGGAGGGAGGAGGGAGAAGGGATCCAAGCCCGGGTGGTGTTGCGATTGAAGTACAAAGGCAAAGGCCGCAACTGCAGACCCATCATCAATGGTCTGAAGCGGGTGAGCCGACCGGGCCTGCGGGTTTACCGCAACCACAAAGAGCTGCCCCGAGTGCTGGGGGGAATCGGGATCGCCATCATCTCCACCTCCAACGGCATCATGACCGACCGGGAGGCTCGTAAGCAGGGCATTGGCGGCGAAGTCCTCTGCCTTGTCTACTAGACTTTAAGTTTCTCTGGTCAGGAGTTTTTCCCATGTCCCGTATCGGTAGACGCCCCATCGCCCTTCCTGCCAAGGTGGAGATCCAGATCGATGGCCAGCACATTGCGGTGAAAGGACCGAAAGGTCAACTGTCCCGCAATTTGCCACCCTTGATCACGGTTCAGCAAAATGCTCAGACGCTCACAGTCAGCCGTCTCAACGATTCCCGTCCTGCCCGCCAACTGCACGGCCTCTGCCGCACCTTGGTTGCCAACATGGTCGACGGAGTATCCAAGGGGTTTGAGCGACGCCTGGAGTTGGTGGGTGTGGGCTACCGGGCTGCCATCCAAGGCAGCAAGTTGGTTTTGAACGTCGGCTATAGCCACCCTGTGGAGATCCCCTTCCCCCCTGGCATCCAAATTGCCGTTGAGGGAAACAACGTCATAGTTGTCTCAGGCACAGATAAAGAACTGGTGGGCAACACTGCCGCCCGCATTCGAGCTGTCCGACCCCCAGAGCCCTACAAGGGGAAAGGGATCCGCTATCTAGGGGAGCAAGTTCGCCGCAAGGCAGGTAAATCCGGGAAAGCGAAGAAGTAACTAGCCTATGAAAACCAGCCGCAAAATCACCACCCAACGCCGTCATCGACGCATTCGCCGCAAGGTCTTTGGCACTGCCGAGCGGCCTCGCCTGGCCGTGTTTCGCTCCCATCGACACATCTACGCCCAGGTGATCGACGATGTAGCCCAGCATACCTTAACCTCTGCCTCCACGTTGGACAGAGAGCTGCGCGAAAAATTCAAAGAAACCGGGACGGCCACTCAAGAAGCGGCTGCCTTGGTGGGCCGCTCAGTTGCTGAACGAGCTTTACAAATGGGCATTTCCCGCGTGGTTTTCGATCGGGGGGGCAAGCTTTATCACGGGCGCGTTCAAGCCCTGGCAGAAGCTGCCCGAGAGGCAGGATTACAGTTCTAGCTACTGAGGACATAGCACATGGCTGAGCAGAGGGAACGTCGCAGAAGCAAAAAAAGCCGCGAAGAACAACCCACGGAGTGGCAAGAGCGGGTCATCCAAATCCGGCGCGTCACCAAGGTGGTCAAGGGTGGCAAAAAGTTGAGCTTCCGCGCTGTGGTGGTGGTCGGCAACGAGCGCGGCCAAGTCGGGGTCGGCGTGGGCAAAGCCAACGACGTGATTGGAGCGGTGCGCAAGGGGGTTGTGGACGGTAAAAAACACCTCATTGAGGTGCCCCTCACCAAAGGCTTGTCTGTGCCCCATCCCATGCAGGGGGCAGGCGGCGGTGCCACCGTCTTGGTCATGCCAGCAGCTCCCGGCACAGGCGTCATTGCAGGGGGGGCGGTTCGCACCGTTCTGGAGCTGGCAGGTGTACGCAACAGCTTGGCCAAGCAACTGGGATCCAGCAACCCCCTCAACAATGCCCGTGCCACCATCGATGCGCTGCGGCGGATGCGTACCTTTAAGCAGGTGGCCCAAGACCGAGACATCGATGTGCGCCGCCTATTGAGCAAGTGATGGACAGGTGATATTGAGCAAGTGAGCCAGAGGTAGACATGCGACTGGAAGACATTCGGCCTCAAGCAGGTTCGACGCGGCGGCGGCGGCGGCTAGGTCGTGGCGTCTCTGCCGGGCAGGGGGCCTCCTGTGGCAAGGGGATGCGGGGGCAAAAGGCCCGCAAGGGAGGCGGTACGCGACCCGGCTTTGAAGGGGGCCAGACTCCCCTCTACCGGCGTTTGCCCAAGCTTAAGCATTTCCCCCGCTACACGCAGCGTCTGGAATATACCCTGGTTAACCTGCGCGCCTTGGCGGATCTGCCTGCCGGCAGCGAGGTCAGCCTGCAAAGCTTAATGGAACGAGGGATCGTCACCACCAACGATGGCCCGCTGAAGATCTTGGGCGATGGGGAAGTCAGGGTGCCCCTGACGATCAGGGCGGCGGCCATTACCGCTTCAGCCAAAGCCAAGGTCGAGGCAGCCGGAGGTCGGGTGGAAATTTTGGGATCCTAGACCCCTGCTTCCTGTTGCTCTGGCCAGCTTCTGCGGGGTGGTGTTGAGTTGCAGTTTTTTGATTTTGCTGAGGTTTTGCCGACTGCTCCACCAGCAGCGTAGAGTGGTAGATAGCTCACCTTGCCTTTTGCTCCCGCGAGACTCTCTTCCCTATGGTTGACACACGAGGTTCCGCCCCCTCTGCCCAAGAGACCTTCATGCAGATGGCTATGGCCTCTGGCTTGCGCAGCCGTCTGTTTCTCACCCTGGGCTTGCTGCTGTTGGTCAGATTGGGCATTTACATCCCCATTCCCGGTATCGATCGGGTTCGCTTTGCCGCCGAAGCTGCCAATAGCCCTGTGTTTGGTTTGTTGGATGTCTTCTCCGGCGGGGGGATTTCTGCTCTGGGGATTTTCGCCCTTGGGATCCTGCCCTTCATCAACGCCTCAATCATCATGCAGTTGCTGATCCCGGCCATTCCTGCCTTGGAGAACCTCCAGAAAAACGAGGGAGAACAGGGGCGGCGGCAGATTTCTCAGTACACCCGCTATGTCACCTTAGCCTGGGCCATTATCCAGGGCATTGGCATTTCCTTTTGGGTGCGGGAGTTTGCCAGTACCACCAACGAGTTGGCCTTCATGGCCTCCACCACCTTGGCTCTGGCGGCGGGATCCCTGTTTGTGATGTGGCTGGGAGAGATGATCACGGAGAAGGGGGTAGGAAGTGGCCCTTCGCTCTTGATCTTCGTCAACATTGTTGCCACCCTGCCCCGTGCCCTCGGACAGACCATCAGCTTGGCCCGTGCCGATAGCAGCACCATCGGCGGCATCTTGCTGTTGACAGCAATCTTTTTGGCCACCATTGTCGGCATTGTCTTCGTCCAAGAGGGCAGCCGCAAGATCCCGATTGTTTATGCCAAGCGCCAGGTGGGCAACAAGCTGTTCCGCGAGCAGAAAAGCTATCTGCCCCTGAGGCTGAACCAGGGGGGCGTGATGCCGATCATCTTCGCCTACTCGGTGATGTCTCTGCCTTTGGCCTTGGCCCAGTACACCCAAAACCTGACCTTGGTGCAGGTGGCCAACTTCCTATCCCCCACCTCCTGGTTCTACATTCCCTTCTATTTCGTGCTGATCCTCTTTTTCAGCTACTTCTACACCTCTTTGCTCATCAACCCGGTGGATCTGGCTCAGAACTTGAAGAAGATGGGGGCCAGCATTCCAGGGGTACGTCCGGGTAAGGCTACTGCCGAGTATGTCGAAGGGATCCTCAACCGCCTGACGCTGCTGGGGGCTCTATTCCTGTGCGCAGTGGCCATCATCCCGACGACGGTGGAACGGGCAACCGGCATCACCACTTTCCAAGGTTTGGGGGCGACCTCGCTGCTGATTTTGGTGGGGGTGGCGATCGAGACCTCCAAGCAGATCCAGACTTATGTCATCTCACAACGCTACGAAGGGATGGTCAAACAGTAGTGCCAAGGTTAATCTTTCTGGGGCCGCCGGGGGCGGGCAAAGGTACACAGGCGGAGCGGCTAGCAGCCATTTACCACACGCCCAAAATTTCCACGGGCGATCTGCTGCGGGCCGAGGTCAAGGCTCAGACACCGCTGGGATGCCAAGCCAAGGTTTACATGGATGCGGGAGAGCTGGTGCCCGACGAGGTGCTGATTGGGATGGTGAAAGGGCAGTTGCAGCAGTCTCCAGAGGAGGGTTGGATCCTGGATGGATTTCCTCGCACCCTAGCCCAGGCAGAAGCCTTGGAGGAGCTGCTGCAAGAGCTGGGACAAGATTACGACTACGTCCTCAACTTGGAGGTGCCCGACGAGGTGGTGGTGGCCCGTCTCCTGGCCCGTGGCAAGGAGCAGGGGCGCAGCGATGATGCGGATCGGTCGGTGATTCTCAAGCGGCTGGAGGTCTATCGGCAGCAGACAGCTCCCTTAATCGATTTTTATGAGGCCAAGGGGCGCTTGCAGCGGGTTAACGGCAACCAGCCGATGGAATCCGTACAAGAACATCTGCAGGCTCTTTTGGAAGGCTTCAGGAGGACGGCGTGATCAGGGCAGGAGCTGGAAATTCCCCCCAGCGGCGGGGCATGCAGCTCATCGAGATCAAATCTCGCCGCGAAGTAGAGAAAATGCGGCGGGCTGGTCGGGTGGTGGCCCAAGTATTGCAGGAGATTGCAGAGCGCCTGGAGCCGGGCTGGACCACGGCAGATATCGATGCCTATGCCGAGAGACGGGTGGCCCAACTCAATGCTTTGCCCAGTTTCAAGGGCTACTACGGCTTTCCCGCCTGCGTCTGTGTCAGTGTCAACCATGAGGTGGTGCACGGGATCCCCAGTCCCCGCAAAGTGGTGCAGCCGGGAGATGTGGTTAAGGTGGATTTTGGTGCCGTTGTCGAGGGCTGGCATGCGGATTCCTGTATCACCATTGGCCTGGAACCCCTGAGCGACGCAGCCCGGGATCTGATCGATACAGCGGCCAAGGCCCTGCAGACGGGCATCGACCACGTGCGCCACGGCGTTTGGCTTCAGGATGTCTCAGGCGCCATTGAAGATTACATCGAGGGGCGGGGCTATTCCGTGGTGAAGCAGTATGTCGGCCACGGGGTGGGGCGCAATCTGCACGAAGAGCCACAATTTCCCAACTATCGCACCCGCGATCTGCCCAATCCCAAGCTGCGCTCCGGCATGACGGTGGCCATTGAGCCGATGGTGAATGCGGGGGGAGAGGCAACCCGAGTGTTGCCAGACCAGTGGACGGTGGTCACGGTGGATGGCTCTTGGTCGGCTCAGTTTGAGCACACGGTCTTGGTTACCGAGTCTGGAGCAGAAATTTTGACCGATCGCACGCCTTTTCAGTCCTAAGGGATCCCCTGATGAAGGACTGCAACAGTTAGGATAGAAGAGATGGAATCTGTTTTCATTTCTTAACAGCGCACGTCGTTGCGGCTGTGAGCTGTTGTGCTTTTGTTGTGTCGTTTTGGGGAGGGTTCATTGTCTAAGGAAGATGCCATTGAAATGGAGGGGGTCGTTACCGAATCCCTGCCCAACGCTATGTTCCGAGTGGATCTGGATAACGGCTTCAACGTGCTCGCTCATATCTCCGGCAAAATTCGCCGCAACTACATCAAGATCTTGCCCGGCGACCGGGTCAAGGTGGAGCTGAGCCCCTATGACCTCAACAAAGGGCGCATCACCTACCGCCTTAAGAAAAAGTAAGTCCCCCAGCCGAGCTGCTGAGCATGAAAGAGCTGAGCCAGGTTCTCAAGACCGGCCTCTGGGTTGCTGTCAGTGGCCTGGGGGCTCTAGCTGTCCTCAACGCTTGGATCTCTTCCCAAACGCAGCCTCTGCAGAGCCTGTTGCCGGGAGAGGAGAGGCATCACTTCTGGCGGGGTCATCGCCTGTTTTACAAGGTCATGGGATCCGGCCAGCCGTTGTTGCTGGTGCACGGCATTGGGGCAGGCTCCTCCAGCTATGAGTTTCGTGCGATTATGGCGGAGCTGGGGCAGCACTATCAGGTCTATGCTCTGGATTTGTTGGGGTGGGGCAACTCAGAACGTCCAGATTTGGAGTACACCGGCAGCCTCTACGCCGAGATGATCGGGGATTTTGTCCAGCAGGTGATCGGGCGACCCTGTCATGTCATTGCCAACTCTCTCTCGGCAGGGTTTGTGCTGCGCTCCGCCCGCCTACAGCCTCACCATTGGCAGAAGCTGCTGCTCATTGCTCCTCTGGGAGACAACAGTCTCATCCCCGACGCCCTCGGGATCCCTTTGGCTCAGATTGCTTATGGATTCCTCAGCCTGCCCGTTTTGGGGTTGGCCTTCTACAACGGCATCACCACTCCCTGGAGTGTACGCTTGTTTACGGAGCAGAGCTTGTTCTCCCCCGGCTATGCCTTGGATGATGCGGTGGTGGATTACTATTACCGGGCGGCTCACCAGGCGGGGGCCCAGTTTGCTCCTCGCTCTTTTCTCACCGGCAAGCTCAATTTGCCCATCCAAGACGACTTTCGCGTAGTGGCCAAGCCTATGGTTCTGGTCTGGGGAGAACAGAACCGCCTCACCGGCCCAGAACAGGCAGAGCGATATCGCACTTTGCGCCCGGAGGTGCCGATTTACCGATTGCCGGGGGCTGCTTTTCCACACATTGAAGTGCCGCAGACCTTTTTGTCGGTGGCTTTGCGCTTCTTGGCCGAAGCCGAGCCTGCTCTACCGGGATAACAGAGGGGGGATCCCTTCACCCGTTGGAAGAAAAAAAGTGGGAGATTGGCGCAAGAAGCAGCCCTGAGGCCAGGGGTAACGACCGTGCTCTCGGTTGACATGGCTATCCCGAGCGCCTCTCCCGAGGGCAGAGGGGAGTTGGTACAAGTCCGGCAACTCAAGTAGGCTCCCCAGCCTTATCTTCCCAGGGATCACTATCCACAGGAGTGGAGCTGGAAGGAGGAGGGGCAGGCTCAGAAGGAGGGGCCTCTTCTTTGGCATACTCCTGTTCCCAAGCCGGCTGTTCGGGGGCGGGTGCGGGCCCAGGCGGGCGTGGACGCACAGGCTGCGGCTCAGGTTCAGGCTCTTCTTCTGCGTAAACGTCTTCTTCTTCGGCTTCGTATTCCTCGTCGTACTCTTCTTCGTAATCCTCCTCAGCGGCGGAACTCTCGACGGCACTGGGCAGGGCAGGAGCCGGGCTGACTCCGGCTTCCCAAGGGGGCTTACCGATTCCCAGAGTTTCCAAAATCCCCTTGGCCAGTTGGGTCAGGCGAGTCTCGGCGCCATCGGCAACAATGAGGCGATCCCCGCCCACAGAAACAATCTCATCGGTGGAGAGCAGATAGGTGCTGAGGATAAAGCCGGGCAAAAAGGTGAGGCCGAGGTTGGAGAGCACCAAACCCGTGATGATGCCGGAAACGGAGTTGAACTCAAAATCTTTAACTTTGCCAAGGCGGATCCCTTCTTCGGTCACCACCTCGCTGCCGACTACCCGACTCAGACCCTCCAAATCCAAGTTATCGAAAACTTCTTCGCTGGGGACAAGAACTGCATCCTGACCCAAAGCCGTTACCTGCCGCAGCTCCATCAAACGGGGGGATCCGGCAAAGGCCTTTTCCAGCACCCCCAGTACCAAGACTTGCTTGGCTTCAAGATCCGCCCAAACTTCGCTGACTACCCCAAGCCGGGCTGCGTTGCCCTGGCTGATCACCTGCGTTCCCAGAACCTGTGACCGCCGACGAACCTCTGATCGCACCAGCGCAACAGATCCTTTCCCAGTCGTCATGGTGGTTTCCCCGTCGTAAGTCAAAACATTCGCGTTGTTGGGCTGCATGTCTGGCACAGTTCGCCAAAATTAAGTTAATGGTACCATTGCCTGTCTCCTCCCTCGCGGGCTGCCCAGGTGGGATCCCGGTCAATCTGCCTGCTCCAGGCCAGAAACCGCTCTGCCATCGCGCTCAGGGAATAGTGCTGTTCTGCCCGTTGCCGACAGCGGCTCCTATCGATGTGATCTAGGCGCTCCACAGCCTCTGCCAAAGCTGCCACGTTGTCCGGCTCGACAATCCAGCCGGTCTCTCCATCACTGACAATTTCCGCCGGCCCCCCCCGACGGTAGGTGATCACCGGCACGCCACAGGCCAAAGCTTCCACCGCCACCAGGCCAAAGGCCTCCACCCACTTGGGGGTCATGATCAAGGCCGAGCATTGCCCCAAGATCCGCTGCATTTGTGGGGTGGGCAAAAACCCTCGGTAATCCAATTGGGCATGTGGGTACTGCTCTTGGATCTGCTGCCAGTAGCCTGGCTCTTGCAGGTGGCCTAGGATCACCACCGGTCTTCCCGTCTGCTCGGCCAGGGCAGCACAGTCTTCCAGGCCCTTCTCCGGGGCAATGCGCCCAATCCAACACAGGGATCCATTTCCCTTTGGCACAAAGTCGTAGAGGCGCAGATCCACCCCGCAGGGCAGATAGACGAAGGGATCCCGGCCTGCAGCCATTTCGGCTCGGGCAAAGGCAAAGGTCTGGGCTTGCGCCCGCGAATGCACCGCCAGCCGGCCAGGGTAGCGATGGGCAATGTGCTCTAGAGCCTGATCGACAGCATCGCTGAGGGATCCCATGCTGACGATGTGGGCCACGGGGGTACGGAAAAAATCCGTCAAATAAAATGAGAGCCAATCGTAGCTCCAGTTCACGATTAGATTGAACTGGTCTTGCAGGTGGGCAGCCCGCTGCCACAGGTTGGCCAGCAGAGAGGGGGTGTGGATCAGAACCGGCTGATCGCGGCGCTGGGTTTGCGCATAGGCCGGGGGAAGGCCCGCCACCGGCTCGATCACCTCCTCCGGCAACTCCGCCATTCGGGATCCCACAGGGGCCAACACCCGCACTTGGGATCCCATCTGGAGTAAGACACGAGTCAGGTTGGCCAGATTGAGCTCCACCCCACCACCGGCCCCGGATCCCAGAGGCCCAACGGGGGTGGAGAGGAAGAGGTAGCGGTAAGGGCAAGCCATCGGGAGAGTCTCGGCAGCTCAGCCCATTATCTTCTCAATCCGGATACCCGACTCCTTTTGCCTGGTCTCAGAGCCCCCAGCCTGCCCAGAACTTTATGAGGCTTTGGCTACAAAAATTTCTCCCTTCTCCACCTTGACCTTGTAGCTGGTCAAGTTTTCCTTGGCCGGGCCACGGGTACGGCTGCCATCGGCAGCAAAAGCCGCGCCGTGACAGGGGCAGACAAAGTTCTCACCCCGCCAGTTCACATCACACCCCTCATGGGGACAGGCGGCATCCAAAGCCAGCAGAGAATCTTCTTTTTGTGGATCCCCTACCAACCAGAGGGTGACGGTGTTTTTCCCAAAGGCGTTTTCCACCTTGAAGGGCCCATCTTTGAGATCGGCCAGGGTGGCAACTTTCACAAACTCCGGCTCAGAAGCCTTAGAGCCAGAAGCAGTTCCCTGGGCCAGGGCAAAACGGCGCCGGGCAAACCCAGGTAACCAACCCACCAATGAGCCAAACCCGAGAGCCAGCCAGCGAAGAAAACCACGACGATTGTTGTACATGGCCATGTGTCCTTGGAGGTGTGCAAAATGTACGTCATGAGCCAGCAAAAGACCGGCCCCTTCAGAAGGGATCCCTGTGCAAATGCTGCCCTTAGCATCTTATTACACCGGTTATTACACCGGAACAGTTTCGGCCAGGGCCGAACCGCACTTTTTCCGGCTAGAGTAGGCAGCAGCAGGCACCCTGGCTGCTTGAGTATCGGGTTGGCGGGAGGGGATCCCTTTGGGCTGGTGCACGACTGGAGCCTAGGGTCGGGAGGTAAACAGCTCAGCAACCGTGCAAACAAAGCCAGGCAACAGAGGGGAAGACAGGGAATCCTGAGCCAACAGCGTTTCTACCAAGACCAACTGGGCCTGTTGTCGGCGATACACCTCTACTCTCTGAGCCAGCCGATCGACGATCCAGTACTCCTGCACCCCATGCACAGAGTAGAGTTTCCGTTTTGCCAAGCGGTCTCGATCCTCATGAACTTTTCCAGGCGATAGGACTTCAACCACCAGCTCAGGGGCACCCCGAAAATGTCCTGCTTCATCTTGAATCTGTGATAGCCGCTCATAACTAACCCAAACAACATCGGGAGATACACTGTCCGAGTCAGAAAAAACGAGACCTGGCATAATGGAAGGCTCGCCCAGCCCAGTCTCGAGCGACCATTGATCCAGCAGTGAGAAAATCCGCCCGGCCAGGTGCTGATGTTTGTGATGAGGAGAGCGAGTCACCAGCAGTTCTCCGTCGATGATCTCGTAGCGGATCCATTCATTCTCTGGCAGAGCCTCGATATCCCGAATAGTCCAGCGTACTTCTGTGGCAGTCATTGGCTATCCCTATAGCGATGGATGCGCTATGCCCAGGGCACCCTGCTGCTATACCTACGGCACTGGGCCGACAACTGCAACGCTGTCGCAACGGCGGGAACCACACTTGGCATAGCCAAATCCTAACCCAGGATCCCGTTCACAGAAGCGGGACGGAGTCCTTCCTCTCTGGCCACGACGGCTCAATGGGTAGAGCTTCTACGGAGCTGAACTATTGGTTGAGCTATCGTGGGGGGCTAGTTGGGATAGATGCGCAAGCGGCGGTTGGGCTCTTCCCCAAAGCTTTGGGCCCGCAGGTGGTAATGTTCCACCAACTGGTGTTGGAGCTTGCGGATCAGAGGCGAACGGGGCAAAAGTTCCACCGGCTGAGACTTGGGAATGACGATCTGCTCCACCGCCAGGCGGGCCTCTTCCAGAGCTTCGGTTTCATCACCTGAGCTGGCGCGAATGAACAGCTCCAGGTCGGAGTCGGATCCATCTTCGCTTTGGATGTTGAGGATGTGGCGCAGGGCACGGGCCAAGGCAATTAGGGTATTGGCCTTGACGGTATGAATCGGGATCTGGCGGGAGTGGGCCATCTGCTGGATCTTGGAGCGGCTGCGCACCTGGGATCGCAAAGCCAAGACAATATCTGCCCCATCCAGGTCTTTGGTGACATCCGCCGGCAGTTTCAGGGTTTGGATCACCTGCTCCAGGTAGAAGCGGCTCACGCCGTAGGGGTAGATCATCAGTGGCCCATCGGGATTCTGCTGCCGTTCTGTCGGGGCCAGGGCGGATCCCTCCCAGTCCAAATCTTCTTCTTCGTCAGAGGCGGATTCTGCTCTGGATTCAGCCACCACTTGAGCTGCAGGACGGGATCCCGCTGGCGTCAACGGGACAGAGTTTTCTGGTCTCCTATCCAGGAGCCCCGCTTCTCCTCGCTGCTGCGGGCGACTTTCGAGGGGTTCTGAGGGCAGAGCTTCCATCTGTCCAGAGCGTTGCCATCCTCCCCGCTCCCGTGCTGCGGAGATTGGGCTGCCGACAGGGGGCCATTGGGGGCCGGATAGGGCCGAGCGCCCGTTCGCGCCAGCGTTGCTCCGCACTATCACCACCTGGCCGCGTTCGTCTAGACTGCGGGTTTGGGTCAGGGGCTCGCGGTTGCGCAAGAGGCGATCCACAGTGGCAGCCACATCTTCATGGATGACCCAGCGGGATCGCTCCAGCATCTCTATGGCAATCTCAAACGTGGGGGGGGCTTTGCGCTCCAACACACTCTTTTGAGAGCCGCGCCGCCGTGCCTCTTCATCTCCCAGGGTGACGGATTGGATCCCGCCCACCAAGTCCGAGAGGGTGGGATTTTTGATCAGGTTGTCAATGCGATTGCCATGGGCAGTCGCCACCAGTTGCACCCCCCGTTCGGCAATGGTACGAGAGGCCAAGGCCTCCAGTTCGGTGCCGATCTCGTCGATGACCACCACTTCGGGCATGTGGTTTTCCACTGCCTCAATCATCACCTTGTGCTGCAGCTCTGGGCTGGCCACCTGCATCCGCCTGGCGCGGCCAATGCCTGGATGGGGCACGTCGCCATCGCCCGCAATCTCATTGGAAGTGTCGATAATAACCACTCGTTTGCCCAGATCATCCGCCAGTACACGGGCAATTTCCCGCAAGGCCGTGGTTTTACCCACCCCCGGTCGGCCCAGCAACAGCATGGAGCGCCCCTGCTCCACCAAATCGCGGATCATGCTGATCACGCCGATAACGCAGCGACCCACTCGACAGGTGAGGCCGATGATGGTGCCTTGGCGGTTGCGAATGGCACTGATCCGGTGCAGGGTAGAGGCAATGCCTGCGCGGTTGTCGCTGCTGAACTCTCCAACCCGGCTGATTACCTGATCCAAGTCAGCCCGGGTGATCACGTCTTCTGAGAGGTAATCGGCAAAGCCAGGGAAGCGGGCTTCGGGACGGCGGCCCAAATCCAACACCACCTCCAGCAATCGATCCAGGTGGGGATGCTGTTCTAGGCGCTGGCGAATTGGAGCCGGCAGGATATCCAAAAGTTTGCCCAGGTCGTCGCTGTATTGAACTTGGCCGGGAAAAAAGTGCTCCGCACCGCTGACGCAAACGGCACGTTCAGCACTTTCCGAATCCACCGACGGACTTGAGGTTGAGGGCTGTACGGGGAAACTCATGGCTGAGCAACGTCGTTAAACGCAGGAAAAACAGGTTTGCTTATCAGCAATGGAAAGTGCTCCGCACCGCTGACGGGAACGCCGCTTCACTTGCTGCACCAACTGCTTGGCCAACGGGATCCCTGCCGCCAATCCAGGATGCCATCCCGACTCCGATGAGCTGTGAGCTGGCCCTTCCAGATAAGCTGACACCAACTGCCGCGCATAGCTGCCGAAGGCTACCCCTGCCACCGGCCACCGGGGATCCAACAGCGGCACCGTTTGGGCGTTGGTTCCTCCTGCCAATTGCACATAGCCTGGCAGACCCATATTCAGTACCTTCTCGGCCAACTTTAGGGCAGCTTTGCCGGTGCCAGCTCCAATATCCCCACTCATAGGCCGACCATCCACCTGCCAGATCAACACCTCCGGCAAGGGATCCATAAGAGCCAACAGATCCCTCAAATAAGCCTCTAGGCCCGGACCATCGTTAAAGCTAATCGAGATGGCCTGGAGCTGGGGGAGCCAGGGCTTCAGGGATCCCCACAATTGCTCGAATGGCCCCTGGCGACCGATGCAGGTGTGGATCTCCACTGCCTGAATGCCCAGCTCGACCAAAGGCGGCAAAACCTCCGACAAAGGGACTTGGTAACCGAAGGTGGCAATGCGCCGGTGGGGGCAAACCGGCTCGCAGCGCCCACAGCCGTAGCACAGCTCTGTCTGGATGTGGACTTGAGCAGGAAGGGCTGCCTGAGTCAAAGCATGAGGGGGACAAACTGCCAGACAAGGCTGAGGACAGTCGGCAGGACAGGCGGAAGCCGTTAGCACTGCCTTGCGGAAATGCACATCTTCACCGTCATTGACGCTGACCATCAGCCAAGGGGATCCCGCCTGGGGATCTTCGGCTTGTGCCCGCTGGATTCCTTGTTGAGCGGCCCGCACAATGGCCGGATCGGCAGCAACATCAATGCAGTCTGCCCCGGCCAGCGTGTAAAGGAAGGCCAGCTCCCGAACCGAGGGCAAGTGGTGGAGACTTGCGCCACAGATCAACTTAAACCAAGTACCCTGTTGCAGCGAGGCGGTTGGCAAGGTCACAGGCAAGAGAAACCGCTAGCAGGATGGAAATCTGAGCTGCCGGCCATCTACTTGAGATGGTAGCAAAGAAACTTCGAGGATCCTGAAGAGAGGTTCAGGCGCTCTGCAGAGGTTGCCAGCGAATTGACCGTTCTCGGCCCAGCTCCACGACAAACTTCACTCCCCTGTCTTCCCGGCTCAGCTTCACCAGGTAGGAGAGTTCCTGCTGGCTGAACACATGCCCTTCGTAAAACCAGAACACCAACCCCTTGGCCTTGGGGGGCAAGGTGGCCCGATACTGCTCGATCAACGCCGGAAAGAAATAGGTGCGCCGCTCCGATTTGCCCAGCGTGGCCGGCCGTACCCCATGAGTGCACGTCAAATAGCTGGCCAGATCCCCGATTCCCTTGCTGGAGAGCGTGACCACCTCATACCCAGCTCCGCGCAGCCGCCGCAGGTAATGTCCTTCGGATCCCCCTTCTGGGGTTACAAAGATGGCCAAAGCCCCAGCTTGCTCCAGTTGCTGCACAAACTTTGCACCTGAGCCGACCAGCAGCATAGGAAGAACTCCATGACTCGTCTACGGTTGGACAAGCAGCCCGCCTGCGCCCATTGTAGCGGGATGAGGTCTGAAGCCGGGGATAGAAGCTGCTGATGGAACCCATAGAACATTTGCTATCTCCCTGCTTTGTGGAAGGAACCGTAAAGAAGAGTTAAGATACGGGTATCTGCTTGCAGGTCTCAACCCCCAGGTGACGGAAAAGGCGGATGGATCCCCCCAGGTAGGGATGACCCCTCTGTCACTTACACAGTGGCCCCAGATGAACCTCACTATGCGACGACGCGAGCTATTGACTTTGGCGGTGGCCGGGTTCATCACAGCACCCCTCAGCTTGGCAGGAGAGCAAAGAGCAATGGCCCAACAGACTTATCCCTTCACCAAAACCGACGCCGAGTGGCGGCAACTGCTCACCGAAGAGCAATACTATGTGCTGCGCCAAGAGGGCACTGAACCCCCCTTCCGCAACGCTTACTATGACAACAAGGCCCCAGGCATCTACGTCTGTGCTGGCTGTGGGCAGGAGCTGTTTTCCTCAGCGGCCAAGTACGACAGTGGCACCGGTTGGCCCAGCTTTTGGGAACCCATTGCTCCTCATGTGATCGGCACCAAGACAGACTGGAAATTGTTTGTGCCCCGCACAGAAGTCCACTGCTCCAACTGCGGCGGGCATCTGGGGCACGTGTTTCGGGATGGCCCCCCGCCCACGGGTTTGCGCTACTGTATCAATTCTGCTGCCCTCAAGTTCATCCCAGCCAACACCTAGAAATCCTCTTGGCCCCAGCTAGAACTGAGCCACCTGTCTGGGTAAGCCCATGTCGGACTACACTTTCTTAGATGCCGCTGCGATCCTGCTGCGGGAGGGCCTAGAAGCTCTCTTGGTGCTGGTGGCGCTGCTGGCTCTTTTGAGCAGGAGTGGACAATCGGCTCAGAAGCGCTGGGTGTGGCTAGGGGGATCCGCGGGCTTGCTGGCAGCGGTGATGCTTGGCCTGCTGGTGAAGCTGTTTTTCCAGCAGATGCTTACCCACACGCGGCAAGAGGTGCTGGAAGGGATCACCGGGCTGGTGGCAGCAGGTTTGTTGTTTTCGGTCAGCCTTTGGTTGCACCGCCGGGCTGCAGTGGCTTCTTGGCAAACCTTTGTGCAGGAACAGGCGCAGGCGGCACTGGCCACCGGTCAAGTGTTTTCCTTGGCTTTTCTGGCGTTTATGGCGGTGTTTCGCGAGGGGGTGGAAACGGTGCTGTTTTATGTAGGGTTGGCCTCTTCCCTCTCGGCAAAGGATTTTTGGGCGGGGATCGGCCTGGGATCCCTGGTGTTGGTGGGGGTGGCGATCTTGTTGCTGCAGGTGGGGCTGAAATTGCCGCTGGGAGTTTTTTTCCGAGGTCTAAGTCTGCTGATTTTCTATTTGGGCTTTAAGTTTTTGGGCAGTGGCTTGCACGCTTTGCAGGTGGCAGACTGGCTGCCCATCACTCCTCTAGCGGGGATCCCAAAGCTGCGCTGGCTGGGCATATATCCCACTTGGCAGACGCTGCTCCCCCAACTGGTGCTGCTGGGAATGGCTCTCGCCTTGTGGGTGGGGCAATGGCTGCGGGCTGATCCTGCTCGGAAGCTTTCTTGAAAAATGCTCTCCAGCAGCACTGGGGATCCCACAAGCCATAAGTTTGACGGATCCCTATCCTGCTTTTGATGGATGGCAATGATGCAGGTCACAATTTTATAGTCGTTTCAGGTTAGGACATTTATAGTCGTTTCAGGTTGGGACAAGGCGACCGAGGTACTGGGAAAAGCCTTCTGGCCCTCTGCATCTAGTGTTTTAAGTGCGAGTGCAGTGTCCTAGTTTGAATCAACAAAATGACCCTAAAGAGAAATCGCTCTGTACGTTGCGCCTGAAACCGCACCCAGTCAAGCCTTCTGGCCCAAGAAAGCAAAGCCCACCGGCAGGGATCCGGCAGGCCGCTGGATTTTGTCGGAGATCCCCGGTAGGAACTCCTGGCGACCGCTACGGAATCGACAGAGAGCATCCACACTATAGGGTTTCCGAGAATCAGGTGTCGTAGACCCGGCACTCAACCGCATCTGGGTTTTCGGCGCAGTGTTGCTCTAGGCTGCTGGGAGTCCTTGGCTGGTGGCTACGAGCTGCCAGCACTTCTTCAACTGCGTCCCAGGCCGCACGGCAGTGGGGATCCCCTTCGCCGTACTCAGAGCAGACGTTGCGAGCATTTTCCAGCTCTTTGGCGATCACTTCAGACAGTCCCATGTTCTCAAGCTCCTTTAGACTAGATGGGGCCGGTGGCCCGCCAATGTAACCGGTTGACGCAGATCTGCAAAGATCTGGTGTAATCGCGGATCAACAGGTAGAAACCAGCCGATCCAGACGGGGAATGAGTCCAGGATAATGACCTCGTGCCAACCGAGTTGATCACTTGGATACATTCACTATTCTAAACAGGGGCACCAGGGGGGTGCAGCTACGCTTTTGCGATCTCTTTGGGATCAGGATACGCAGGGATCTCTTAGGTTCCAAACAGTTGTTCAATCCGTTGTCGCACTTGCTGCGGGGATCCCTGTTGACGCACTTGACCTTCCGAGAGAAAAATCGCTCCGTCTGCCCACTCCAGTTCCGCCAGCCGATGGGTTACCCAGAGGGCGGTGATGCCCTCTTGATCCACCAGTTGCCGGATGCACCGCAGCAAGTCCGCCTGGCTATCGGGATCCAACAGAGCTGTCGGCTCGTCCAAAAGCAGCACCTCACTGCGCCGGGCCAAGGCCCCTGCCACCGCCACCCGTTGCTTCTGTCCGCCGCTGAGGCCGTGGATGGGCCGACGGATCAGGTGCTTCAATCCCACCTGCTCCAAAGCTGTTTCCACTCGCCGGTGAATTTCCGCCAAGGTCATAGCTTCTGCCCCCAAGCCAAAGGCTACATCGGCTCCCACGGTGGGCATGAACAGTTGGTGATCCGGATTTTGAAACACATAGCCCAGCCGACCGCGAATCTCCAGGTGGCCCGAAAGGGGCTGGGGATGGGTCAGGGATCCGGACAACAACTGCAGCAGAGTGGACTTGCCGCTGCCATTGGGCCCCAACAGCATCCACAACTGGCCCTTGGGGATGACAAAACTGCATGCCTGTAAAACCGGCGGACGTTCCGGCCAAGCAAAGGTCAGGCCCTCCACCCGAATGGCCACCTCAGACATGGGGATCCCTTGCGGCAGAGAGAAAGGAGCTGTCCTCAGCTTTGCAACTGGGCCAAAAAACCGGGACGGGCTCCCATGGGGCTGGCGCTGCCCGACTTAGGAGTCATTTGCACGCCACACAGCTCACCGGTGAGCAGGAACACCTTTTTGCCGGTGCGGTCGCAGGTCAGCTCCAAACTCTGGGGGGATCCGCTCCGCAAAGCATTGACGATGCTTTGGTAGGCCCGGTTGGCCGCTTCTTCCTCTTTTTGGTGGACAACGATAGGGGCAGGGTTCCCTTTCAGGAGCAGTTCCAGAGTGTACATGGCTGACCGTTGTGTAGTGGGCCGTGGATAGAAGAGAGGCACCAAGAGGGCCCCGTTCGTGACAGCAGGACAGAGTCTTTTTCCAGTATCGCAGGTTGGGCCAGGATACCGGGATAGGAGAATTTCTCTCGCCAGACTAGGCCAGGCCCGTGCCGAGAAAAGGCAGCAGGCTGATCAGCAATAGGCCCAAAGTAGCTAGGGATCCCGCCAAAAAGGAGAGGGAGCGCCCAATGGGAATATCGGCAATGTAGAAAAAGTTGTAGAGCAGCCGCGCCAGCAGAAACACCCCACACAACACGGCTACCCCTTCGTCGCCGCTGAGGCCAAAATACCAGGGATCCGAGTGGGGGCCAGTGATGTAGGCAATCAACGCTGCTGCCGCAAACGTCCCAAAGGTCTCAAACCCGTTGGCATGAGCCCAGGTGGCCCGCTGTCCATAGGGAGGTAGCCTATCGAACATAGCCCGAGGGGCATGCAGGTCGTAGCCAACGCGGGCACGGGCATAGCCCACCACCCCCATAGGCAAATAGACCAAGAGCATGGCTGCCGCGATAGAGAACAGGGGGATAGCTGCGAGAGGAAGGCTTGGCAACATAAGGCAAAAGGACGGTGCAAGATAACAGGGGAGAGGAAGGAGCCCAGCTCGGGCAGGAGCTATTGCCGGGAAAATCAACACCAGGATCATTATCTACCGGGCTGGCTAGCCGGGCAGAAGCCTGATTGGGTGATTGATGCTTGCGTCAGGAGATCTTGCGGATTTGCCGGCGGCGCTCCTCATATTCAGCGCGGGTGATCAAGCCCTGTTTCAACAGGCTTTCCAACTGCTGTTCGGGATCCCGAGCTTCTCGGCCTTCCACACTCGTCCACTCCAGCTCGATCAACCCTCGATTGAATCGAAAATCGAAATCGGCATTGCTCATGGTCAGGATCCACAGCCCTTCCAGCAAACAAAGGGCGCGTACCCCGTAGCTGAGGATCTGCAGCGGGATGGAAGGAACGAACACCATCAGCCCCGCCACCAAGTAGCCCCAGCCCCAGCGTTGGTGCCCCATATAGAAGCGCTGCAACCCTGGGATCAGCACCCCCAGCATCGCCAGCCAACCGGCCACCTCTCGGATCAACCGCCGACGATCCTGTGGGGGCGTATCAGGATCCCTGCTCTCGGCCATAACCTGCACCCGCTAGATGTGCCATTAAGCTAGCTCAGTTTTGGCCCCATCAGGAACTTGGATCAAACCTCAGACTACTTTTGAGCAGAATCCTGCCGCCTATACTTGATGCTTGATGGGGGCAGTTCGGGGAAGGAACATGGCAGAGCGGGAGCTATCGGTAGCGATCTTGGCAGCAGGCAAAGGCACCCGGATGCGGTCGCGGTTGCCCAAGGTGCTGCACAAGTTGGGATCCCTGTCTTTGATCGAGCGGCTGCTGCGCACGGTGCTAACCTTGAAACCCCACCGCTGTCTGGTGATTGTGGGTTATGAACAGGAGCAGGTGCGCCAAGCCCTGCGGGAGTACCCGGTTGAATTTGTGGAGCAGGCCCAGCAACTGGGCACCGGACACGCCGTTCAACAACTGTTGCCCGTCTTGGGCGAGTTTCAGGGGGATCTGCTGGTGATCAATGGGGATGTGCCCCTGCTGCGGGTGGAAACCCTGCAAGCTTTGGTGGAGCACCACCGCCGGATGAACCCAGCGGTAACCTTGCTCTCGGCTCAGGTGGTGGATCCCTATGGCTACGGACGGGTGTTTTGCGACGCCCAACAGCGGGTGCTGGAACTGGTGGAAGAGCGAGACTGCACCCCGGCCCAACGGCAAAATCGCCGCATCAACAGTGGGGTGTATTGCTTCCACTGGCCGGCTCTGGCTCAGGTTTTGCCCCATCTCAACCGCAACAACGCGCAGCAGGAGTACTACCTAACGGATGCCGTCAAGCGGGTGGGCAAAGCCATCGCTCTGGATGTTGCCGATCCGCAAGAAATTGTGGGCATCAACGACCGCCGCCAACTGGCCCAGGCGTACCAGATTTTGCAGGATCGCCTCAAAGAAGACTGGATGGAAGCCGGGGTCACCTTTGTGGATCCCGATAGCAGCAGCCTGGAGGAAACGGTGGAATTGGCCCCCGATGTGATCATCGAGCCGCAAACCCATCTGCGAGGGGTGTGCCGCATTGGGCCGGGAACCCGCCTGGGGCCAGGCAGTTGGATCGAGTCCAGCGAGATTGGATCCGGCTGTCACATTCTCTACTCGGTGGTTAGCCACAGCCGCATCGGCAACCAGGTTTGGATAGGCCCCTACGCCCACGTGCGCCCCCACAGCCAGATTGGGGATCATTGCCGCATCGGCAACTTTGTCGAAACCAAAAACGCTCAGATTGGATCCCACAGCAATGCTGCCCACCTGGCCTACCTGGGAGATGCCAAGCTGGGATCCCAGGTCAACATCGGCGCGGGCACCATCATCGCCAACTACGACGGCCAGCAAAAACACTTTACTGAAATTGGGGATCGCAGCAAAACAGGCGCCAACTCGGTGTTGGTAGCTCCTTTGCAGGTGGGATCCGATGTCACCATTGCTGCCGGCTCCACTATCCCTGCCCGCTACCCCCTGCCGGATGACTGCTTGGTGATCGCTCGCTCCCGCCCGGTGGTCAAGCCTGGTTGGCGACTTGGGATCCGCTCCTCCCGCCCCCAGGAGCCCCAGCCCATTCCGCCGGGATCCCTCAAGATTTATCCCTTGCGCCTTTTCCCCGGCCAAGATCTCAAGCAGGAACTGGAGCGAGTGGCCCGGCAGCAGCCCTTGCAAGCGGGGTTTGTCCTCAGCGCCGTCGGCAGCCTCAGCCAAGCCACCCTGCGCCTGGCCGACCAAACGGAGGATCACCTGTTGTCGGAACGCCTGGAGATCCTGGCCCTGAGTGGATCCCTGTGCCCTGACGGAGTCCATCTCCATCTCACCGTTGCCGATGCCCGAGGCCAAACCTGGGGGGGACACCTGCGCCCCGGCTGCCTCATCTACACCACCGCCGAAATTGTCCTCGCCGACAGCCCGGAGTATCGCTTCTCCCGTCAACCGGATCCGGCCACCGGCTACCCGGAGTTGCACATCCAACCCGTGGCAGGGGATCCCTACTGGTCGTCCCCACTCTCTCAACCCAAGCAAAACCCGCAGACAAAAGAGGACTCCGTCCCGCTGACGCGAACAGAGGACACGGTGACCGGGATCCCTTCTTGAGCCCCCACTGCCGGTGAACGAGGGTATATTGGCTAACATGTAGCAGTGGGTCATCAGTACCCCGTTGAGCAGTTAGAAATTATTAAGCTTAACGCACGGATGGCAGTATCCGGCCATGCCCCGAGTGACAACTGCTGACGAGCTGCTGACGGAATACGCCTCTGGCGAGCGCAACTTTCAGGAATCCAACCTGGTGGGGGTGGACTTGGTGCGCTCCAACTTGCAAGGGGTGAATCTGAGAGGGGCCAACCTCTCCTTTGGCAAGCTGAGTGGCATCAACCTGCAGGAAGCCGATTTGCGCGGCGCCGATCTCAGCTCGGCCAACTTGATGGGGGCCAACCTCCGCGGGGCCAATCTTTGGGAAGCCAACTTAATCGGCGCGGATCTCAGCTTTGCCGACTTGCGGGAAGCCAACTTGCACGGTGCCTACCTTTGGGAAGCCAAGCTAACCCGTGCACAACTGCAGGGATCCGATCTCAGCGGGGCAAAAATCGGCGGAGCAGTGCTGACCGGCGCTGACCTCAGCGGAGCCATCCTACCCGACGGGAGTGTGCGGGCTTGAGCCACCCGCTCCGAAAGACCTATACAACACTGTTCGCGCAGCGTCGCGTAGCGACAACGCAGTCCAGCCCTTTCAGCGTTGTTCTTTCAGCGTTGTTGCTTTCTTCCTGCTTCCACGACTCATAGCTAGTAGTAGGCTGTAAACCTACAATCCCGCCAGAGGAATCTCCACAGGCGTAACTTCCCCCAGAGCTTGGGGTAGTTGTGTACAGGTTGAGTGCGGCGCTTAAGTCGCAGTCCAGCTCAAAACCGCAGCGCTTTGTCCACCGCTCCATAAATAAAAAAAAATAGCATCAGTTCCCGCCAGTCGCAGTCGCGGCAGCGTTGCGTAGCAACATAGCGGTGCGTAGCACTGTCGCGGTAGCGGCGCGGAGCGCTAAAGTCCAGTAAAGTTCAGTCCACGCTGGATTAGAGGTTGTCCCCCAGCAGGCAAGGCAGAATAGAACTGTTGCAACGGGATCCCCAATGCTACTGCTGTTCAACTTGGTCTTGACACTGCTGCTGGCTTTGGCAGTGGCAGTCCTGGCCGGACAAAACCCCACCACCCTGACTGTACATTTTTTGATGTGGCGCTCGGTGGAGCTGCCTTTGGGATTCGTCATCGCCGTGGCCGTTGGCCTAGGTCTGTTGACGGTGGGGCTGGGCTCTCTCCTCTGGCCTGGGCGCAGCTTTTCTGCCACCGCCCGCCAATTACAAGAGCGGGTGCGCCAACTGGAAATGCAGGATCAACCGCCCCAATAACGCACAATTCCCAAAGGGATCCCCCTGCTTTCTGGCTTTGGCTCAACGGCTTCGCTCCCGCCGTTAACTTGCTGGATGATCTTGTGGGTGGCCCTGAGGAAAGCGTGCCGAAATAGCTCGCCGACCGAGACTGGGCGTAAGCTGAGAAAGGATCCCTTCGCCGTCTGCTTGAACAGTGCGTATCTCCAACCGTAACCATGGCTGATTCCCAACCCACTTCTCTCGATAGCTCTCCCCAAGACCCACGGGCTCTGCGCAAAGCCCTGCGCGGATCCAGCACCTACTTTGCCAAGGGGTTTGAAGAACACAAGGATCAAGCTCAACTGGAGCTGCAAACCACCTACAAAAGCCCCCTTGTGGAGCAAATCCGCGCCCAGGCTTACCGCTATCAGCGGGGTGACATCACCATTCACCTGGCCAAAGCCTTTGGCTTTTGCTGGGGTGTGGAACGGGCGGTGGAATATGCCTACGAAGCGCGGCGGCGCTTTCCGGATCGGCAACTGTGGATCACCAACGAGATCATCCACAACCCTTTGGTGAACCAGCACCTGAAGGAGATGGGGATCCGCTTTGTGGAGAAAGGCCCGGACGGCAAGAAGGACTTTTCTCAGATCCGGCCCCAAGATGTGGTGATCTGGCCTGCTTTTGGGGCGAGTGCCTCGGAAATGGCGTTTTTCCGGTCGCAGGGCAATGAGATCGTCGATACCACCTGCCCCTGGGTTTCCCGTGTGTGGAACCAAGTGGACAAGCACCGCGCGGCTCAATTCACCTCTGTGATCCACGGCAAGTACAACCACGAGGAAACCGTAGCCACCAGCTCCTTTGCCGAAAAATATCTGGTGGTGCTGAACCTGGAAGAAGCAGAATGGGTCGCTCGCTACATTTTGCAAGGCGGAGATGCGGCAGAATTTCGGCGGCGCTTTGGCAAGGCCACTTCCCCCGGTTTTGATCCGGATCGCGATCTAGAGCGGATCGGCATCGCCAACCAAACCACCATGCTAGAGGGGGAGACCCGCGCCATTGCCAAGCTCTTTGAGACCACCATGCTGCGCAAATATGGCCCCCAGGAGTTGGACAACCACTTCATGAGCTTCAACACCATCTGCAATGCCACCCAAGAGCGGCAGGATGCCATGTTCGAGCTGCTCGAGCAGCCTTTGGATGTGGTGGTGGTGATCGGGGGGTTTAATTCCTCGAATACCACCCACCTGCAGGAAATTGCTCTGGCTAAGGGCCTGCCCTCCTTTCATATCGATGGTCCTGACTGCATCCAACCCGACAACCGCATCCGCCACAAGCCCCTTCACCAAGACCCAACAGTTACCGAAGGGTGGCTGCCCGCTGGGCCAGTGCAAATTGGCATTACCTCCGGCGCCTCTACCCCAGACCGCGTTGTCGAAGAGGTAATTCAACGCATTTTCGCCCTGCGTGAAGAACCCTGGCGGATCCCTGCCTAGGGATCCCTTCCCTCTCCCTCTTGAGCGTGCTCAACACCCTTTTTCAGGTTTATCCTCCCTTGCTGGGCTGGACGCTGCTGGGTTTTTTGCTCCAGAAGGGGCTGCCCGGCGGCTGGAAGCGTTGGCTGGATCCCCACGCCCTAGGGCGGTTCATGTTCTGGGTGGGGGTGCCCCTCAGCATTGTTGGGTTTATGCAGGGGGTGGATCTGTCGGGCCAACTCTGGGTCGCCCCTCTGATCTGTTGGCTGTCGGTGGGGCTGGGGTTTGCCTTGACCAGCGCCTGGATGTGGTGGCAGCACCGTGGTGTGGGGGATGTCCCCAACTGTTGGAGCAGCGCACAGCAGGGCAGCTTTCACCTGACCGCCACTCTGGGGAACACCGGGTATTTGGGCTATCCCATCTGCTTGGCTGTGGCCGGAAGGGCTTACTTTGGCTGGGCCCTGTTTTATGATCTGCTGGGCACTCTGTTCATGGCCTACGGGTTTGGCGTGTGGGTGGCCAGCCGCCATGGCAGTTCCCATGCTCAACCCTGGCAGGTGGGCCTCCACATTTTGCGCACCCCTGCTCTTTGGTCGTTTGCGATGGGCCTGCTGCTGACGCGCGAACCCCTGCCGGGTTGGCTCTCTCAAGCGTTGGCGGCTTTTGCCTGGAGCATGATCCCGCTTAGCTTGATGATCCTGGGGATGCGGCTGGCCCAGGTGAAGCGCTGGGGATCCTTTCTTCCCGCCGGAGTGGCCCTCTTGATCAAGATTGTGATCGTGCCGCTCTTGGTGGGAATCGGCCTCGCCTTCACCCCCTATCCGCCTCTGGCCAAGCTGGTGCTGATCCTGCAGACCGGCATGCCTCCCGCCATCGCCACCCTGGTGCTCACGGAAGAGTACGACTTGGATCGGGAAATTACCGTCACCGCCTTGGCCGTGGGGTACTTGGCCGCCTTGCTGACCTTGCCCCTCTGGCTGGGGCTATGGGGATCCTAGTAGGCCAGATGAGACAAGGTTTGCTCAAGGTAGTGATGCACGAGTTGATCCAGCTCCGCTTCCTGGCTGGGCAACTCCCGTCCCTGGAGCCATCCTCGAAAACCTGAGCTTTCCACAATGGCCTGTCGCAAGGGCTTCCAAACCGCTTGCGCGCGCAGTGCTGCCAAGGCCTCTGGCCCGCTAAAGTGCTCCGCACCGCTATCGCGAGTGTGAACGGAGCTGAGAGCAGGATTGGTCATGAGAGGAAGGTGAGTAGGAGTGATTCACCCTCAGAATAGCCTGGATCCCAGTTGGCTTTGGCTCTCTGGGATACAAATCTCCCCCTCTGTTCTGAACAAGCCTTCTCTCAATCGCTCAAGCAAAACGAATCCATCACCATCAACTAACTGGCGCAAGAGGCCCAGGGATCCCTAAACAAACAATTGGCTGCGCTGCTCGACCCGCAAAGTTGGCCCCAAGGCATTGAGAAGAGAGACGCCGTAGCTGCGGGCAATGATGCGGCTATCCAAAATGGCCACCCATCGGGTGGGTGAGCTGGACTCTTCACGGGAATCAGGGCCCTGCCGCAGAGGGGCGACAGCCCGTTGCAACTGGGCAGCGGCCACCGGCAAAAGGTACTGACGGAACCAGTCCTGCTGGGTGCGTTGCAGATATTGTACCCGTCCGGCCACCCTTGGGTCTTCCACAGAAGGGAAAGGCAAAGTGGCAATCACCATCAGCTCAGGGCGCGGCAAGCCGGCCTTGTGGTGCAGCCAGTAGGGCCAGTCGCAGACCAAAATGCCCTTTTCGCCGGGGAACGGGCTGTTTACCCGCACCCGTGAGCCGAATTCGGCAGCCAAAGCCGCTCCCACCTGGGCTTGCAGAGGCTGATCCGACACCAACACCACCACAAAGCCTTGCGCCTGAGGGATCAGCTTTTTCAGCTCTTGCAGCAGGTGATCCCGAAATAGAGGGCTGTTGGGCAAGGGCAGGCGCGGCAAGTAGAGGGACAGCTCCGCCCCGCCGGAACGGGGCCAACCCTCGCCTGAGGCAAACCGCAACGGCGTCAGATCCGGCAAGCCCAACCGTCGCCGGTAGGTTTCCGCCTGGCGATCCAGATCCAGCGCTTCCCCGATAATCACCACCGGCTGTGTGGCCCAAATGGGGGCCAGCCAATCGTGCAGAGCCGTCGGGCTGTGGTGAAGGCTGAGGCGACCGGTTTCTCGGTCGGTTTCGGCCCACCAAATCCAGTGGGAAACGGGATCCCGCTCAGAGCTGAGCCGCCAGCGGATCTGATCCCAGGGATCCGGCAACCAGCCGGGGTAGCCTGTCACCAAAGACAGCGCAGCATCCAGGTGAACCAGTTCATCCGCTTGGAGCAGACAGCGGGCAAGAGGTCGCCGCAAAAGCTGCAGGGACAAATTGACCTGAACCTGGGAGAGCTGCTCTGCCTCAGCAGGGAAGAGCTGCCGGAGCTGTTGCCAATGGCTGGCTTCCAGGGTCACTGTCAGCGCCTGGTAGGCCCAATCCTCCAGGTCTTCGGCTCCGTCGAGGATCAGAGGGATCCCTGTTGGCACTTGCGAGGATCCCTTTCTCAGGCGAGCTTGCAGCCAATCCAAGGGATCCACCAACAGCAGCCCCTGGAAATCGGGATCCGGCCAGCGGTCTTTTTGCAGGACGGGCTTATGCAACTGCAGGGTGTGCTGTAGCCAGGGGATCTCTTCCCCCAAAATTTGCGCCTGCACAGGAGCTGTAGCGCAGAGCAAGGTGGGGTTGGGCCACATTAGGGCTGGCAGCAGGTAACTGAGGCGGTGCTGACCCCCGGCAGGCACCTGGATCAAGGTGCTGCGACCCAACCGCAACCCTCGCGCCACCATGCGAGCCATTGTTAACTGGTGGGGCCACAGGGCTTCGGGAGACTGCCGCAAAAGCTGCCGCAACTGTTGGTGGACTTCAACCTCGATCACAGTTCAGTACGTCGGGGATCTGCCACAGACGGTAGGGTGAACTAGCCTATTCTAGGGTAGAGAAGAAAACCAAATCCCATCTCTGGGGCGAGCGATGTCTCTTCTTTCTGCTGTTCCCACAGAGAGCCAAGCCACTGCACAGACGGGATCCCTGCTCCTAGACCGCTCCGGGTGGGGCCGTTTGCGTATGCGAGGATCCCCAGGCTTGGACTACTTGCACAACCAAAGCACTCAAAATCTGAAGGTTCTCCAGCCAGGGCAGGGGGCTGACACCGTTTTTGTAACTCCCACCGCCGGCATCCTGGATCTGGCAACGGTGTACGTGGGAGAAGAAGACTGCTGGATCTGGACCTCACCCCAGCGGCGCAGCCTGCTGATGCAGAGTTTGAGGCGCATGCTGCCTTTGGTGCGGGGAGCAGAGTTGAAAGATGAGACAGACCAGACCTTTGGTTTTGGGTTGCTGGGTTCCCAAAGTCAGGCTCTCCTGGAGAAGGTGGTGGGCTCAGAAGGGATCCCAACCGGCCCCTATGAGCACCGCACCGTGGAGATCCAGGGGATCCCTGTCCATCTGGCTTGGGGCACGGGTCTTGCCCAAGCGGGGTTTACCCTCTGGGGCACTATTGACCGAAAAGCAGCTCTTGAGGAATGCTTGCTCCAAGCCGGGGCCAAGCTGGCCGCACCTGAGCTGTGGGAAGCCCTGCGCCTAGAAGCGGGTCGCCCTGCTGCCGACCAAGAGCTGACCCCAGACTACAACCCCCTAGAAGCTGGCCTGTGGCAGGCTGTTTCCCTTGGCAAAGGTTGCTACGTTGGCCAGGAAGTCTTGGCCAAGCAAGTGACCTACAAGCGCATTCGGCAAACCCTGTGGGGGATCTCCCTTCAAGGAGAAGCTCATCCTGGCACAGAGATTTTGCGGCAGGGGGAAAAGATTGGGCTGCTGACCAGTGCGGGCCTAACTTCGCAAGGGTACTTGGGATTGGGATACGTGCGCACCAAATTCAATCCTGCCGAGGGCTTGGAAGTTGAAGTCGGCTCAGTGCCAGGAGTGCTGACCCGAATGCCGTTTTTGAGCTTCCCGCCCATTGTCTAGGATTGTTTTTGCGGCAGAAACCTCTCCTCTCCCACTGCAAGGGAGAAACACGGGCAAAGGATCCAGAACTCATAGGTCAAAGTGGCGGCGAAAGCGGGGATCCCGTTGATCCTTTTTGCGTCGGTTGCAGGTTTTGCACAACGTTTGCAGATTGCTGATATCGTTACTGCCCCCTTGGGCAATGGGGATGATGTGATCGATCTGAAGCTGAACCTCTGTGGACGATTTTCCGCAACTGCGGCAGCGGAAGCCATCTCTTTGGAAGACATACTCCCGCACGGATGCTGGAATTGGGATCCTCTTGCCAGATTTTCTCTCTTCCATCATTCATCCATGTTGCGCAGATCGTCCAGTGGAGACTCTTCATTTAGAGATTCTGACATCTCCTGTTCAGGCTCTTTTGTCAGAAACTCAGGATTGTCACGATAAAAGTCAATCGTAACTTCTACCCTTACTTTAACTCTACCGGTCTGCCAACAGTTGGTTTTAGGGGAAAGAACCGAGCATGGAACTCCTTTGTAGAAAAAATGAACTTTATCTTCAGGGGGGAGACCTGTTTGGATCTCAGACGAACTTAAGTAACTGTCTAGTCCACTTCCCATTTGGTCAAACCTTAGGAAATAGGAATGAATAAAGTCGCAAAGCTTAGAAATCAGGTAGACTCTGTTTTTGTTAACAAAAGTGATGACTCCGTCTCCCAGTTGGCTAAGATTGATGGATGTTTTTGTCATTTTATTCACCTCAAGACGTAGAGACAGCTTGAATAACCCGTAAATCGTCCAGTATAGAATCTCCTGACTTTCTAGGAATGCTATCTTGAGCTACTGCTCCAGAGTCTGTAGGTTGGTCATCGGGAACAAACTCGAAATAAACCTTGACCGATATTTTGCCAGAGATCCATGACTTTCTGGGCCGCAAGACTCGAGATTTTTCCCCATTTAAGAGAGTTGTAATACCTACTCGAACACTTCTCGAGTGAAGATGACTGTTTATCCGGTATGTCTCTGCAAAAAAATAAGAGGTAATTGCACTGTGCAAGGTACTTGGAAAGTAGATTTGATCACCAATCTCAACAACAGTTTCCCTATCATCCTCTCTCAGGACTATCGGATCAACCACTGTATTACCTCCTATTTTCACAGACTTTGCGAACCAACATCTTCACGAAGGTCATCCAGAGGGGATCCGCTGCTGCCCTCTGAGACTGTATCCTCTGGCTCAAACTCTACAGTGATCCGCAATCTGACTCTGCCTTTTTCCCAATCTTTCTTGCCCGGCACCAAGAGCTGACAAGCAAGTCCCTGCCCAAACCACTTCGCTTCTTGCATCAACTTTTCTTCTGGCTTGGGAGCAAGAAGGCTACTGGCAATGTTGAGCAAGTCTTCCGGCGGCAGGATCCCTGAGGATCTCAAGGCCGCGATGAACAAGCGATGCAGCTCTTCTTTCTTGGTCAAGTCCTCTTGGGCCGCTTTGACCAAGTTGGCAACCTTAAAAGTTTTCTCCCCTACGGAGAGGATCCCTTCTGGGTGCTGCTGTAGAGGTATCGATTTGGATCCCATGACTTTATCTCGATCAAGTGAAAGGCAAAAAACTAAAGACAAGACGCTCTATCTCAAATCATCGAGGATGCTATCTAATTCTGGAAAACTCCCGTCTATGGGTGTAGAACGACTAAGAGCGCCTGCTTCGCTTGCACTGCTTTCACCTACTTGCTGTTCAGGAAGACTTGCCAAAATCTGAACTGACTCGCCAACAGAGGAAGGCTCAGGACGAGTAATCAAGGGCAGCATCTCGCGATTGAGGCCCAAAGCTTGCAGGCAGAGGTTGATCCCAGAAACAGCTTGGTTGTACTTGTCTATGTTTGCCTCCAGTTCTTTCAGCCGCTGTTGGTTAAGCGCAATTTTCTCTTCAGCTTCTTTTCTGAGAGTTGCTTCCATGAACTGCTTTGCTTCTGGGTACTTTTGTAAAATCTCATCGGCTACTTGCTTGGCAACCGGTAATAGCTGAGTTTTTAGAGTATTGTTGGTCTCTTGTCGAAAGCTAGAACGCACTGTCTGGCTAATTTTCGGCTCGAAGTCAAGCTTAAGTAATTGTCGGATTCCAGGCTCTGCGTCTTGAATGGCAGAGATGTCGTATGATTGGCTGGTTTGTCTTAGGACTTCTCGAAACTGGTAGATCGAGAATGTTCCTTCGTCGTAGAAGCGGGGACTTTCTCTGAGGTAGCGGTCGCACTCCTTTCGAGCACCATTGACGAGAGAACTCAAAGTTACCTCTTTAACCAAAAGAAGCTTTTTCTCCAAGTCCCCATCGGATCCCAGTAAGCGAAACAACTGCCTGTAGTAGCTCGAGCTGCGAACGTCATCAACAAGGCGACGAAAGAAGTTCTCTACAAGCGTGCTGGCTGATTCTACCAGGATGTCCTCCAGATGGTTGGATAAATAGTAAAAGGCTTCGACCAACACAGCTAAAAATGGGGCTGTGGAGTTGCGGGGACGGATGCGAACAGCTTGACTGTAAACATTGTCCAACGAAAAAGTATCCAAAAGCTCATCTAGCCTTCGTACCATCCTAGCCTGCAACTTGCGGAAGTCATTCTCAAATTCTTTGTTTTCTCTATTGATAACTTTATTGACTACTGTCTGGATATGCTCGTCGAACTCTCGGCCAATACTGGCTAGCTGCTGATTAATCAGCGCCAGCTCATAGGAAATCATACTGTCAATATCTTTGGGCTGGCTATCAATGTCTCGGTAGAGATCTAGATAGGACTTCCTCACCTCGATGCAGAGAGGTTGCAAATCATCGGCCAGCGCGGAAAATAGCTGTGGCCGCTTTTCTTCCGTTAAATAACGAGTGATCCCAGCCCGAAAGTCTTCAATACCGCTATCCTTAATCATATACTCAATCAAAGGTTTTCCCCACTCTCTCAGAATCCGAATGTAATTATTGATTGGTGTATCGTACCCATGCACAGAAGGACGAAATGGGGATCCAACCAACCTACCTGACGTGCAGTACTTGTTAAACTCGCTAACAAACTGGGGTGTTTCTTCCTCACCACCCAATTCTTTGATGCTTTCTGAAAAAATCGTATCCAGTCCAAATCGATCCTCAGGGGTAGTTGTCTTGATCTGGGAACCATAGAAGCCGAGAAGGCCGCTTGTCTTGAATACGCGGAGCTGACGAAACTGCTGGTCGATAATGTTTTCCAGTCTCTGCTTTAGTTGCGCGTTGTACCAAGTCTCATCAATCCGGTTAAATACGTAGAAGACGCGGTCTCTAATGCTATCATTACCTTGAATATGCTCAATAAGCTCTGTCTCTTCCTTGGTCAGCTCACCCGTTGCAGCACACTTGAGAACGCAAACAACTGCGGACGTATCCGGATCGGCAATTTTTCGATAAGTACGCTCTGCATCCGCTTTGACTGGAGCATCGATCCCAGGAGTATCAACAATAACGTTCCCATCTTCCAGCAAGGGGTGGTGGCAATAGTATTCCACCTTTCGCAAAACTGCACTATTAGCACCGCGCCGGGCAAAACCCGCAGCTTCTCTCAGGTTGCCGAAGTTGAGCTGCTCCATTGAGAAAACTTTGTTCTCGGTAGAGTGAATTTTGTCCCGGTTCTGCTGGAAACCTGTAATCAACAAGCGAAGTGCATCCGCCTGCTTCGCCCGCTCTGACTTGCTTTTGCCTCCCTCCTGCTGAATAATAGCCTCAGCACGCTCCTTCAGGGGATTCAGTGCAGTGTCTTCCAGCCTGCTGAGTGACGGAGCCAAGTTTAGGAAAGCGCAGAAGGCGGTCATCTGTTCTTGCACTTCCTGCTCGCTAAGAAAAGTGAGCACTACCCTCTCCGCATTTGGCTCTGCGTAGGCGATGTAGCACTCTGTCCCTGTGGCGTGTCCCTCGGCGCTGTAGAGAAGCTCTCTTTCTAAGAGGGCATTGATTAGCATAGACTTGCCAGCACTGAAAGCACCGGCAAAGACAATCTCGAAGGTTGGAGAAATAGCTTTGCTGAGGGAAGCTTGAATCCGAGTGGTATCTTGCTTGCCTGAAAAAGTGGAATCCTGATGCCAGAGTTGCAGGATAGCTTCAACCTGCTCTTTCAAGTTCTCACACTGAGGCAGGAGCTTTACAGACATAAGAGAGCAATCTCCAGAAAGGCTGCTGGGATTATAACTTGCCTATGCTTGAAGTGAGGATCCCTACAGGAATTTTCTTCAGTGCTGGAGCTGTTCGAGATTTCGACCTAAGTCTAAGTCCAGATACCTACCTGAGCTCCTAAGTGAGAGCAAGGTTTTTTGTTGGCCAACACCGGGAAACTTCGCTGCCATCGTGACCCTCTCCGCCAGCACCCCAGATCTGGCAACGACGTAGATGGATCCCAAGCCGGGGCGGAGCTGGCCCTGACAAAATTTTTGGGAATCTCTATGCCTAGAAGCTGGTCACCCCCCCCCACCGAGCAAGAGCTGGCTCCAGACTACAGACTCCAAAAGGCAGTCTTGTGGCAGGCTGCTTCGCTTGGCAAAAGTTGCTGTATTGGCCAGGAAGTCTTGGCCAAGGGAGGGATGTATGGACACCCTGTAGGGGATCCGTCCTGGCGCAGAGGTTTTGCGGCAGGGGGAAAGGATTGGTCTGCTGGCCGGTGCTGGCTTGACTTCGTAGGGGTGCCTGAGATTGTGCGCCAAGAAAGAAATTCTTAAAAAGCCTTCGCCAGCCTTAAAACCGCATTTAGGATTGGCTTCTAGGGTTCGTTAGTGAGCAGCCTGCGTCTTTGTTCGCAGATGACCCGATACCGAACTGGCTAGGCTTTGTCAGCCCAGCCTGTTTTTCAGTGCAGGTGCTCGAGCCGTCAGCTTAGTCTTTGCGATGCCTTCAACTGCGATGGACTCTTCGATCTCTCAATCCCAACCTTCTTCCCGGCGGGATCCCGTGTCCCTAGGTAAGCTTTCCCTGCGCATGGGGCAAGCCCTGCTGGGGTTAGCCTTGGCTACTTGGCTGCTGATGGGGCTGGGCAGTGCCACCCGTGTCATGAATGCTGGGCTTTCCTGTCCAGATTGGCCCCTTTGCTATGGAGCAATTGTGCCCAGCCAGCAGATGAACCTGCAAGTTTTTTTGGAATGGTTTCACCGCATGGTGGCTTCTGGGGTAGGCTTGGCTACCCTGGTTCTGATGGGGTTCGCTTGGCTGAAGCGCCAGGTATTGCCTGCGTGGCTGCCCTGGGGTTTGAGCTTGGCTTTTGTTCTGGTTTTGGTGCAAGGGATCCTGGGCGGGCTGACGGTCACGGAGCTGCTGCGCTTTGACATTGTGACGGCGCACTTGGGCACGGGCCTGCTGTTTTTTGCCACTTTGCTCACCTTGGGATTAATGGTTCTGACAAGAGCCAGTTCTAGGGACTCGGTTCTGTGGGCGCGAATGGGCAAAGGGTCATTTTCCGTTGGCTACTTGCCTTGGTTGGGCTTGGGGGCGGTGCTGCTGGTGTATGTCCAGAGCCTTCTCGGCGCCTTGGTGGCCTCCCAATGGGCTTTGCATCAATGCTTTGCTGCCGGCGAGCTGTGCTGGGTGATGAATAGCCACTTGCTGGGGGTTGCTCCGGCCACCCTCGGGGTGTTGGCAGTAGCGGTAGCTACCGGGCTACGGCGCAAGTGGATCCCCCGGCTTCTCAAGTTCTTGGGTCATGGGTCTGTCGGCCTGCTGTTGGCCCAGGTGGGGATCGGCATCTTGACCTATCGTTACCGGCTGCAGGTGGAGCCCCTGACGGTGGCCCATCAGATGGTGGGGGCAGCTTTGCTGGCTTGTCTGCTGGCTTTTACGGTGCTGGCCTGGCAAATGCGAACCCAGAGGGAAGAAGCCCGGTGGATGGCTGTGACTGCAGAAATGACCGGTGAGTGAATTTCCATGCAAAATAGCGTTTTAACTAGCCACCTAGCTTCCTACCAGGAGCCAATAGGGGGTATCTCTTCTGAGGAGAGCCAATGTGCTCTAGGGTGCGAGCGCCAGGCGCTTGTCCGGGTTTTGCGCAGCTACAGCCAGTTGGTGAAGCCAAAGATCATCGCTCTCTTGCTGATGACGACGGCTGGGGCCATGTGGATGGCAGGCAACACCGACCTGTTTAGGTTTTTCATCACCCTTTTGGGGGGGGGAATGGCAGCGGCGGCAGCTAACGTCATCAACATGGTGTATGACGCCGATATCGATCGGATGATGGAGCGAACCCGTCATCGCCCTCTGCCTTCCGGTCGAATTCGGGCGCGGGATGCTTTGATTTTTGCCGGGATCCTGGCTTTGACTGCTTTTGGGCTGTTGGCTATTTTCACCAACCTGCTGGCTGCCGGTTTGGCCATGTTGGGGATCCTGGTGTACGTGGGGGTCTATACCCACTGGCTGAAGCGTTCCAGCACGCAAAATATCGTCATCGGTGGAGCGGCAGGAGCCATCCCGCCTTTGGTGGGCTGGGCAGCGACCACAGGCGAGCTGAGCTGGGCCGCTTGGGTGATGTTTGCCATCATCTTTTTGTGGACTCCACCCCACTTCTGGGCTTTGGCCATTCTAAAGCGAGAAGACTATGCCCGTGCCGGGGTACCCATGCTGCCAGTGGTGGCGGGCGAAAGACTCACCGCTGCGCAGATTTTGCTCTATGCACTGCTGATGGTTCCGGTCAGCCTGCTGCTGGTTTACCCCTTGGGAATGCTGGGATCCTTTTATCTAAGCGCGGCGGTGCTGCTGGGATCCCTCTTGGTTATGAAGGCGGTGCAGTTGCTGCAGGATCCCTGCAACCGAGAGCGGGCAGCCTCGCTCTTCACGTTTGCCAACCTATACTTGCTGCTGCTGTGCGCAGCCATGGGTCTGGATAGGTGGTCGTTAACCCACACCCTCTGGAGCCAGGCCACTGCATCCCTACAAGGGATTTGCACCACCCTAATAGCCTTGGCTAGCCACTTTGCGCAGGGGGGATCCCTGGGTTGACAACCCACGTTGGCCGACCCGTTCTTCCTCAAAATTGCGGCCCATTCTAGAGAGTGACGCCTCATGCCGTGCAGAGTAGGATGGACTGACCATCGCTAAGCGAGACGCACCCGGCCATGACGAATGAAGAGATTGAGACGCGGTTTGTCCAGTTGGCCGAAGCTGTGACCAGGGTAGCCGATACAGTTGCTAAGGTTACCGATGCTCAGCTTGCCTTACAGACCCTTTCCGGGCGTCTCGCTGAAGTTGTCCTGGAATTGAGGCAGGAAGTGCGGGAATTACGGCAGGAGCTGAGAGAATTGAGGCAGCGGCAGGCTGAATCGGATCAACGCTTTGAGGTTCTCCTTCAGGAAATCCGCTTTTTGATCCGCCGCCAGGGAGAAGGGGAACCATGACCGAGTCTCTCACGGGGCCACGGATTGCTTGGTCGAACTCGAGCTTCTGAGGATGTCAATTTTGGGATGCAATCGGCTGCGGCGGCTGCCATTTCAGCACTAAGGTGGAAAGTTGCGGCAGGCAGAGCTCGAGGGAGTAGGGCAAGTTGTGGTAGGCCCAGTCGTCTGTCCACTTGCCCCCCAAATTGCCTACCCCGCTGCCCCAAAACTCCACAGCATCGCTGTTGAGCAGCTCTCGATAAAAACCTCGCTCCGGCACCCCAATGCGGTAATTGGGCCAGATCACCGGTGTGAAGTTACAAACCACCACCACCCACTCGCTGGGATCCTCCCCGTAGCGGATGAAGGAAACGATACCGCGATGGTCGCTGCAGTCGATCCAGCGGAACCCTTCTGGCTTGGTGTCTTGGGTGTACAGGGCAGGTTCGGAGCGCAACAGGTGATTTAGGCTGGCCACGTAGTGGCGCAACTTGGCGTGCGGTTCATACTGCAGCAGCTCCCAGTCCAGGTCTGCCCAAACATTCCACTCATTCCACTGACCAAACTCCATGCTCATGAATAGGGTTTTCTTGCCAGGGTGGGTGAACATGTAGCCGTATAAAGCCCGCAGACTGGCGAACTTATGCCAATGATCCCCCGGCATTTTGCCCAACATGTGGCTTTTGCCATGCACCACCTCGTCGTGAGAAAAGGCCAGCATGTAATTTTCACTGAAGGCATACATGAGGCTGAAGGTAACCAAATGGGGATGGAACTGGCGGAACCAGGGATCCATGTGGAAATAGTCCAACATGTCGTGCATCCAACCCATGTTCCACTTCAAGTTGAAGCCCAGTCCACCCACATGGGTTGGCCAAGTCACCATCGGCCAAGCGGTAGATTCTTCGGCAATGGAAAGTGCACCGGGGTTGTATTTGAAAATGAGGGTATTGAGCTGTCGGAAAAAGTCGATGGCTTCGAGGTGTTCCCGCCCGCCATAGGGGTTGGGGATCCACTCTTTGCGGTCATAATCCAGATAAAGCATCGAGGCCACCGCGTCCACCCGGATCCCGTCGATGTGATACTTTTCAAACCAAAAAAGGGCATTGGCCACCAGATAATTGCGTACCTCATTGCGGCCATAATTAAAGACCAAAGTGCCCCAACCTTGGTGCTCGCCTTTGCGAGGGTCGGCATATTCGTACAGGTGGGTACCGTCGAAAAAGGCCAGTCCATGCCCATCTTTGGGGAAATGTCCGGGCACCCAATCGACAATCACGCCAATCCCGGCTTGGTGGGCCCGATCGACAAAGTACATAAAGTCTTGCGGGGATCCATAGCGGGATGTCACGGCGTAGTAGCCGATCACCTGATAGCCCCAAGAACCATCGAAGGGGTGTTCTGCCACCGGCAACAGCTCGATGTGGGTAAAGCCCAGCTCCTTCACATAGGGGATCAGTTTGTCTGCCAGCTCGCGGTAGGTGAGGAAGCGAGTATTGGGCTTTTGATCCACCAGCACACTTTGCCCTTCGGCAGGTGGATCCTCAGCCGAGGCGTGCATCCAGGATCCCAGATGCACCTCGTAAACCGAAATCGGCGAGCGCAGGGGATCGGTGGCGGCGCGTTTTTCCAGCCAGGCTTGGTCGTGCCAGGTGTAGGTGTTGAGGTCGGCTACAATGGAGCCCGTCTTCGGTCGCACCTCCTGTTGAAAGCCGTAGGGATCCGACTTTTCGTAGATATCCCCCCAGGAAGTTTTCACTTCGTACTTGTAGATGGCGCCTGGCCCTACGCCGGGGATGAACACTGCCCAGATCCCGCTTTCTCCCAGCCGCTTCATCTGGTGTTGGCGCCCGTCCCAGTGGTTGAAATCGCCGATAACGCTGACGTTGCGGGCATTGGGAGCCCAAACGGCGAAATGCACCCCCTTCACCCCATCCACCGTGATGAGATGGGCGCCCAGCTTGTCGTAGATGCGGTGGTGATTCCCCTCATTGAACAGGTAGCGATCCAGCTCGCCGATGTGGTTGACCTTCTCCAGAGGAAAGCGGTAGGGATCCTCCCACTCTTCCAGGTGTTCTCCCTGGGGATCCCAGACCCGTTGCGCCCGCAAAAAATAATCCGGCAGAGGGGTTCCCGGCTCAAAACGCAGCTCGAATAGCGTTTCCGGGTGCAGCGGCTGCATCGGATGAGCCTGTCCGGTGGCGCGTTCCACCAGCCAAACCTGCCGGGCATTGGGCACAAGGGCGCGCACCAACCCAAAGGATTTCCCGCCCTCTTCTATCTGCTGGGGGCCCAAAACGGCATAGGGATCCTGCCATTGGTTGGAGACAAACTGACCCACTTGTTCAGCAGACAGGAGAAAGCCCATCGGGAACCCTCAGCAAGCGACTGATTCCAGTCTAGCGGTGGCCGACCTCCGGTTTGCGCTTTAGCTCCAGGCCCGCCTCCAGGCAAAGAATCCCTGCAAGGCGTTCTGCAGGCGGGGGTTGGTAGCCAATTGTTGCTTGCGATGCTGCAGGGCCGCCTTGGCATTCACCTCCGAGCGGGTGGGGTAGATGTGGATCCCGGTCAGGGCAGAGACGGGCAACCGCCGGCTCATGGCCAAAACCACCTCGTGAATCAGCTCTCCCGCCTGGGATCCCACCAGGTGCGCCCCCAAAATCTGGCCGTTGCGCCGACAGATCAACTTGGCAAAGCCCAGGGGGGCAGCTTCTGCCTGGGCCCGATCCACATCGGCAAACTCCTGTTTGAGCACCACCACATCCTTGCCGTATTGCTGCCGGGCTTCGCTTTCGGTAAGGCCCACGCGGGCCAGCTCCGGCTCGGTAAAGATGGCCCAGGGAATGACCCGATAACGCGCTTGGCTGAGGGGGAAAAACAGGGCATTGACCAGGGCCACTGCTGCTTCGTAGGCCGCCACATGGGTGAATTGCGGCCCGCCGATGACATCCCCACAGGCGTAGATGCGGGGATTGCGGGTTTGCAACTTGGCATTTACCTGGATCCCTTGGGGGGTGTACTGCACGCCGGCGGCCTCTAGGCCCAGCGCTTCCACATTCGGGATCCGACCGGCGGCCACCAAAATCGCTTCTGCGCGGATCACCGGGTCACCTGTAGCGGCGGAGCCTGCCCCAGGGTTGGCCTTTAGGTAAAGCAGCTTTGCCCCCTGCTCTTGGCCGACTGCGGTGGCGCGTACCCGGGTGAGGATGCGGATCCCATCTTGGGCCAACTGTTGCTGCACCACCTGGGCGGCTTCGGGATCCTCCTTGGGCAAGATGCGCTCGCGGCTGGCAATGAGGGTCACCTCGGATCCCAGACGGGCCAGAGCTTGGCTTAACTCGCAGCCTACCGGCCCCGCCCCAATCACCGCCACCGATTTGGGCAAACGGGTTAAGTCAAAGATCGATTCGTTGGTCAGATAGCCCGCCTCGGCCAAGCCTGGCAAGGGGGGAACCCAAGGACGGGATCCGGTGGCGATGACAAAAGCCCGCGCCTGTACCTGCCTTCCTGCCACCGCAAAGGTGCGCCCATCCACAAAGTGGCCCTTGGCAAACACCATCTCCACCCCCAGTTGGCGGAAGCGATCCGGCGAATCGGCGTGGTTGGCAATGTAGCTCTGGGCGGAGCGAATGTGCTCGTACACCTTGAGGTAATCCACCGCAATCCCTGCTGGACCGGGGAGAGTCACCCAACCGGCAGCAATGGCCTGGCGCAGCCGATGGACAGTGTGGGCCACGTGGAGAAGGGCTTTGCTGGGCACACAGCCATACCAGAGGCAATCTCCGCCCAAGCGGTCACTTCCTTCCACCAGCAGCACCTTGGCCTTCAGTTGGGCAGCAGCGCTGGCCACCACCAGGCCCGCCGCGCCGGCACCGATGACCACAATATCGTAGGGGACAGGCATAGCTTTTTTAAACGTTTTAAACAGGAGAATCGGGCAAGGGATCCCAGGAATCGGCAAAAGAAAGATAGCACCATCCTATGTCTTGAGTGGGCCAGGGGCAGGATGGGAGGGGGGGGATCCCTTTCCACACCCTTTCTGGATGGGAGAGGAACTTGTTAGAGTGGGAGCGATTGACCTCTTGTAAACGGGGTTGATTCCTCTGTTCTACCTTCAAGTTTTGGGGACTTATGACTATTCTGCTGCCGAGCGAACCTATCCTGGCCGTGAGCATCTTCGGCATGGGCCTGCCAGAGCTGGCCGTGATTGGGGTGATCGCGGTGGTTGTGTTTGGCCCCAAGAAGCTACCCGAGTTGGGCAGTGCCTTTGGCAAAGCGTTGCGGAGTTTCAAACAAGAGATGAACAACCCCAGCAGCGATGACGAGCCTGCCAGCACAGGAAAGGCGGAGAAGGTGGTCGAGAAGGATGCCGCCTAAGAGCCGCGGAGAGGGGTGGGGTCCCAACTCCTGCAAGGAAAGTGCTGCCGGAACAGGGAGCTTGTCGAGAGGGGGGATCCAAACCAGCGTTAGATGAGGGGTGAAGTCAGCTCACAAAGGAACCGGCTCCAGGGCTAGTGTATAGTTCTGGAAAGTTCCCCAGCCTAGCGCTACCGGCTGAGCCAGGATCAGCCTAGATAGGCTCATCGAATGCTGCAGAGGTGTATGGCTGAGCTGACCGATTTCGAGTTGATGCACCAGATCCAACTGCGGGATCGCCGCAGCCACTTTTTGCTCAAGGATCGCTACCAGAAGCGCCTGCTGGATATTGCCTTGGCCATTCTCAAGCAACCTCACCAGGCGGAAGAGGTGGTGCGGCAGGTGTTTGAGTTTTGCTGGAAACACGCCGATGCCTTTGATCTACAACGGGATCGCTCGGTGGCCCTGTGGCTCTACGAATTGACGGCCTTTCAAGCCAGGGAACGGCTGCGGCGTTGGGCATGGCTACCTGCCCCCCTCTCCATTCCAACCTCAGTCCCTCTGTGGCCGCGACGTCTCCTCTGGAGCAGCCTGGCGGTGCTGGGGATCTACGCGGTGGCCATAACAGCGGCCTACTGGCGGCTGCGCTGGCAGTGGGGATCCCCCCTCGAGGGAGAGTCAGCGGCGCTTCAACGGCTCTACCAAGAGTGGCAACGGCAACCGCAGGTGCAGCGAACCCTGCTGCGGGATCCCAGCTTCAGCACTCCCCTGTTGGTGCAAGCCCTCTGGTCACCCCGTACCAAGCAGGTGCTGCTCTTGGCCTCAGAGATGACCCCTGCTCCTCCAGGGGGCACCTATCAACTGTGGCTGGAGTCGGATATCCAGGGAGGGGGGCGACTGCTGGAAAGTGCTGGCACTTTTGCCGTCAATGCGGAAGGATCCCTGCAGTGGCTCAGTCAACCCCTTCATTCTGAGCAGCCGACCCGCCTTCTCGTCACCCTTGAACCGGCAGGAGGGAGCGAATCCCCCACAGGCCCGCCTCTGCTGCAGAGCAGTTTTTGGATCCCTACCGCCCAGCCATGACTAGGAGGGATTGGGGAATGGCTGGGGAGCTTGTCTCCCGCTTTTGCGCCGCTTAGTGCGATCCCCGCAAGCGCACCTTGAGACGGTAGCGAACCGTTTCGTGCACGACCTTATAGGAGGCATCCACACCGTGAACTTCCCGCAGCCATTCCCGGATGTCGCTGTAGGTACGGAATCGACCAGGCTGATGCAGCTCCTGCTGGAGGATTTCCAAAACCGGCTTAGGGATGAGGGGCTTGCGCCCTTGGTTGCGGGGCACCGTCAACATGCCCTCTAGCCCCTTGGCCTTGTAGCGTTGAAACCATCGAAAAATCGTTGAGATGTCCCGACCCAAAATTTCAGCCAAGCCTGTCATTGTCTTGACTTTTCCAATCTTGAGCAGGTAGAGAGCTTGAACCCGCTCCTTCCCGGTCGGTGTAGACTGCTTGCCAAGTAGGGATTTGAGCTCTTCAGCCGATTCCTGAATGTCGAGCTTGAGGACTCCAGCCATGTCGAGGTATCGCAGAACGGCGTTGAATTTGTGGCCTGGCTGAGAGTGTACCACAGTACCTTCGGGTTTTGGAAGGCGTTCGTGAAGTTTGCCTGGGCATTGCTTGACATTTACAGAATCTCGAACTGAAAAATCTCTAACAGGCTACCCTCGTCGCTTTTCAGGATGGTCGGGCAAGGGATCCCCTCTTGGGCGACAGGCTGTAGGATTAGAGGGCAAGCTTGCCGACGTTGCATCATGGTTCTTCGCAAGTATCTCGCAGGAGAGGGGCTGCGTTGGTTTCGCCTGGCCCTGCAGTTGCAAGGATCGGTTGTACCGGCAGTGCTTCCCCGCGCCTTTATCTGCGGCTTGGTCGGGGTGCTGGTTTCGATTCTGTATAAGTTGGGGCTGCCCTTGGCACTGTCGTCGTTGGTGGCATTTGTGCCCAACATCGTTTTGGGTCTGATGCTGGTGTTTCGGACAAACACCGCCTACGAACGATTTTGGGAGGGGCGGAAAGCTTGGGGAGCCGTGGTGAATGACGTGCGCAATTTGGCCCGCCTAATTTGGGTAGCCATTGAAGAAAAACAGCCTGGCGACCGGGAAGAGAAGATCCAAACTCTATATCTATTGCCCGCTTTTGCCATGGCCATGAAACAGCACCTGCGCCAGGAACCTCTGCTGGATGAGATTCAGCCCCTGCTCAGCCCGGAGCAGTTGCAACGTCTCCAAAGCCTCAAACACCCCCCCTTGCAAATTGCCTTTTGGATCGGAGATTACTTACAGCGACAATACCAAAAGGGCCGCGTTGAGGTCTACCAGCTCACGATCATGGTGGAGCGGCTCAACAGCATGGTGGATGCGCTGGGGGCTTGCGAGCGCATTCTCATGACCCCGATGCCCATGGCTTATGCCCTGCACTTGAAGCAGTTGTTACTGCTCTACTGTTTATCTTTGCCGTTTCAGATGGTGGAAGGTTTGGGTTGGATGACCGGCCCCATTGTGGGATGGCTGAGCTTTATGTTGTTTGGCGTTGAAGAGATCGGCATCGAAATTGAAAATCCCTTTGGCCGGGATCCCAATGATCTGCCCCTCGATAACATTTGCAACAAGATGAAGCACAATATTGCCGATTTGATCACTTCCACCTGAGGGAACTCTCGGCATTCCGGATGGCAGAGCAGCCGCCCATTTCAGATCCTCAGTCGGCACCTACCCCTAGTGGAGATAGCCGGCCTGAACCCAAGGATTGAGGGGAAGGGATCCCTATATCTGAGTAGGGAACAAGATGAGTTTGCTAAACTGTGGGCAATCTGCCGAGGTGCTCTGGGGATGGCCTGCTCAACCTGCACATTTTTACACCTGGCCGATGTGCATCTGGGCTATGACCGCTACGACAGCCCGGAGCGGAGCAAGGATTTCTTTTTGGCTTTTCGGGATGTTGTCCGGCGCTATGCCATTCAGGATCCGGTGGACTTCGTGCTCATTGCCGGGGATCTGTTCGAGCATCGGCAAATTCAGCCCGGTGTTCTCAACCAAGCCCAGATTGTCTTGCGGGAGCTGCAGCAGGCCGGGATCCCGGTGTTGGCCATTGAGGGCAACCACGACAACCGCCCCTATGGCGTGAAAACCAGTTGGCTGAGGTACTTGGCCGATCACGGGGAGTTGATATTGCTGGAGCCTGAGGAAGGGGAAGAGGGACTGGAGCTGCGCCCCTGGTCAGGTCGGCGGGGTGGGTATCTGGATCTGCCCTGCGGGGTGCGGGTAATCGGATCTCAGTGGTATGGATCGGCAGCCCCCCGGTCGATTGAGCAGTTGGCGGCGGCCATTCGACGGTTGCCCCCCGGCCCAGAACGGGTGGTGTTGATGTTCCACCACGGTCTAGAGGGCCAAATTGCCCGTTACCAAGGCGCTCTGCGCTACAAAGATCTGCTGCCCCTGCGGGAGGCGGGGGTGGGCTACCTGGCCTTGGGACACATTCACAAAAGCTATTCCGAGGGTGGGTGGATCTTCAATCCGGGATCCCTGGAGGCCAACAGCACCGCCGAATGGGACTTTCAACGAGGGGCCTACCGCGTCCGCTGGGGAGATGGCCCGCCACAGGCGGAGCTGGTGCAGGATTACCATCAGCGGCCCCGCCGCCGGCTCTACCTGGAGGCCAAGGGCAGAGAAACCCCCGAACAAATTGCTGCAGCAGCCATTGCCTTGGCTGAGGGATCCCGTTTTCAGGAAGGTGAAATAGAGCCGATGGTGGAGGTAAGGCTGGTGGGACAGGTGGGGTTTGCCAAGCACGAGCTGGATAGTCGCGCTCTTCAGAAGCAGATTCAGCAGATCACCGGTGCCTTGCTCGTCCTCTTTCGCTTCGAGGCCACTGCTCTGGAAATCGGGTCGGCTGCCCTTTCGCTGGAAGAAGAGGAGCAAAGGCTACAAATCGAAGAAAAAATCTACAGGGATCTGCTGAGCAGCCATGCCCACTACCGCAAACGCAGTGAAGAGCTGGCGCGGCTGCTTTTGGATCTCAAAGAAAAGGTTTTGGATAGGCAAGGAGAATCGGAAGTGTATGCTCACCTAAAGGGAGCTTTTTTGGGAGCAGAAGACTGATTATGCGGATCCTCTCGCTTGCTTTGCAAAACTTCAAATCTCATGAGGATGCCGTCTTCACGTTTGAGCCAGGTATTAACGCCATTTGCGGAGAAAACGGAGCGGGCAAAACCAGCATTTTGGAGGCCATTGCCTGGGTTTTGTTTGACTACTGCCCCTACAGCCAAGAAGAAATCATTCGCTCCGGTGCCAACGACGCGGTGGTGACTGTGCAATTTATCTCCCAATGGGATCAGCGCACCTACGATGTTCGCCGCAGCGTAACCCAGGGATATCGTCTCTTCGATCCCCAACTGAAGCGGCGCCTGGAGTATGAGCGCAAATCCGATGTGCTGCCGTGGCTGAGGCAACATTTGGGCGTACCTGCCGGTACCGACCTGGCGCGGCTCTTTGCCACAACAATTGGGGTACCCCAGGGGACTTTTACGGCAGACTTTCTCAAAACCGGTCGAGATCGCAAAGAAGTTTTCGATCGCATCTTAAAGGTAGAAGAGTACCAGCAGGTGGCCAGAGATCTGTTAGCGGTTGAAAAATACAGCGAGGCGCAAGTCCAGGCCATTCATCATCAAATTGAGTTGCTCCATCAACAGCTACAGGAGTGGGATCCACTCCAAGCGGAGCGGCAGAAAATTCAACAAGAACTCAGTTACTGGCAAGAGCGCTTGCGTCAATCCATCCATACCCTAGACCAGGCTAAGCTTAAGATTGAGCAACTGGAGAAATGGCTTGAGCAAATTCAAACTTTGGATCACCAAATCGCCCAACTGGAGCAAAAGGGATCCCTGCTGGATGTATCTCTTGAGCAGGCGGAAAAGCTATGGGCGGAAGCCAGACAAGCACAAGCCCAGCAACGTCAGTATCAAGAGGGATCCCAGCGTTTTTTAGCTACAGAAGCTCGCTTGCGGGAGCTGGAAAAACAGCAGCAGCAACGCTTGCAGTGGCTGAAGCAGCGGGATGCCTTGCTCTCGCAAAAACAGCACCTTGAAAACCAACGGGCAAGACTTCAGGAAAAGTTAAGCCAACAGCAGCGCTGGAAGCAGGAGCTGGAGGAGCTAACTCCGCAAATTCGAGCCCAAGAGGAGCTAGAGCGTCAGCAGACCTATTGGACTCAGCAGCTCAATACTTTGCTACACCTATACCGCGAATGGGAACAGATCCAGGCAGAATGGGCAGTCCATGCCGGGCGATGTCAACTGCTACAAAGCCGAGTGCAAGAAGCGGAACAGGCTCAGGCCACCTGTCAGCAGCACCAATCCGCCTACAACCGCTATTTGCAGTTGGAAACCCTCATTGCAGAGCAGGAAGCGCTGCGGCAAACTCGACAGACTTTACTGGCTCAACGGGAAACTTTACAACACCAACTCCATCGATTAGAGCTGCAGGGATCCGAATATCAGCAACGGCTCCAGATCTTTCAAAAAATGGAGGCGGAAAAACTGGAGCTGCAACCCCTGTGTGAACAGCAGGCTTCCCTAGAGCAGCGCCACTCCCAACTGGGCGAGAAGTTGGCTTCCTTTCAAGCCCTGCGTCTTGAACTCAAACAACGGGAAACAGAGCAGGAACAAGGTCAAGTCCAGTTGGAACAACTGCAGCTCCAACTGAGACAACGGCAGGCGAATTTGGATCGGGTAGCCGCCATTCCTGCGCTCGAAGCTCAACAGGAGCGACTGCAAATTCAGCTCAGCCGCATTGCCGCAGCTCGTCAATTTCAGCAGGAGCTACAAACCCTTTTCGAGCAGGGCTCGGAGCAGTTGGCCCAACACCATCACAGCATCCGACAGCTTTTGAGCGAATTGGCAGCCCAGCAACACCACTATCCCCAGCTTCAACCTCTGTGGCAGCGGATCCCGGAGGTGCTTGCCCAATCTTCAGCCCTCAACCAGCAGTTGCTCCAGTCCATCCATCACATTTTGCAGGATCTGGCTCCCCAAACTTCCGAAGCCCACCTTCGTCAGCAGTTGGCCGACATCCAAAAGCAACTTAAGACTTTGCAATCTTTGCTCGGCCTAACCGCACAAATTCCCGATTTGGAAGCCCAAATGGAACGGCTGCTGCAATTACAAGCCGAACGACAAAGCAGAATTGATGACCTTCACTGGGGCCTCGAGGCGGAGCCCACCTTCCTTCGGCAACAACAGGAAATCGGTCAGGCGCTACAAGCTCTAGGGGATCCCAGAGGACAGATCCAACGCCTGCAAAAAGAGCTGAATGGCAAGCCCAGAGTGGAGCAAGAATATCAACAGCTCACAGAACAGATTCGCCAACTCCAACACCAGATCCAAAATCTAGAACGACAGCTTGAGCCCTTGCGGGATCTAGAGGAGAGAATTGCCAATTTGCGGGAAGAGCAAAGAAGCCACCGCAGCGGCTATGAAACGGTTATCCGCTTGCAGGCTCTTGCCCAAAGCTTGCCACAACGAAAAGATGAACTCAAAACTGCCCAATCGACGCTGGAGCAACTCCAAAAAGCCGAACAAGAGAAACAGGCCCGAATTGGCGAATGGGAAAAGGCTCATGGTTCAAGAGATCACCTACAAGCCCAAATCGAAAAAGCCGCCGAAACCTTGAAATCTCTGGGGGATCCCAAAAACCAAGCCGAACGGCTCAAAGCAGAGTTAAAACAGGAAAAGCAGTATTTACAAATGCAGGCCGACTGCCTGCAGCAGCTTCAGGATTTGGAAGCAGCACTCAGCCCCATTGACGAGGCTCTATCCCAAACCGAGCACCTGGATCGGGAGGTGGGATCCCTGCAGGAAGAACGGGAACGATACCGCGCAGATCACGAGCGCTACTTACAGGCAGAACCCATTGCCAAATTGCTTCCCCAACGGGAACAAGAACTGGCCGAGCTAAACGCCCAACGGCAGCACCTGCAAACTCAGCTCTCCCAACTTCGCGCAGCACGGGATCCCTTGGCTGCTCTGTATCGACCGCAGGAGCACGAGCATCTTCGATCCCTTTTGCAGGCCACCGCAATCCAAAAAGCCGAAGCCCAAGCCCGCCTGGAGAGCTTAGCTCTTCAACTGAGCAAAGTTGAGGAAAAGTTGCGGCAATTGGAGCAGGCCAAGGCCAGCTTAAAGCAAGTCGAGGCCGAAAAAACTGAGAGAGAACGCCTGCACCGCTTTATCAAATTCAGCCGAGAGACCTACAGAAAAGCCGGCCCCCAAGTTACCCAATACTACCTGCAGCAGATTAACCATACCGCCGATCACCTCTTCCGAGAAATTCTCAACCGTCCCAACGTCACCCTGACCTGGGAAGCCGATTATGAGATCCGCGTTCAAGAAGCCGGCAGCCCCAAACGACGGTTTGCCAGCCTTTCCGGGGGAGAGCAAATGTCGGCGGCCTTGGCAGTGCGCTTGGCTTTGCTCAAGGTGTTGGGACAACTGAATATTGCCTTTTTCGATGAGCCCACCACCAATATGGATGCTCAACGGCGACAGCGGCTGGCAGAAGCCATCACCAACCTGCGATCTTTTGAGCAGCTATTTGTCATCAGCCACGATGATACCTTTGAGCAAATGACGGAAAATGTTATTCGGGTGGAAAGGCACTCCAGTTGGCTGAGGAGGGATCCCGCCTATGGTGTTTAGAGCCGACCGGATCCTGGCGGTCTTGCAGCAAAAGCGGGAAGCCTTTGCCACTTTTGATCAAGGGCTGTCGGAGCGCAGAGCATACTATAAGCAGGCCATGGAAAGCTTGTGCAAGTGGTCGAGCTTAGAGATTGCCGAAAAAACAGCTCGATTTCCTTTTCCGGGCGCTTTACCCACTGAAGAGTGGGATCGCCACTCCAATTGGAAAATCCCTTTTGAGCAGGAATGGGCCAACTACGAGGAAAGCCGCGAGTGGGCGAAGTCAGTTATCGAAAACATCCCTACCTTTGCCGTGGATGGATCCCAGATTTATCCCAGCAAAGATCTGTCAATACCGGTGGCGCTCGTGCAAATCGGCTGGTATGAAAACTATCACTGCGCAGCAGGCTTGTACGAAAAAGACATCCAAGTGGATGTATTGACGCCAAGGGACTTGGGATCCGACAGCAACGGCGAACCGAAAGAGCGAATGGTTAACATGCGCCGCTTTCAAATGGAAATGGAGAGACTTGTAGAATACATTCAAAAATCCCAACCGGGATCCCGAAAGTTGGCCTTTTTGGACGGGGCGCTGGTAGCTACTTTTGCCGAAGTCTTTGAGCCAGAAGCCCAAGATTTCTATGTGCAGTGTTTGCTCCAGCTTTTGCGGGCCAGCGAGCAAAGCCGGATCCCCATTGTGGCCTACATAGACACCACCTACACTTCCGATCTGGTGGCGTTGCTGAAGCATTGTTTTGACCTACCCGAAGCTCCACAGCTTCACGATGCGCAACTGCTCAGCCCCTGGTTGGACTGGGGGGATCGCACACCTTTTTTCATCTGTGCCCGTGGCGGCAGCCTCAACCCCCAAGATGGGATCCTCAATCGCTACCAAGAAATGCGGGAGCGAGTGGGGTTTGTTTACCTGCGCACCAATGACAACTTTCCAGCCCGCTTGGAAATACCCGTTTGGATTTATGAGGCAGGACTGTTGGACTGGTTGGTGGATCTGGTTCGCTGTGAGGTGGTGATTGGGCGAGGTTATCCTTATGTGTTGGAGACAGCCGATCAAATAGCCGTTATTCGCAATGAGGATCGCAACCTTTTCTTGCGCCTCATGCAAGATTGGGCCACTCGTGAAAAGCTGAACCTAAGGTTATCTCGGAAAACAGCAAGTAAATTGCAGCGGAGACGAGTCCGATGAGATTAGGCAGGGTGGTTCGCTCCAACAATCACTGTGATTACGTGGTGCAGGTGGACGATGCTTTGGAGGTCAAAAATCCGCCGGCTCCCGATGACTATGGCTTCGGCAGCTTTGTCAAGCTGGAAAGCGACCGGCGACACTGGGCCGTAGGTCTGGTTTACAATACCCAACTCCTGAACCCCATGTTCCTCAACTCTGGGCCCCGCCTTTCCAGCCAGCCGGATCCCTATTTTTCCCCCGATTTGCAGAATGAGGTGCGCACGCTGCTGTCGGTGGTTTTGATCGGGGCCTTGGATGAAGAGCGCCACTGTGGCCGGCAAGGGATCCCACGCGTGGTGGTGCCTGTAAATACGCCCGTTTTTCGCATGAGCCAGGAAGAGATCCTGCGCTTTCACCAGGATCCCCAAGGTCAAACCCAATTTTCCTACTATGGTTTGCTGCTGAGTAGTGGCGGCAACTTTGCCGATCACTTGATCTACCAAGTCTTGAATGACATTACGCCGATGTTTGCCGAGCCAGCCCAACGGCGAGCCCTGCAAATCTTAAGCAAAGAACTGGCCTGGAAAATGACTGTAGGAGCGATGCGCTGATGCCCCAAAAAATCACTGTCAATGGCCACTACCCAGAAGCCAACCTCTCTCCAACTGAGGACTCTCCAGAGGTAATTGGCACTGTCAAAGGGCCTGGGGAAACTTCTAACCAATATGTTTTCATCACTTCCAATACCCAAGCGGTAAAGGTGGGTGATTTTGTCTATTACGAAGTCCAGGATCCCCAATCGCAAACCCTGCAAATCTTGGGCAAAATTAGCCAGGTTCAGCTCCTCGACCACATTCCCGATCGCATCTTTGCCGATACCGAAATCGATCCCAGCACTATTGTGGCTTTGGTGGGCTTTACCCATCCCAATCCGGAAATCTATGCCGTTACCGTCGAGGTCATCGGCTACTTCCATCGGGCTATGGGCTTTATTAACCCCCGCCGCGCTCCGGATCCCGGTGCCAAGGTCTTTTTAGCCTCTAATCGTTTGCTGAAATCGATTTTGAACAAACGAGATGAAACAGCCATCGGGGGGGCTCACTTGGGCAGCCTGTTGTTGCGCGATGAGGGGGCGGTGCCTGTGGTGCTGGATGTCAAGGAAATGGTCAGCACCCATCTAGCTATTTTGGCGGGGACAGGATCCGGCAAATCTTATACGGCAGGGGTTTTGATCGAAGAGCTATTGTTGCCCAAAAATCGAGCCGCCGTTCTCATTTTCGATCCCCACGGGGAATACCATACGCTGGCAGAGATGCAGTCCCACCCCAAGTTTTTAGGGGAAGACGGCTACCGACCCAAAGTCAAGGTTCTTTCACCGCAGGAAATTAAGATTCGCGTATCTTCTCTCAACTTCTTTGATATTCTGACCCTGCTGCCGGAAACCACTGATCGGCAAAAATCTTTTCTGGAAAAAGCCTTCCGCAGAACAACTCAATTTAACCCGCTCCGTTGGACGATTCAGGATTTAATCGATGCCGTAAACGAGGCCGATTCTGCAGAGGATGGATCCCAGGGATCCTCAGCCGCTGCTTTGGAGTGGAAATTAGAACAGATCGACCGCTCTCCTTATTTCAGCAATGTGGAACACCTAGCTCCCAAAGACTTGTTTGAACCGGGGCAGGTAACCATCCTACAAATGCACGAGATCAGCCAGGAAGAACAGCAGGTGATCGCCGCTGCCATCTTGCGTCAGGCCAACTATGCTCGCATCAATACCCAAAAAGGCAAGATCCAGGCAGGGGACGAAAATTACTTGCCCTACCCCGTCTTTATTTTGCTGGAAGAAGCCCATCGGTTTGCCCCTGCCCACGAGCCTTCTCGTTGCAAACAGGTGCTGCGCACCATCCTCAGCGAAGGGCGTAAATTTGGTCTGGGAGTAGGGCTCATCACGCAGCGTCCTGGCAAGTTGGACTCGGACATTCTATCTCAATGCATGAGCCAGTTTCTAATGCGAATTGTCAACCCTTCCGATCAAGAAAATCTGCGCCACAGTGTTGAGGCTGCTGGGCGGGATCTGCTACAGGAATTGCCCGCTTTGAGCAAAGGTCAGGTGATTGTCTCCGGTGTGTGCGTCAATACCCCTGTATTGTGTAAAGTGCGACAGCGCTATACGCAGCATGGCGGCGAAACGTTGGATATTCTCGGCCTCTGGCAAAGGCATTCTCAAGAGCACCACCAACGGGATCGCTTGGCCCATTCGGCCCCTCTCAAACCGCGTCCTCAACCTCAGGTGGTGGATGGACTCAGCATTGATTAGCGACGGCCCAAAACTCCGACTGTGGCCTGATCTCAATCTCTGAATCTGCCAAATCTACAATCCGAAACCACTGCTTGATTGCAATACAATTCATTTCACAGAAACAAGTTTTGGGGCGAGCAGGATGAGGAGACAAGCCCTTTTGCCAAGTCTGCTGGGCATTGCCGTTGCGGTTCTGCTGGGATCCGGGCCTGCCTATGCCCAGTTGCGGCTGATCCCCGAAGCGGCGCGGCGAGTGTACGAGGCATTGCCGGATCTGCCGTTGGAAAATATTTACACCCCCCTCAATCCCAATGACGGCGGCCCCACGCCTGAGGAAGATACCTTGGTGCGGCGGATGATGGTTTATCATCTGCAGGTGGCTGGTCGCTCCCCAACTGATCGCTTCGACTGGCAACTGACGCTGGCGGACTATTTTGATGCCAATGAGCCGATCATCGCCCAACGGTACCCCGGTGCCGACCGTCTCACGGTCAACCCCTACGCCCAAGACAAAGCCGTGGTGCAATCCCTAAACCGGCAACAGCGGCAAGCCCTGCTGGAAGCCCTTGTGCTGGCCTTCGGTGGGGATCCCAACCCAACGCCCCTCTACATTCCCACCGACGGGGATCCTGCCCCTACCCGTCCCACCCCAGAACCTATGAAGCCCTTGCTGCTTCCCGGCAGCGGATCCGCTGACTTACTCAGGCCCTAGCCGAGGTTTCCCGCTAACTCAAGGCTTGCCCGGTGTAGTTCTCAATGCAGCGTAGGAACAGCTCTACCCCAATGCCAAGGGCAGCTTCATCGAAGTCGAAGCGGGGGTGGTGGTGGGGGTAGTGCAGGCCCTTTTCGGGGTTGGCGGATCCCAGGAAAAAGTAGCAGCCGGGCACCTCATTCAGGAAAAACGAGACATCCTCTCCGCCCATGGTCATCTCTGGGATGATCCTCACCTCTGGCCCAAACACCTCGCGGGCAGACTGTTCCACCAGAGCTGCCATAGCAGGATCGTTTTGAACCGCCGGATAGCCCCGCTCGAATCGAAACTCATAGGTGGCTCCGTAGGCTTGGCAAATGCCAGCAACAATTTCTTCCAGGCGCTTTGGGATCAAATCGGCCACTTCAGGGTGAAAACTGCGCACAGTACCCCAAATTTCTGCGCTTGGGGCGATAACGTTAAAGGCATCGCCGGCCCGGAAACGGCCCACCGTCACCACCGCCGGCAGCATCGGATCCACATTGCGGGAGACGATGGTCTGCAAAGCATTGACAATGTGGGATCCCACCACAATGGCATCCACCGTTTGCTGGGGAAGGGCAGCATGTCCGCCTCGCCCGATCACCTGGATCTGAAAGCGGTCGGCAAAGGCCATCGAGGGGCCACTTTTCACACCAATAGTGCCCAGAGGGCGGTTATTCCACAGGTGTAGGCCGAGGATGGCTTCCACATCCGGGTTTTTCAGCACCCCCGCCTCTAGCATCGGCTTGGCTCCGCCGGGGCCTTCTTCGGCAGGTTGAAAAATGACCTTGACCGTGCCCTTGAGGTGTTGGCGGTGCTGTTGCAGCAACTTGGCGGTGCCCATAGCAATGGCTGTATGGCCGTCGTGGCCGCAGGCGTGCATAACGTTGGGGATGGCGGAGCGGTACTCGACCTCATTGGCCTCGTGAATGGGCAGGGCATCCATATCGGCCCGCAGCGCCAAAACCGGCCCCGGCTGCTCTCCCTCAATGGTGGCCACAATGCCGGTGTGGGCAATGCCGGTTTGGTGAGGGATCCCCCAACTTTTCAGGCGCTGGCTGATGTAGGCAGCAGTTTGCTTCTCCTGGAAGCCCAGCTCGGGGTACTTGTGGATGTGGCGGCGCCAGGTCACCAACTCGGGTTGTAAAGCTTGAACAGCAGGGCGAAGCACAGGAACGGACATGGCTTGAAAAACCAAAATGTCTTGGAAAACCCTCACCAGCGGCTGGTGTCGTCGCAGGAAGTTGCCTGTCGGTTTCACCCAGTATGGCAGAGGTTTTGCCAGGGCTGTTTTCCACTCGAGGTTTGGGTGGATATCTAGGCCCACAGGGATCCGGTTTCCGGCGGTAGATCTTGCCAGCGGCCCGGCCCCACAGCTCGCAAAGCCTCCTGCAACGAGATTGCCCCTGAGTAGAGGGCTTTACCCAAAATGGCCCCCGTCAAACCGGGCAAGCTCAACAAAGCCAGCAAATCCGTTAGCGAGCCGATCCCCCCCGAAGCAATCACAGGCAGGCGGGAGATGGCGAGGATCTCCTGCAACTGTTGTAGGTTGGGGCCGGCCAGGGTGCCATCCCGGCCAATGTCGGTGTAGATGATGCCGGCGACGCCCTGTTCCCCCACCCGCTGCACCAATTCGGTGGCCCGCAGGGGAGTGGTGCTCAGCCAGCCGCGGGTGGCCACTTGCCCTTGTCGAGCGTCGATCCCCACCCAAACCCGACCGGGCAACGCTTGGGTCATCGTCTCCAGGGTGACGGGATCCTCTGCGGCCAGGGTGCCGACGATCACCCGATCCACCCCCAAATCCAGCAACTGCCGCGCCCGTTCCAGGGATCGGATCCCACCTCCCACCTGAATCGGGATGGCCAGTTGGCGCACCAGGCGCTCGATGGTGGGCAGGTTAATCGGATCCCCGCTTTTGGCCCCGTCCAAATCCACCACATGCAGGCGAGGAGCACCCTGTGCCGCCCAAGCTTCGGCCTGTTGGATCGGGTCGTCGGCTACCTGTTCTGCCTGGGCGTAATCCCCCTGGTAAAGGCGCACGGCGCGGCCCTGCAAAAGGTCGATGGCGGGGATCACCTCCAGAAAAGCAGTTGAGTAAGGCATGATGGGATCCCTTGAGGGGCTTTTCCAGTATCGCCTGGGATCAGCCTTTCTCCAGCGGAGATCAAAGTGCTCTGTACTACCGACGCAATGGGAAAACCTCCTGAGATGGCCAGGAACGCGCGCCAACTGGCTCTGTTGGCTCTGCAGAAAATCGAGCGCCAAAACGCCTATGCCGACGTAGTTCTGGGGCATTTGTTGGCTAACAGCAGCCTGATCCCTGCCGACCGGCATCTGGTCAGCGAGCTGGTGTATGGCATTACCCGCCGTCGCCGCACCCTCGATGCCCTGATCGATTGCTTTGCCCAACGTCCTGCCCACAAGCAGCCCCCCGATTTGCGGCTGATTTTGCATCTTGGCCTCTACCAACTGGCCTTTTTGGATCAGATCCCGGCCAGTGCTGCCATCCATAGCAGCGTGGAATTGGCCCGCCAGATGGGGCTGGGATCCCTGACAGGGGTGGTGAACGGCATTTTGCGAGCCTATCAACGGCAGGTGCTGGATCAAGCCGGAAAGGATCCCCTCAAGCCTTTGCGAGATGCCCGGCAGACAGCGGCGCGGAGCCCTATTCAGACTCTCGGGATCCTGCACAGCTTTCCGGACTGGTTGGTGAGCCTATGGTGGGAGCGCCTGGGGCCGGTGGAAACGGAGCAGTTGTGTGCTTGGTTTAACCAGCCGCCCCACCTGGATTTGCGGGTCAACCCACTGCGGGCAGATGTGGACAGGGTTCTTCAAGCCTTGGCAGCAGCCGGGATCCCTGCCTTCGCCATCTCCGAGGTGCCGGGTGCCCTACGACTGCAGGAGCATGCTGGCGACATCACGGCCCTGCCCGGTTTTGTCCAGGGTTGGTGGAGCGTTCAGGATGCCAGTGCCCAGCAGGTGGTGCATTGCCTGGATCCCCAGCCGGGAGAGCGGGTGATCGACTGCTGCGCCGCTCCGGGCGGCAAGACCACCCAAATAGCCCAACACATGCAGGATCGAGGGGAGATTTGGGCTTTGGATCGCCACCCCCACCGTCTGCGGCGCCTAGAGGAAAATGCCCATCGCCTGGGCTTGACTTCGATTCGTCCCCTGGCCATCGACCTATTGCCGCTGAGTACCGCTGCCGATCGCGTCAGCGGGACGGAGTCCTTACCCCCTGCCCCCTTGCCCCCCTGGCACAGCGCCGACCGGGTTTTGCTGGATGCCCCCTGCTCCGGCTTGGGAACCCTGCACCGCCATGCCGATGCCCGCTGGCGACAAACCCCAGAGCGGATCCCAGAGTTGGCCCACCTGCAAGCCCAGCTCCTGCAAGTGGCAGCCCGTTGGCTGAAGCCGGGGGGAGTGTTGGTGTACGCCACCTGCACGCTGCATCCTGCCGAAAACGAGGAGATCATACAAGCCTTTCTTGGCAGCCATCCCAATTGGGCTGCAGAAGGGGATCCCGTACTCATTTGGCCCCACCGACAGAATCGGGATGGATTTTTTATCCAACGGCTGCGTCGATGTGGTTAAAACTTCCTTGCAAAAAGTGCTCCGTGCCGCTGTCGCGAACGATTCAATACCCATAAAGCGAGGTTTGTATAGGACTGCTGAAAACTTGTGTATCAATGGCGATGGCAATGGGGTGGCGAATATTCTCAGGAAAGTAGCGGCAACTTTGGGACTATATCTCAAGGGAGTCGGTAGGGGCGGTTTGTGCACACCTCTGAGGGTTCAGTTATGGACTCACTCAAGAATCCCCTGCCTTTAGGCATGGGGAGTATCAACAGCCCGAAAAACCCCTGGATCCGAAAGTTACGGCAGTTGCACCGCAGTAAAGGTCGGCGAGAACAGGGCGCCTTTTTGGTAGAGGGATCCCATCTCATCGAAGAAGCCCTGCGGGTCGGCTGGCCTCTGCAAGCCCTCTGCTACACGCCCGACTGGGCCAACCGTCACCCTCTCCTGCTGTCCGATCTGCCCAAGGGCCTACGGCGGCAACCTGTCAGCCCAGAAGTCATGGCAGCCCTCTGTACCACTGAGTCTCCCGAAGGAGCTGTGGCCGTGGCCGTCAGTCGGCAGATTCCCCCTCCCCCCTTGTCCGGGGTACGTTTGGGCCTCGTGGTGGAAACGCTGCAAGATCCGGGCAATTTGGGATCCCTCCTCCGAGTCGTGGCCGCTACAGGAGCCGATGGCCTTTGGCTCAGCGCAGACAGCGTGGATCCGGAAAACCCCAAAGTCTTGCGGGCCTCAGCCGGCCAGTGGTTTCGCCGTCCGCCCCAAGTGTTGCCGGATTTGTTCACTTGGATCCAAGCCTGTCGTCGCCAAGGGATCCAAGTCTTGGCCGCTACCCTCTCCCCCACAGCCAGCTGTTACTGGGATCTAGATCTCACTCGCCCAACCCTCTTTCTCCTGGGCAACGAAGGGGCCGGTCTGAGGGAATCGACCATTCAACAGGCCGATGCACAGGTGCGGATCCCCATGGCCGAGGATGTGAACTCCCTCAATGTGGCCATGACGGGTGGGCTGCTGCTCTACGAAGCCCTTAGACAGAGACGAAAGCTGCTAGAGAGTTTTTCTCGACTGGAGTAGCCCGCTTCGTCTCAAAACTCGTCATCGCCCTCAAAGATCACGCCGTCAGTTTCCTCCTCTCCGTCTTCCATTCCCCCCGGTTGGCTGGCAGAAACGGGTACTCCAGAAGACAGCTTCTCCCGCACAGCCCCTTCCACCTCTGCCAAGATCTCGGGATTTTCTTCCAAGTAAACGACCAAATTGTCCCGCCCTTGGGCAACATTTTCTTCTTTGTAGCTGTACCAAGAGCCGCGCCGCTTCAGAATACCCATCTCCTCTGCCAGATCGATGATGCAGCCAATGTTGGAGATGCCCTGCCCAAAGATGATGTCAAACTCTGCCCGCCGGAAAGGGGGGGCAACTTTGTTTTTCACCACCTTGACCCGCGCTCGGATCCCGTATTCTTCAGCGCCTTTTTTCAGGGTTTGAACCCGCCGAATATCCAGCCGCACCGATGCATAAAACTTGAGGGCATTGCCGCCGGTGGTGGTCTCCTGCGGGCCATAGCCCACACCACCAATTTTGGAGCGCAATTGGTTTAAGAAAAGAACAATGGATCCGGTTTTGCTGACGTTTCCAGCAATCTTGCGCAGCGCTTGGCTCATCAGGCGGGCCTGCAATCCCACGTGGGCATCCCCCATATCCCCCTCAATCTCGGCGCGGGGCACCAACGCTGCCACCGAATCCACCACCACAATATCCACAGCCGCAGAGCGCACCAACTGATCGACAATCTCCAGAGCTGCCTCTCCCGTATCCGGCTGGGAGATCAACAGGTTTTGAATATCAACCCCCAAAGCTGCTGCGTAAGTGGGATCCAGCGCATGTTCCGCATCCACGAAAGCTGCCGTTCCCCCTTGTTTTTGCACTTCGGCGATGGCATGTAGGGCAATTGAGGTTTTCCCAGAAGATTCCGGCCCAAAGACTTCAATAATCCGCCCTTTTGGGTAGCCTCCGCCCAAGGCCAAGTCGAGGGTAATGGCCCCACTGGGTATAGTCTCCACCCGCATCTGGGTGGCATCTCCCAGGCGCATGATCGCCCCTTTGCCGAAATTCCGCTCGATCTGGCTTAACACCTGCTCCAGGGCTTTGCGTTTCTCTGACTTCAACTTGTCCGAGTCATCAGCAGCGTTCACAGCAGCGGCTTTGCTTCGGGCCATAACCCGCACACCCCCCAGGAGTCGTGGTGGAAAATCGAGCCTGCATTCTAACATTGTCGCCTTGCCCTGAGCGGATCCCTGTCCTCCTTCTGGATCTGCTGCTGCGGCAGTGGATAAAAACCCCGCGGAAGCGACTTAGCCAAGCTCTCCTCGCCCTTCGGGAGAGGGGCTGGAGGTAGGTCTTCTGCATAGCCTTGCAGAGCAGGTAGAGTGTGCTAGAGGGATCTGTTCAGGAATGTCCCTGTGTTCATGACTTTGGTCTTGCGCTCCCCCGGCCCGATTGTGTTCAGTTGGGGGCCGCTTAGCCTGCGCTGGTATGGCTTATTGATTGGCCTGGCAATGGTGTTGGGCTTGCTCCTGGCTCGCCATCTGGCGGCTCGGCGTGGTCTTCCCCCCAATTCCATGTCCGATTTGCTGGTGTGGTTGGTGGCTGGATCCCTACCCCTTGCCCGTCTGTACTACGTGGCCTTTGAATGGGAACGCTATCGAGATGGCCCCTGGTGGCAGGTCTTGGCCCTCTGGCAGGGGGGCATGGCCATTCACGGTGCCTTGATCGGGGGCAGTGCAGCACTTTACCTTTTTGCCCGGCGGCATCGACTTGACTTTTGGCTGCTGGCAGACTGTATAGTTCCCTCGGTCATCCTCGGTCAGGGCATCGGGCGTTGGGGCAACTTTTTCAACAACGAAGCCTATGGGCAGGTTTTGCCGCCAGACAGCCCTCTGTGGGTGCAACTGCAACTCCCCGACGGCTCTCGGGTACACCCCGCCTTCTTGTACGAATCCCTCTGGAACTTTGGCCTCTTTGGGATCTTGCTCTTCTTGAGCTATCGACGCGATCCCCCGCCGGGTAGACTTCTTGGTCTTTATCTACTGGGGTATAGCCTGGGGCGTCTCTGGATCGAAGGGCTGCGCACCGATAGCCTCATGCTGGGGCCGTTGCGGGTAGCCCAGGGTGTGAGCTTGTTGCTCATTGGCGTTGGCTTGGCCGTGATGATCATGGCCCAGAGACGGGCTTCTGCTCGCCTGAGCAGAGTGGCCTCCTCACGGGATTTCTCGGCAGGGATCCCTGCCCCTGAGCAAGCTCAGAAGGAATGACGATCATGCAAGGTGAGGAACTTTGGCAGGAAACCTTTCCTCTTGTGTTGCCCTCGGCTGCTGCCACCCAGTCTCTGGCCGCTTTGGTAGGACAGATGGCTGTTCGCCTCTTGGGCTCTTCGGCTCAGCAACCCACCTTCCATTGCACGAGCACGATAGAGTCCTTCCCCGGCTTGGTGATCCTTTTAGAGGGCGATCTGGGCAGTGGCAAAACCACCTTTGTGCAGGGGCTGGGGCAGGGCTTAGAGATCCCTGAACCCATCGACAGCCCCACCTTCGTGCTGGTACAGGAATACCGCAGCGGGCGGATCCCTCTCTTCCATTGCGATCTCTACCGTCTGGATCCCTCTTCTGCCGCTCGCGCCGGTGGGAGAGAGTCCACACTCCTGGAAGACCTAGGGCTAGAAGAACTTTGGAGCCAAGGTGGGATCACCGCCATTGAGTGGCCCCAGTACCTCTGCCATCTGCCTGCGACCTACCTCTGGCTGTACCTACAGCCACATCCCCAACAGGAAGGAGCCCGCCTCCTGTACGCCAAAGGAAAGGGATCCCAGACTGCTCAACTTTGGCAGCAAGTTCTTTCTCAGTTCACTCAGCAAGACCCTGAAGAAAAAAGGATCCACTTCTCCTCCTGAAAGACTTGAAAGCAGCAGAAAAAGTTGGGATCCCAAAAGACCTATGGCCACCTCGATTCGAACTGAGACACTGCGCCCACACCCGAAGCGTCGGTCGCGCCTTCGCGTTAGCGTTGCGGTTCCCGTCAGGGTGCCGTAGGCATAGCAATAATGCACAGGTCAGAAGGCTTTTCAAGGACTCCGTCCCGCTGGCGCGACCAGTAGCCCGGACGTCTCACCCCAGCCTGAAACGACTATGAGCTCGAGGCAAACGGCCAGAACTTAGCCAAAAGTCATCCTCAGGCCAAATCAAACAGCAGCACCTCAGCACCTTTCTCACTGAAAAGGTTGAGCTCGCTTTCCTCAGCAATAGCTACGCCATCTCCTTCTCGCAAAAACAAGCCATTTAGGGTCACATCGCCGCGAGCCACCTGCAGCCATCCGTAGCGCTTCTCATCCAAATGTTGGCAGATGGTGTGTCCCGGCTCGATCAACCCTGCGTAGAGATTCACATCCTGATGCACAATCACGGATCCCTGGCGCCCATCCCGAGAGGCAATTAAACAAAACGCATTGGGATGCTCTGCCAAACCCGTCGCTTTTTGTTCATAGCTGGGCTCTAGGTTTTCCTGCTCCGGCAAAATCCAAATTTGCAAATCCAAATTTGCAACAGATGAACCTCCTCATCCGCCGAGTGATTGTACTCGCTGTGGCGGATCCCTGTGCCTGCCGTCATCCGCTGAATTTCTCCAGGACGAATCACAGATCCTGTGCCCAAGCTGTCTTTGTGCTCAAGGATCCCTTCCAAAACATAAGTTAAGTAACGATCTCCATGTCTCGGTGCCCATGGGTCGGAAAGCCAGCACTCGGGCGGATTCGATCATCGTTAATTACCCGCAAAGCGCAGAAGCCCATGTAGCGAGGGTCGTAGTATTCCCCAAAAGAAAACGAGTGGTAACTATCAAGCCAACTAAGCTTGACATGACCCCTCTCTTCCCGCTTGCGCAAAGTCAGCATCACAGTTTCTCCAAAACCTGACCCTTGCAACCACTTTATTAACTCTGTAGGCAGATAGTCAATATGCAAATAGTTTTACTTCTCTCTTTTCCTGCCACCCCCACCAGAGGCTTGCCAAAAATTTTGGGTATGGGGGTATTGACGGGGTGGTGGGGGAGGGGATAGGGTAGTAAAGCGCTGATGAGGCCACCAGCCCCGGCG